>JGI24721J44947_10003097_pt1 | contig 23531 bp, 19 predicted proteins | sample YelNatPaOPGAMG01_FD_44947 | JGI IMG/M metagenome (IMG submission 44947) | reverse complement strand
TTCGCGAGGAAGGCCGGGCAGGGCGGGGTGGATCACTATGGTTACATCCGCGACGGTTGTGATATCCGCCGGCCTGATTTTGTTCGCCCGCCGCGAGCTTGCGTGGCCGGTTCGGCCGCAAGAGAGTCAAAAAGAAACTGTGGTGAAGGAGCGGGGGAGGCTGTCTTTCGAAACGCGCTGCGCGACGTGCCATGGGCTTGATGGGCGAGGCGGCGAACACGCGCCGGGCATCGTAAACAATTCGCGCGTGCAGTCGCGCAAAGACCCCGAATTGGCAAAAATCATTCGTTCCGGCATTCCGGACAAGGGGATGCCGGCTTTTCACTTTTTGACAAACGGTCAAATTAATGCGCTGGTGCAATATATTCGAACGCTGGGTGGTAAAGGAAAGCCAGCGAACATGAAAGGCGACCCGGCGGCAGGGGCAAAGCTATTCTTTGGCGAGGCCCGTTGCGCTGACTGCCACACGATGTACGGCAAAGGTGGTTTTATCGCGTCTGACCTTACTGAATACGGCCGCACACACACAGCCGAGGAGGCCCGCAAGGTGGTCCTTGAGCCGAACAATTTTCTTGTGCCACGTTGGGCAGTGGTGAGGGTGACCACTCGATCGGGCGAAAAGTTTGCCGGTCTGGTCCGTGACGAGGACAACTTTTCAATCGCCATTCTCAGCGAGGACGGCACCTTCCATCTTCTGATAAAGTCGGATATCGCCCTGATCACGCGCGAGCCGCGATCGATCATGCCCGACAACTATGGAAAGAAGCTGAGCTCGAAGCAACTGGACGATCTTGCAAGCTTCCTGGTCCTGGGTACGCCCCAACCAAACCTCAAACCAGGCGGCGGACGTGGAAAATCGCCCAATTGAAAGTAGCGAAGCAAACGCGCCGTCCGGAATGCTGTTGTCAAGGGCAAGGATGAATGCGATAGGTCCGAGAGGGCGAATGGAGTTGCGGGTGCTCGCTGATAGTGCGGCAAATCGTGAATGACGGAGCCTGAAATGAAATCGCTGATTGTGGGAATTGCTATTCTATTGACCGTGCCGTTAGCGCTTGAGGCACAGCAGCCTCTGCGCACGTTCAAGCTCCAGGCGCAGGCAACGGAGTTCTGGAAATTGGTTGGAAAGGATGCCCGTCTCGAGCGAGTTGCGACAGGCTTCGGATTCACAGAAGGGCCGGTGTGGGACCCGCACGGATTTCTTTATGTGAGCGATGAAACCCTCAACAGGATCTTTCGTGTCTATCCTGACGGCCACCGTGAAAGTCTGATTGAACTGGGGGACCCGGACGGAAATACATTTGACCACGAGTTTCGTCTGATCGACTGCGCGAGCGTGCTTCGGGCGATTATTCGGATTGATGCCAGGGGCCACTATACTGTTCTGACTGACCGGTATCAGGGCAATCGGTTCAACAGCCCGAACGACGTAGTGATCGGCCCCGACGGCGCCATCTATTTCACCGATCCCACGCTCGATCTGCCCAAGGGGCAGCAGCAGGAAATTCCATTTCAAGGCGTGTACCGGTTGGATGCCCAGGGCGGGGTTCGACTGCTCACGCGTGACCTTGCCCAGCCTAACGGTCTGGCGTTCTCACCCGATGGCCGGCGGCTTTATATCGACGACAGCGAGCGCAAAGACATTCGGGTGTACGATTTTTTGCCGGGCGGGCGGCTGGCCAATGGCAGATTATTCGGCAAGGAAGAAGGCGGCCCAAATGATGGCGTTCCAGATGGGATGAGGGTTGATACCCGCGGAAACCTGTTTGTTGTAGGACCTTTGGGTATCTGGGTGTGGGATGCGGCTGGGCGCCACCTGGGAACGATCGTCGTTCCCGAGCAGCCTGCCAATTTGACCTGGGGCGATGCGGACTATCGAACGCTTTATATAACCGCTACCACCTCGGTTTACAGAATCCGAACGAGGACTCGGGGCTTTGTTCCCTATCTCGCAACGGCAGGCCGCCGCCGATAAGCTCCGAGCTTTGTCCATCGCTGTGCGGGAATTCCTGGTGATTCGCGTATGGAGATTAACGGAATTGCCGCCGTCGTGAAGTGATACACAAAGGGCGAAGGTGAAAAGAGGTAACACCAATGAGCATTGGCATCAGGTGGAACCGGCGGTCGTTTTTGGGCGGTTTGGGAGCAGCAGTGGGTTCGCTGCTGAGCGGCGGAAAACTTTTTCCGCGCGGGTCTGCAGGGAGCGACCCGAAGGCGGCGGAAAAGTGGCCGGACCTGGAGAGAGTGACGGGCTTTGGCTCAACCGGGAGCGTGTACGAAGAACTCGGCGTGACCCCGCTCATCAACGGTGTTGGAACCCTGACGATGGTTGGAGGTTCGCTGATCCCTCCTGAAGTAGAGACCGTAATGGGTTACGCGGCGCGGCACTTTGTCAGCATCCCGGAGTTGGAAGTTGCGGCCGGGAAGAGGATCGCCGAGATGCTGAAACTGCCGTCGGGTTACACGGGACTGGTGACTTCCGGTGCGGCAGGAGCCATCACCTGCGGCTACGCCGGCGTGCTTACAGGCGATAACGCGGAATTCATCCGGCAACTCCCGGACTTGGCAGGTATGAAGTCCGAGGTCATCATTCAGAATTCGCACCGTTACCCGTTCGACCACCAGATCCGCGCCACCGGGGTAAAACTGGTGGAAATCGAGACCCGTGAAGACCTGCGGAAGGCCATCAGCCCCCGCACGGCCATGATGCATTTCACGAATTATCTGAATGCCGAAGGTCAGATCAAGGTGGACGAATGGGTAAAGCTGGCCAGGCAATATCAGGTTCCGTGCTTTAACGACGCGGCGGCGGACACACCGCCGATCTCGCGTTTGTGGGAGTACGTGAACATGGGGTATGACCTTGTGGCCTTCAGTGGAGGCAAGGACATTCGAGGGCCGCAGTGCGCGGGACTGCTGCTGGGAAGGGAAGACCTGATCCATTATGCGCTGCTGAACAACAGCCCCTACGAGGACACGATTGGACGGGGACAGAAGATTGGCAAAGAAGAGATCGTTGGAATGGTCAAGGCGCTGGAACTCTTCCTTGCCTCAGACCAGGAGGCCATGCTCCAGCAGTACTGGCGCCAGTTGGATGAAGTTGCGAGCGTTGTCAATAGGATTCCCGGCGTGAGCACCGCTTACCATTACGATCCGAACCAGATTGCAAACCATACGGTCGGAATGGATATTTTCTGGGACCCGCGCCGCGTCTCGCTGACCCCGCAGGAAGCCGCCGCAGAACTCCTGAAAGGGAAGCCTGCGATTATGCTGGGAGCGGGAAGGCGAGGGGACGGCCTGAGCCTGGTTCCCTGGCAATTAAAACCCGGAGAAGAGAAGATCATCGCCAGCCGTCTTGCTGAGGTGCTCCGGGCGCATCAGGTTGCTTCCTGAACAGAAAATCACACCATTACACATGCAGGCGAAAGGGGGCGGGCAGTGTCGGAAAGAATTAACCGTCGTGAATTCGTTGAACGCGTTGCAGGAGCGGCGTTGGCCCTGCCGGTGGCTGCGCAATCAGGCGCCACAATCGCAAAGACCGGCTCCGGAACGGAGCGGGAGGGCTTTCATGGCATCTTTGCCATCCTTGAAACGCCCTTCACATCGAGCAACCTGATTGATGAAGAGGACCTCGCACGCGAGGTCGATTTCTGTGTGCGATGCGGCGCTCATGGCCTGGTGTGGCCGCAGCTTGCCGCGGAATTCTATCTGCTCTCTGAAGAAGAGCGCATGCGCGGGGCTGAGGTCATCATCCGTGCGGCGGCCGGACGGCGGCCCGTGGTGATAGGCGTACAGGAACCTTACAAGGGAGTTGCCGTCAAGCTGGCACGCCATGCGGAAAGCAAGGGAGCGAATGCGATCATTGCCATTCCTCCGTTTGTGGGCGGTACGGGACTTGAGATTGCATCGGACTATTACCGTTCTCTTGCGCAGGCCGTTAAACTGCCGATCTTCGTTCAAAACAGCGGCCCCCCGTGGGGCCCGGCGATGTCCACGGATTTTATCATTCGTCAGGCGCGTGAATTTCCGCAACTCGGGTACATCAAGGAAGAGGTGCGGCCGGTGCCGCATCGACTCGAGGTTTATGCAAAGTCCGGCGTGATGACAGGAATTTTTTCCGGCAGCGCCGGAAGGAACCTGTTGAACGAGATGCCGCGTGGATCGTCCGGCACCATGCCGGCCTGCGAATTTATCGACGTCAATGTGCAGGTTTACGAATTGGCGGCTGCCGGCAAAACCCAAGAGGCGTACGAACTCTTTGAAAAGCTGCTGCCGATGATCAATCTTGAAGAAACATACGGCATGGTTTTCGCGAAGACTGTTCTGGTGCGACGAGGCGTCTTCAAGAGTGCGAGAATGCGGCAGGGCACGGGATTGAAGCTCGACACGTATGACGAGCGTGAGCTTGATTTCTGGTGGCAGCCGTTGAAGCCCTATCTGCGGGCCTAAACGCGTTGGATTGACTCATGCCGACACCTAATGAGGCAGCGCGAAACTGAAGATGTCGCTGCCTGCGGCAATCGCGACGTACTGCACTCCATCGACGGAATACGCCATGGGGGAGGCGTGGATATTCTGGCCGGTATTGAAGTGCCAGAGCGGTTTCCCATCGCGGGCGTCAATGGCCTCGAAGCTTCCTGCGTCATCGCCGAAGAATACCAGGCCTCCCGCCGTGCTTAGCGTTCCAGCCCACGAATTGCCTTCGCCCACCTGGGGATAACGCCAGGCGATTTCCCCTTTGTCAACGTCGAAGGCCACCAGGATTTTCTTGCCCGGCTCTTCCTCGATGCGTTCAACGCCCGTATTGTAGTAGCTCTCCCCCTTTACAAACGGCTGAGGCTTTGCACGGGTGATATTGCATTCCTGCAACGCCATGAAGTAGAAAAGGTGGGTCTCAGGATTGTAGGAAGGCGAGAACCAGTTGGTTGCTCCCTCTATTCCGGGACAGATTTTTGTCCCCTGCGGCGTGGGAATTACGCCCGTTGTGATCGGGCGGCCGTTGGCGTCGATGCCTCTGGCCCAGTTGACCGAAGGGTCGAAAAGCGTCGCACCCAGGAATTTTCCGTTGGTGCGGTCAAGAACATAAATAAATCCGTTGCGGTTCGCTTCAACCAGAAGCTTCCGAGGTTGGCCCTTGTAGTCGCCATCGATAAGGACCGGCGTTTCAACGGCATCATAGTCGTACAGGTCGTGTGGAGTAAACTGGAAGTACCATTTCAACCTGCCAGAGTCCGGATCCAGAGCCAGGACGCAATCCCCATAGAGATTGTCGCCTGGGCGGGCCGACCCTTCAAAATCCGGACTGGGATTTCCCGTGCCCCAGAACAGCGTGTTGGTCTCGGCGTCATAGCTTCCTGGCATCCAGGCTGTTACACCGCCGTGCTGCCACGTGTCACCCTTTCCCCACGTGCCAAAGTTCGGTTCGCCAGGGCCGGGAATGGTCCAGAAGCGCCAGACCAGCTTTCCGGTTTCTGCATCGTAGCCCTCAATTTTCCCGCGCACGCCTGCATCCCCTCCGGCAGGAGCCACAATGACCTTGCCATGGACAATCAGCGGAACGCTTGTCGCGCCGTTAGCGGGGTTTTCCTTTATGTCGCCGAACGCCACGTCCCAGATCAGGCTTCCGGAACGCGCATCGAGGCAAAGCAGATGGGCGTCATCGGTTTCCATATAGACGCGTGAGTGCCAGACGGCCACTCCGCGGTTGTGGTGTGCGGCTGCGTCTTCGATCAGGCCCTCGGTCAGAGAGCGTGAATGGCTCCACAAAACGCGCCCCGTGCGGGCGTCGAGGGCGAAGGCGTCGTTTCCGCTCGTCACGTACATGATTCCATTGATCACTACCGGCGTGACTTCCAGGGCCTGGGAATTCCTCGAATGGAAAACCCACTGGGCTTGCAGCCGGCTTACGTTATGCGGAGTGATTTGCGACAGGCCGGAGTAACGCCGCCCGGTATAGTCGCCGTTGTAAGATGTCCAGTTCGCCGTCGGAGGCTTGGCCAGCAGATCGCTTTCCTTCACGTCGACGCGCACTGACACCGCTCCCGACTGGGCATGGGAGACAAGCGGACGGAGAAAAAGGATTCCCATCCAAAGAACAAGAAATCTTCCTGGATCTCTCATTTCAGGTGAATCCTCGTCTGCGGGTTCACGTGGACCTGCCCCAACGCGCCGCGGTCTGAACCCTGAGCATCCTCGAGATGGACAGAAAGCCATGTCACGCCAGGTGGAGCTTCGATTGTCTTATCGAGGGTCACAAGCTCCAGAGGCGAAACATTCGTGAGTTCAATATCCTTCACAAGCATTCCGTCAGGGTCATAAAGATGGGCCACCACGCGGCCCGGGTAAAACACACCGAAAGTTCCACGCAGCCTTACACTCCCGGCCGTTTGCGCGACGGTCAGGGGACCGCTGACGAGTCCGGCGTGGCTGACTGTCTTGAAGTTGTCGCCTGCCCTTGTCGGAAACCATTCGGTGTCAAACGCATAAGTTTCCCCCGGCTCAAGAAGAATCGACCCTACCTGGCTTTATCGGAACGTGCTTCGCATGCAGGAGAGACCAACGGATATCAGTACGTCGAGCGCCATTGCAAACCACTCTTCGGAGCCGGTGACCGAGATGCCTGGATTGTTCGAAGCGTCGATCGCTACGGTGAAGTGACGATCGATCCGAAGGGGGAATGTAAGGAAACTGCATATTCCGCCGAGGAGCAAGTTTACTACGTCCTTGCGGGTGATGGGACCCTTGACTATAACGGGCAGAGGACTTCGGTCAAGAAAGATGACTTTATGTACATCCCGCCGGAGGTCCGCCATGGGATGGCCAACCCGTCCGGTTCGCCGCTCCGATTCGTCCTCATGGGATTCAAGATTCCTCAAGGGACGGTGTTACCCAACCCTCCCAAGCTGCAGATTGCTAATGCCAATGAGGTTAAACTGCAAACGGACGCCGGTCATCCTGCGTCCACGCAGTACCGGCTTCTCCTTAGAAACAGAAAAGGCACCAATGACAAGCTTGATTGCGGCGTAGTTGTAACAAGTCTGTTCATGATGGAGTTTGCACCGGGAGGAACCAATTTCCCCCACCACCACGACTTGGCCGAAGAAATCTACATGGTCCTGGACGGACACGGTGATATGGCAGCCGGCGGAGGCGAGAATGGGATCGTAGGTCTCCGCCCCAGCGGACCCGGAGACGTGTATTTTTTCCGCCTCAATTCCACTGTGGGCTTTTATAACAGAGGAAAAAGCAAGGCGCACATTCTGGCTGTTCGATCGTGGTACCCATTTCCCCCGCGCAACTATCAAAACTAACGCCTCATCTACGTCGTAACCTGGGCGTTATCAATCCCCAGTTTGGCCAGCACCTGGGCGGGACATCCTTTCCATTCATCCAGTGGTTCGTTGCCGAGGTAAGGTAAATCTCTGACGCCTATCTGACTTGTGAAGAAGCCGCTTACAACGAGGTCGCGAAGTTTATTGAAAAAGGAAACTGCGCTGAGGTCTTCGGAGGCTGCTTTTGCAGGGTAGGCGATGCGGTCGAGGATCTGCTTTTGCGCGGCAACCGGACAGTCGGCAAAATCGTATTGAAAAAGCCGGTTGCTCTGCATATCCAGCCAAGTCAGACCGCCTCGGATTTCGTCCACAAGAGTTCCGCCCTTAATGTTCAGCCAATCATCGATGAATTCCGGAACTCCGGCTTGGGTGGCGCTGCCGGAGCGCTGGTCAGCGGGCATGATCAGGTCCGTGAGGATGCGCAGCGTTCTCCACTCGTGCGGGTTGAATACCTTGGGTTGGTAAGCCGCCTGGCCGCTTTGTGTTGCAGGCTGTTGAGGCGCGGCAGTCGCCATCGCTGATGTGAATGGCGCCACCGACATCAGAGTTGCTGGCACGCCGGTCATCAACTTGAGAATGTCGCGTCGTTCAAAACGAATGCCTCGATCGGTCGATTTATTTTTCATACTTTCTCCTAATGTGAGCAAGTGAAGGTGGTTTGGGTACGGCGGAGCTATACGCCGCCTTTGGACCGGCCGGATCAGGTGAGTCCGCTTGCAGGCGACCCGCCGACCTCTGAAGCGCGCTCTGCCTGGTCTGTGAACTCAGCATGAATTCTTCTTTCAAGGGCAGTTGAATTGCGGCTTTGGCAGTGTTCATCAAGGCTGCGGGAAAACCTCCAGCTAATTCGATAGCACTGTATCCACTGTTTTCACACCGTTCCAATTGGCCCATGCAACCCAACTCTTGCTCCAGCTTTGTTAGCCCGGCGTATGTTCTAAAGACTTCCGTTCTTAACTTGATCGACGATGTATTCAGAAGTTCGCCAGGCAAGCGCCATGATTGTGAGCGTAGGGTTCTTGTCCGCCAGACTCACGAAAGGCGCTCCGTCGGCAATAAAGAGATTCTTGCAATCCCATGCCTGGCAGTGAGAGTTAAGGACTGAAGTCTTCGGGTTATCGCCCATGCGCGCGCCGCCGACCTCATGGATTCCTTGCCCTCCTGCAGAGATCCCCCACTGTTCTTCAGGGCCGGCGGACGCCACCACTTCTCCACCGAGCGTTTTCACAATTTCCTGAAAGGTTTCCTGCATATGGCGGGCCATGAGGATTTCCTCCTCGCCCCACTTGAAGTGGAACTTCAGGACCGGGATACCCCACTGATCCACTGTGTTTTCGTCGATTTCACAGTAGCTGTTTTCATTAGGTATCATTTCTCCCCGCCCGGCGAAATGGACGAATGCCCCATAGAGCTTTCGGCAATTCTGCTTCAAAGTCTCGCCATACCCACCGCCCACAATTCTTTCTGTTCCGCTCAAGATGCCGGGCATGGGCATGCCGCGCCGTCCGCCGCCGAATTCAATATGGTAGCCACGTGAGAATGGCAATTCGTTTCTCTTCTGTTTTTCGAGGTTCCACCAAGGCATATAGAGATGCATGCCGCCCACGCCGTCCTCGTTATGTGGAGGGAGGTCCATCATCTTCGGCACGAAACCTGTGACATCTGACATCACCGTGTCCATCAAGTACTTGCCCACCAATCCACTCGAGTTCGCCAGACCGTTGGGGAACCGGCTGCTGCGCGAGTTCAGAAGCAGTCGGACGGTTTCGCACGAGCTTGCGGCCAGAACAACCACTTTTCCGCGCACCTGAACTTCTTTACGGGTTTTCTTGTCGATGTAGGAAACTCCGGTGGCAAGACCATCCGGCCCTGTCAAAACCTCGCGCACCATAGCATCGGTGCGTATTTCAAGGTTTCCGGTGGATTGCGCCGGTGCCAGCAGAACCACCGGGGAAGAAAAGTTAGAGCCCAGACGGCAGCAGCGGCCGCATTGCGAGACGTAGTGGCACGCAGGGCGACCATTCAACGGACGCGTCAGAATTGCCAGACGCGATGGTATGCAGGGAATGTGGAGCCTGTTGCATGCCTGCTGGACAAGAAGCTCATAGCAGCGCGGTGCAGGCGGGGGAAGAAATTTCCCATCGGGAAGGTTCTCAACTCCCTCAACCGATCCGAACACCCCAATCAGTTCTTCAGTCCTGTCATAGTAAGGAGCGAGTTCTTCGTAGGTGATCGGCCAGTCGAAGCCCTTGCCGTCCCGGCTGCGAGGCTTGAAGTCATACGGGCCGTTTCTCAGGGAAATCCGGCCCCAGGAGTTGGTGCGGCCGCCGAGCATGCGTGATCGGAACCACATCCAGCTGGTTCCCTTCGCATTGACGTAAGGTTCGCCGGGAACCTGCCAGCCTCCCACTACGGCCGTGAAGTAATCAACGGGGCTTTTGAAATTTCCACCGCCGTGGTGCGGCGCATCATATTCCCATTCGAGCCATTTGGAATCACGCGCAGCGTCGTACCATCCGCCGGCTTCAAGCATCAGGCACTTCGCGCCGGCCTTCGTCAGGTTGTATGCGGCTATGCCGCCGCCGGCTCCTGAGCCGACTATGATAACGTCATAAACGTTCGATGACTGCATGAGTTCTGGCATCGTTTTCTCCTGATCAGGGGCATGCCTCAACCGTTCGGGCACAAGAGTTGAGGCTGGTTCTCTGTTTAATACAGCCGCACCAGTCGGGTCGCCGCAGTGTTATTCCCTTGGCCATCAAAGTTGATCATCCCGGAAGTTCCTGGAAGATCCCGCACGCTTGAGATGCGATCCCGAACCCGAGCGCGGTTAGGGCCCGCAGCGCGGACGGCCCGTGCGATCAGCCGCACTGCATCGTAGGCCTGTGCCGCCACGGGGCCGGGCAAGGCCCCGGTTTCCGCGTGGTATCGCTGCGCAAAACTTTCGTAAGCAGAAGTTCGATCCGTGGCGGTGGCGGCTACTGTGTAAATTCTCATTTCTGAAGCATTCTTAGTGCCGTCCAAATCCTGGAGGTTGAACTCCAGGCCTGAACCCTCCTGAGCCGTTTCCTGGGAAAGATAAATGGGAATGCGGGTCCCAGTCCGCCGAATTGAATCCAGCAGCTTGCGCGCGTTTTCCGGTGTTGTCCAAAGCACGATCGCCTGAGGCGGTTGAGTTCTAATGATGTTCAGGAGAGAAGCCACATCCGGTTGCAACGGGTTGATGACCAAAGATGTCGGATCCGGGACGCCCAGTCGGCGTACAGCCTCAATGAATTCGTGGCCGCCGGTCCGTCCGTCATGGTCTCCCTCCGTGACCAGCAAGACTTGCCGGAAACCGCGCGAACGATAAATATCACGGGCGATCACATCGGCCTGCTGGGTGTCGCTGGGTCCCAAACGGAAGATCCATGGCAGGTTCACCTCGGTAGTCGTAGCGTCCGTCGAAAGGGTCAAAACGGGGATGCCGATTTTGTTGGCAACCTGTTCGCTTAAGTGCGCCGTGGCACCGTTGGCGGAAGTGATAAGTGCTATCGCCTGATCATCAAAAACGAGATGGAGAACTGCATCAGCAACACGGCCCCAGGCGGGCCCGCTTTCGTCGCCGATGGCGAGAGTGAGTCGCAGGCCGCCGGGTAGAGACTGTTTCGATTCGTCATCAAGAGCCATCTTTGCCGCTCTGACAATCGCTTCGCCGTCGGCTTTTTGGGGCCCGTGCATTGGGGCGAGAAGTCCAATGCGGATGGTGGGGCCTGCAAGATCGTATGACGGTTCTCTTCCCGGTCCGGCGTAGGTCACACTCTTGGATCCGATTGAAGCATAGGGAACTGGGAGGCCATTATGCTGTGCTCTGGCCAGTGTTGCGCCGGCGACGACCCCAATGACAACAGCGCACTTCAGCAGTTTCATCGTGTTGATGAATAACTTTCGCATTTTGGTTTCGAACAGCTTACAACTCACGAATTCAATGCCAGCCTGTCTCAATGAATGGAGGCTATGGGATTGCCGTCCTTCCAGTCGGTCCGGTGTTCGGGCCAGTAAATGAAGCGCCCGTCTTTGACTTCGCAGAATGTGACAGGCGCAATATTGTTCAGCGTGTAATCGAAGAAAGCGCTGCCGCTGACTCCGTGGTACCACTTCATTTCATAGCCACGCAGCGCGTCCATGATGCGGGCCCGATTAAGCCCGGCTTTCCGAATGGCGGCGATCAGCATATTCATGCCGTCATAGGCGTAGGAAGCGTAAGCATCCGGCTCGACGTGAAACCGTGCTTCGTAATGCTGCTTGAACTCCTGCCACTTTGGATCATTTCGTGTAGGATTAATGGCGGAAACAGCCCGCAGACCTTCAGCGGCCGCGCCGGCGGTCTTTATCACCTCAGGGTAGGCGACCCGGCTGCTGCCAAAGACAGGTTGATTCATGCCCATGCCGCGCATTTGCTTGAGTATCATTCCGGCCTGGGTCGCATTACCCCAGATCACCAGGCCATCGATGCCCAGCCTGTTTAATGTGCGCAATTGTTCGGAAAAATCCGTTGCATCGGGAGCATACTTTACCACTACGGTAGGCTGGAACCCCATGCGGCGAGCGAAATTAATAAACTCCTCATCACCTCTGCGGCCATAGCGACCATTCTCACGCAAAACGCCGATGTGCCGGAGTTTGAGCTGGTTGAAAATGTAATCAGCCAGCGCGTACCCTTGTTGGCGATCGTCCGGGAAGTTATGCAGCAGCCATTGGATTCGGGTCTCCGTTACCGTTGGGTCCGTCGTGGCGGTATCCATGATTGGGACTTCAATTTTGAGCGTGGCGCGGAGAGCGATATGGGTGGAAGCACCGTCAACCGAACCCAGCATGGCCCAAACATTCTCGTTGTAGCGCATCTTCACGATGTCCATTGACGATGCACCCCAAAGGGGCAGATCGTCATGGACCTTCAAGGCAAACGGTATTCCCTCATATCCGCCATGAGCGTTCGCCTCGTCGATAGCCATCTCTGCACCGTGCAGCATGGCAGTGCCGTACGGAGACTCGGGATTATTCTTATCCAGCGGGCCGAGAAAGCCGATGTTGACCGTCTTCAGGTCTTTCAGGTTGGGGGCAGGAACGCTTCGTGCCGCGCCGTCGTACTCAAGGGTGTTCGGCTCAACGTACCATTCCTGATACGGCTTGCGAAAGCGTCCATAGGGAACTGCCTTCTCAGGCATGTTGGCATAACGCAATTCACCCTGCGATGCCTGCTGTACGTTCTGGGAGAAACCCCGTTGTTGCCATCCGGTGGCTACCAAAAAGCAGAGTAAAAAGGAAATCACAAACGCATATCGCATCGTTACAATTCCCCTATACCAAGATTTGAACGCTCTGCCGTAGACAATGGGCTACGCAACTCTTTCCAGCACACGCCGGCGGTGAGCGAACTGAACAATGCGGGCCAGCGTATCAGGGTCGATGGCCTGCGCGGCGTCGCATCTGGGGCAAGCAGCGGTCGGGTCTGCAACCTCGATAATCAGCCCTTGGCTGCCGAATTCCAAAGCTGCCCGGCTGGCGGGCTCAACGAGGGCGGCCACTCCCGTCGCATGGCTGGGATCGACAATCACCGGCAAGAACGTATGTGCCCGCACGGCGGGAACTACATTCAGGTCAAGTACGTAGCGCGAATACTCACCCGCGGCGAAGGCCTTGATGCCCCGTTCGCACAGAACGATATTCATGTTGCCTTGCTTGGCGATGTATTCGGCTGCACCCAGCCATTCGACAAGGCTGGCGGACATTCCTCTTTTCAGCAGAACAGGCTTACCCGTCCGGCCCACCTCGGCGAGCAGGGGGTAATTCTGCATATTGCGCGAGCCGATCTGAATCATGTCCGCAAATTCAGCCACCTGTTCCACAAGCCGCGTGTCCATTGCTTCTGTGACAACGGGCAAGCCGGTTTCCTTCCGCGCGGCGCTCAGGATGCCAAGTCCTTCGACACCCAAACCCTGGAAGTCGTGGGGTGAAGTCCGTGGCTTGAAAGCGCCCCCTCGCAACATGTCGGCGCCGGCGCGCTTGACCGCACGGGCCACATTAAGCGTCTGCTCGTAGCTTTCTACGGCACAGGGTCCTCCGATCACAACTGGGCGTCCGTCTCCAAAGCGCACTCCGCAGACTTCAACCACGCGCGTTTTTGTTTCCCCGTACTCTGGATGGCCTTTTCGGCACAGCAGTGGACAGATCCGGGGCAGATCAGACAAATTGACTTGTCCGGCAATGTTCATGTGAACCTTCCCTGGCCTGCGCGGCAGCCAGCGACCGGCGTTTGACCGCCGGCGCTGCTGTCATCTCCGATCGGTCTCAAAAATGGCCATTGCTTCCATTTCAATGAGTAGCTCGGGCCGGCACAAAATCGCCTGAATTCCGGTGGAGGCTGGGAGCGGGTCGAGCCCCTGCTCCTTGAAGAAAGCCGTACGGATCTCGTTGAACGCAGCGTAATCGCGCTCGATATCCCGAAGGTAGCAGGTAGTGCGGACAACATCTTTCCAGGACGCACCCTCAGCCTCCAGTAAAGCGGTGATATTCTTATAAGCACGCCAGGTCTGTGCCCTGAAATCTCCCACGTGGATGCTTCGCCCGTGCTCATCCACGCTGGCGGTTCCGGAAATCAGAAGGATGGTTACGCCTTTGATGTCGAGGCGCAGACCCCGTGAAAAAGAGGACGGGCGTTCATAGCAATACGCTTCATTCAAGACCTGTGGCGCACTGATGGCCTTCTTCGAGACGGGTTTATGTTCCTCCTTCTTCGCGATGCTAATCTCAGCGTCGGTTTGAAGCTGATTCATGGTGCGGTTCCTCCTTATCGGACTTGGGGATGCCGTGACTCAGACCGCCGGCCGTAGCAACCCAGATGTCCTTCCCTTGAAATGTCATATTCAGAATGTAGTTATGTGGAAGCGACGTAGGCGTCTCAACCCTGTCTTTCTTTCCATCCGGCCGGGTGATAATGATCTCCCCAGGCCCTGTCTTTTCTGTCTTTGCTGAATCGAGGGCCTGCCAGTTAGCCGGGCGGTATGTAACCCAGGTGTTAGTTCTGTAATCGAGTTCGCTGAGGCCTTTCTGTGTGCAGGCCCACACTTCGTCGCCGCGCGACTGTACTGCGTTGATAAAGTCCGAGGCGAGTCCGCTGTCTTTGGTCAGATAATTATGCCAATTCCGCCCATCGTACCCGCTAAGACCAAAATAGGTGCCGGCCCAGAACATTTTTGTGTCGGGGTTGTATGCTATGCTGCTGACGATCATGTGGATGAGTCCCTGGTTGCGATAAAGAACAATTTCCATTGAGCCATCCGGGTCCGTGTAGGACCTCCAGTAATGGTGCTCAAGGTCATAGACCAGAACTCCTCCGCCCCAAAGACCCATGTACGCCTTATCTTTGCTGAAGGCGATGGAATAAGCCCAGGGCTCGTCAAAGGGCGAATTTTGCTCATTGAAAATGGTCCAGTCTCCCGTGTCAGTATTCAGCCGACTGACGCCGGCTGCGGTTGCCGCCCAAACGTATTTGCCCTGGATCGCCACGCTGTAAACCAGGTCATTTGCGAGGCCGCTTGTCAGGTTTGTATAGTTCTTAAACTGGCCGGCGGAGTAGCGGCTCAGTCCACCAAAGGTTCCGGCCCAGACGTCGCCAGTCTGTTGATCTACTGCAACCGACATCACGGCACGGCCGGCGAGCCCGTCTGCGGGCGTAAACACTCTTTTTACCTTCCCGTTTTCAATTAACACCAGTCCGTTTGACGTACCCGCCCAAACGCGGCTGCCCGCCACAGCCACCGAGTACACCTCGCCTTCGGGGAACCCGTTGGCCACCGTGTAGTTGATCCATTTTGTGTAAAGCGGAGGGGTCTGGGCTGCCAGACTGGCAGCAGCCAGACCTACGGCCGCTGCGCCCAACAAGACACGCTGTAGTTTACTCATCGTACCCCCAACGATTGCCTTCTCGGCATGTTCTTCAAAGTTCCTGGTCTCCTTCACAAGGTTTTCAAGAACTCGATCAGGTCGTTTAATTGCACCTTGTTCATGTCGGAAGTGATTCCGTGTTTATCGTCCGGATTGAACTTTGTCCAGATTTCTTCCAGCGTCAGCGCCTCGCCGTTGTGAAGATAGGGAGCTCGCATAAAGACGCCCTCGAGTTGAGGTATGTCAAATTCCTTAACGGTATCGAACCGAGTCGATGTCCCGACATCCATCCGAACTCTTGAGGTGTAATGAGTTTGCGGAGCGTGGCAATAATAGCAACGGTCATGTTCAGGAATAATGGTCCCGTTATTGGTTGTAGTCCGGAAGAAAACCGCTCGACCGCGCTCCTGCGCTTCTGTCAGTCGCCCATTTTTGTTCACATGAGGGTTAGGAGGAAGTTTAAGGGATTGAATGTAGGACACCAGGTCCTTTACCTGGTCGTGGCTGAATCCTTGCGATCGGAAAATATACATGGCGGTACGCGGCCCGTCCTGGGTGGCAAGATCAGGATTCAAGCCATTCCACTTAAAAGGCGAGGTTTCAGAAATGTCCAAAAGTGTGCGGTTTTCCACGACATCGCGGCCGAGTTCCGGCGTTTCCAGACTCCATGCCAGGCCGTCCTCAAAACCTTCGTGGGGATGGCAACTGGCGCAGGCAAGCTGCCCCTGGTAGCAGAATCTGGCGTCAAAGAACAATTGTTCACCGCGGCGCACGGGTGTAATCTCTTTGGGTCCACCCAGGCCAATCGTTGAAACAACCTTTAATTGCTGCAGGTCGATGACAGTAACCGTATCGTCCGTACGATTTGCGATATAGGCAAATTTGTTGTCCGGTGAGACCACCACAGCTGTTGGATTGCGACCTGTGTGAATCCTCTTGATCACAATCTGCCGTGCGGAATCGAGGCGATGGGCCAGGGCCAGAGGATTGCCCGGTGGCAACTGGCTCAGGAGCCGATTGAGCCGGTTGATGTCGATGATGGAGACGGTGTTAGCCCCTGATGCGGTGATTAAGGCGTACCGACCATCTGACGTGGATGCAGAACCGAACCCGTCCGCGTAATAGCGGTCAATATCGTCAAGCAGGAGTTCCATCACTGTGGCTTGCTGCCCGCTGGAGGGCGACGGCCGGATTACGGCCAGGCCGTTCGTCAGGTACCATCCCTGCCGAATCTGGACCAATGGAATCAGGTTGTGTGGCTGCTGAAACGGAACCAGCAGGTATCCACCCTCGTTCGCGGGCAACTGAGCAATGTAGCGAAGCTGGATGGCTTCCGGGATTGAGATCCTGTTGGAGACGACCTGCCGTTCTGTGTCAATGACGGTCAGTTGGGAAACCGGAGGCTTTTCGGGTGGCGCGGTGTGCGCCAGAAGGTTTGAAACGTAAACCCACTTTCCATTCCGGGAAAGGGCGACATATTCAGGGAAATGTCCGGCTTCGAGACGTTTGATTTCCTCACCCGTTGAGAGATTAATTACCGATATGTTGTCACCCAGCGTATTGGCCGTGTACAGAAATTTCCCCGCGCGGTCGGTTGTAACCCCTGCCGGTCCCCATCCCGTTTTGAGTGTCCCAACAACTTGAAGAGAACTCGCGTCGATTTTGCTGACCGTATTACTCCATTCGTTTGTGACGTAAAGGGTTGTCCCGTCCGGAGAAAGGGCGATTCCTTCGGGCCTGTTGCCAACGCCGATCCGGCCGACCACCTGCCGTGTGCGTGTATCGACCACCAGCACGAGGTTGCTGGCTTCGCAAACCACGAAAAGCCGCCTGCCATCCGGGGAAAGCTTCAGGGCGGTGGGATTAAGATAGCGGGCGAGCACCCCGTCGGAGTCCTGTGAAATTCTCAGGGACTCGTCGGAAGCGGCGCGCAGTCCCGAACCGCCCACAAGCGCAAGGAGAGCAATGACGCTCAACAAAAGGAGTGCCCGTCTGCGGTCTTTCCTGATCATCGCCATCCCAAAATTAATGCTCATATTCTGTTGTTCACCACCATCGCCGCGCTAAGTCTGAGGTTCTTTGATGGTCAGAATCTGATCGGCTTTAACGTGTTCGATTTTCTGCACGGCACCGCTTGGCCAGCGTATGACCAACTGGTCAACCTCGGTGTTCTGTCCCAATCCAAAGTGTGGCCGAGGGTCGTTTTGCGAGAGGTAACCGGACTCGGAAACAGACTGGACGTACTGCCGCATGCCGCCTGCTGTGATTTCAAGACTTGCTCCGTAGCCGTCGCGATTGCTCCGCGTTCCGACTAATTTCACAGTCAGCCAGTGGTTGTACTTTCCTGGAGGAGGTGTGTTATGCAGTAATATGCCGTTTCCTCCAAGAGTACTTACAAACGCATCAATATAACCGTCATTGTCATAATCGCCGAAACATACGCAGCGACTGACGTACCTCTTCTCGAAGAAGCTCCCTGCCTTTGTGGAAACATCCGAAAAGGTGCCGTTGCCGTTGTTCCGCAACAACGCGCTTTCCATTGGGATCAGCCAGGTTAAGCCCCCGTTGACGATGAAGATGTCCTTCCAACCGTCGTTGTCGAAGTCAATGATCCCGTCGCCCCAGCCGACATACTGCCCGGACACTTCTCCAACGCCGGCTTCATTTGTCACGTCCATGAAAAAACCGCCTCCCTTGCCGGGGTTGTGAAACAGGCGGTGAAAACGCGCGTCAGAGACAAACAGGTCCTGCCAGCCGTCATTTTCCAAATCCCCGAAAATAGGCCCCATCGCGGTAGTCGCTTCGCCGTTCTGTCCGTAAGCCACGTTGACGTCCACCGCAACGTTTGTGAAGGTCCCATTGTGATTGTTGTGATAAAGGAAGCTCGGCATTGTGTCATTGGCGACGTAAATGTCCGGCCAGCCGTCGTTGTCGTAGTCGCCCACGGTGACGCCCATCGCCCGGCCGGGATGAAGGGCGATTCCCGATTCTTTGGAAACATCCGTAAAAGTTCCGTTCCCGTTGTTATGAAAAAGGCGGTTGAATTCAGGGTCGTAATCCAGGGGCCCCGGGTAGTGATCACCCGGATAGAACTGGCGGTAACTGGGAATGTATCTCAGGTAATTGCCTACAAACAGGTCGAGCCGCCCGTCGCGGTCATAGTCCAGGAAGGCGGCTCCGGTCCCGAAATACGGATTTTCAACACCTGCATCCGCAGTGACGTCTGTAAAAGTTCCGTTGCCATTGTTGTGATAGAGAATGGCGGAGTTGTAATTGGTTACGTAAATGTCCTCGTAGCCATCGTTGTCGAAGTCCCCGACAGTTACGCCGATCCCAAGCCCTTTGCCTCCCACTCCCGCTTCTGCGGTCACGTCAGTGAAGGTTCCGTCGCCGTTGTTACGATACAAATGGTTTGTGGCATCCATGCCGTCCGGGGAAGAATGGTTGGTGAGACCCTCAACATAGCGGCCGTTAACTACGTAAAGATCAAGGAGCCCATCGTTGTTGTAATCGAGCCAGGCGCAACCTGACCCCGTGCCTTCCAGGATGGAACTTAATTCCTTTTCGCCGAAGGAGTGCCGAAAATTGATGCCCGATTTTGCCGTTACATCTATGAACTGAGGTAGAGGCACGGCATCAGGAGTCCCCTGAGCCAGGCTTTTTCCCAGAAGTTTACGGGCCATCCAGAAGGGTCCGGCGGCGGCAACTATAGAGGCAAATCGTCGTCGCGAAATTCGCATAGGCTCCTCAGTGGTTAGCGGATCGTGTCGTTAAAGGCATCCCCACAGGTATTGGGCCTGCCTGACGCCTCAAAGCAAGAGGCCAGTTATCCGCCGGTACCAGCACTTTACTTTCGTGGCAACCCAGGCACGGCACGTCCTCACCCGGGCGCGCCCAAATCCAACTTTTTTGGGCATGGATAACTGCACCCTTTGGACTCAGCAATTCAAACCGGACAGGGTGATCTGCCGGAACCTTGATATAAAATGAGCCGTCGCTCTCGACCGGAGCTTCTCCGAGAATTTGTTCCGTTCTGTGGTCAGGCTGGAGGGCGATGACTCTTACCTGGGCAATGTTGCCTGGCAGGCGACCGTTGGGTGCATCGGCTGAAAGATAAGAGTTGAGGCATACCACGCGTCCATAGTTCCAGTCCGGATGGAGAATACTCCAGTAATACAGAGGAACTGGATGAGGCTCCAACGGCACGGCCTGGACACTCGAAAATTCCGGATTCCGGTAGAGCGTTTTCTCAATGCTCTTGGTATCAAGATTGAAAACATACAATCCGAATTTTCCTGTCTTCACGGTCGACGCGGAATCCGCTCTCGCCGCAACTACCCGATTCCCATCGAGAAGGTGAACTGACCAATAGACTGAATTCGGTGTCGTGATGACCGAGTTGTGCAGCGCGCCGGGTCGAACCCAGGCAAGTTGCCCGTCCGTGCTGTGCCCTGCAACCTCATGTCGTTTCACAAACAGCACTGTGCCGTCTTCCAACTCGGTTGCTCCGGTTGGAACTATATGCCCCTGGGTGCCTGGCCGAAACAGGCTGAGCCCTGACCCGTCCGGTCTGATCGTGTATAATGCCCGGGATTTTCCCCTTGTATTTGCCGCAGCCAGTGGGGAATTTGCCGAGACAAGGATGCGTCCGCTTTGCAGCACCGTTTCAACCTGGAAGTTGCCTGGACCAAAGGTAATAGGGTGTGCGTCCGCGCCGTTTTCCTCAGAAACATAGATGGCTGTGGTTTTTTGTACGCCTTTTCCGGCGGCCATCGTAAACACGATCCGGTGTTGCGGGAGATAGGCAGGTTGAAAGCAATCCGCGGAGCAGTGCGTCAGTTGGTGCTTGTCGGACCCATCAACATTCATCTCCCAAATCTGCCAGGTGGAATTCGGTTCCTTTTTGCCTGCGAAAAGGACCTTGGTCGCGTCAAATGACACCTGTGGGTCAGCGACAGCGAAAAATCCTGGAGTTAAATTGACGGCTGAAGTGGCCTGGGCTCCTGGTTCGATACGCGCCAGATGGCTGCCCTGCGGGAAGCGGAGCATTAATCGGCCTGCGGTAACAAGAGGCGCCTCGACGAAGATAATGGGGGGGTAGGAAGGCGCACCCATGGTCTCAGACCGTGCCAAGGTACTACTGAAAACACAGAGCAAAAGTTCAAGGATCAGAAAAGAAACGACAGCCACGGTGCTCTTGAACAGCCTCGTGCAGTTCAAACCCGAAATAGGATCATCGCTGTGACGACTCACGTTCGACGCCTGCGCCTGAATTGGTTTCGACAACTCGGGAGGAAGGCCGGATGATTTTGCCTGTTTCCCTCACCACGCCCAAGAACACCGACGAACTGCTATGCTTTGTCAGAAGAAACCAACCGTCGATGAGAATGGGCAGACTCCGAGATGACGAATGTCAATCCCCGCCTGCATAGCTGTTTTATGTTGGGCGTGTAATGGGTTTGTTCCATCGGAATTACTGGGAGGCCTTGGAAAGCTACAGCTCTCTGACCGATGGGTGGCAGGTATGACCCGTTGGGAGCAAGGTTCTTTCGCCGCGAAGAATGGAGCAAAGGAAAGCTCAGTGCCTTGCGGTTTCTTCAAGTGCACTCAGATCCGGAATGAGCAAGCTGCGGCCGCGTTTGGCAATCAGGCCTTCTTGCCGCAACGCTTGCCATGTCCTGCTGACCGTCTCGGGTGACAATTCCAGAATCTCGGCGATCTCCTGACTCGTGAGAGGCAAAGTCAACGAATAAGAATTTGCCGGCGACTTATCGTCCTTGGGAACCAGCGATAACAGGAATGTTGCCACACGCATTCGCGCACTTTTGAAACTCATATTCGTCATCTGCGTGCGTGCCTGGGAGATTTCGCTTACGAGGAACCGGATCATCTCGAGAGAAAAATCCGGGTTGTTTCGCAAGAAGGATAGAAATTGGTGACGCGGTACGGAACATATTTCTGAATCACGAAGGACAACCGCAGTCAGAGGGTAGATCGATTCGCTCAGGGCCTCAAGCCCAAAAAGGTCGCCGGGGAAAAGAACGCGCGTGATCCGTTCCTTCCCGTTTTCAAGGGATTTAACCAGCTTAACCAGACCCGAGTTCAGCGCGAAAAGATGGTGAGCTTCTCCGCCTTCGAAAAATAAGATCTGGTTCCTGTGGTAATGGCCACGACGAAAAATGCACGAAAGGCGTTCAAATCGTTCGAACGAGATACCGCGAAAAAGTGCACTTTTTAAGACAACGCAAGACCCACAGGCGGCTTTCAAACCATCCTCCGAAAAATGGGGATGCAAATTGCAGGCTTAATGGATAAGCCGAGCCCTTTTGCTGCCCGAGTCAGTCACATGCATCTTCACTGAGGTCTCATCAAGCCGGAAAATGCTTTTTCCTACGTTCTGGGCGAACACATGCTTCGCTGTGTAACGTTCAATTTCATGGACGCGAAAGCGCTTCCTGTCAACCTGCCAGCGAGAAGGAACGCCAAGAAATGATTTTACCAGAGCTGGGAACTTCTTAGAGCCGGATGTGCCGGCCTGATGTTGTCGCCGGAATGCTCCGGTTCAAAAAAAAGAAGGCTTTGACGAACTTCTGTGATCAGATATTTGACCGACTTGGCTGGGAATCGCCTTCAGATTGTGAACCGGCAAAACAATGATGCTTTTTATGGTTGACCGAGGGTCTTGCGTGCATCGCGCAAACGGCGACGCAGCGTGCCTTGGGGGACTTCATGCCGGCAGGCGCCACGCGGAGGTGGTTGGCTTGCCGTGGTGTTTACTCTAATGGCGTAATGCGGCAGGAAGCCGTGGGTCAAGGTCGGCAAGGTGCCGCGGCAGTGCCGCATAAAGTGTACATAGGGGTGGAAGGATTGCCCGCTAAACACCAGGTCGGATCGGGCAGTTCGGTGTGACAACAGGAAACCTGGAGAGCCCCGGGAGTGTTCAGGTGTCTGAAAATCCGGTTCGAGCGCGGAGAGCAAAGAAATTTGAAACTTCCGGATATTCGCCTCGGTTTTGATAATCCCACCGAAATGATGCTTGGCGGGACCTCAAAGGGTGTATATTATTCAGCCGCGGGCAGGGAAAGCTAAACTCCTTGTCTGACGGTACTCGCAGGTAGTCCTGCAGCGGCGATGAAACAAGTGCAGCTTTCTTCACCTGGATCAACCAGCCCTTATGGCGTACATCCGGACGTGATCGATACTACCGGGATTGCCCTGCCTTTGTGGCGATACCCGGTATGAGGATGAAAGTGGAAGTAACTCGCGGCGGCTCCGAGACAAGCACTGCGTCGCTTTACTTTGCAGGAGAACGGAGCAGTTCCGCACAAAGTGATCCAACCGAGGGATTACGGATCTGTTGTGCCGGTTTACCACGATTCGTCAGGGGGTGAGGAGTTGTCATCACGGAGGATTCTGCCAGCGAAGCGTTTATAGAAGATTTTTGAGGAGGCTTTGCCATGTGCGCCGTTCTTAATTCTGGAACGATTCCTGCTGCTTCCCAGGTGTCCGCTCGCGAACCTGATCGGGAATCCTTTCTTAAGAAGCGCATCGCATCCATCGATGCCCTGCGTGGGTTTGACATGTTCTGGATCACTGGCGGCGAGGAGATCATTCATGCTCTGCACAAAATGAGCCCCGGCCCCGCAACGGACCTGCTCAACGTGGAGTTTCAGCACGTTTCGTGGGCTGGGTTTCATTTCTACGACCTGATTTTCCCCCTGTTCCTTTTTGTCGTGGGATTGGTGCTTCCCTTTTCTCTCTCCAAACACCTTGAAGAAGAAGGCGCCGGGCGCGGCCAGGTTTACCGTCGCATCGTGCGGCGCCTTGTGGTGCTGTTTGTATTGGGACTCGTGTACAATGGGCTGCTCGACTTCAACTTTCACCATCTACGCATTGCCGGAGTTCTGCAACGGATCGCCATCTGCTACTTCTTTTCTGCACTGATTGTGATGAACACGAAGGTGCGGGGCCAGGTGGCATTCTTTGCCGGCATACTTGTGGCCTATTGGCTGATCATGAAACTGGTTCCTGTGCCGGGCGTCGGGGCAGGAGTCATCACGCCGGATGGAAACCTGGCGAGCTATATCGACCGACATCTGCTGCCGCGACCTTATTGCTGCTTTGCACAGGGAGACAATGAAGGAATTCTCTCCACCTTCCCTGCGATTGCGACCACGCTGCTGGGAGTGCTGGCGGGACAATGGCTTCGCACCAGCCACACTCCCAATCGCAAAACGCTGGGTCTGGTACTGGCGGGCGTCGCCAGCCTGCTGATCG
>JGI24721J44947_10003072_pt1 | contig 23629 bp, 26 predicted proteins | sample YelNatPaOPGAMG01_FD_44947 | JGI IMG/M metagenome (IMG submission 44947) | reverse complement strand
GGGGATCTCACTAAAGGTGATTTGGATCTCTCCCCCAAGGGAGGCTTCAAGAATTACGGGATCTTGAGGAGTCAATATATCTTGTTATCAGGATCCGTCCCNGGNCCGGCAAAACGNTTCGTCTTCATAAGGCATCCAATAAGGCCNAGCTACGCTGAACTGCCCGCTCCCGAGATATACTACGTGAGCTCTATAGGATGGCTCGGGAGGTGAATCCGATGGAGGTCCCAGTCTATAACCTGAACGGGGAGGTAATCGGGAGGATAGAGCTGCCTCCATTGTTCGAGCTCGATGTGAGGCAGGATATAATAAGGAGGGTCTACCTATCCCAACTAACTGCCAGAATACAGCCTCAGGGCAGAGATCCCCTAGCCGGTCTCAGGACCTCGGCCGAGTCCTTGGGAGTAGGTCACGGTATAGCTAGAGTACCGAGGGTGAAGGGGAGAGGTTATCCCGCAGCTGGCAGAGCTGCTAGGGCTGTCATGGCCGTAGGGGGAGCTAAGACGAAGGCGCCAAGATCTTGGAAAGTCGTATGGGAGAGGGTCAATAAGAAGGAGAGGAGGCTCGCTATAGGGAGCGCGATAGCAGCTACCAGTCACCCAGAACTCGTTGGGGCGAGACATAGGATACCGGAAGGGATCGCCCTACCTATCGTGGTATCGGATGATATAGAATCAATAGCGAAGACCTCCGACCTTCACAAGCTGCTCAAGAAACTGGGTCTCGAGGAGGAGCTTGAGAGGTGCAAGAGGAGGTTCGGGAAGATCAGAGCGGGAAGAGGGAAGATGAGGGGAAGGGTCAGGCAGAGAGCGAGGGGACCCCTGATAATATATTCTAGGGAAGACTCTCCCCTGAAGCTAGCATCTAGGAACATACCCGGGGTAGATGCCGTTTCCTTGAGGAACCTGAGCGTGATGCACCTGGCCCCAGGAGGGAAACCTGGGAGACTTACCATATGGAGCGAATCCTCGATAAGGGCTCTGGAGGAGGTGAGGGTCATTGTCTAAGTTTTTCGATCCATTTAAAATACTTAAAGCTCCCATATCCACTGAGAAGGCAGTTAGGATGATAAATGAGGAGAATAAGCTGGCCTTCTATGTCGATATTAAGGCGAGTAAGTCGGAGATAAAGAGGGCAGTTGAGGAGGCCTTTGATGTTAAAGTGGTGAGCGTCAGGACTTTAATAACATCTACTGGAAGGAAGAAGGCCTATGTGAAGCTATCACCTGAGTTCAAGGCATCAGATATAGCCTCGAAGCTTGGAGTCATAGGGTGAGAGTATGGGTAAGAGGATCTTAGTTCAGAGGAGGGGAAGGGGAGGAATCCAGTTCAGGTCTAAGGATCACTTGAAGATAGCTCCAGCTCGCTACCCCCAGGATGGAATGGATAATCTGATGAGAGGGGTCATAAAGGAGATACTGCATGAGCCGGGCAGGCACACCCCGATATCGCTTGTAGAGCTAGAGAACGGGCAGGAGTTCTATTACATACCTCCCGAGGGGGTCTATGAGGGTCAGGAGATTCAGATAGGCAAGGGGGCTGAAGTGAAGACCGGTAATGTATTGCCTCTCTCCGAGATACCTGATGGTAGTCTCGTGTGCAACGTCGAGATAAGGCCCGGAGACGGTGGGAAAATCGCTAGGAGGAGCGGTACTTATGCGATAGTTTTCTCCCACGAAGGGGATAAGGTGATACTTAGGTTACCCTCCAGGAAGGAGAAATTAGTCGATGCGAGATGCAGGGCAACAATAGGCGTAGTGGCTGGCAGCGGAAGGATAGAGAAGCCATTCATGAAGGCGGGTATCAAGTATTATCATGAGAGGACGCATCCGAAGAGGTGGCCGGTAGTAAGAGGGGTGGCGATGAACCCCGTATCACATCCGCATGGAGGTGGATCGCACAAGAGGCCTGGAAAACCAACTACAGTCGCTAGAACAGCTCCTCCTGGTCAGAAAGTCGGTCATATAGCTGCTAGGAAGACCGGAAGGGCTAAGAGGAGGGCGGCGACCAAGAGGTAAAATTATATTTCATGAAGGGAGGATGTGGAGATGTCCTCGAGGGAGTTCAGGTACCGTGGGTATACTTTGGAGCAACTTCAGACCATGACCCTGGATGAGTTAGCTAATGTGATGCCGTCTAGGATAAGGAGAACACTGAAGAGGGGGCTTTCCATCGAGAATAAGAAGCTCCTAGATAAGATCAGAAAGTATAAGGCCATGGGGATAGATAAGGTCATAAGGACCCATAGGAGGGATATGCCCATCCTACCTGAGATGGTCGGCTCTAAGATAGCGGTCCACAACGGGAAGGAGTTCGTTGAGATCACGATAGTGCCCGAGATGATAGGGCACTATCTCGGTGAGTTCGCGATGACCAACAGGATCGTGAGGCATGGGAAACCTGGAAAGGGAGCCACGAGATCCAGTAAGTTCGTGCCCCTCAAGTGATTGCCGGGGTGGCCGAGATCGGACCAAGGTGCCCGCCTTGAGAGCGGGTGGCCCTCCGGGCCGCGAGGGTTCAAATCCCTCCCCCGGCGCTCACCTCATTTATTATAGAGAGTTTATATTCTGAACCTTGGGGAGGAGCTCGGGGGCATTCTTCATGATCCCTATCTTGGGCTTATTGAACCTCCTCAGCTCCTTATCTATCGCCTCCTGAAGCTCACCGTACCACTCGAATCCCATGGACCTCGCTTCATCCTCCCTTATTCCCTCCGATACTATGACTACTCTGATCCTCGACCTGATCTTAGACCACACCATTGAATTCGCTGCCCCTATGAGGTCCTTAACGAACCCCGATCTCACCCTCCTATCTATCTCCTCCGGTGGCAGTCCTGCGAGCTCTATCACCTCAGGATGAGTTCTAGCAACTCCTTCTGGGCATGGTGTCACGAGGATCAATGTACCCCCATCCCTGAGCACCATATCAGCTGGATATAGGGATTTATGCGCCTGCCAGAACTCTATATCAGCCGGATAGCTACTCGCTATCACGATATCGAGATTCCCCGGGGATTCAACCTCGTATATCTTCCTGGACTCCTTCACGGCTTCCTTGAACACTTCCTTAACTCCTCCGACCCCTATCCAAGTGGGTCTGCCAATACCATCGACCACTAGATCTATTAAACCCCTAAGACCAGCTTTCTCCGCAACTAAGTCCATTAAATTCCTTACTTCATTTTCTTCGATGCCAAGAAAGCTTCTCCTAAGCCTGGCGCTTAGCATATGCATCTCTCCCACAGTTCTCTCGCCAGAAACACCCGGGAGGACTATCTTGGAACCACCTGAGAATCCTGAGACATGATGGGGCGTAACGCAACCAATTCCTATCGAGAAATCTACCTTAGAGAGCTCTTTAGTGACCTCTATGGGGGCTCCGTTCGGCATCGTGCCCACTCTAACCTGCTTCTCCGGATCTCTGAAGTCCGGTTGGATGAGATTCACTCTATCCAAAGCTTCTCCGTATTTCCTCTCGAGTTCAGATTGTGTCATAGGCCTATGAGTCCCTAGAGCAACTATTAGAGAGACTTCCCTTATACCGGCTCCCTCTAAGAAATCTAGAACTGTGGGGAGTATCAGGTGCGTGGGGGTGGGTCTAGTTATATCATCNGCTATAATAGCTACTCTCGCTCCAGGCCTGAGGAACCTCAGATTGTTCAGGGAGCTATTGAGCTCCTCTTTTAGCTCTTTTATAGGTTCAACTTCTCTCGGTTCTATATAATGGACTCTCAAATTATCGGGTAGACTGAAATAAATCTTAGAGTTCCCGTAAGGTAACTGAAAGTCGGGCAAGCTAGCACCCAAGTAACCTGAATGCTAACCTTATAGCGTTTACCATGCTACCCTCATCCGCTAGGCATTTGCCAGCTATATCGTATGCTGTCCCATGATCCACCGACGTCCTTACGTAAGGGAGCCCTAGGGTGACATTTACGGCCCTATTAAATCCCAAAAGCTTGATTGGAATGTGTCCCTGGTCATGGTACATCGCTACAACAGCTTTGAACTCGCCCCTCATCGCCCTCAGAAATATGGTATCAGCGGGTATCGGCCCCTCAACTTCGTATCCCCTATCGATGAGCTTCTCGATGGCTGGCCTTATGATCCTGATTTCCTCATCTCCGAAGAGCCCCCCTTCGCCCGCATGCGGGTTCAGAGAGGATACTCCTATCTTCCCCGGTTCCCCGAGCTTCCCGAGGAAGGAGGAGGTNAGTTCCACAGTTACAATAATCTCCTCCTCCNTCAGGAGCCTCGGAACATCCTTGAGTGCTACATGCGTCGTGACATGCGATACCCTCAACTCATCGAGGAAGAGCATCATCTTAGTCTTCCTACCCCCCGCTAACTCAGCTAAGAGTTCCGTATGACCGGTGAATTTTATGCCAGCCATGTTCACGGCCTCCTTGCTGACGGGTCCCGTAACTAGGGCTTCAGCTTTCCCTCCGAGGATCAATTCAGATGCCTTCCTTATGCAGAGGTAGGAGTGGAGCCCTCCCTCCGGCGTCGGACCGCTGCCCTCGACTCCGAAGTCATCGATATCTATAACGGGTACCGAATCCCTCAGGGGCGTGGGTTCATCCACAGGGGTGAAGTCCATATCGAGGCCACATGATTCACATGCCTTCTTCAGGGACCTTATACTCCCTATGACAGTTACTGGAAGCCCCAAGCGTTTAATAGCCTTAACTAGGACTTCAGGACCCACTCCCAGCGGGTCGCCTGCCGTTACTATAACTGATCCCATGGGCACCCACCTGAGCTATGCTGTAAGTATGATGAGAAATAAGAGCTCATCTCCTGACACTCGATAGGATCCTTAGCAGTGTCTCAGGATCCCCAAAACCTCCAGCCTTTGAGATAAGAGGAGTTCCATCCATAGGGCCACCAACGATCCATCCAGCGGCAAGCCCCTCCTCCGGATAGCTCCCTATCCTTATCGCGGAAGCACCCAGTAAATCTAAAAGCCTTCTTAAAGTCTCCCCACCGATGATAACGAGAGAACCTGGTCTTAAATCTAGTAAGAGCTCAGCTATTTTCCCTATCCTGCTCAAGGAACTCCCTAGATCGAAAGATATGGCTACACTCGATCCCTCCATGAGGTTCTTCCTCGCTAGATCCAAGGATCCGTCGCTGAGCACCTCTATCCTCTCAGATAACCTCTCTANCTGCTTCAATGTCACCTCATTCGTTGAGCCGGAGATGAAGAGTAGAGGATTATAGAGCTCAACATAATCAGCCTTTTCACAGCCCAAGAAATTGGAGAGCTCCATGGCTAGCCCTGCACTCCCTCCCATTACCTTNAAACCGCTCTCCTCTATGAGCCTGAAAGCTCTAGAGAGCTCGGATCTATCTCTCACATCCCTGAAAGTCATTATATCTTGCTCTCCATACCAGTAGCCCACTCTGAGCCTGGATGTAGCTTTTACTATCTCTAAAATGTCAGAAGAGCATTTAGGGAGCTCTCTAACGTAATCAGTTTCCTCCAGTAGCCTCCCCCTCACATAGANGAGTCCTTCCCTGACTATCCTACCCTGCTCCGGGTATGCCGGTGTGAAGGGGATCCTAACACCTGAAGACTCGCATATCTCATCGAACTCAGCCCCCACATTCCCNCTCATNGTTGAATCTATCTTCTTGTACAGGTAATGCCAACCTGAAAATCTTTTCAGAGAGTCTCTTACCCTCAACCTAGCCTCATCAGGTCTCAAAAGTCTCGTGTCAGTGCTTATACCAACGAAGTCCGATGAAACTTCCCCTCTGAGCGANACAACGGATCCCTTACCGAACTTACTCGTGGTGTCGAGGGCCCCGGTGAGNTCGTCAGCGATTATGAGGACCTTCATCATGGCATGATGAATGAGAGTTATATTTATTCTTAAACAATAAAACGAGATTTGGGTCTCACATCAGGACTATGCTTATCTTGACGTCATCAGGGAGCGTTATACCCATTATACTCCTTATATACCTCTCATCCGGGTTCGGGATGTCTATTATCCTCTTGTGGATCCTCAGCTCATATTTATCGTATCTATTAGTTCCCTCTCCCGATGGATTCCTGAGGGCCGTCACCCTGAGCCTCTTAGTGGGAAGGGGTATGGGTCCCTTAACCCTCACTCCCATCTTATCAGCTATCTCCTTGAACATCCTGCTTACTTTCTCCAAGCTCTCTGGATTCACACTTACCAGCTCTATTCTAAGGATTTCAGTCATTGAGATCACCCTAAAAAAGAAGGGTTATTCATTTCTTCTTCTTCTCCAGCGGAACTACATCCAGCACTATGCCCGCAGCTACCGTTATTCCCATGTCCCTGACAGCGAATCTCCCGAGGGGCGGGAACTCACTGTACTTCTCTATCACGAAAGGCTTGAGGGGCTCGAACTTCACTATGGCCGCATCTCCCCTCCTTATGAAGCTGGGTTTCTCCTCAAGGACCTGCCCGCTCCTCGGGTCTATCTTCTTCTCTATTGAGACCATCTTGCATGCCATGTGGCCTGTGTGAGCATGTATGACCGGAGTATAACCTGGGGCTATGGCCGTCGGGTGCTGTAGCACGACTATCTGGGCTGTGAACTCCTTGGCAACTGTCGGCGGATTGTTCGGGTGGCCTATGACGTCACCTCTCTTTATCTCCTTCTTATCTATTCCCTTTATGTTTATACCTATGTTATCCCCGGGTTCAGCCTTCTCAAGCCTCTCATGGTGCATCTCTATGCTCTTTACCTCGGCTGTCTTACCTAGGGGCTCTATTACTATCGTATCCCCTGGCTTGAGGACGCCCGTCTCCACCCTACCGACTATGACAGTACCCACTCCAGTTATCGAGAACACGTCCTGGATGGGGATCCTCAGGGGCTTATCTATGGGCTTCGGTGGGGCGACGAATGTATCTAGGACCTCGTAGAGTGTAGGACCATTATACCAGGGCATGTTGCTGCTCCTATTGACTACGTTATCTCCCTGAAGACCGCTAGTCGGTATGAACTGTATCTTNGATGGATCGTAACCAACTCTCTTGAGAAGATCGGAGACCTGNGCCTTTATCTCCTCATATCTCTCCTTCTTATANCCTACTGTCGGATCATCCATCTTATTTANAGCTACAGCCAGCTGATTCACTCCCAAGGTCTTTATCAGGAAGACGTGCTCTATCGTCTGGGCCTGAATACCCTCTCCTGACTTAGCTGAGACGACTAATATCGCTGCATCCGCCTGGCTAGCTCCAGTTATCATGTTCTTGACGAAGTCCCTGTGCCCAGGGGCATCTATCACGGTGATCATCTTATGCGGGGTCTCCACTTTCGTGTGGAAGAGGTCTATGGTCATTCCCCTCTCTCGCTCCTCCTTGAGTCTATCGACGACCCATGCGAATTTAGCATCTGCAGCTAGCTCATCCGGAGGGAGCTCCTCTACGAGTTTCAGGTCGTAGAAGAGCCTACCGATTAGTGTAGACTTCCCGTGGTCCACATGGCCGACGAATATCAGGTTCACATGTTCCTTCTCAGGCATCATATCACCCTCTGAGTGACACCTGAAATTAGTGCATCGTGTATTTTTAAACCTGATATCCCGATGGATCTCGGTACTGACGGTGCCCCGGAGGAGCGGGGAACATGCGGTAAAAGATTATCAAAAATTGGCGATCTATTCAAATAATTCCATAATTATTAACCAGTAAAATTGTAGAAAAATTGGTGAATTATTAATAAAGTTATTCAAGCTGACAAATATTCTGCATAACTGAGGGCAAATTTGATTAAAAATATAACTATTATAGCCGCATTTATTATTTAATATTTTAGGCATTTCCCCTCAAAATGTCACGGGAGATTTTTAAGCTGCCCGCATAGGACATCTGGATGCATGAAGAAGGGATCGCGAGNTATAAAGAAGCTACCGCTTGGTTGCTAACCTTCCCNCCATTAATGGCTCTATTATCAACAATATNATCCCTCAATTTCGCAATATTTGATAGGGATACAGGGGCTAGGATAAGCATAATCCTCATGATGACAGCAATGTTCATATTCATCATCGCTGATAGATACATAAGGATACTGATCCNGCTCGAGGAAGGNCAGGAGCCTCAAATGATGAGACTTTATAAGAAGGCCGCCATTCTCCTGGGAGTAGCAATACCTATACTGGGCCTCCTCTCCGCATTGGCTGTAGGTTATCCCGACGCCCCACTCACTTCCCTCTCATTCACAGCGATATCCCTCAGCGGGTTGGGTTCCGCATGGAAGAGGTTCTATGATAAGATCACTGGAAAGATAGTGATAGAGGTTAAGAGGACTAAAAGTTAAAAATTAGGTCAAGGCTTCCGATATCTCATCCAATAGCCTCTCCGCTTCCTCCTCATCTCTTCCCTCAACTAAAACCCTTATTTTATGCTCCGTCTTAGAGAGCCTCACTAGAGCCCATAGATCTTCGGAAATCAATCCGATACCATCGAGAAAATCTAAGCGCATCCCCCTTCTTTCTCCAATCCTAATTAGTTTCTCCTCCAAATCCTTCCATTCCTTCTTCATGGGGATGTTCTTCCTGATCGTATGGTACTTGGGGAAGTCATCGATTATATCGCTCAAGCTCTTCCCTCTATTGGCTATCAGCTCCAGTATCAGGGCCGCAGCTAGGGGGCCATCCCTACCTAGGTGGAAATCCGGGAGTATCACGCCCCCGCAGCTCCCCTCACCACCGACAGTAGCTCCTATCTCCTTCATTTTATGCGTCACATAAGCCTCCCCCACGGGGGTTCTATGGATCTCGGCCCCTCTCCTCCTCGCTATATGATCGAAGATCCTGGATGATGCCGCATTAACGACTAGTTTCCCGCCGCCCTTCCTCTCAAGGATATAATCGACGACGAGAGCTAGCGTGATATCTTCAGGCATTACCTCCCCCCTCTCCGTCACTATAGTTAGTCTATCAGCATCAGTATCATGAGCGAAGCCCAGGTCTGATCCGGTGGCCACCACGATCTTAGAGAGGTCCTCCAGGGTATCCGGTCTCGGCTCCAATTCCCTCACGAATATCCCGGGGGCTGAGTTTATAGTTAACGTCTTAACGCCGAGTTCATTGAGGAGATAGGGGGTTACATAAGCCCCGGCTCCACCGTTAACATCTAAGCAGACCTTCAACTTATATTCTCTGACTCTCTCTATATCCACGAACCTGAGGAGATCCTCCAAGTAGTCCCCTATTGCATCATATTGCTCCTCCCTTCCCATCTCGTTCCAGGGCACTGATTCAAATTTTCCCTTCTCGAACTCAGATCTGAGGAGCTCCATCTCATCAGGATGAAGTAGGATACCCTCTTTCCCCAATAACTTCAAGGCATTCCATTCAGGTGGATTGTGGCTTCCAGATATCACTATGCCGCCATCCGCATCGTACTTAGCTGTGGCCCATTCTATCGTCGGTGTCGGAGCTATCCCTATGTTAAGAACGTTTACACCGGCCGAGAGGAGCCCTGAAATAACTGCTCTCTCAATAGCCTCTCCGCTTGGCCTCGTATCCCTTCCAACAACTGCTAGAGATCCCTTCCCCAATCTCCTCCCGAAGATATTAGCTATTAACATGGAAATGTGGGCATCGAGGCCCCTGCCCACGATACCCCTTATCCCCAATGGGGTGAAGATGAGGCTCATATACCATCCCCCGAATCCTCNANAAGTAGNTGAGTGACCCTCTCAAAATCCCCTGATCTCATGTAAGATCTCATAACCGGGAGTATCACGGCTAGTATTATCAGGGCGCCCAGTGGCCCTGAGATAGGGGAGAGGGGGCTAGATTTCACGATCAAAACGACGCTAGTACCTATCGCATTCAGAACACCGCCTATCGCGAAACCTGCGAAGAAGGGAACGGCTTTATCCTGGAGGAAGGTTTCACCTCCATATCTCTCAGCTAAGAACCTCAATAGGCTAGTTAGCATGTAGAGAGCAGCGTATCCCGGGAGTAAGAGCCCAAGAAGGATCCCTAGGGCGCTTATGCCGAATATAGGGAAGATCCCCTTAATTATGAACGGGATCGCACCTATGAGAAATCCCTCGAGGAAGTAAATAGGATCCCATCCTTCTAGCTGATCCATCACCGTGAGGAGCCCCTCCTCCGGATAGGTCGTTACCGCCATCTCCAGGGGCTTCTTAGCGGCTCCCCATATGTGGAATGAGAGGAGAAGGAGCAAGGAGCCTGCTAAAGCTCCGAAGACTATCCCGAAGACTTGGGCCCTGAAAATAGTCTTAGCTTTTATATTGAGCTCCGATGAGAACTTGAACCCCTCGGCTGAAGCTGTAGGCTGAGCCGATATGGAGTCAGTAACCATAGCATTAGCGGCTCCTGAGAAGAAGGCATCTGAGGATGCTCTACTGAAGATGCCGGAGGAGAAGAATATCTGATCCAAGATACCCCTTATCCCCAGATTGATCGGTACTATCCAATTGCTCATCCCGAGGGTCCATATGTAGCCCTGCCAGTAGATCGCTTGAAGTATCAGGATAGCTAAAGCTATAGCAGGACTCATCCCCAGGATCGATAGGAGGAATATGCTAAAGATGAAGGTCAGGGCCCATCCTATGAGGAGCCACTTCCTCGAGAGGGGCTCTTCTCTCCACTCCCTGAAGTTCCTCACTATATACTTAGCCCCCACGAGGATGGGAATTAGACCTACGGCGACGTAGACCCCTGTGCTGAGATGGTACCATGGCAACGGGCCATTGACAGCGGCATTTGATGAATAGAATGAGAAGTCATGACCGCTCTCGTAGGGAAGGAGGCCCATCCTCACTAAGACCGGGGGTATGAGTAAGTATGCGACTATGGCAGTTATCCATATCGATACCTGTATCCCCAGGGGTATCAGGAAGGACCATGCAATTAGATCCGGTGTTATCTGAGTCCCCTGATCCATACCGAAGGCCCCTCCCGGGAAGGAGCTCTGGAGGTAAGGGGTGAGATCGAACCTCAGGTCTGCCGTTGGGAACTCCTCCCATATAGCTTCCAAGAGATGCCCTCTCTGGAAGAGGCTGATTATGAAACCTGATAGGATTCCAAGATATAATATTCTCAGTTTAANCCCTCTTTCCTTCAAGATTTTTGAGAATTTTGCGCCGACGGTAGCGACGGGGAAGACCAGCTTCTCCCTCTCTATGTAAAATCTCCTCAATGGTATCACGTTGAAGTAAGAGAAGAGAGTGAGGATAATCGCGAAGAGAACTATATAAGTTAGTGGAAGGATCCAGGCTCCCCAGTTTATGCTGCCGCCCAGGAGAAGGTCCTCATAGCGTCCTCATCCCTAGGTACTAGGAAGTCTGGGAGGATCTGCCTAAGTGGGAAGTCCCTCGAGAGGCCCGCGATGGCCCAAGATGGGAGTATGTACTGCCAACCTATGAAGAGGACTGTCATAACCTCAACCGATCCGAATATAACTCCCATCTCCCCGAAGGACAGGGGTCTCTTGCTCATACTTGAAAGAGCGTATGAGATAGCTAGTATGACGAGAGCAGCTTCCCCAGTCCAGCTGTAGCCACCGGCCCCCCTTATCACAGTCTGACCGAAGAGTATGAGGAGACCGAACGCTATAGAGAGGAGCAGGGCCCTAGGAGTGAATGCTCTCTCATCCTGTTCCAAGGGATCACCTAAGCGAGGAGGCCGCTCTTCATATTTAAATGGTGATCAGTTATAGATGAGGATACCTCCCTATCTATCCCTCTCATCTCCCTAATCGCATCTATAGCCTCAGGGACCGCCGATAGGATCCCATATAGGGAAAAGATATTGATCGAGTTCCCGTCCTTCGACGGCTCGATGGATCTCAGGAATAGGATGATAGAGAATATGGTGTATCTCCTGAAGAACGGGTAGTAGATGCATACCTCATTCAGATCTACCTCGCGATTTATTGAACTCACCCTCCTAGAAGATATTAAATGGTCCCTCAGGGTCTCCAAGCTGACTCTCTCCGATAACTCGAGCTCGAGCATGGCTGGCCTGAAGAATGGGCAGCAATATATATCTGAGGTCCATCTGATCCTCAATTTACTGAGGGGTATACTGGACAACCTTGAAAGGATGATATCTTTCGGACNCAGCTGGATCCCGGTGCCCTCGAACGTCAACTTAATGCTCAACTCATTCGGATCATACTCCATCAGAAAATCGATGCCCTCAAGGAAATCCTCCAGGAATCCCTTTACCTTTATTCCCCTCTCCTTAAAATATTCAAGGCCCGATTCACTGCAGAATAAATTAGTGACCTCGGATAAATCCTTAGAAATTGAAGTGGGCTTATGGGAGTAGAGTCCTATCACATCTACATCCGGCTGGCTCCTCAGAGCGTCCATTAAGTGGGCAGCATAGGGATCCTGCCCTATGATCCCTATCCTTATCATTTAGATGAGCTCTCCCTCAGGGCATCGACAGCTGGCAAGGGAAGGCCAGCGAGACCGTACATAACAGCGCCTCCAGCTGTGTAAACTTTGCTCCCCTTCACCCCTACCATATCGGCTGCTGCGCTGAGATGTCCNCCGCAGAGGACGGATTCCTTAGCATATTTTTCCATCGCGCTTACTATCTCGAGAGTTCCTCTCCTGGATTCCGGCTTCTCGAATATCCCCATGGGTCCGTTGGCTATAGCTATATCGGCGCCCTTCAGCTTCTCCTTGTATAGCTCTATCGTACCGACGCCTATATCTATTATCTCGGCATTCTCAGGTATTGCGTAGACTGGGAAGTTCTCGATCCTACCATCCTCTAGCTTCACTAGGAAATCGACTGGATAGAAGATCCTGCCAGGTGCTTCGTTCAGAATCTCCCTGGCCGCTGGGAGTAGGAGATCTAGATCCTTCATCTTCCTTATCTTCCCGTTCAGCTTATGGCCCGCTGCTAGAGCTAAAAGCATGCCGACCAGCCCCCCGGTCAGGACCTCCGCTGCTTTATTGTTCCTGACAGCATGCACCATCACTTTCAGCTTATCCGGGACCTTAGCACCTCCTAGTACCAAGATCCTCCTTCCCTTTATTGAATCTAGCTCCATCATCTCATTCAGCATTTTCTGCATGTTCCTCCCGGCCGCAGAAGGCAGGAGGTATGGGAAAGCTACTAGAGATGGTTGGCTCCTATGGGCGGCCTGAAATGCATCATTAACATAAGCATCGAATAGAGGAGCTAACTTCTGAACTAAATGGGTCTTTACCAAATCTTTGGGATCCCCCTCTATGTTCTCCTCAGCCATGAACCTTAAATTCTCGAGCATTATGACATCTCCCTTCTTCATCCTCTTTATTCTCTCCCTGACATCGCTTGAGAATACGCCATCAACGTATTCCACATCTATGCCGAGTTCCTTGGAGAGCTCTACCGCATGGGGCTCCGTAGTTATGAAGTCGCTGCTTCCAGGCCTCCCTTGATGAGTTCCAACGACCACAGAAGCTCCTCTCTCAATTAGTTCCTTTAAAGTCTTAGCGGCTTGCTTTATCTTCTCAATTTCCATTATTTCACCGTTCTCCCCTATTGGAACGTTCATATCCGCTCTTAAAAAGACCTTCTTGTTCTCGACGTAGAGGTCATCGAGAGTAGGCACCCTTCTGGTCTTCATGGAGCACCCCTCGCCCGGTGCCAGTGAAAATTAAATTTTTATCTCCTTAGGGAGGCAGGCCTCCTTCATAATGGAAAATTTTTTAACATTTATTTTAGGTACTCAGAGAGAGCATCCTTACATGGGCATTCCCTACGCTTAGGTATTCTTCTTATAGTTTCCTCAATAAGTCTCGATATATCTTGGATTTTCCTAGAAAATATCTCAATTACTTCCCCTTGTGTCAATTTAACTGCTCCTGATACTCCTGCCGCATAATTGGTGACTACGGAAATGCTCGCATAACAGATAGCGAGTTCCCTAGCCAGGGAAGCCTCCGGGCATCCTGTCATACCGACTATATCTCCCCCAAGTATTGAAAATGCTCTAATTTCAGCAGGAGTCTCAAACCTATTCCCTTCAGTGCAAACGTAGACTCCCCCATCCCTCACACCTAAGCCCATGTGCTCAGCGGCTTCGATTATGGAAGCTCTTATCTCGGGACAGTAAGTATATGGGGTCATTGAGACATGTACTACACCGCTTACTTCCCTTCCTCTGACCTTAATTGTGGTCTCTCCGTCATAAAATGTCACATCCCTGCATTTAGTCATATCAATGAAGTCATGAGGTATGACTATTGTCCCGGGTTCTAGAGCCGGATTTATCGATCCCACCGCGTTTGTGGCGATTATCCTCTCAACTTCAAGCATGTTAAGGGCGTAAAGATTCGCCTTGTAGTTCACTTTATAGGGAGGGAGCCTGTGCGAGGCTCCGTGCCTCGGTATGAAGGCGACCTCTTCTCCAGCTAGCTCACCGAGCTGGACATCGCAATGGCCGAAGGGAGTATCTAATCTCACTATTCTAGGGTTTTCCAAGAGCTCATAAAGCCCGCTCCCACCTATTATGCCTACTCTAACCATGATGATCCCTCGATATACCTTCATCGCTGATGGTAATTTTTATAACTCATGCGCGTAAGTACCCGCGCCTAGAGCAAAGTTCTAAGGGGGTGTAAGTATGGCCCTAGCCACAGTCGGTGGGAGACCAGTCCTGATATTGAAGGAAGGAACTACGAGAACGAGAGGGGATGAAGCTAGAAGGATAAATATAATGGCAGCGAGGGCAATAGCGGACGCTGTTAAGACAACGCTCGGTCCTAAGGGAATGGATAAGATGATAGTGGATTCGATCGGTGATATAACTGTCAGCAACGATGGGGCCACGATACTGCAGGAGATGGAAGTCGCCCATCCAGCCGCGAAGCTGATGGTAAACCTNGCCAAAGCTCAGGATAAGGAGGTAGGGGATGGGACGACAACTAGCGTAGTTCTCGCAGGAGAGCTTTTGACGGAGGCTGAGTCGCTACTGCAGAAGGATATACATCCGACCGTCATAGTCGAGGGTTACGAGAAGGCTCTGAAGTTCGTGGAGCAGGAGCTGGAGAAGCTCGCTATAAAAGTCAATCCTGACGATGANGGATGGCTCATGAAGGTCGCTGAGACAGCTATGAGCAGCAAGCTCGTGAGTGGTGAGAAGAGGAAGCTAGCTGAGATAGCTGTTAAGGCNGTTAANGCTGTCGAGGAGATGAAAGGGGATAAGAGGTACGTAGATATAGATAACGTGAAGATAGTGAAGAAGAAGGGCAAGAGTTTAGCTGAGACGGAGTTCGTCAANGGCATAATATTGGACAAGGAAGTCGTCCACGGGGACATGCCGAAGAGCGTTAAGAACGCTAGGATAGCGATTCTAAATGTACCGCTTGAGATAAAGAAGCCTGAGATAGACATGGAGGTTCAGATATCATCTCCTCAGGAGCTGAGGGAATTCATAGAGCAGGAGACCAAGATCCTCAGGGAGAAGGTGGAGAAAATACATTCTGTTGGTGCTAACGTTGTCTTCTGCCAGAAGGGGATAGATGAGGTAGCTCAGCACTTCNTGGCGAAGTACGGTATAATGGCAGTTAGGAGNGTAAGCGAGAAGGATATGCAGAGGCTAGAGAAGGCTACTGGAGGAAAAATAGTCAACAANTTGGATGATTTAACTGANAACGAGCTTGGAAGAGCCGGACTTGTTGAGGAGAGGAAGATAGGAGACGATAAGATGATATTCATCGAGGAGTGCGAGAACCCGAGGGCTGTCACGATATTGCTGAGGGCCGGAGCCGATACGATACTGGATGAGGCTGAGAGAGGGCTCAAGGATGCCCTATACGTCATAAGGAACGTAGTTGAGGATGGAAAGGTGTTCCATGGAGGCGGCTCCATACAGGAGGAGCTAGCGATAAGGCTGAGGGAGTATGCNCACTCAGAGAAAGGGAAGGAGCAGCTCGCAATGGAGGCTTTCGCGAATGCTTTGGAGAGCATCCCTAGGATATTAGCTGAGAACGCTGGCATGGATGCTGTGGATGCGATAGTCGAGCTGAGGAACGCTCACAAGTCAGGTAAGATATCCGCAGGTATAGATGTCCTCAACGGTAAGGTCGGCGATATGGCTGAGCTCGGAGTCGTCGATACTTACAGGGGAGTGAAGAACGCTATAGCTGCGGCCACTGAGACAGCTATCCTGATAATAAAGACGGACGATATAATAGCCGCTAAGCCATACGAGGAGAAGGGCAAGGAGAAGGGCAAGGGCGGAGAGGAAGAGGAGGGTGGCGGTGAGTTTAAATCTGAGTTCGACTGATGGCCCCCGATAGGAATGAAATGGGTCGATAGGGAATCTGGGAAGATCCTCGGGATAAATGCCTTCGATCTTTTTTTACTACTCATAATTTTGTGTGCTGGCGGCTATTATGCCTATGAGAACTTAGTTCCGCCGCCTCAAGAGGTCAGCTCATTCTCGGGGTTGAACATAAGGAATGCGGCTCTGGAGTACAGTAGGCTCTCGGGTCTGGGCTATCTAGTTTACGCTAGAGTGGATGGTACTTGGACTATGAACGGCACGGAGCTTCATGACGATATTCTAATAACCTGGGCTTATGAGACAAGGCTATTCGGATGGTATAAGGGGAGCAGGGTCACGATAGGGGGGCCGAATGCCTACGTTGAGGACATCGCTGCTACCCAAATAACATTCAAGACAGCCACGCCCTCCGTAATAAGGATTTATGTGAATCAGATAAATGGAAGCACATTGTCCGAAATATCGGATAGGTTAGAGGAAATTTCGAGAAATGTGGCAGGTAGATATGGAGTAGGCAATGTCCTGATCAGATCATCTCTCGTCATAAGCGTCCCTGGGTTGAAGCCAGACGCCTTCATCTACAGCCAGCTCAGGAATAAGATATACAGTAGGGTACCCTGGGGCTACCCGTATTTCAATCTAGGGGATTCCTACATAACGATAATATTCGATTACACTCAGAGGAATTTCCTCACTACAGATGACNTGAGGACGATAGACTCCATACTGAGGGAGCTGAACATAAGTTACAGTGGCGTGATCCTTTACGATGGATATGTCTTCATAGGGACCGAGAAGCCCCTGACCGGTGTCTCGGTCTACGCCGAACTTCTGGAGAACGCTAGGAAGTACTCGAATACGATAGATCTAACGAAGTTGACGTATACGGTGAAGCCGTGAGGTGCCCCATTTGATCCTCTCTATACTGATCAGATCCTTTAAGAGCTCTCTCATAGGGAGAAAGTTGATTAGATTAAGGCCATCGATAATAAAGGGGAGCNTCACATATAGAGCTNTAATTTTAATCTATAAGACTCTCAGCGATTCATATGATAGATCTTTCATTGTGAGATTACTCAGGAAGCTCTGCTACCCGATCGAGANCAAAGTCACACTCCAAAAATTCCAATTTAAGGAAGGAAGTTTACTGAAAAGGGCTTTAGATATCTTTCTATCACCATTCATCCTCCCCATAGGCTTCTTATTCTTCTTTATGGTCTCCTTGGTGAGGGTGTGCGAGGGCACCGTCCTCCTACTCCTCCTGACCGTGATATCGATGCTACTGGGAATAGCTTTAGCCAGGGCCGAGGAGGAAATGGAGGTGATAGATCCAAGGGGTTTCGTCCTCTTCCTAGGGGCCTCGATGTTCCTCATAGGTTATGCTGCTTTCATCGTTCAGATAGCGAATGCAGGGGGAATTCCTCTACTGGATGAGCAAGTGAGGCGGAAGCTCTCAGCGGAGCTCAACTACCTCTCATGGACTACGGTCCCAGGCGCGGCATTCATACTCTCCTCATCGAAGGTAAGGAGGTGCGAGGCTATCATATTCTCAATAATAGGGTTCATACCATCCTTCCTGCTCGCTTTCAGAACGGAGATGATAGCATACATACTCGCGATCCTCACAGTATTGTACAATAGGAAGCTGATAGGATTGGGGTTCATAACGACTGCGTTCATGATGCTGATAATATCCTTCATAGGGGTCGGGGCGTTCAGATCCATAGCGACGGGGCTTGTTCAGAATCCGATAATCTCNGTCCTATATAGACCGACTATAACTGTCGCAGCTCTAGATACTATCGTTAGACTNTATGGCTTCAGGCCAGTTACAAATGGTTACATCCATCTCGCTGCGATCTCCTCCCTTGGGCTCATAAGCGGATCTAGATACGGACCCAGGAACCTGATAGGCAGGTACACTCTGGGGAGGACCGATGTATCTACGACGGCCACGCTCATAGGGGGGCCGCTCTTAGATTGGGGGATCCTCGGGGTCTTGGCTTCCTCCCTCATATACTCCTATATGTTAGCGCTATCCCACAGGTTCTCCAGGGGGAGGGAGGCGCTTCTAGGTCCTTACGCAGTCTTATACTCATACTTAGTCGTGGGGATCGAGACCGGGGTATTGGATCTCAACGTCTACATCTACCTTTTAATCTCGATCCTCATCGTAATATTCTCACTGAGGCCCAAAAGATGAAAGCCCAAGGGATAATAATTCACCCTTCCTTAGGAATTTTTATAATTTTAGCCTCTATAATGATCTTCGGTTCAATTAAATTCGGTTTATCCTATCAATGGCTCCTCGCCTCCCTCTCCGGCCTCGCTTCATTCACACTAGGCGCTGCCTCAGCGAACCGCTTGGGCATCAAGTTCCTGATGATCTCATCGGAGATAGCACTCTTTACAATCCTATCTTTCTCATTTTTGAGGATAGCAGGGTATTACTCATTCATAATCTCATTTCTATGGCTGATAGTCGCGAACATATCCTCATTACTCATCAGGACGAAGGAAATGAGGGTACCGATATATTCAATACCCATATTCATCCTAGGCGCATCCCTCGTCATCTACTCCTACCTCAAGATCCCGAATATCGCTGAGCTGAGGGCCTCGCCAAGCGTACCGATTGAGGGAGCGTTCGGGATGTTCTTAATCTTCATATCATATCCAAGTATCTTCTCTTGGATTTCAGAGTCAAATTCAATTTATGCAGCATTATTCTCAATAGCTGGCATATCCCTCATGCTCCTCCACGGCTTCAGAGCGGATGCTATTCTAGTGATACTCTCGACGTTCCTCCTAGTCTGGAGGAGGAATAAGCGTCTCTCATACCTCCTCCTAGTATCCGTACTGCTCCTCTACATAGGGGTAGATGTGATTAGGACTAAGCTAGCGATATCAGCTATCGAGAGACCCATCTTCCGACTCAGCACGACTTACTACTACTCTAAGGAGCTGGCATCATATTTCTTCAAGCTAATTCCTATAGAACCATTCTGGCTTACCTCCATACCGCTGCATCAATCTCAGACAATAGGAAGGGGGATCTTCGGTAAGGATTTCGGGATAACCCCAACGATATTCATCGGGATGCTCATGGACCTCGGCTTCATCGGGATGCTGCTCCTATCCTTCCTCATAGGCTCGGTAGCTGGTCACTCCTATATGAAGTTCATCTCGGGGGACGATGAATTTTCATACCCTATAATCTGGCCCATTATAATAACTAGAACGGAGATAGGGCTGACTCAGCTCGATCTCGCCCTTATATTCGGGTCCACTATATTCTCCCTCTTGCTTAACTTTTTTAATGGATCGCGTAGCTCTCAGAGGAGGGTAGGAGAATGCCGTACTACTACCACGGTCCCGTGATGCCTGGGGGCAGGAAGCCGACAGGTGGAAAGATAAGGGTCAGTAGAGGGAAGAGGAAGAGAGAGGCGGGAAGGCATCCAGCTTTCACAACGATAGGTGAGAGGAGACTCAAGCTAGTGAGGATAAGGGGAGGAGGAGTAAAGCTGAGACTCATATCAGGTAATGAAGTGAACGTAGCGGTGGGAGGGGGTGTGACGAAGAGGGCTAAGATACTGGGCTTCATAGAGAACCCATCGGATAAGACGCTGAGCAGGAGGGGTATAATAACTAGGGGAGCTTTAGTTAGGACAGAGTTAGGGGTTGTGAGGATCACCTCGAGGGCGGGTCAGCACGGTCTACTGAACGGAGTCTTAGTGAGGGAGAACGTTGCATCGTAGGGAGAGGAAGGTGATCTATCCATCCTACTTCGACTCAAGATTGAGTAGGAAAGATGGGAGAAGGGTTCCGAGGAGCNTNGCAATAAGGGGNCCAACCCTTCAAGATCTCATAAATGCCCTAAAATCCCTCTCGATGAGTTTCGATGTGGAGAGGGATAAGGGGAGACCATCTAGATGGTATAAGTTCGAAGGGCGCGTTCTAGTCCATTATGAGGGGAAAAAGGAGGAGCTCCTCAAGATATTGGCTGAGGAGATGGTGAGNCAGAGGCGTGAGATTTCTGGGAGAAGTGGTCAAGGTAACTAGGTCAAGGAACTTTCTCGTGAAACTGAAGCCCCCCTTGAAGGAGGATCTAAAAGGTTTCAAAGTGTTACTTGATGATCTATCCTTGGTAGGTATTGTGAGCGATATAATAGGGCCAGTTCACGAGCCCTATGCTCTGGTCAAGATACTGATTCCTCTGGAGAGGGCTAAGGATCTCATAGGAAGGAGAGTGTACCTCGCGGAGAAGGGCGATGAGAGGATCTTGAAACACGGAGAAGATCGCTTATCCTATTGAATAAATAGTTGGATATCCTCTCAGAATCCCCTCTCTCGATTATTATGACCTCGGAGGAGCTCTTCAGCTTCTCTATCTCCTCTATCCTAACTAGGGGTGCTGTACCAACTGAAATTATCTCGGATTCCCATATATCTCTCACTACCTCGAGGAAATTCCTTGAAAGGAGCTCCATTTTCCCTATCTCATCGATCACCACTACCTCGCACTCCTCCAGAGCCCTTCTCAATGCAGGTATGGCTATGGACTCGAACCTCTCGACACTCACTCTGTACTTCGATACTGAGGGGCCCTCCCTGAAGTCCGTCGATGCGAAGATATCAGACTGCCCCGTGAGTATATCCTCGACAGCAAAGCCCTTCCTTATCCCCCTCTCCCTCAATTCCGGTGTCCTTATACCTCCGACCTTAGTACCACTAGCCCTCAGCTTCTCGAGGAGGAGCATTATGCAGGTGGACTTCCCAGACCCGGGCCTCCCTATTATAATGAACTTCCCCTCCTTCCTCATGTGAGCTCAAGATTGACGCTGGCCTTACGCTTATATAGAGAGGGNAAGGTCTCGTTCTACTCTACCGATCTCGAAGAGCTGGCTAAGATGGGATTACCATACACTAAGGCTCCGATCTTCTATAATCCGAGGATGAAGCTCAATAGGGATGTGACGATCTCAATTTTCTCATCATTATCCCTCAAGAGCGCGGCCGATCTCATGGCAGCATCCGGAGTCAGGGCTCTGAGGCTCAAAGCTGAGGGCGGGGCAGAAGAAGTTTTTGCATGCGATTCCAACTGCTTATCAGCTCAGATAATAAAGATGAATGTGAAATTAAACAAATTGAGCGGGATTAGGGTGAAATGTTCTGATGCNAGGCTTGAAGCTGAGAGGATGGCATGGGAAAATGAGAGAGTCGATTACTTAGATCTAGATCCCTTCGGATCTCCAGCTCCCTTCCTGGACTCCTTCCTGAGGGCCGTGAAACGCGGGGGTATAATAGGTATCACAGCCACGGATGAGCCTCCCCTATTTGGCATATATCCCGATAAGTTGCTCAGGTATTATGGAGTTTGGGGAAAGAAATTACCGTTCTGCAAGGAATTTGGGATAAGATCATTAATATCCTTCACGATAAGGACCGCTGCTAGATTGGACCTGGCAGCGGAGCCCCTCCTATCCTACGGAGAGGGGCATTACGTGAGAGCTTACTTCAGGATAGAGAGGGGAGCTGAGAGGTCTAAGCATCTCCTGAAGGAGCTAGGATGGGTTCTTTACAAAGAAGGGGATTTCGAGATAATTAGAGGGATAGATGAGATGCCTAGGGGGGCAATGGGACCCATCTGGGTTGGAAAAATCGTGGAACCTGAATTCCTCGGGAAATTGAGTCCCCTGAATGAGGANGTTGNGAAGCTATTTGAGAAGCTTAAGGAGGAAGCTGATGGTCCTCCGTTCTATCAAAGGCTGGACATCATATGTTCTAAGCTGAATATGAGGATCCNCAAACCCAAAATCGTGATAGAGTCCCTCAGGGAGATGGGTCACTTTGCGGCNAGATCTCACCTAGATCCACTCGGCATTAAGACGACAGCAAAGAGGGAGGAGATAGAGGATCTAATCAGGAAGCTCACTTCTTCCTGAAGAGGATCATAGCATGCTTAGGATCGTATGGGGAGAGATCTATGGATTCGAGGAGCTCATATTTGCCGGTCCCCAGAACCTCCCTCTCCACTCTCTTGTATATCTTCTTNGGGGGGAGCGTGACATCTATGCTGCTCGCCTTTACTGCTATAACAGCAACTCCACCGCTCTTNAGAAATAGATCAGCGTTCTTGAGCAGGATATCGACTTGATCCGGTTGAGCAACATCCTCATATATGGNATCAACTTCTGTAACGAGCCAACTGTAGCTGTAAGGTCTTCTGGCACTCTCCAGTATTGGAACTATATTCTTCCTATGTTCAGCTACTCTAAGAAGATCTCTCATCACCCAATGCGCTACCTCGACTCCGAATATAACTCCGCTCTCCTCTATAATATCGCTTATATGTGAGGCAGTTGTGCCCGAGGCTATGCCGAGGTAGAGGATCCTNGAACCTCTCTTAAAGGGGAAATTCTTAAGTCCATTATATATAGCTGCGGCTAACTTAGATCTCCTCGGGTTCCATATCCTGTACTCAACTCCCTGAACTTCCTTCAAGGTCTCATCGTATACCTTGATCCCCGGGGTCAGGTTCCTCGTGGCTAAAAGCTTCTTTCCGTCCAAAATCCAATAAACATTCTTAAAATTTTCATCCTCCTTTACTCTCACTCTTAAACGCCTCCATGAACTTCTTCAGTTTCTCCTCTATCTCCATCCTCAAGCGATCCCCTATGTACTTCCCATCCCCGTAAACATCGACTCTAGCGGCTATAGCTATCTTAGTAGCTAGAAGCCTAGATATCTTCCCCCTCAGGCTCTTCGGTGCCCCTCTCACTTCTTTAGCTTGGAATAAGACCCCGTGCTTCGGGGGTTTGGCTCCCTTTGTTAGGTGCATGAATATCGCCTTATGAGCCCCCAATATCTGTATTGAGCTAGCGGGAAGGCTCGCAAGTCTCTCTAGACTTCCTGCAATAGCTATCAATCTAGCACCAACCATAGGGTGAACTACAGCTGATAAGTTCGGAGCAGCTCTTCTCATCAAATCTTCTATGTAGAGCTCCATTTCCCTCTTAGCTTCATAAAGCTCAAGCCAGCTTAGTGCTGCTCTCCTTATTGCCTGAAGATCTATATCACTTAAATCAGCTCCAATAGAATCCCTTGAAGCCTTAATTATCTTCTTAATGATCTTCTCATCGAAACCCGCCTCCTCAAGTATTTTTTGATCTAATTTCTTCCTGTTGGGCTCTAAGGATATGAGCTTGATGAAATCGTAGTGATCCTCTATGAGTTCATCGAGCTCAGGGAAGTGTATGGAGTACCACTCCCTTATCGTAGGAGCTATTATATTCAGCGCCTTATTTGAGTGATCGACGAAATCTACGGCCTTTATAACCTGCTGATCTAGAGAACTGAGCCT
>JGI24721J44947_10003068_pt1 | contig 23644 bp, 21 predicted proteins | sample YelNatPaOPGAMG01_FD_44947 | JGI IMG/M metagenome (IMG submission 44947) | reverse complement strand
GGATACCGGCCGCATCGCCCAAGCCAAGGCCGACCTCGAAAAAGCCGCCGCGCTGGGCAACAAGGATGCGCAGAAGCTGCTGCGGGAGATGAAGTAGGCGCAGCAAAGAAGTATTTTAGAAGCAGAATTACAAACTTTCTATTTCATCAAAAGTACATCGTTTTAGAACAAGAGAAAAGCTGGAGCAGGCTCTTGCGCATATCCACCTCCAGCAGTTTTTTGCAATTTGATTACTAAATCTCTATCTCAGGTTGCGCACGAAATCATTCATAATTAAAACGCCACTCGAGGTACCTATCCGGTCTGCGCCTGCCTGCAATATCGCCATAGCATCTTCAAGTGTTCTGATTCCTCCGGCAGCCTTGATTTTCATTTTGCCACCAACAATACTTTTCATAAGCTTTATATCCTCGACTGTCGCACCTGCTGGGCCAAACCCGGTACTTGTTTTTATATAATCAGCACCACTTTCCATGGCTGTTTTGCTGGCCATTATCTTCTCATCATCGGTGAGGTAGCATGTTTCTATGATGATCTTCACTACAGCTGCAGGTTTCACAGCAGCAACTATGGCCGCAATATCATCTCTAACAGCATGCCAATCCCCTTCCTTTGCCTTTCCGATATTTATAACAATATCGACTTCTCTTGCACCTTGCCGCACTGCCTGTTTGGCCTCGTAGACTTTTGTTTCGGTTGTGGTAGCTCCCAATGGGAACCCTATGCCTGTACACACAGCAACTTTCGAATCTCTGAGTTCTTCTGAACATAACGAGACCCAAAAAGGATTGACTGCAACAGTTGCAAATCTGTATTGCTTCGCTTCTTCACATATCTTTTTTATCATGTCTTTTGTGGCAGTTGGCTTCAACAAAGTATATTCAATGCTTTTTGCCAGATCATCCGCTGTCATTTTTATCCTCCTCCTATAAATAGGATTCTCTACTGTAGCTGTTTATGAAACTGTATGGATAAGGAATCTTTTCTTTACTGACCTTATCCAATACCAAAGTTTCCTCATCCGACATTTCCCAAAGGATGCATGCCATATTCGATTCAAGCTGTTCCATGCTTCTAGCGCCGATAAGAATTGAAGAAATACTCTTCTTTTTTCTCATCCAATTCAATGCAACTTGAGAAACAGGCACGTTTCTCTGATTAGCGATTCTCTCCAACTCGTCAATGATCAACCATGTTCTTTCTCCATCTCGCTTGTCCGGCTGGTCATATTCACGATCTCTTCTTCCAACTCGGCTGTTCTTAGGAGGAGGAGCGTTCTTTCGATATTTGCCCGTAAGCCAACCTCCAGCAAGCGGAGACCATGCAAGAGTTCCGATATGTTCTTCTTCGCACAGGGGCAGAAGTTCCCATTCGGGGCTTCGAACCAACAGGCTATACTCGAGCTGCAACGAAACTGGTTGCTGATAATGCTTGTATTGAGCAAGCATTAGCATTTTCATAATCAACGAGGGAGTAAAATTCGAGATACCATAATGAAGTATTTTGCCGGCACGGATGAGGTCTTCCATTATCTGCATAACCAGTTCGATATCCGTTCCTCGATCATAGCAATGAAGCTGATACAGGTCGACAGCTTCAATGCCAAGTCTTTTCAAGCTTCTTTCCAAAGAAGTTACAATATGCTTTCTAGAATGGCCTATATCGTTTGAATCCGGACCCGCATGTTCATTGAAAAACACTTTGGTGCCGATCAGCAGATTCTGGGCATTGTTTCGTGCTTTCAGCCACTCGCCCAGGATTTCTTCAGAGACGCCATTGTTGTAGGAATCTGCGCTGTCGAGGTAATTCCCACCTGCTGCTACATAATAATCGAGCATTCTAAACGCTTCATTCTTGTCGGTAGTCCAACCGAATGTCTGCGTACCAAGACTTATCCTGCTGATCTTTAACCCGGTTTTGCCTAAATATCGATATTCCACAGTGATTCTCCTGACCTCCATTCATTTGACTTTCTGGACTATGGAAAGAGCCTCCCTGCACAACCGGCTAATCTCATCAAATTGACTGGAAGCTATGAGGTCTTCCTTGACCATCCAGCTTCCACCAACAGCAGCAACATTCTTTAACTGGATGTACTGAAGCAGATTGGATTGATCAATGCCACCCGTAGGGATAAACAATACATCACTATATGGCCCATTCAGAGCTTTGAGCATCTTGATACCCCCCGATGCCTCCGCCGGAAAGAATTTCAGCAAGAAAAGACCGCGCTCCAGCCCCTGTTCGACTTGCGTCGGAGAATTCACACCAGGAATCACCGGAATATCATTAGCCAAGCAATAATCGACGATTCTGGGATTGAATCCAGGCGTTACAATGAACTTTGCTCCTGCATCGCGGGCATGGATAACCTGCTCAATCGTAATGACCGTACCGGCTCCAACAAGAATCGAAGGATAGCTTTCTCTCAGCAGCCGGATCGCCTCTCTGGCTGCCGCCGTACGAAAAGTAATTTCTGAAATTGGCAATCCGCCTTCAAGAAGCGCATTTCCTAATGGAAGCACATCTGATGGCTTTTCAAGCTTAATTACGGGTACGATCTTGTATTTTACTACTTCATCTAAAATTGGTTTCATAAGATTTCCTCCAGCTATAATTGCAACAAAACATCAAAAGAATTCATATATTTTCCCTGTTGCTGCAAGCATGAAATTCCTCACACCTTTCCTCTGAATAATGTTTTCAGCAAGCCCCACATCGATAGTATTGAATTCAAACATACCAAAATGATGACCTATAGAAAAACCAAAACCTGCATCCATGGAAAGTTGCAATGCCTCATCCAAAGTAAAATTCCCTAGTATGCCGGCAGTTTTTCTTATTTCGTCTCTACCATTGACAGGCAGTAAGGCAATATCCACTCTGAAATCGGCCAGATTTCTCAAAAGGCCAGCGTAGGGAACACAATCCCCTGAATGATACAGAGTAATGTTCCCTATAGTAATGATATAACCTAAATAGACATGGTGCCCGGATTCATCAATTGTTAGTTCTTCATGTGCTGAAGGGATTGGGAATATTGCAATGTCTCGAATATTGATCGGCGCAAAGGCATCTGCAGCAATGATTCTTTCTTTAGCAACATTTTTTAGCTTGGGACTTTCGCAGCTTGCAGCGGGAATTACAAACAGACAGCTTTTATTGGTCGAAGCAATCGGATAGATCGTATCCTTGTCCATATGATCCGTGTGGTGATGTGAAGATAAAAACACACTGATCGAGCCAATATCTGCAGGATTAATAAATACTGGCATCATTCGGACATGCTCGAATCGTGTACCCTTATATTTGATTGCAAGACTGTCCGAAAGGTATGGATCGATAATGATTCTTGCTTGTTTCGAATCGATGAGAAATCCTGCCTGCCCCAGCCACTGTATCCGCAATTGTATTTCTGAATCGCTGGATAGCGGTTCAAGAATAACTTGTTTTCTATCAGCAACCCGTATTCTCAACATTACTTTCCCATTAATAGTGCATCAAGCAGATTATCGATCGCGACTTCGGAGGCTCTTTGAATGCTTTCTTCAGTAAAACCACCAATATGAGGTGTCACAATCACTCTTCCATTCTGTACTAGTGATAGATCATCAGGAGGTTCTCTATCAAAAGCATCGATTGCATAACATCTCAAAGCTCCACTATTCAGCGCTTCAAGTATGGCTTTTTCATCTACTAGGCTCTGGCGGGCTGTATTGATAATTATAGCTCCTTGTTTCATTCGCGAAATTTCAGCAGCCCCAATCAATGGTTTTTTGTTTGGGAGCGGCGGGCAATGTAGACTTATAATGTCAGACTTTTCGAGAACAGCGTGCAATGGCTCGAAACGGAATTTTTCTGATGGCCTAAAATTTTGATTGGGAAATATATCATACCCCAATACATTCATCCCAAATCCCAATGCAAAATGGGCAACCAGCTGACCGATTTTGCCGCAGCCTATGATCCCCAATGTTTTATTTTCAAGTTCGAACCCTTTCTCCCTGATCCATTTCTCTGATTTAAGGTTTCTGTCGCTAGAGACAATATTTCTTGCCGCTGCTAAAATAAGACCAAAAGCCAGCTCCGCAACGCCTCGCGCATTAGCGCCATCAGCCTTCTTTATCAGAATTCCATTGTTCTGAGCTGCTTCCAAATCAATATTGTCGATCCCCGTGCCATTTCTGCTTATTACTTTCAATTTTTGAGCCTTGCTTAATAAACTTGCAGTAATCGGTTCTACTCCTGCGATATAGCCGACAGCATCTTCGATAACGCTTGATAGCTCTTCTTCCGTAGGCTGTTTTCCGGGGGAGGGGAATATAATATTATATCCCAATTGCTTAATTTTGTTCAGAAGTGGATTATCTCCTTGTGAAAGCGATCTTGGGGTAACAATAATATTTTCCATTTTTAGTCCTATACAAATACTACTTTGCTATTCTGCTTCAAGACTCTTTTTGGGAAGCCTTCTGTCTCAATATCGCCATAATTATGACCAGACTCAGCATTATATACAAAGAAAGATACCAATGGTTCATTTCCTATATTAACAGATCGATGAGCCCAATATGGCGGTACATATACTATCTTGCCCTTTTCAAGCGGGAGCGCATAAAAATCATTATCGCTCGTCTTCATTATTAGATATCCTGCCCCTTTAAGACATAGATAAATTTCTCCTGTTTGAACTATTGCATGATAATGACCCTTTGTCATGAAATATTCTTGACCGATGGTCCCTGGATAAAGCTTGGATATTCCCATCATCAAATGACCATATTCCTCAGGCACTGTCTTTTCGAACACTTCATAATGAATAGGATCGCCATTGCTAATCAATGCTTCCAACGCTGTTTCATCCTGATAATAATGCCTCATGGATGATGCTCTGCGAACAACATAATTGGTATAACCTTTCAGAATCCCTTCATCGAAATCCAGATCGTCGCCAAATGGAGTAAAATATTTACTACTCACATCCAAGTTCATACCTTCCTCCTTTAGCGATATTGTGTTGCTATCTTACATAGATCATCAAATTCGGGACCTGAGACAGGAATTTGAATATTAAACACCTCAGAAATTACTTGAGTCCATCCATAGATAAAATAAATCCACCCATCTTCAATACTTAATGCCCTATTATTTTTTTGTCTGATTGCCTGATCAAGGAAGACGAGATCCCCCCGGTAATTGAAATCCCATACAATTCCGTGTTCTGGAAAGATTGCAGCATCTGTGAGAGGGCTACCTTCCTTGTCCTTTCCCAAGCCTGTCGCATTTACAACAATAGAACCAGGCTTTAGTCCATTTACAACATTGTCATTGAATGTAGCATCCGGAGTATATACATACTCTACAGAAATACCGGGATTGATGACAGCATGTATTTCTTTCATGTGATCAAGCCGTGGCCGGCTTCTGTTAGTTACTATTATCCTTGATGGCCATTCATCTCGTTTCTTTTGCTTCATAATGTAGCAGGTCAAGGCTAGGGAAGATCCGCCAGCTCCAAGAATGCATAGTTCCGCTTGTGTTCTTTGCCAGTAGTCATGGGGAACGAAATGTTCCATAGCCAGTCCGCTCGTAATGGGATCTTTCGCATGGCCTCTTAGTTGACCAAACCTTTTAGAAATAGAAGAAATCTCTCCCAAAAGCTGTGCATATGGATCAAGATATTCAAAATAATCTTTAGCAGCAGACAATAAATCTATTTTATGGGTCGTTACCAATCCTCCAAGCGATAATGGGTCATTCTTGAGAAATGCGACGATTTCGCGATATGTCTGCGGATCATCATGTATCCGGCAATCAATTCCCTTGATTTGGACATCACCAAGATTCAGATATTTTGCCCATTGTGGAAAGACCTTCATTATCGAGGACTTTGAAGTAGTGACACCTATGAAATAGAAAGTTGGAGAGGATGCTCTTTCTAATGAATTTACCACCATATACAGATTTTCCCTTCCTCAAGGATAAGTGGAATAGCTGCTGTGCTATCTTCCCTTTTCTTTATAGTTGACCTTATCAATATAATGCTCTGGAACGATGATACCTTTTTCTGGCAAAAACCATCTGGGTGCATCGATGCCAGAACAAAGAGCAATATTTCCCCAAGGTTCGAAAGCACCTGTTCTAACAAAGAATTTCGGCTTAACTGCAAATTCAGACATGAATTGCGGATATGGCATTGTTTCGATCTTACAGCGATCAATCATCGCTTCGATTTCAGAATATAGTTTGGGATGATTTGTTTTTTGTTCGAGCGTAACAATGCATCTCTCATAAATGAAATCGCTCAAGATGACTGACAGAACTTGTTGTATTGTAGGAACATTTGCTTCAAGAGCCAGATCTATTCGCCTATTATCATTCGGAACAGGAAAGCCAGCATCAGTAATGAGAATCCAGTCTCCATGTCCCATTGACGCAATTGCTTCACTAAGCTTCTGATTCAATATTCTTCCCTTTTTCATAACTCCCTCCATCTTGGAATTTTTGGCTGATTAATATCAAGAAATTGCTCAATTTCGTTTCGATATGCCATAGCAGGGGCAGTGCCAATACGTGTCACCGATATTGCTGCTGCAGCATTCGCAAAAACAGCTGATGAAACGATATCCTTCCCTTCGGCTAGAGCTAATGCAAAAGCACCATTGAATGCATCCCCAGCTCCTGTAGTATCAATAGCATTAACTTTGAAAGCAGGAACATGAATAAAGCTATTTTCCGCATCTAAGATCAGGACTCCCTTCTCACCTAGAGTGATAACGATATTCTTTGCGCCCCGCGAATGAAGCACCTTCGCGGCTTTTTTTGCATCATCTATTGTCTTTACCTCGATTCCAGATAAGATTGAAGCTTCTGTTTCATTTGGTGTCAGATAATCGATCATGGAATAGTACTCTTCTGGAATTTCATGGGCAGGTGCTGGATTCATCAGTATTTTCAATCCTCTGGCCACCCCTTCTTTCAGACTTTCTCTGATCGCTTCGAAATTCGTCTCGAGCTGCAAAACGAGAATATCTGCAGGCATAAGCTTGTCTATAGCATCGATAACTTCTTCTTCCCTTATCTGAGCACACGCTCCTGGAATTACTATAATTGAGTTCTGACCCGTTTTTTCGCTGACCATAATAAGAGCTGCGCCGGTTGAATATTCCTTAGACCTGTATACAAAATTAGTATTAATTTTTTCTTTTATAAAATTGTCGAATGCCATGTCTCCAAAAGAATCCATTCCGAGTTTGGTAATCATTGCAACATCGCCACCTGCTCTTGCTGCAGCGACCGCCTGGTTTGCGCCTTTTCCACCGGGACCAACTTTGAAAAAATTGCCTTTTACTGTCTCGCCACTTATCGGAATATGATCCGCACGTCCCATCAGGTCGGCCACAAAACTACCCATAACGATAATTCTTGGCCTGCCATTGATTCTGATTGAACTTTCAGGTGCTTGCATTCTTCATTCTCCCAATTTTTTGAAAATGTCTTTCAAATTTGCATAGCTTTGCTCAAACAACGGATATAATTTTCGATAAATTTTAAAATTACGTTCGTCAGGATTGATTCTGTCTATTATAGGATTGATTTTCTCCGCTATGGAAAAATCGTTGAAGAGGCCTATTCCTATTCCGCCAGCAATTGCAGCACCCAATGAAGTAGCTTCTTCGAGGTATTGAGGGATCAGTACTGGCTTCTCCCATACATCTGCCAGGATCTGTCGCCACAGCACACTTCTTGCTCCCCCTCCAATCAGGACAATTTCATCTAACTGCATCTTCGTTTCAAATGCGTTCATAATAGTCTTGAGGTTATATGCAACACCTTCATAGACACTCCGAAAAATGTCTTCCTTGGTATGTTTAGATGTAATGCCAATGAAAGATCCTTTTGCATATGGATCCCAGCGAGGGCTCCTCTCGCCGAGCAGATAAGGCAAATAAATAAGGTTATTTGAGCCGGGAGGTGAATTTCGCGCGGCAGCCTCTATCAGCTCAAGCCCGTTCTCTCCATTGTGTTTTTCTGCATATTCCTCATATCCTGCCAATGTATCCTTAAGCCAGGAGATAGATAGCCCTGCTGCCTGCATGGTACCGCATGGCTGATATTTCTTTTCATCTAGGTGAGCCCATGTAACATAGCGCATTTCTTCATCATAAAGAGGTGCATTGGTTTCAAATGCAACCCATGACGAAGAGCCTAAAATCGAATACGCTTTCTTGCCTCCAAAGATCCCCGCACCAACAATCGCACATGAACCATCGCCACCACCCAAGACCACCGGTATCCCTTCTGTTAGGCTAGTAAGGTTTGCAGCCTCCCTGGTTATTTTCCCAATCACGGTAGTTGAAGGATATGGCTCAGGGAAAATGCTTTTTCTTATATTTACACTATCTAAAATTATGTCCGACCATTTTTTCCCAATCAGATCGAATGCATTTGTACCTGATGCATCTGAATAGTCTGTTGCAAATTTCCCTGTCAGTTTGAATACAATAAAATCTTTTGCCTGCAATATCTTTTCTGTCTTGTTGTATATTTCGGGTTCAGTGTCTCTTACCCACATCAATTTAGTGAGTGTATAAGAGCTAATTGGCCTGTGTCCTACTATCCGGTAGAATTCTCTCTCATCCAAAGCCAATCTCAATTGCTCCGCCTGCTTTTCTGAACGCATGTCTGCCCAGATTATGGCAGGCCGAAGAGGATTCCCTTCTGCGTCTACTGGCAGGCAGCCCATCATTTGTCCCGAAAAACTGACACAGGCAATATCGGTACTTTTTATTCCAGAAGATTCAAGAAGCTTGCGAGTCGATAGAATAACCGCATTCCACCAGTCCTCGGCATTCTGTTCCACACGGCCTGCTGAGCNAATATATGTGGCATATTGTGCCATAAAGGCAGCAACGAGTTCCCCCNTTTCATTATAGAGAGTGGCTTTATTGCCGCTGGTTCCCAGATCATGAGCAATNATATACTGCATATTCCGATTTCCCATTTACTATTTCTGATGAGCTTTTCTATACTGATCAATGTATACTGCAGCGACAATTATTACGCCGTTTACAATTTGCAATATAAAAGGATCAATACCTAGCAGGTTCCCACCATTTCTCAGTGTTGCAATGATGATTGCACCCATCACGGTACCGAGAATGGTGCCTTCAGCACCAGAGAGGCTTGCTCCACCGATTACGCATGAGGCTATCGCATCCATCTCATATCCTTGACCACCAGTAGGAATACCATTTGCGAGTCGGCTGGTCATCAAAATCCCCGCTATCCCTGCCATTAGTCCCGACAAGCCATAGATCATGTATGTAGTAAATCTGATATTGATACCAGAGAGACGAGCAACCTCTATACTGCTGCCCATTGTATATACATTCCTTCCAAAGGGCGTCTTTTGTGTTAAAAAGATGGCGAAGAGAATCAGCAAAAACCAGACGAGAAAAAGCGATGGCATTCCCAATACCGTAGCCTGCGCAAAGTCCAAGAAAGGTTTTGGCAAACCGGCTATCATGCGAGCGTTCGATATCAGCATGATTGCTCCACGAACAATGGCCATAGACCCCAAGGTAGCAATAAATGGAGGAATTCGACCGTCATGAACCATAAAACCATTAATGATGCCTATCAGAAATGAAATAGCGATAGACACTAATACAGCGATAGCAACTGGCACACCGTTTTTCATCAGCAGCGCTGCAAGAATTCCGGCAAATCCGACTACCGATCCGACTGATAAGTCAATTCCACCTGCAATGATAACCAGCGTCATCCCCAAAGCAACAACACCATTAATTGCTGTCTGACGAACCAGATTGGAAAGATTATTCCCAGTCAAAAACCCTCTTGTGGTAATCGTGAGAAACACTGCAAGCACTAGAAGAAGCAAAGCAAGCGTGCTTTCTGTTTTAAGTCGAATTCTTTTCTTGGCTTTCGGTCCTTGCTCAACAGTTTGTTGTCCTTTCATATTCCCTCGCCCTCTGTTCTTTCGGAGTTTTCTTCGATACCACTTGCCAATTTCATTATCTTTTCTTCAGTTGCATCTTTTTTGTCGATTATACCCATTTGCCTTCCTTCGGAAATGACGATTATTCTGTCCGATACACCGATCACCTCCGGAAGATACGAAGATATGAAAATTATAGAAGTACCTGCATCGGTAAGCTTTTCAAGCAATTTATAAATTTCATCTTTCGAGCCAACGTCTATTCCTACTGTTGGCTCATCGAAAATCATTATTTTCGGCTTGTTAGCCAGCCATTTGCTGATAACAACTTTCTGCTGATTTCCACCTGAGAGGTTGCGAACGATGGAATCTTCAGAAGGCGTTTTGATTGAAATCTCTCTAATGAAAGTTCTTGCGTTCTCTAATTCCTTTGATCTTCTAATCATAATCCCAAAATAACTAATTTTTTTATATTGCAATATATTAATGTTACTTTTAACAGAGAGAGGAAGAGCTAATCCTTGAGTCCGCCTATTCTCCGGCACAAGGCCAAAACCAAGTTCTATGGCTTCTTTTGGCTTACGTATGGTTACGGGTTTCCCGAAGAACTGTATTGATCCTTCATCGAATTTTGTCGCACCAAAGAGCGATAATACGATATCCGTCCGGCCCGACCCTACCAGCCCGAACATNCCAAGGATTTCTCCTTTATATAAATCAAAATTAATATCTTTGTATACGTTCTTTTTTGTTAGATGTCGTACACTGAGAACCACTTCAGACTTTTTATGATGCTTGAATAAGTACATTTCCTCAATTTTTCTTCCAACCATCAGCGAAATAAGCTCATCTTCATCAGTATTTTCAGTTGGCATCGTGGCTATATATTGTCCATCTTTAAGAACGGTGACTGTATCACAGAAGCGGAATACTTCCTCAAGCCTGTGAGATATATAGATTATACCCATACCCTTGGATTTCAGTCGCGCGATAATCTTGAATAATTCTTCGCTTTCTTCATTCGTCAATAACGCTGTCGGCTCATCGAATATCATCAGTCTCGATTCTTCATAAATAGCCTTGGCAATTGCGACCATTTCCTGCTTAGCAACAGGAAGATTCTTAACCAGCATGTGCGGGTCGATTTTCAGATCGAGCGATGAGAGGACCTCATCCGCAGTTGTATAAACTTTTTTCCAGTCAACAGTGAAGGGAGAACTCATTGGAAGCTCTCCCAAGAAAAAGTTTTCTCCAACTGAAAGATGCATTGCAAGGGTAATATCTTGATAAACTGCATGTATTCCTATGCTTTTGCTAAAATGAGGGCTTTTGATCTCGATTTCCTTACCATCAAACAAAATGGTCCCCTCATCTTTCTGATACGCTCCAGTAAGAATTTTGATCAGCGTCGACTTGCCTGCGCCATTTTCGCCGACCAGGGCATGAACTTCACCCTTTTTAACTGAAAGATTTACATTGGAAAGAGCGCGAACGCCAGGAAAGCTTTTTGATATGTTTTTCATCTCAACAATATAATCGCTCATCTTTCCTACCTGAAGTATTGGATTCTGAAACAGAAAATGGGCATCTCTGTTAAGAGAGATGCCCATATTACCGAATTGGATTACTTCTTCAAGGTCATTGGGTCAAGCAAACCCTTAATCTTAGGCTCGTTCATATTGGCCTTGGTGACTGCAGTAGCGCCAGTATCGACATACTCAGGAAGCCTCTTACCAGCCAGTGCCTGAAGCGCGCTATCAACACCCTTGTAGCCCATCCCGTAAGGATCCTGGAGAATGAGCGCATAGAGAATACCATCAGAAAGGGCCTGTACTTCCTCTGGATCTGAATCGAATGCAACAGCTGCAATCTTCCCGCCAAGATTCCTTTCCTTTATGGCTCTTGCAACTCCATCGCCTGAATGATTGTTGTCTGCGAAGAAACCTACGAGATCGGGATTAGCGGTGAAAAGGTCTTCTGCAGCTGCAAGCGCTTTCATGATGTCATTGTCGATATACCTGGTCGGTAGAACCTTCAGGTTCGGTGCAATTTCTTTCAGTCTGTTCAGGAATCCTGTATCTCGGTCCGTAAGAACCTGAACTCCAGCCATCGCGCTAATAAGCGCTACTTTCCCGGACAACGGCTTGCCCATTGCTTTGAGCTTTTCGACGATCATATCTGCAGCGAGTGCGCCGCCTTTCACATTGTTTGTTGCCAAGTGTGAAGAAACGGCTTTCGTATTCACCTTGTTATCTATAGTAATGACAGGAATGCCAAGTTTAACTGCTCTTTCGATCGCCGGCACAGTTGCGTCAGAACTTGTCGATGCAATCACAATGGCATCTGGTTTGCTATTGACAACATCCTCAAGAATTGCGACCTGCTTGTCGATATCAGCTTCTGACGGTGGCCCGTAAGTAGTTACGACAACTTTTCCAGGGTTTTCTTTCGCGTAATTAGTTGCTCCTACCAACACATACTGCCAAAAATCAGAGTCGGTAGCCTTGATAATTACTGCAACTTTTTTAGGTGCCTGAGCAAAAGTCGGCACGAGTGCAATGGCCAGCAGCAGCAAAGCAATGATTGCTACTCTTTTTCTCATACAAATACCTCCCTTGAGACTATTGTGATCTACCGAATGGCGATCTTCTAAATTGTAAACCTATATTTTCTGAATGTCAACAAAAATGTTATAATATATTTACATTATGACTTGTAATATTACAAATATAATTTATATATATATTATATAAATATATACAAAATAAAGCCTCATAACATGTAATATTGATGGCTACTATTTTTAATTGTAACTTTCCTTCTAAGGATATTATAATAATGTCTTTACATTATGTCAAAATCAATCTATTCTTATATCAGAAATTAATAGCATTATTTTTGCGAAATTAAAGGAGCACTATCGTGATTATGTCTGCTGATGTCGACTATTTCAAGGATAGGCCTCTAGACAAGACTATCCCAATACCACTCTATTACCAGCTTATAGAAGTAATTCAGAATTATATAAATGAACACGACGATAGCTTTCCAATACCTACAGAAAATGATCTTTGTAAAATTTATGAAATTTCAAGGCCCACAGTCAGGCAAGCGATCAATGAACTCGTGACGGAAGGATTGATTGTTCGAGAAAAAGGCCGAGGTTCATTTATCAACAAGAAAAAAATACCTCAAGATTTCCTTCTTAATATCATAAGCTTCAATGATGAAATGCAATCAAAAGGTTTGAAACCTGATACAAAAGTGCTTGCTTTCTGTTCCAGAAAGCCTACCCCTGAGGTCATGAAAAACCTTCGGATCAAGTCTACAGATTCCACTTATTTTCTCAGCAGGTTGAGATCAATAAACGGTGAACCGATTGTGCTTGTGAATACCTATTTGCCAAGCAGTCTAACTAAAGGCATATTGCGGAAAAACATGGAAAAAGAATCTCTATACCATATAATCGAACATGATTTTGGTTACAAGATTCTAAGAACCTTGAGAACACTGGAAATCCGAAAAGCAGGCAAATATGAAGCTTCGCTCCTGAATATGAAGGAAGGAGACCCAATTCATTTCATTCAAACTATTGCATTTATAGAAAATGATACTCCTATTGAATTCTCGACAGCATATTATAGCGGTGAAAGAAACAAATTCACAGTTGAAATAAGGGTCAGATAAATAAATGTTGTTTTAACACATCCATTCATTTTTCGCTGAAATATGAATATTGCTATCCTCAATTTATTGCAAATATTGACGCCGGATATGATTCTTCTTATTCTGAGCTTCATGCGCACAATCGGAATCTATTATGCTTTCTGGACGCGGAAATGGGATGCCGACTTCTTTCCATTCATCGAGAAAGTCAAATCGCTTGGTTTCGATCAGCTGGAAATCAATGGTGGAACATTCGCCGAGATGTCGGTAGCAGCGAGACAGCGGCTAGTAGACGAAGCAAAACGATGCGGTATTGTGCTTTCCTATGGTATTGGCCTCACCGCGAATCACGATGTTTCTTCGCTTGATGAATCGATCCGGCTGAGTGGCGTTCGTTTTATGCGACGAATGATTGAGGCTGTGGGCAAGGCGGGCGGCGGCATGATCGGCGGTACGGTTCACAGCGCATGGCCCAGCACGCTTCCAAAAGGCGCTACCGATAAGCGCCCGTATTTGGAACAGAGCAAAAAGAGCATGCGGGAACTTGCAAAGGTTGCCGAAGACAATGGGGTTGTCCTGAACGTAGAGGTCATCAACCGCTTCGAGCAGTATTTGCTCAATACATGCGAGGAAGCCCTCGCCTATGTTGAGGATATTCAGAGCCCAGCCTGTCGAATTCTGCTCGATACCTTCCATATGAATATTGAAGAGGATTCCATCGGCGGAGCTATCAAAATGGCAGGGAAACATCTCTCTGCCCTTCATCTCGGAGAGACAAACCGGAAACCTCCCGGGCTCGGCCGTATGCCATGGAAAGAAATTCGCGAAGCGCTCGATTCGATTCATTTCGATGGGCCGCTTGTAATGGAACCTTTCATAACCAAAGGCGGGCAAGTCGGTCGCGATATTGCCGTCTGGCGCGATCTCATCCCGAATCCTGATTATGACCTGCTCGCCCGCGATGCTGCGGCTTTTGTGCGCAAAACGCTCTGCGAATAGCGGCGGCAGCACGAATAACGGCAGTTATATCCATTGAAAAAGCCAGGAGTAATCACCATGTCACAAACCATCGGCCCCCTTCACATTGGCATCGACCTCGGGACGGGCTCGCTCAAGCTCACGGCCTATGCGGGGGAGAGGGCTTTTTCCGCGAGCCGCGGGTACGACATTTTTTCGCCGGAGCCGGGCATTGCGGAAACTGATCCGGAAGCGTGGATCACTGCACTCAAATCCGCCTGGCTGGCGGTTCGCGCGCAGATTCAGAATGAGGGATTCCCGATTGAGCTGGCATCGATTGGTTTATCGGCGCAGATGCATGGGTTTGTGCCAATTTCGGAGAGGGGTGCGGCCCTGCATAATGCAATCCTGTGGGCGGATTTGCGGGGCGCAGCATATGCCGGGCTCTATTCGAGCCTGCTTGCCGATTCTTTTGACAGGCTGATGAATGCGCCGGCGGCGGGCCTCACCGCATTGATTCTTCTGTGGATGAAGCACAACGAGCCCGAGCTCTATGCCAAGACGCGCTATATTCTTTTCCCGAAAGANTATCTGCGCTTCCGGCTCACTGGGGATATTGCGACTGATCCGGGNGATGCGAGCGCAACTCTTCTGTATGATTTTCGCGCCGGCGGATGGGCAGAGGATGCGATCGAGGCTTTGGGCCTGGACCATTCGAANCTGCCCGTCATTCGCGACAGTTTCAGCCAGGGCGGCGTTGTGACCGGCAAGGCTGCGCGCGAGACTGGCCTGCCAGAAGGGGTGCCCGTCGCAACGGGTTCAGCGGACAAAGCCTGCGAGATCTATGGCTCGGGGTTCTTTGGAGAGTATTTCAGAGAGGCGGCGCTTGCTGGCGGCTACCCTAAAGGCATACTACGTCGCCAGAGCCCAGGGCTCGCTGAAAACATGAATTCGGTGCCCTTCCGCGGCCAAGACTCCGACTGGCAGTCGCCGAAATCCGCCCAAGTGAGCATAGGGACAGGTATTCAAGTGGTCATCCCCGTGCGCGGGCTGGCGCCCTACGAGCCGGGACTCAATTTCTTCGAGAGCTGCGTGCCCAGCGTGCGCTACCGCATGGCAGCCATGCTGAATGGTGGACTCGCGCTCGAATGGGTGCTGTCAATGCTGAATGCGGACTGGGAGTCGCTCTATCGGTCCATGGATGAAGGAAAGACGCGCCTTCCTAAGGATCTTTTGTTCCTCCCCTATCTTACAGGCGAGCGCAGCCCTTACCAGAACCCGGACGCGCGGGGCGCATGGATCGGCCTTGGCCTGCACCACACACGAAACGACCTTCTGTCAGCGGCTCTGCTCGGTGTTGCATGTACGATACGATTGGGCATGGAAAGCCTGGGAGTTGCGCCAGACGCATCGGTCTATTGTGTAGGCGGCAGTACTCGGTATAACGCATGGATGCATATAGTCTCCGAAGTGACGGGTCGAGCGCTCTTCGTAACCGACCAGCCTGATGCATCCGTGCGCGGAGCCGCCGCAATCGGGCAAGCCGCTGCAGAAGCCGGAGCTTTCGATGCTCGGTACCTGCCATCTCCTCTCCAGACAAGCAGAATCGAAGCCGAGAGCCCTGCCTGGATCGAGGATTATTATTCGCGCTTCAAATCGAGCTACATGGCGCTGTTTGGCGGGCAGGAGTAGAGAAGGTACCCTGTCTCGCAGCATCTTCATCCATAGGTTCTTTCGAGAACCATTATGGAGCGCTGTGCCCTTCTTCAACAGAATCAAGGGATCCTTTCCCATCCATTACATAGGTAATCTCGAACGCCTTGCAGTAACGCGCGCGCTGGTCCAGGCCTGCGAGAGAAAGAAGCCCTCCCTCAAAGCGCTGGAAAATATCCAGCCCGCGGTCCAGAATGATTTTCCAGCCGGTGTCGGTCGTGATGCTCCGCGCATGAATGCTGTGCGATTCATCGAACTCGTAGGTGAACTCGATATCCACCTTGCGAAGGTCGTCCTGGATATAGCGCAGGTTTTCGTCGATTTCGGTTTTGCTGAACTCTCCATAGTCGGTGACGAGGTGCACCGAGATCTCTTCCCCCGCCGGCTTGATATCGAGCACGACCTGCATGAATTCGACAAGGTTCCTTAGCTGGTACTGTTTCCGGATATAGGGATCGACGATGGTGATGACATGTGCGCCGCGCAGATAATCGGCAAACAGATCTCGGTAGCAGATACCGGTCTGGTTTTCCGCTACGGTAAAATGCGCGGGCTGAAGCGGCTTGTTTGCGCCGGCAAGAGGCGAGGATGGCTCCTGCGTGCTTGTCCTTGCTGGTTCAGCCTCATGTTCTTCCTGAAGCTGGACCGGCTGAGGCAGTCTTTCTCTGGTCAGCATGGGGTACTTGAGCTCTTCTGCTGTCTTTACTTCCTTGATTTCGCCAGTCTGCACATCCCTGTAGGCAAAGCGCACGGGATCGAAGGTCGGGTCGATCCTGAATACTTCCATTTTGATGCGCTTTCGGCCTTCCATGGCAAAGACCAGCAGTTTTTCGATTTCTTCCTTTGTCGCCTCGCGGTGCGGATAGATGATTTTCATGAGCCCGGAAAAAGTCTTGTTGATGCCTAACTTGTCACGCACCGACAGGGTCTGATCGAGCTCGAAATATTTGCGGTACGCATCCGAATAATCAAGAGAGCGCTGCATTTTGAGAATCTGGGCAAGATAGTCGACAATGAAGCCATAGTCCGAGGTGAACATTTCATTGCGTATAATGGCGACTTCCCAGCCGGGGATATAGAAATGGATCCGGTCTATGAAGGCGGAATCCAGGTATTTGTCCGGCAGGTCCATGAACAGATTTTCGTGCTTGAGCATGTAGGACACGCTCTTCGAGGTGTTACCGACAAATACAATGGATGCATCGGCGGTGAGCTGTTCGGTACCCCGCGAAAACGACCGGTTGGCCATGTAATTCTTCATGACATCGACGAGCGTCTTGTCGACCTGCTTGTTCTTGCCGGCAAATTCATCGAAGGCGACGACGTCCCAGTATCCGACCAGCCCAATTTTGTTGGTGGAGTTGTTCACGAAGAGTTTGGCCAGCGTCACTTCGCCACCGGAAATGAGGATGCCATGAGGAGAAAATTCAGAATAGACATGGGACTTCCCCGTACCCTTCGGTCCAAGCTCGATCAGGTTGTAGTTGTTCTCGCAGAAAGGAATCAGGCGAACCAGCTGGTACCATTTGTTCCGCTCGGAAAGGGCATCGGGGTTGAAGCCCAGACAGCGCACGATGAAATCGATCCAGGATTCGGTATCGAATTGCTTTCTGGCTTCGATGAATTCATCGAGATCTGCTCTAGCAATCTGGATAGGCTTGAGATTCTCGATAACCCATGGAACATGCTCGTGGTCTTCTTCATAGCGGTATTCAAGGTCAACGATGCACCAGACACCGCCGACGAGCAATTTAGGGTAATTCTTGATATAGTCAGATTCTATAATGACTTTTTTTATGCCGAGGTTGGCGAAGACTGCTTCGTAGGTGCCTTTGACATCGTTGAGCGACACGGTGACGCGGTCTATGATCCGGTAATGGCCGCGCTCCTTGATCCAGGAGAGCACGAGCTGATTTTCACTGCGGTTGACATAGTGCTTGGCGAGGATTTCCTTGACTTTTTCTATGCCCTGCTCGGTGGTCGCTTCGTCCTTTGTGGCGCAATACTGGCCGAGCAGGTATTCGAGCACATAGGTCGGCACGAGCGCATTGCCCTTGACCAGTTTCGAGAGGTCTTTCCGGACGATAAAACCGCTGAACAATTCGTGAATCTTCTCTTCGCTGATCATGTGCATCCTCTCTAGAATACGTCGATATCGTATGCCATCTGCTTCAGCCTGAATTCTTCAGTACTGAAGGGGATGAGAGTATCGCCCTCGGCTATGGTATAGAGCTTCAAGTAGACCTGCTGGCCCTTGCAGGCGCGCGCAGAAGGCAAAAATTCGAAAGTGACCACAAACGCGCGGTTCACTTCTTCCGGATCGGTAGAGTCGCATCTGCACTCCGCTTTGTTTGAAATGATGATGCCGTCCGCGCTTTCGAACCACATTCTGATCCGGTGCGGCAGAACAGCGCCTCCCACGGGTTCTTCCTGGTACAGCTTTATGGCAAGGGATGGTGTGGAGATATCGCGGGAAGCGAGCACCGACACCGCCACTCTTCGAGATATGTCTTTCTTGAGCGGCTTGAGCTGAATGAGGGGAACGCACAGCTCCTGCAATGTCATGCCGCCATGGATGAAATTACCGGAGGCTCCTTTGCGGCGGATTTTCATGAGCCCTTTTGCGACAAAGACGCTGGTATCCGCGGGAATTCCGGGTTCGGGTGCGGTCACAGGCATAAGGCCTGGGTGCGGCTCAAGCCCGCGCCCCAGGATGTAGCGTTGATCGCGCCAGGTTTCTCCTGCAAGATCGGAAACTTCGAGCATGAATTCCTCGTCCCTCGCTTCGCCCGAATACAAAAAACCATGGTCGGCAGTAATGAGAATCCGGCCGCCTCCCAGTTTGTAAATGCGGTTTGCGACCATCATGAGCTGGGCAAGCTCTTGTTCGACCGCTTCCGGAAGTCCGTCTTCGAACGAGTGCCCTTCTGTATCTATTTTTGAAGAATAGAGATATATGAGGTTGATGCCTTCGAGACGGGATTCCAGGGATTCCGGAGAGAGCGAGATGAAATCTCCTAAGGTCATCGCACAGGAACCGAGACCCTCTTTGACAGCCGCCACCGCTTTGGCAAGATGCTTACTGCGGCCTTCGATGCCGCCTACCAGTTGCCCGTCGATGCGCACTTCGTTTTTCTCAGGGTCGCGTTCCAGAGCAGTATGAGGCAGGAGGGCTGACATGCCGTGCGAGGTAACAGTCGGCACCAGCGCCCTCAATGGCCTGATTTCCACATCGAATTTGCCGCTGGCCTCAAAGCGCTCGGCAAGTTCTGCACCGATTTCCCAGCGAAGACCATCGGAGATCAGCACAAAGAGGCGCCTGCCTTCCTGCAGGGGGCGAACGAGGTGGTGTTCAAAGAACTGATCCTGGCTGGGCGCGACATCGAGCGAGCTGTCTGCATCGAGGAGGCTTTGCCAGCGTTCGGACAGGGGCTTGAGAAAATCATTGAGGTAGACTGCCGATATTCTCTGCACAGCGGATGCGAGCATGGCAGGCGAGCCTGCCTTCCGGTAGTGTCTGTTGAAAATGCGGTAGAGGCGGTCTATGGAGTGCAGGCGCGAAACATAGGCGTCCCACAGGTCTTTTTTTGAAAGCGCCCTGAATTGCGAGCCCTTCTTGAGGCCGGCTATTTCCATGATAAGACTGCATGCAGTGGAAATGGCATCATAGCAGTTTCTGAGAAAGCCCTCGGCATCGTTCAGATACCAGTAGGTGGTCTGGCGCTTGCTGACGAGTTCCTTGATGTGGGCGATATCGGTATTCTGTTCAGCAAGGGCAGAGGAACAGCGCCTGAGGAGCTCTGAATCGATGCCGGGTACAATATCGATGGCAGAAAGCGTGTCGTCGGAGAAACTGGCGAAACGGTCGTGCGCGTTCAGCTCCTGCTCCATCGCCAGGGCTGTCTCCCTGAAAAGTTCTATTTCGGAGTTTTTATCTCTCCATGTATCGATAAAGATGAAAGCATCGCGATTCGTCCTGTTTCGGTTTTCCCCTGCCTGATAGGCCAGCGCCTTCGAAAAGAGCTGGAGAAGTATGCCGCGGGGTTCGGGCGCTTCGAGATGAATCGAATATCCTGCTTCGACGCGTCTGAAAAAGTGCGTATCCAGCTTCCACTCCACGATTTTGCGCCAGCGTTCTGTCGAATCTGAGCCGGCGCAGAGCGAAACGATCATGGTATCGAGCGGCAGAAGCATCGTTCGCTCTTTTTTGGTACGGGCGCAGGCAATAGAGAGCATGGCATCCAGCAGGTCTGTTTCATTCCAGGTGGGAACAGCAAGGCTTGCGAGCGGTTCCAGCCTTTCCTGCCTGCTCCGGAAAAAGCTCATGCGTTCCTGGATGACTGGCTTGAGGGCGATGCTAATGCCAAGTTCCTGGGCAATGATCGCTGGAGGGTCGGTAGAAAACACGTAATTGCCCTGCTCGAGATCCAGAAGCCAGTTGTTTTCAGGCTCGGGGCGTGGGCGGGGGGCATAGACGAGAAATTTCTGTTCCGGTTCCAGCCGCAGTATGCGGTATTTGACCGCAAGTTCGTCATTGTCGAGCTGAATTTTTTTGACGCTTTTATCTGAAAATGCTTCAAAGACGTCCTGCATTTCCCCATTCGGGTCGTACCAGAAGACTACCCGGTTGTTCTCGAAATGCTTTTTTAAAAGCGCATTGATTTTTTCCGACATATAGCCTTAAGCCTAGCTGGTGGAAGTAAGGCTGTCAAGGAAAAGCTGTTCCGTTCTTTCGCTTGACGATACGTACGCAATTGCGTACTATATGAGAAGAGGAAACTGAAATGGCAGTATTGACCGCGAGCAAAGCCCGAGCCGCTTTGTACAGGCTCATTGACCAGGCAAATGAAGTACATGAACCGATTATTATTTCAGGGAAAAGGAACAATGCGGTGCTTATCGGCGAAGAAGACTGGAAATCCATCCAGGAAACCTTATATCTGACATCGATTCCCGGGATGAGAGAGTCGATTATCGAAGGGATGAAAGAGCCGCTTGAAGAGAGCATCCAGGAACTGCCGTGGTGACCAGATGTGGCGTGTCGTGTTTACAAAGCAGGCGGCCAAGGACGCTGTGCGGCTCGCTGAATGCGGTTTGAAAGAAAGAGCTCAAAAGCTGATAGAGGTACTNAAAAACGATTCTTTTCAAAATCCTCCGCCGTTTGAAAAACTGCTCGGCGACTTNAGCGGNNCCTATTCCAGAAGAATCAGCATNCAGCACAGGCTGGTATACCAAGTGTTTGAAAAAGAAAAGACCGTGAGAGTTCTNCGGATGTGGACGCATAACAAATGAATGTTTTTCTTGACAATCTGCTATGGTGATATTATAGTTAATATGAATCCGAAACCTGCCTATGCAGGAGGTAGGATTCCCCCGGGACGCGAAAGCGCCCCTTTTTTATAATTCGACTATTCCCAGAGGATGATTTCTCTTAGCTTTCTTTAAGATGACAGGTTCAAGTTTCTCATAGTATTTTCTTGCGCCTTGCTTTTTGACAACTTTGTTAGGATCGTAATATTGGCGCGCAAAGTAAGCACAGACATCAGCAATCTGAATAAAATAAGAATGCTCCGAATTCCGCACAAAAGGGTCTTCGATTATATTTTCAATTGGCAAATCTCTATAACCAATTCCTGACTGATTTGGCACTGGGTTGTATCGCCGCATTTTTCTAATAATCTTGCGTAATTCTTCAGCATTTGTACTATCTGCAATGACGAGACCGCTTTCAGGCACTTTCTTATTTTCTGGAACGGGGAAATTATTATTTTTTATAGTGTTTTCAAAACGCTGAATAAGTGCGGTCCAAGCACGCTCAAAAACTTTGGAAGATTCTTTTTGATTTTTCTTGTCGACGCAAACGGTAATAATTCTCATTTTATCTTGCATTGCGATCCACTCAATAAAATTCTTTAGAATTAAGAATCTTATATTTCTGGGAATATTCTGATTATGAGAAACTCGGCCATTTACCATTTCTTGCGCATGAATTTCATGCCTAATTCTCCAGCCTGTTGTACTTCTAATTTCCTTTCGAAAATCCACCAATGAGTTCAAGGTTTGATGCCAATAGCTTTCATGAATGACAACTCCAGTCAGGAAAAAACTGGTTGTCTTTGAATTATTGGTGCCGCAGTCTCCGCTTTCATCAACATACATGAGAAACATGGGACTTTACTCTTCCTCCTTTGCCTCGAGCTGTTTGACAGGCTCCAGGATGGGAGAGAGCTTGCGGTAGTTGACTTTGACGCCGTCGTCCAGATCGAGCTCGATGAGCTTTTGGGCGAGGGGGTAGACGGCTTCTTTCTCCCAGAGGTCGATTTCGGCAAGGTATTTCTGAAGCTGGTCGTAGCGCTTGCGGGCTTTGGTCTTTTCGCTCTGGGTGCTCGATGTGTCATCGATGACGGCGGCGAGGGAACGCAGTTTCTGTTCGAGTTTGGTGCGGTAGGGGCGGAGATAGTCGTTGAGGAGCTTGCCGACGCTATCCTTGGTGTAGCGGTGCAGGTACATAAGGGCGCGGAAAGCACCTGAGGGAGAAGAGACCATCCAGTAGATGGGGCGGTTCTTGTAGCGCCTGACGTGTTCCTTGTAGAAGTCGCGGATGAAATAGCTTCTGAGGTCCTTGCCCAGGCGATCCTCGAGCCAGCGGAGGTTGTCTTCGTAGTGTTCGCCTGAGATGAAGCGGAGCCAGGACTTGAAGGCGGTGGGCAGGTCATCGGGGAAGTCATCTTCGTCGGTGAGGGGGAGGATGCCGTCCGGGTCGGGGAGGAAGCGGGCGTTGGGGACCTTGGCGCGGAAATCGTCCAGGGCAGCTCCTGCGTCGGCAAGGATGAGACCGTCCTGTTCCACCGAATAGCGGCCCATGAGACAGCCTACACCGTAGGAGACTAACTGCCGGGCCAGGACGGATTCGTCGAACTCGATGCGGTTTTCCCTGCGGGCGGATTCGACAAGCTCATCCTGCAGGATGGTGATCTCGGTGTAGGGAACCTCGGGGCTGAGCTCGTCCTGAAGGCCATAGAGGTCGATGAAGATGCGGTTGTTTTCTTCTTCGTTGCGGTGGAGNTCCAGGAAGAGTTCAGTCCAGTGGTGCTTAAAGGATTCAGCTTGGTCGCGGAGTTTGATCCGGGCTCCGGGCGCAAAGGCGCTGGGCCAGCTCCAGTCGGTCAGGTTTTCGTCGATGACAGTCTCGATGCGCGGGGCGGTATAGTCGGTGAGCAGGGGCGAGCGGCGGAAGTCCCAGGAGGTTTCCCGGAGGTCCCAGTCGGATTTGGAGATGGAGATGTTATGTTTTGCCAGTGATAAAGCGGGCTCAAGAGCAATCTTATCCTTGGGAAATACAGGCAA
>JGI24721J44947_10003058_pt1 | contig 23670 bp, 18 predicted proteins | sample YelNatPaOPGAMG01_FD_44947 | JGI IMG/M metagenome (IMG submission 44947) | reverse complement strand
GTAAATTGATACCTCCTCTCTTTAAAGTTTCTTCTTTAAAAGGAGAGTTTACGATGGCTCACTCCTCTAGGTCAAATTGCGAACTATTTTGTACACCAGCTTACGGAATGATTCTTATTTATTCTCAAATTCGTTTAGATTTGTATAAAAATTAATTTGTCAGGTCGCTTTGATCGAGCGAATAAAAGCAAAAGATTAAATTTAATAGGAGCATATATATTCATTTGCAGTCAGGGCGATGTTTGCAGGGAGCGCCAGACAAGATAAAGGCCAAGAAGAGAGAGCAAAATCAGGCTGATTAAATAAGAAGGGCGGGGAAAAGCGGCCAGTAATTCCACTTCGGCAAAGGCTAAGGTGGCAAAAAAGATCCCAGTCAGGGCTTCTCCCGCAATGAGGCCAGAAGCGAGGAGTGTCCCTCGATTTGTTATTGTTTCTTTTTCCTGAGCGTCAGCTTTTTTGGCCGACATGAACTTCTCCATCAGAGCCTTAAAGACACCGCCCAGGAAAATGGCAAAGGAAGTATCAATAGGCAGGTACATGCCCACCGCGATTAACATGGGACTGCGCACCTGCATCAAAATAAAACCCAAACCTAAAAAGATGCCGGCAACAATGAGAATCCATTCTGTTCTTTGCTCAAAGATGCCTCTGGCTACAGCGGCCATCAGACTGGCCTGAGGAGCAGGAATTTTTTCGCTGCCAAAGCCGGCATTTATTTTCAAAATTTCATTCTGGATTTCGGGAGGCAGAGACTTGATTTCTTCGAGGCTATAAGTTCTCGCCGGTATGGTTTGGAGACGACCATCATAAGTTATTTCAGTAATGCCAGCTGCCTCGAGCTCGGCCATCTTGGAAGCGACGCTTTGTTTTATGTTGCCCAGATGAAGGACAGAGAGGACAAGAAACATAACTAAAGCTGCAGCCGTGACGCCAAAAATATCTCCAAGCTGCATGCGCCAGGGAGTGCAACCAAGAATATGGCCAGCCTTGAGGTCCTGCATCATTTCACCAGCGACAGAAACAGAAACGCAGGTAAAAGCGGCCACGATAAGGACAGCTGAAATGCCGCTTGTGCCTTTAAGACCCATGAGTACCATGATGAAGGCAACAATAATCAGGACAGAAACGGTTAAACCACTGGTGGGATTGCTGCTAACGCCAATAATTCCCACAAGATAGCCAGAAACAGCGGCAAAAACGAACCCGAGAATTATCATCAAAATTACAGCCACAAGGGAGGCAGGAAGATTGTGGGCATAAGAATTGAAAATAAAGAAAACCAGAATAGAAATGAGAAGAGCCGCCAGTAAGGCCCATTTGAGATTGAGGTCGCGATCGGTGCGGGGAAGAACCTCAGTTATTCCTCTTTTTTGCTGAGCGAGCATGGAAAAGGAACGGGCTATACCCTGGGCCAGATTCTGGCGCATCCGGAAAAGAGTATAAAAAGCGCCAGTAAGCATGGCCCCGATGGCAATATAACGCACATAGTCTCGCCAGACGCGGATAATTTCGGCTGTCCAGTCGCTGATGGCCGACAAGTTGTGGTAATTAAAAAAGAAGGCTAAAATTGGTGCCAGCAAGCCCCAGGCTAAAATACCACCACTAAAATTGATGGCCGCCAGTTTCGGCCCAATGATAAACCCGACGCCAAGAAAGGCCGGGCTTGCTTCAGGGCCCCGGAGAAGCAAGGGAGCCCGGCCGACAAAAACAAGTCGTTGCCATTTGGCCGCCACAACCTTAAATTCAGCCAGAAAGGTGAAAAGGGCTCCCAGGCCCATGCCAGTTAAAAGTAAGCCTGTGCCTCTGGCTCCCTTCTGTCCGGCCTTGTGAATTTCAGCAGCGGCCACTGATTCAGGAAAGGGAAGTTCTTTATCACCAATAAGAATACGGCGGGTAAGGGTGACAAACATGATTCCCAGCACGCCACCGACAATCAAAATAACTGTGGCGACGAGATAATTTCTGGGCTGAAAGAAGGGTAGCCATATTCCTGTAATAAAGAAAGCCGGAAGAGTAAAAATGGCACCCGAGGCTACATTGCCGCCAATGGAACCTACAGTTCGGGCACAGTTTTCTTCAAGAATCGTTCCTTTTAAAGCTTTAATAATAGCCATGCCGACAACTGCAGTCGTATAGGTGGCTGCAATGGTCATGCCGGCTTTCAGGCCAAGATAGGCATTGGCCGCTCCCATAAAAGTGGCCATGATAATGCCCAGAAAAACGGCTCTAAAGGTAAATTCTTTGACCTCCATCTCCGGGGGGACAAGGGGCGAAAAGGATTTTCCCTCCATTCCTTTCTCCTTCAAGCAGAATTTAACCTCTAAAACAAGAAGGACAGGCTTGAGGCCCGCAGTAAGCCTCAAGGCCTATCGCCTTCACTCAAAATTTTACGAAACGGGAAAATTTTAATAATTAGTTATCTTCCTGACAACATTTTTCTGCTACTTGGTTTTAATCCTTATGTCTGGAAGTCTTACTGAAGGAAGAATAAGAGTAAAATTGCTTTTAATAGTCGTAATAATTAGGTGATAAGAACAAAACATGTGATTGGAGAAAGCTGAAGTTTTATGCCAGAAACGGCGTCTAAGTTCGCTTTTTTAGAGCAAGCAGATGAGCGGTTACGCCGCAGGCTATGAGGAACAAAAGAAGCCTCAAGCTCCATTATTTTAAAACGAAAAAACATGAATAAAGAATGACTATCCAAGAAGGGTAATAGAAAGTATCTTTGCTTTAAGGGGAATGTCTCTCCCCGATAATTTTTCATATAACTTCCCAGCCATCGATTATTCAGTAGCCAGCGATAAAATCGAGGCGAACTGCGGGCAAAAAGAGCTGCCGCCAGCAAAAGAAAAGGTGTCGTGGGNAAAAGAGGAAGAAAAATCCCCACAATTCCCAGACCAACAAAGAAAAAACCCAGTAAAATTAATAATTTTTTCTTCACCTTNAGAATTGTCTTTATTTTTTCTTAGTCTCTTTATCTATTTAGCAGATGCTCTTCGAAATTATCATTTGTTCTTTAAGTCAGCAAGAATATAGAAAAACATTTTACCATGTTTACGGAACAAAGGATGACCTTTTTACCTCAAGGAAGTTAAGGGAGGTGACTCTATCCTAAAAGCCTGGCTGTTCTTAATTCTGTTTTATGATTTTTTATCAACATTTTATTATTTCCTTTTTGTAATCGTAATAATTCTCTTTTCAGGAAAGAAAAGGGGTATCCATAATTTCCGGTGAGGAATAATCTGATTTTAGAGGTTAGAGATTAAAGATTAAGATAAGAATAGTTCTCTTGTGATTTTGCCTGAAATTCTGGTGCTGATAAAATAGATTGACTTAAAATTAAAAATGATTAAATCTCTCAGCTCATAAAGGAATTTTATGGATTCATGTCTGCAAATTAAGCTGCCTTTAGCGAGCGAGCCTTTTGGTCTTGACCTCAGCTCTTCTTTTCATAAAAATAAAGACAACAAAAGTTATAAATGTGGTAAAAATTTTTAATAAGATGAGATGAAACCAAAATGGGAAGTGTCAAAGATTTAATTATTCTTGAGCCCCCATCAGCTGAAAAGCCAGGTATTGGCCAGTTTGTTTTTTCTGACCGTTATTCCGTTTTTGATTGGGGCGAAATGCCAGACCACATCAAGCGGAAAGGCGAAGCCATCTGCCTGGCCACAGCTTATTTTTTCGAGAAGCTTGAGGCCCTTGGATTTAAAACCCATTATCTAGGCTTGGTGGCTAACGGAAAGGTCAGAAGATTAAGCGAATTAAAGGAGCCGGTGGCAGCCATGCAGATAAAATTGCTGCGCGTTATCAGGCCGAAGTTGATAGATGGGAAATATAATTATTCAGTCTATCAGGAAGAGAAAAATAATTTTTTGATTCCACTTGAAATTATTTACCGCAATTCCCTGCCTGCAGGCTCTTCAGTTTTTAAGAGACTAAAAGAGGGGTCACTAAAGCTCGAAGATATTGGTCTTGACAGCATGCCCGTGCCCGGGCAGATTCTGGAGAAACCCATCTATGATGTTTCGACCAAATTAGAGGTAACTGATAGATATATCAGCTGGTCAGAAGCCAAAGACATCTGTTATCTTTCTGACGAAGAGCTGAAGCAAATGAAAACCATTGTGGCCACTGTAAATAAGCTAATTACCGAAGAAGCCAGAAGAATAGGCCTGTTTAATGAAGATGGCAAAATAGAACTGGGTTTCGATGAAAAGTGGCAATTTATAATTATTGATGCCCTGGGTACTTTAGACGAATGCCGTTTTACCTCCGAGGGATTGCCGGTGAGTAAGGAAATTGCCCGGCTTTTCTATCGGCAAACAGATTGGTCCAAAGAGGTGGAAACAGCAAAAAGCATAGACAGAATCAACTGGAAATCCAAAGTGCAAAACCCGCCGCCCCTCCCTGGGGAGATACTTAAAGCTATAAGCCAGATTTACCAGGCCTACACCAACGAATTAACGGGAAGACAGTGGTTTGATGTACCGCCTTTGAAGAACATTTTAAAAATATTTAAGGAATAAAGGCAGGTTAAGATGGCTAAATTTGCTACAGCCATTAATTGTATGGATGGGATGGTCGAGTGCAACATCCGGTGATAGATTTTATTCAAAAGACATTTTCCGTTGATTATGTTGACATGATTACCATGCCCGGCCCTAACAAGATTCTCGCGGAGGGCAAGGAGAAACCTCTAATTGAATTGATCCGGCACTGCCTGGAAATTTCACTTTTTCGTCACCACTCGGAATTGGTAGCCGTTACGGGCCATTATGATTGTGCTGGTAATCCCGGGAATGAGGCAACTCAGTCACAGGATATCCTTAAGGCCATGGAAGTTGTCGCCTCCTGGTTCCCAAATGTAAAAATAATCGGATTGTGGGTTGATGCCAGCTGAAAGGTCAAGTTAATTGCTTCTCGCTGAGGAAAAAAGAGAGAAATTCATCTATATGCAATAAAATCTTTACCCAGAAGCTCGCGACCAACAATAATTTTCATAATTTCCAGAGTTCCTTCAGCCCAGTAGTAGCTTCTTACCCCTCGAAGGGCAAGATGTAATGGACATTCTTCTGTATAGCCAAAAGCTCCAAAGCACTGAATGGCGTCATTGATAGCTTCAAAAGCAAAAACAGGGGCCAGCATTTTGGCCGCCGCACATAACTTCGTTGTCTCGAAGCGTGATTTCTCTCCTTTTTGTTCCAGACCGTAAGTCCAGAGGGCCTTGTAGCCCAGAAGTCTTGCCGCCTCGAGTTTCGCCCAGTTTTCAGCCAGCTTAAACTGAAGCGCTTCGAAGCGCGCAATCGGCTGACCGAAGGCCTTTCTTATTTTCATATAGTCCATGGCTTGATGAAGGGCGCTCAGGGCCGCGCTGCTGCTGACAACAGCAATAATGGCTCGAGCCAGATCAAAGCCTTCCATGGCATAATAAAAGCCCTGATTTTCTTCGCCTATAAGATAGGTTTCAGGGATGGCCACATTTTCCAGGGCAAAGCCACCGGTTGAGATTCCTTTCCGGCCCCAGTCCTCAAGAAAAGTGGTGGTTATACCGGTTGTTCCTTTTAAAGGAACATAAAAAAGGCTTATTCCCCGGGCGCCCTTTGCGGGATCGGTCTTAGCCAGGGTAACATAGCCACCCCCACGAGGTAGCTGGTTCATGATTTCCTTGAGGCCACTGATAAACATTTTTTCCCCATTCAGGATGTATGTTCCGTCCCTTTTTTCAGCCCTGGTTTTAATACTGGCGACATCAGAACCAGCATCAGGTTCAGTCGAAGCTATACCGATAAAGGCTTCGCCCTTAGTTACCCAGGGAAGGATGGCTTGCTTAGCTTCCTCCTGTCCGTACTTATTTAAAATAAATCCCCAGGCGCATTGAACGAGAAAGAAAGTGGGCACAGCACAGGAGAAATCGGCTCTGGCCAGTTCTTCAGCGACCAGACCAACGGTTACTGGATCCGCTCCAGCGCCCCCATATGGGGGAGAAACTGTCATTCCCAAAAGACCTAAATTGGCCAGGCCTTTTATAATTGCATCTGGAATCTTTTTTTCTTCGTCTATTTTTTTAACCAAAGGCTGAATCTGGGAGCGACCAAATTCCCTGACCATCTCCTGGACCATTTTTTGTTCATCGGTTAATTCAAATTCCATTTTTCTAACCTTTTCTGGGATTCAAAATTAAAAAAATTTTATTTTAAAATTTTTATTCAATAATCAGACGAACAATGGAGAATTTATAGAACAAAACTCTCTTCTGGTCAAGATATTAAGGTAAAATGCTTTCTTTATTGAAGAAAGGACGGGAGCTTTGACTTTAGACTATCCTGGTTATTTATAAGTTCCTTTTGATTTTAGCCAATTAAAAAAATAATGAAGAGTATTTATTAATTCCTCGGTAAAATTGTTTTTTGCGCCACGGTAAATTTGTCCTGGATTTCTCTTTATTCTGGCTTCTTGATATTTCATTCCAAGTGAACAAGAGGAGGCTAAAAATTTCTTTACTTCTTAATAGACTTCCCAAAATACATCTCCCTTTGATTCCATAAATAATGAGAATTTTCTACCAGACATTAAGAAAAGTTTCGAGCTTTACCAGGTCGAAATCGAGGCTCCTGCTGGTAATCTCAAACCACTGGCTTTTGAGAACATTATCTTTATCAACATATTTAGGGACATGCTCTGGCGGTGAAGTAGGTTAGAGGCGGGCTGGAAAGAAATCAGAGCTAATAAAATGACCTCAAGTTAAAAACAACTTGAGAATTTATTGGAATTAGTAAGAACGGTTCAATCGAGCCGGAAATTGATTAAAGACCCAGAAATTGGACGGCCAGGCCGGAGAAAAAAATAATGGCTCCGGCCAGAGCATGGGAATATCTTTCGAGAGTCCCCAGCCGGACAAAACTCAGGCCCCAGGAAGAAAGGGCGATCAAGACTAACATGGTGAGGATTGTCGTCGCTCCAAAGGCAGCTGTTACCAGGATAACCCCGAGGGTTGAATGCTGGGCAGCCGGAAACATTAACAGAGGGATCAGTGGCTCGCAGGGACCAAAAACAAAGATAAGAAATAAAACCCAGGGAGTGATGTTCTTTTTTTCCTCGTTCAGATGAATATGCAGATGCTGGGCTTCATGGGTATGGGGGTGAGTGTGAATTTCGCCTTCCAGATGAACATGAGGATGTTCATGCTTTTTCTGCCGCCAGGCTCGCCTCAGGCCCCAGAGGGCATAGGCCAGGCCAAAGCCAATAAGAAGCCAGGAAGCCAGACTGGCTCTTGTAGCTTCAACTTTTTCTAAATGGCCGACGGCAATGCCCAGAGCTATTCCGATAAAACCGATCAACACAGAACTCAGAATATGACCAAGACCGCAGAGGAGAGAAATAAAAAGAGTTTTGCTCAAGGTCCATTTTCTCGCCCGGGCAATAACGATAAAGGGAAGATAATGGTCAGGACCGATGAGGGTATGAATGAAGCCAAGCGTGGCCGCTGTTCCTGTTAATAACCAGATTGGGGGCATGTCTTTTAATTTATCCCTTTAATTTTAATGATCAAACATAAAAGTTAATTAATTATATGTGCCAGCTGTTTAGAGGCCACCAGATTTCGCTAACTCTCCTAACCATTCTGATGGATCATAACTTATTTAGATACTGCTCATCTAGTTTAATTCTTTAATTTAAATTTAACTTTTTTAATTTTTTCCTTTATTTAGTTTCATCCATGTTTGCTTAAGATTATATCATATAAGCACTTATAATGTCGCCTGTTTTGGCAGTCAGAGGAAGATTGCTGTTAGGATAAGACAGAAAGGCAGCACCAGCTTTTTTATAATAAAAATTTATCCCGCCTTCTGCAATTTCTATTACCAGATAACCGGGGCAGGAAAAAAATTCCATTTTATCATGTCTTCCATAGTCTCTAATAAAGAGAGGCTGGATAAACCAGCTGATTTCGGCCAGATTTTTGGTGGCACCAGCACAAATTGCATGCAGGTCCCGGCCATTCTCGCAGCGGCCAATTTTTCTCCCCTTAAAGATATGGTCATGGCCGTAGACAATGGCGTCAACACCTTTTTTGAGAAACAGATTGGTCTTATAGATTTGTTCGATTTTCTCAGGGTTAACTTTTAAGAAACTATAACCACTGGCCTCTAAAAAACGATTCAGGTCTTCATAATATTCCCTGGTAAAACCTATACCTCTTCCATAGGCATAAGTATGAGGGCTATCGAGGCGACAATCAGATTGGGTAGGCCAGCCGCCAAAGATATGATGGGTAAAAATAAAGCGGAAAAGGGCAGCTTCGTTAAGTTTTTCCTCTAACCATTTAAGCTGTTCTTTACCGCTTGTCCAGTTTTCGGGAATTAAGGGCTGGTTTACATTATAACGGGTAACATCGAGAACCAGGCAGGTAATTTCCGGAGGCTGCGGGGCTAGGCTATTTACCCTTTCCTGACATCCCCAGATAATTGGATAATAATTTTCATCGGGTGAGCCACCCTCTTTAGCTCCCGGAAGAGGTAAATATCTTTTCCGCCATTTCATAGCATAGGGAAGCATTCGGGACCAACCATTTTCACCATCATGGTTGCCAAGAACATAATAACAGGGTATATGGCTCATCAGGGCTGAATATATTTTGCGTTGAGCTAAACGAAACATTCTGGTTATAGCATCTAATTCCAGCTCAGTAGCCAGATGCTGATTGGGCAGGCCTAAGGATTCCCAGGTATGACCAAAGCCTCCATGGTCATCCCCGAGATTGATGAAAAAGTCAGGTTCTTCGTTATTGAGGATATACCAGATGGCATTGGCCACATTGAATCCATTCATCAGATAAATTTCATCACCGGAGGGAAGGTAACTGGGATTACTGGCGAGCTTTTTCAGAAAAATCCGGTTTACATATTCGCCGTTTGTCCTGAGGTCAAATATTTCCGGGATGGTTAGCTGTTGCCGCGTAAAATTGCGGTCATCCGGCAGATGGGTATCTGAAAAGACTATTATTTTTATAGGACCATCCTTCAGCTGGCAAAAGGGGGTTCTCACATAACGATAACAGGTTTCTTCAGTCTTATTATCTGGCGTCTTATAAATGAGCTTGTATTTTAAAATCTTTGGTTTCCAGGGGAAAGAATCACCCAGGGGTATCTCTATAGTTCCATTTAAATTGAAAAACCTTTTTTCCTTTCTGTTCAGGCTTATCTCGGCATCTGTAAACTTTATAGTTAAAGAAGGAAGGAAAACGTTATCCCTGGTAATCAGGCTTAAATATGGCTCTGTTCCCTTAAAAATTATTCTTTCCCCCGCTTCAAAGAGGTTTGAATTATAAGGCGTTCCATATTGATTACAGAAATTTCTGATTTCGTTTACTCTTTCTTTGTTTAGAATTTCTCTTTTGACCGCCGTGGTTTCAGGGAAAAATTGTCTCAGGCCTTCGAGGTCCCATTTTTTCAGGCTAAAGGCGCCATTGAGGCCCCAAAGAGGTATGGTCTTTAGAAACTCCCTTCTTGAAAATTTATTATTCATCGCTAATGAGATTAAATTCTTTATAAATTTCAGCTCTTTTGTCAATATTCTTCTGGCCTTTCCGCCAAAAGTGTGGAGGCTTTTTGATAGGAGTGCGGTCGGAACACCTTGAAAATAAAAAGGAGAAATGAATATAAATTTACCTGCCCCAAATAAGCTTTTAGAATAAATGACCTTTTAGAATATCCGGTTAATTCTTAGGCGGGCAGGGCTTCAAAGTTAGGCAAATAGAGACAGTTTATTTCTCCAGGGGAATGGTTTTTATATAGGTCTCATAAACGGCTGGGTTTGTCCTAAAAACAAAGAAAAACAAGGAATTAAACGTAACGAAAGGAATATGGCAAATTTTAGAGGGGCAATAAAAGTTTTTTAAAAGGGGAGGATGATTAAGCCTCATTCTGACCTTTTCTGGGATTAAGACATATCATTAAAAGGCTTCTTAATGATCAATTGGCTTCTGATTTCCGGTTAAAAGACCTTTTTCAGCCAGAATCCCATAAGTCTACTGGATAGAAAACCCTGATTGAGCCAGGTTTTCCAATGGTGAGTTCACCCGGGCTTGATTTTTAAAACAATTAAAAAAAGAATAATAACTCAGAAAATGTTGATGCATAATGTAAATAGACGAAAAGAAGGAAAATCAGGTCAGAATTAATTTTGGGAAGGACAATTGAAAAATCTGAAAAGGCGAGGGCGAGGAAGTGGAACAAGAAAAAATAAAAACAAGAAAAGTCGTCAAAAAAATCTTTTTTCTCGTCTGGCTTCTCTACTTTGCTTACTGTATTTATTATCTGATTGATCGTTTTGAGGAGTATCACTGGGATTTCAAGATGCAGTCTGGAGCGGCCAGGATTCTGGCCCAGGGTAAAAATCCCTATGATCCCAGAGTAACTAGGGCTGAACTGGGTACACCCCTCTGGTATGCTTATCCGCCCGCCACCCTGTGGTTTTACCGCCTCTTTAATTTTATGGGAGAAAAAACAGCTTGTCTCGTTTTTCTGTTTTTGAAAGTCGCCACTGTCATTTTCCTTTTGTGGTTCTGGTCAAAATATTTTCTCGAGGGAAAAATTGAGGCCGCTTTCTGTTTTTTTTGCCTTTTTGCCTATAATAGTGCTCTCTTTCTCGATTTACGCTCGGGTAATATCAATCTTTTTGAGCAATTATTGCTCTGGCTGAGCTTTTATTTCTTCCTCAAGAACAGGCTGCCTCTTTTTTGTGGTCTTGTTTTATTGGCCGCGAGCTTTAAAATCATGCCCATTTTTTTTCTCGTCCTGATTTTATTTAAAAAAAATCGCCACAAGGTGTGGCTTTTTTATCCTCGGCGGCCCTTTTTCTGGGCTATTTTTTGATTCAGTATGCAATCTGGCCGCAAATGTTTCGAGCTTTTCTTGAGGCTGGCCGGGGCACCCTGGTGGAAAGAAGAATAATTTCGCCAACGACTTTTGGTTTCATTACGGAAATTTTTGATTTGCTGGCCCGGAGGCGGGCCTTTGTGATTAATCAGGAATGGCAAGAGGCTATTTTCGGGCTTATCATTCTCTTTGTTCTATTTTTTAGCTATAGGGCTTACCTTGTCCTTAAAAAATATGAGCCGGAGGATAAGGAAAAAATAGTTGTTTTCCTCCTCTGTCTTATCTATGCCCTGATTACATTGAGGATGAAGGATTATGCCTATGTGCTCCTGCTTGTGCCAAGTTATTATATAATCAAAAAACCCCATTTTTTCAGAGCTTTTCCCTTCCTTTTTGCTCTTTCGATTCTGACGGCTGCCAAAAACGTTACTTTACCCGATATGGGTTCAATATATCTTGTCATGTGGGAATACTATCCACTTCTGCTGGCCTATTTAATCTGGATTCTTTATTTACAGGCCATCTTTTCTTTAAAAAACAGAGCTGATCTTCTCGCCTGCGGCTCAAAGAAAGATGCGTCGGATAAGCCAGAAATGGCGGCATTTTAAATGATTTTTTTGCCTGTAGCTCCACGATAGATGCGGCGCATTTTTTCTCCAGATGCCTGCCAGGCAAGCTTAAGGGAGAATGTTATAAGAGGTAAAGAAGCCTCCTGGCCTTTCAGGCTGAATACTTTTTATCTATACGGAAGCGATTAAGTCTGGCCGGATTTGCCGACGGGGGTAATGTTTTGTTCATAAAGCCGTCCGGGTGTTAAAAATTCTACTTGAAATAAAGCGCCATTAGGCTCTTCCGCAAAAAGTGTGGTGATTTTTAGTTAGAAATGTGGAAAGAAAATGCTCCTTTCTTTTGTCCCCCTTACCCTCATCCCTTTAATCAATTTTTACCACACTTTTTAAGGCTGAGCCGCGCCATTATTGACATTTTTAAAATCATAAGTTTAAAATAACAGCGGGTTTATGGGAAAAGGGAAAATAAAAAGGTTCCATCATCTCGATAACAGCTTTTTTAAGGGGATATTTAGAACGCAACCGATATCAGACGACTTAAATAATGTTAGAGGAACTTTCCTTCATCCGAAGTAAGTCTAATGAAGAATAACGGGACGAGGTGATGACCGGAAAATGAGATGAGCCATCAAAAAATTGCTTTGAGAGGAAAAGGAGATGCGGCTCCGATTAGTCTTCACAGGTGACAAGACTGAGATTACTCTTCCCGTACACCACAATGAAGTGCTCCAGGGAATTATTTACCGACATTTAGATTTTGAGTTGGCCCGACGAGTTCATTCTACCGGCATAAAGGACCCCGAAAGTAATCGCGGTCTCAAATTTTTTACATTTTCGAGGCTGATTCCATCAAAAAAACCAAAAATTGATACTCAGAAAAAAACAATCACTTTTTATTTTCCACTTACCTGGATTGTAGCCTCGCCAATCCAGGAGTTTATTGCCTCCTTTTGTAATAATCTAATTAAAAAAAGAATTCTTTATTTGCAACTCCCAGGCTCAACCGAAGAGAGAGCTATTTATCTTGCGGAGCTTAAACTGGAACCTTTTCCTGCTTATAAACGGCCTGAAATTGTTGAAACCCTTTCGCCGATTACCGTTTATCGCACCGAAGAAAAAGATGGAAAAGCCTATACACATTACTTTTCGCCCCATGACCCTGAATTTAATGAGCTTATCCTATTTAACTTGCTGCGCAAATATAGAGCCATTACGGGTAAGAAGCTCTTTCTTGATGAGAAGAGCTATATTAAGCCCTTGAGAATAGGCCCTCACGAGAACATTGTTTTCTACAAAGACACAATTATAAAGGGATGGTCTGGAATTTTTGAGTTAGCATTGCCCCAGGAGCTTTTTTCCTTGGCCTTTGCCTGCGGACTTGGTTCAAAAAACTCACAGGGATTTGGTTGCATCGCCAAATGGAGAGGTGATCCATGATTTCCCGGGAAATAATTCTTTTTCCGTCTAACTGGATTTATAATGCAGGAGTGATTGGATTTTTAAGGGTGCTGGATGAGCTTAATGTGCCCGTGGTGAATTCTATTCGTGATGATGGATCAATTATCCTGACACAATTTCCAGACGTTGAAGATATATTTAAAAAATGGGTTGAGCTCTCACCAAAATCAAAAAAAGGTAAGAGTCTAGTTTATGGCTGGAAAGATGCCTATTATGCCAACCAGACGGAGAAGTTAATAAAAAAGCGAATCATGGCATTAATTGAAGGATATAAAAACGAAGATGATAAACGAAGTGTAATTCTTTCATGTTGTTTCTGTTTACAAAAAATGAAAGTCAAAAAAATGGACGTGGTTAATTTAAACCAGGCATTTGGTAATATTCTCCTGGGCTCGGAAAAAACATTTGTAAATATGTATTGGGTCAATGAGCCTAAAGATTTTGTCTGTCCGAAATGTAACTTCATAGTTATGTGCCATCACCTGGCTTTCACCCCACTTTCAGACGGATCGAAAATTTTCATCAACGCACCTTCTTTCAACCTGATGTACAACCTGAATAAATTTGCGGCTGAAATTTTTGGTTCCATTCCTTTGGAAAAAGGGCTCAACAAAAGAAACATTCTGGCAATGTCAATCATCGAGTATGCTACTAAAATTCAAGTTACTCTCGGTATCTGGGCAAGAATGAATATAGAAATAATTAATTTGAGCAGACATAGAAATAGGGGGCAGAAAATTGAGGTTTTTAGTCTGCCCTATGATGTCGTTAATATTCTTTTTGATCGCCGAATTGCCAGTCTTCTCAGCGAAATTGGTGAATTAGAAATTCTTAATATAATTTTAGAACAGAAATTCTCTCAACTATCTGAGTTTGGCTATGATTTGTTACGGTTTTCCCTCGTAAAGTCAGGTGAGCGGGAAAGTTCCCTGAAAAATAGAATTATGCAAAAATATAATCGAATAATTGAAAAACGAAGTTCTGGCGAATTAACGAAATTGGCTGAGAAAATGTTTCAGCTTTATGGCTTAATCGAAGAAAAAAGAAGGAGGGAAAATTATGGATTTTTTAGCTCCCCCAAAAATTAATCTGGAAAGACAGATTGAGGAACTTAATAATCAACTGAGGGAGGGGAGGCCAAGGTTTGAGGATTTTCAAAAGACCTATCATGTTCTCAGGAGAATGTGGCGAAACTTTCAACAGGTGCTCCAGTGGGCAGCAGAAGACCAGAGGGGAAAGGAAGAATTTCAAAGGCTTTATGAGCAGGTTGCGGGTCATAATGCTTCTGACCTGATGGAAAGCTTGAAAAGAACTGGTTTTGCTATCAAGGAAAATAGCGATTTAAAATCAGCTTTTGAACGTCAGGCTTACCGTATCCTGGAATTAGTCCGGGCTGGAAAGCGAGATGATTCCTTCCATGCCCTCCTCCGGATTTTCGTTGCAGCGAAACAAGAATTCCCTGAAAAGCTGATTGAAGCCTTTAAACCGATTTATTCTGAAGGACTTTTTAAGGTTTTTTTATTTACATTTCTGAGTGCTATTTTAGGTCAAAATAAAGGCGAGCAAGAAATTGAAAAAGGAGGTGATTATGAAGAATGAAGCCATCAAAAATGTCACGATAACAATTATTTTTGATGGTTCAGCTCTTAATCGGGATGAAGTAATCGCTGGCAACATTCTTTCCATAAAAAAGCTTAATGTGAATGGTGAAATTCGTTCTTTTATCGGCAAGCCTGCTCTTCGCCATTATTTATTTCAGTCGCTTCATCGGGGCTTTCACTGGGTTCCAGCGAAGGTAACCGGAGAAGGTCAGGTAGTTCAATTTGACCTTACCAAAGATGATATTATTTCCAATGCAGAACTTGATGTTTTTGGTTATATGTTTACCCTGGGCAGGAAAGAGGCAGCCATCACTCGTAAGTCCCCGCTCGGTATTACCAAAGCTATTTCTTTTTTTCCTTATGAATCAGATTTAGCTTTTTATTCCAATCACGATCTAGTTTCCCGCGGCAAAAGTGAAGGAATGGATGTGAATCCCAGTCCAGTAAACAAGGAAGAGCAGAATTCTCTTTACAAAGTAAGTTTTACTCTTGATACGCTCATTTTAGGTCAGGATATCTGGATAGTTGATGATCGAAATTATGCGGATAACACACTCCATTTAATTTTTTCAAAAGCTCAAAAAAAAGAAAAAGATGGGTCGGAAAGAGAAATTAAATGCAAGAAAATGTCAGATGAAGAGACAAAAGAGGAAATTTATTCAGTTGAAGAAAATGGAAAAGAAGTAGGAAAAATTTATGTTAAGAAGATTAAAGAATCCGACGGAGGACCTTACAGAGTCAGGTTCGAGCTGGCAAAGGATCAGAAGAAAAAAAGAATAAGAGAGGTGCTGGCAGCTATTTCGAGTGGTCTTTATGCCCAATCAAGCGGAGAGGCTAATACCATTATTCCTCTTTTTCTTATAGCCGGGGCGGTGAAGATTCCCTCGCCTGTATTTCATCCTTATATCGATATCCGGAGGGAAAGCGGGCAGTGGAAAGTAATTGGAATTGGTGATGCCCTTAATAATTACTGGATCGAAAAGAGTGATGGCCGACCAATAGTTTATATTAGTGACAGTGAGAGGCTGCAGGTCGAGCCAGCCCTTAAAGAAGGGGTCGAAAAAAGCTGGGAAGCTTTCCTGGAAAAGATCGGTTTAAGCGGAGATTAGTAACAGTGAACGCGTTAAAGGTATAGATTTAAAGGGTGTAAGGAAGCAAAATTTTAAGGCTGAGGATTGGAAAAAATTATGAATATGGCAGAAGAAAATATTAATTCAGGATATTTTTTACGGCTACGATTATATCAACCTCAGGCGCATTTTAGAATTCCCTTTACCTATCAACGCCGGCATACTTATCCTATCCCCCCTTATTCTACGGTGATTGGCTTCCTGAGTAACCTGCTGGGTTATGAGGGATTGCCAGTTGAGTATGATAATTTAAAAAAAATTAAAATTTCTATTGGCGGCCGATTCAAGGACAAAACAACAGAATATATCTGGTTCCGAAACGTGGGAAAAGAGGCTCATATAGGAAGATTCAGTACCCTGGATAATCGGAGTCTGGGAGGCCATGTGGAACACATTGGAGGACAGTCGCCAGTATTTATAGATGTTCTTAATGATGTTCATCTGGTAATCTATCTGGCCCATAAAAATAAGCATTTTCTTCAGGAGATTCGCTCTTCCTTAGAAAATCCAATTCACCGTCTGGAAATTCTCCATCTGGGGCGAGCTGAAGATTGGATTGTTGTTGAAGAACTATCGCCGGTAATTGAAGTAGAGCAATTGAGCATTAAAAGAGTTGATGCTAACTTCAGACATTTCTTCTGGATCCCAGAAAAAATGTATTCATTCAAGTCAAATCATAGACAGACAGATTTTGACCAGTTTGAGGGCCTCAGCTATAAACTGCCAACTTTCTGGAATATCGAGAAATATAAGGAAACGTTAAATCGTCACGGTAGGCGAATCTTTGATCATATTAAGGTCAAGCTGAGTGATGGACTGTTAACGAAAAAATACTTTTGCTTCGATGAAGAATTCCAGCTTCCCGTTTTTTTGGCTGATTTCGAGGAAAAAACATGAGCCAGACAGTTGTTCTAGCTAAAAGTAGCAAAAAAGAAGGAAAGCCTATTTCCCTTTCAGAACATATAAAAGATACTTTAGCTATCCTTGATAAAATTGAACAGAAGGTTCCGAAAAATTTAAAAGACCTTGTTCGCTTGGCGATTGTCTGTCATGATTGGGGAAAAATATTACCAGCTTTTCAGATAAAATTGATGAAAAATCGCCTCTATCAGCCCAGTTCTCCATTGATTGATATTCCCCATTCCTTCTTTTCCGTGCTTTTTATGAAAGAGGATTCCCTGAGAGCTAAAGTCCCTGATGATTATCGAGAATTTCTTATTTCGGCCGTTGCCTATCACCACTGGAGAGAAAATTTTTTCGAAATAATTACCGATTTCAACGAAGAGCTGGCTGAGCTATGTAAGTCCTTAGAAAGAGATGACAAAATTAGCGAACTTGAAGAAAACCTCCGTCGTGAAATCGAAACGCTAAGCGAAGTCTGGTCTGAACTTATTGGTTTTAATAGCTCAATGGCTATCGGACTAAACCAGGGAGTGCCATTTTCTGAGTATGCCCGTCCTCCCTATCAGCTATATTATTTACCGAAAAGAGCGGGAATCGAGAGTCAGAAATTGCAGGATTGGATTTTTATTGCTGGTTTTCTGCAACGAGCCGACCATTTTGCTTCCTTTTGTGAAGAAGAAGAATTAGATGTAAACAGGGTTGAACCTGAGTTGTCGCCCGTGGACTTCGGGGCGATAAAAAGGCGGATAGAGGAAAAGATTCGAGAGAGAATTTCTGCCTCAACTGAAGTTCCGATCTGGCAATCAGAGAAAATAATAAAATGTAAAGATAAAAATCTTATTCTCGTTGCGCCTACCGGTTTTGGCAAGACCGAGTTTGCCTTTTTATGGGGGAGTGGAGAGAAATTTTTTTACACGTTGCCTTTGCAGGCCGCCGTAAATCAAATTTTCAATCGTGGCCGCGATATCTTTAACCAGGATAAAGTGGGACTTCTGCATTCCGATGCTTCCGTTTTTCTTCTGGAAGATGGGGGCGAAGGGCAGATGAGTATAATGGCCTATGATCTTGCACGCCAGCTTGCCCTACCGGTGATTGTCTCTACCGGCGATCAGTTTTTCCCATACGCTTTGCGACCTCCCGGTTATGAAAAAATTTATGTCACCTTCTCCTATTCGCGATTGGTTATTGATGAAGTTCAATCTTATGATCCTCAGGCCGCAGCTATTATTATTAAATTTATTGAAGACACTGTTCGTATGGGTGGAAAATTCCTTCTCATGACCGCAACCTTACCTGAGTTTATAAAAAAAGAAATTGAAAAAGTAAATGGAGCTGAGAATGTTGAATATATTAATCTGTATGAAGAAGAACGGGATAGGTTAACAGCCCTCAAACGGCATAAAATCGAGGTAGAGCTGATTAGACAAAAAAAGAAAGCGAATAAAATTGATGTTCCTGATGAAATATTAATGAAAATTCTCGAACAGGCAATATCTGGCAAACGCGTTCTCGTGATTTTAAACACGGTGAAGCAAGCGCAAAAAATTTTTGAGTGGTTGAGAAAGAACATTAATGAAAATAAAGAATATTCTGAATTAAAAGACAAAATTATATTATTGCATTCTCAATTTACTCTTTATGATAGAGAACGAAAAGAAGAGTATTTAAAAAAGGCGTTTAGCAATCCCAAACCGAATGATAAAAAAGAGGGCAAAATATTGGTGGCTACCCAGGTAGTTGAGGTTTCACTCGATATCGATGCGGATATATTATTTACTGAAATTGCCCCTCTGGATGTTCTTGTGCAGAGAATGGGAAGAATCTGGCGAAGATGCGGTCCTATAATTAAAGAGTCGGTTGTTATCGATAAAACCAATATTTTTATCTGGGTTTTTGAAAATGAACTTGAGTCTGGGAAAGGTAGAGTTTATGAGACCGATTTGCTTCTGCTTTCTTTGAAGCTTCTAAAGGATAAAAGCACTGAGCAGAAAAATCAACATACCCAAAAAACCGATGTTAAAAACTGGTTTTCTCAGCTAAAAAGGAATAAGAAAAAAAATGTCGAATTAATTTCATCAATAATCGGCGAAGTATTTGATTCAGAATCACGATTTGAATATATCTGTTCTGAGTATGAAAAGTATGAACTGGTTAAGAGTATCTATGATTCCGAATTACTAAAAGGGAGTAAATATCTAAGAAATTTTAAACAGACCAAAGATATACTTGATGCTGGTTATATGTCTGATCGTAAAGAGGAAGCTCAAAGAATGTTCAGGAAGATATATACAATAATGGTCATCCCGGAGAGCAAAAAAGAAGAATTTATTATCAGCGTAAAGAAGTTCTTGAATAGCCCTCAGGAAATCAAAAGTTATGTCCATTTTAAAAAAAATGTTTTAGCGAAATTTGTTCTCCAAGTCCCTTGGCGAGAAAAGAGAGGAACTACAAGGAAGATTGATGAGTGGCTGATTTATCTGGATGATATTGAGCAGGAAAATAAAAGAAAGCTTACCCGATGGTGTCAGGGAATATATATAGAAGATGGTGATTATGATTCGGAAATGGGTTTTTTGAAAAAAGAAAAGAAAGAGGATTTAATGATATTATAATAAATTATTATTTCAATCATTATGCATCTTACAGGTAATCTTATTAATGCTTATTTTATTTGTCCAAGGAAATTCTGGCTTTATGCGAGGCAATTTAACCCTGATCCTGAAGCTGAGCTGCTTATGCTGGGAAGGATTATTTCAGAAGAAAGCTACCGACTAGAGAAGAAAGAATATGTTCTTGATGGTATAAAGATTGACTTCATTAGAAGAAAAGAAAACGAAATAATTATCTGTGAAGTAAAAAAATCTTCTACAGGAATAAAAGCAGCCATAATGCAGGTTTCTTTTTATTTAAAAAAGCTCAGAGATAAGGGAATTACCGCCATAGGAGAAATATTGATTCCTAAAGAAAAAAGGAAGATACCTTTAGAATTAACTAAAGATTTGGAAGAGGAATTAGATAAAAGTATATCAGAAATGAAGACCATCATGGCAAATGATACTCCCCCAAAACCTATGAAAAATAGTTTCTGTAAAAATTGTGCTTTTTATGAATTGTGCTTCGCATGAGGAAAACCATATATATTTTTTCTGATGGAGAGATAAAAAGAAAAGAAAATACACTCTGTTTCGAAAGGGAAAAGGAGAAAAAATATATCCCTATAGAAAATGTATCAGAAATACTAATCTTTGGCGAGGTGACAATTAACAAACGTCTTCTTGAATTTCTTACCCAGAGTAGAATTATTCTACATTTCTTCAATTACTTTGGATATTATTTGGGTTCTTATTATCCGAGAGAGCATTTTAATTCCGGCTATATGGTCCTTAAACAGGCAGAACATTATTTAGATTCTAAAAAACGGATTGCTCTTGCAAAAAAATTCGTATTCGGAGCTATAGAGAATATTAAAAAAGTTTTAGTCTATTACGAAAACAGGGGAAAAAAGCTGTCAGAAATTATAGAAAGAATAAAGCGAATTGAGGGAGGTATCGATCTATGTAAAGACACAGATGAGCTAATGGCCATCGAGGGTAACATAAGAGAGAATTATTATCACGGATTTGATGAAATTATTGGGAATAAAGATTTTGCCTTTGAAGGCAGAACAAGAAGACCTCCGCAGAATAGACTGAATGCGCTTATTAGCTTCGCTAATTCCATTATTTATACGATTTGTCTGAGCGAGATCTACCATACACATCTGGATCCAAGGATAGGATTTTTGCATGCCACTAATTTCAGGCGTTTTACATTAAATTTAGATATAGCTGAGGTATTTAAACCGATTATTGCAGATAGAGTAATATTTAATGTTATCAATAAAGGGATAATAAAACCTGAAAATTTTGAACGCAAGCTTGATGGTATTGTATTAAATGAAAAAGGTAGAGAAATTATTATAAGAGAAATGGAGGAAAGACTGAAAAGCACATTTCTTCATAAAAAACTTAAAAGACATGTTTCTTACCGACAACTTATAAGATTAGAGCTTTTTAAAATCGAAAAGCACTTAATCGGTGAGGAAGAATATATACCCTTTATAACGGGTTGGTAAATGCAGGTAATACTTGTTTATGATATAATTGAGAAAAGGGTTGCCAGAGTATTGAAAGTATGTAAGAAATACCTTTATTGGGTCCAAAATTCGGTCTTTGAGGGAGAGATCACAGAGGCTAAGCTCGAAAAACTGAAAGTTGAACTCAAAAAAATTATTAATGAAAAGGAAGATTCAATAATCATTTATACTTTTAAAAGTACAAAATATACTAGTAGGGAAATCATAGGCATAAAAAAGGGTGGTGAGGAAACTATTCTCTAATATTTCGTCGATCTTAGAAAATGTATATTTTTAAAGGCATCGACGAAAGAACAATAGTTAGAAATATGGGGACTTTTTCAGGCTATTATTTTGATTGTAGCAGGATTGACAGTTTTTCAATTAATTTTTTGCCTGAAGAAATGGGTTGCGAGCCTACCTATATGGGATTGAAACCTGGACATTCTGCATAAATTTTGGTCATCTTAATCCCTCGTTGCGAGCCTACCTATATGGGATTGAAACTAGGGCTTCTTATCGCAGCTCTTTTTGGTTCGGATAGTTGCGAGCCTACCTATATGGGATTGAAACTGATGGCAAGCATGTTAATCCACAAACCTTGTGCGGGTTGCGAGCCTACCTATATGGGATTGAAACTTTTTGTGCGTATTGCGACTTAATATCAGGTGGGAGTTGCGAGCCTACCTATATGGGATTGAAACTTTTTATTCCCCCTTTCTTATTATTTCTTTTTCAAGTTGCGAGCCTACCTATATGGGATTGAAACTTAGCAATTGGGGAAAAGTATAAACTAAGTATATTAGTTGCGAGCCTACCTATATGGGATTGAAACTGCTTTTTTCCACAGCCTGATGAATCAGGATGAATGTTGCGAGCCTACCTATATGGGATTGAAACTTAATTTTTAGCTTGTCATAAGCTTGCTAAAAACATGTTGCGAGCCTACCTATATGGGATTGAAACTTTAATTTTTATATTATATCCTTTCTCATATTTTAAGTTGCGAGCCTACCTATATGGGATTGAAACGGCCTTAGACAACATAAAAAATTTTCAAAAATCATGGTTGCGAGCCTACCTATATGGGATTGAAACAACTAAATACCCTTAGCTTAATTCTATGTAATTCAGAGTTGCGAGCCTACCTATATGGGATTGAAACATCAAATCTAATGATAGGAGGTTAAAATGAAAAGACAGTTGCGAGCCTACCTATATGGGATTGAAACTGGCCATTCAAGGCTTAAGAGATTTTACTCTTCTTGTTGCGAGCCTACCTATATGGGATTGAAACAACTCATGAGCAAAAATAACATGAGATAACTTTTTTTCGTTGCGAGCCTACCTATATGGGATTGAAACCTAAATCTAACATTTTTCCTCTTTCCTCCTATAATTAATGTTGCGAGCCTACCTATATGGGATTGAAACGGGAAAAACTCGGTTGGAGCCAGCAACAATTGGCTGAGTTGCGAGCCTACCTATATGGGATTGAAACCAATAAAAGCATGGATATTCTTCCTATCATAACAAGTTGCGAGCCTACCTATATGGGATTGAAACGCGGAGCAGAGCCCAGCTGAGCAGAGCGAAGCAGAGGTTGCGAGCCTACCTATATGGGATTGAAACCTCTAAACGAGAGGCTTGGTTGATTAATAAGCTCGGGTTGCGAGCCTACCTATATGGGATTGAAACTGTTCAAAATCATGCCTTCCTGTTCCAGTGATGCGGTTGCGAGCCTACCTATATGGGATTGAAACTGATGAACTGGGGTGGTTCGAAATGTTTAGTAGTTTGTTGCGAGCCTACCTATATGGGATTGAAACTGGAAAGAATTTCAAGAGAGAAAAATGACAAATTCGTTGCGAGCCTACCTATATGGGATTGAAACAGCTCTTTTAGCCTTTTCGCCAGTACCGGGACATCTGTTGCGAGCCTACCTATATGGGATTGAAACTCAGCTTTCGCCTCAGCACATCGTCGAAGAAAATTTGTTGCGAGCCTACCTATATGGGATTGAAACGGTGGAAAAGCGCACTTGCGAAATGGCTCGGGAAAAGTTGCGAGCCTACCTATATGGGATTGAAACTGATTTGGGAATTATCTTTGATGAGCTTAAGCCAGAGTTGCGAGCCTACCTATATGGGATTGAAACGTGGGAACTGATGTCGCTTGTCCTGCTTTAAAGCTGTTGCGAGCCTACCTATATGGGATTGAAACTCTAGACACGAAAGAAAGAAATAGCTCGCAATAATTGTTGCGAGCCTACCTATATGGGATTGAAACAGTAAGTTACTCCATGCTTACAATGATGCTCAGCCAAGTTGCGAGCCTACCTATATGGGATTGAAACGAGTTGAGGCAAGCAATTGACCAGGTAATTAAGGGGTTGCGAGCCTACCTATATGGGATTGAAACTTGATGAAAAAATCGTAATTCAAAAAGTTGATTCAGTTGCGAGCCTACCTATATGGGATTGAAACTCGTAGCTTAAGCTGTCGTCTTAAGAAAATTGATAAGTTGCGAGCCTACCTATATGGGATTGAAACGCTTATTCAGCTTTTCCAGGTTTTCCAATTCTACCGGTTGCGAGCCTACCCATATGGGATTGAAACATCGAAATGGTCTTTCTTTTTCTCCCTCATATCCGGGTTGCGAGCCTACCTATATGGGATTGAAACAGGTCACGAACCTTTGACCTCGGACATAGAAGACATGTTGCGAGCCTACCTATATGGGATTGAAACGCCGATTTCCTCAAGGCCTAGCCTAATGGCCTCCCGGTTGCGAGCCTACCTATATGGGATTGAAACCTGAATCAGGATGTTCTAAGAAATAATGAATATTTGGGTTGCGAGCCTACCTATATGGGATTGAAACGGGCATTTTTCTACTAATGGATACTTATGGCCGAGGTTGCGAGCCTACCTATATGGGATTGAAACCTTCAAGCGAACGATTCGCACTTTCCGCTTCAGCTGCGTTGCGAGCCTACCTATATGGGATTGAAAC
>JGI24721J44947_10003054_pt1 | contig 23686 bp, 22 predicted proteins | sample YelNatPaOPGAMG01_FD_44947 | JGI IMG/M metagenome (IMG submission 44947) | reverse complement strand
TTATGAAACAAACATCGGCGTAAGCGGAATTATGCTGTTCTTTTCTGCTATAGATATCCTGTTGAGAATTAAATATTGATAGACACAGAGATGCATTTTTTGGGTTATTGTAATTTTTGGGCTAACCAGGTGCTGTTAGAAGTTCTATAATCTCTTTTCGTGAAAGTCTTTTAACAATTGTCTCTTCACTTTCTACAACACTGTTCATGAGGAATGCCTTCTGCTTTATTATGTTATCTATCTTTTCTTCAAGTGTGCCCCGGGTGATAAGTTTAAAAACCTGGACACTCCTTTTCTGTCCTATTCTATGTACCCTATCTGTTGCCTGATCCTCTCGTGCGGCATTCCACCATCTATCATAGTGTATTACCACGGATGCAGAGGTTAGATCTATACCAAGTCCACCTGCCATCAAACTACCTACAAAGACCCTGCATGAATTATCTTCCTGAAATCTTTTTATTACCTCTGCTCTATTGCGAGTAGAACCCCGCAAAGAGGAAAAACCTATGTGTTTTGCTTTTAACCATTGTTCAATAATAGAAAGCATTTCAAGATAATGACTGAACACAACAATCTTTTGTCTTGAATCCAGTGCCTCTTCCATAATTTCCTTGAATAACTCGAACTTGCCTGATGTGTATGAATCGCCATTGGTATTTAAGACTAATAATGGATGATCGCAAAGCCTCTTCAGTTTTGTTATTAATGCAAAGACATGAATATAATCTATTGGTTTTGATTCATCATTTAACTGTTTTATAAGTGATTTACCCTTTACCTCAATAAAATGTTTGTATAAAGATACCTGATGTGAGGTCAGTGAACAATACCTTATATCCTCAATCTTTGGTGGTAGATCCTTAAGCACATCCTCTTTTAACCGCCGTAATTTAAATGGATGGATAATCCTTTTTATGGCTTCCAGTTTTTTTGTATCACCATATTTAGATATGGGTATCTCATAATCCTGTATAAATTTCTTAAGTGAACCAAGATAACCTGGTAATAGAAAATCAAATATTGCCCATAGCTCTGTAAGTCTGTTTTCAATAGGGGTTCCAGTAAGTGCAAGTTTGTGCTTTGCGTTTAACATCCTGGAAGCCTTATATATTTTGCTTTTGTAATTCTTTATCTTTTGTGCCTCATCAAGTACAACATACTCCCATTCCATCTTTGATAGCTTATCTATGTCTCGTAGCATTATATTGTAGGTAGTTAAAAGGATATGATAGGGTTTATCCTTTTCAATGGATCTTCCTTTTTCATAATACCTGTTAATAACCATCCACGGTAGATATTCGTATAGTTTTGATTCCCAGTGGTCCATCACAGATGTTGGAACCACTATCATGGAAGGAGGTAGCTTACCATCTTTATACACGGTTGATAATAAAGCCATTGTTTGATGTGTTTTACCAAGCCCCATCTCATCTGCAAGTACACCATTTAAATGATTAATGTACAAAAAATACAACCAATTATACCCTGCTTTCTGATATAGCCTTAATTTACCATTCATTCTAAAAGGCTCAGGGGCTTCCTGTAGATCTTTAATCCGATTCAGATTTGAATAAAATTCATTAAGCGACAGAGGTTCATTCAAAGACACATTCTTGCTCATCTCGGCTCGTAATCTTGTGTAATGCAGTTTTGATACCTTTATTCTGTCATCTACTATTTCACCTATATCCTTCCAATTGGTAACAATACTATCCGGTACATAAATAAAATTGTTATCCTTTTTTACAAACCCATCCTTATTTCTTAACTGTATCAGTTCTCTTATATTTATCTTAATGTCTCCAGCATGATAATACGGAGCAAGGTAAAACCAATCGCCTCTATCCTCAACATCTATCTGTCCAAGCTTTGGCTCAGATAGAATACGGGTATTCTTTACCCTATCTGATGCGTTAAATCCTTTTGTATGCTCAAGGACAGGCATTGAATAAGTAAAGAAATTGATAATATCATTACCGGAATATTTAAGGGGTTTTTCATTATTAAAATAAGGTGCAAGAATCTCAGGCATTTCTTCCATCATCGCATATGTATTATCATACCATAACCATCTATTATCTATAAGACTACAATGTGGATCCTGTTTGCTCAAAAAGATAAGGTTGTTATCTGTAGACTTTACAAGATAACCAGGTGTTAAAACAAGATTATCCTGTTCATCGTAATCAGCTCTAATCTCATAGGATACCTTCTGTCTTAAAAACTTTATACCCAGTACTCTCTCAGAAAAGCTAACCCCTGACATATCCTTTAATCTTAATAGTATATCAGGTGCTTCATTATGGGGAACTATAAGGATGGCACTTCTCTCATTTGCCTCCGTTGATAATGTAATTCTTAATTTTGGTGGGGTGTCCTCCATATCTACATACGCATTTATCTGTTCAGATGAATGGAACCATGAAGATAACATTCCTGTGAAAGGATTTATATGATTAAAGGTAAATGTACCTGCATTCGGAGATAAAGTTAGAGGTTTTTTCTCATCATTGATATTATATAAGGTATCTCTTTCATGGATCCACGCAAGCAATACAGCTACAATATGTTTACATACCCATCCCCATCTGGAAGAGTAAGGGCATGTACAACTCATGTGGGATATTTGATAATCTGTTCCTATGATGTAAACCTGATACGGGTATTGTGCTGTTCCATGCACTGATGCTGTTACAGTATAGCCGTCATACTTTAATGATAATACAGCTCCACGCTTGAAATATTGCTGTCCTCTGTGCCAGATTTCACTGGTGACAAGTTGTTTAATATGTTCTTCTGTTATTGTTTTCAATGTAGCTGGTATCATATAAAGGGTACATTATAGCCTTTAAAAATAAACAAGTCAAATCAAGTTTAAGCAAGAATAAAACCAGATGGTGATGTACACCTGAAGATCTTTTTCAAACTTCTATAAAACTTAACCTTCGTTTATTTGAGCTGTGCAGATACCTGTGAAGTTTATCCTTATCCTTTTCCTCAATAACAATATTACCATTAACAATATCAAAAGCAGTATCCCTTGCAAGCTTGAGTATGTCAATATCACGAACAATGTTTGCCAATTTAAAATCAGGCATACCTGATTGCTTTATACCAAGCATTTCTCCAGGACCTCTTATTTCAAGGTCCATCTCTGCTATCTTAAAACCATCATTTGTTTTTGTCATTGCTTCAAGTCGTTTCCTGGCGTTAATGGTAAGATTATGAGCATAAAGAATGCANAGAGCTTGTTCAGTTCCTCTACCAACTCTACCCCTTAACTGATGAAGCTGTGATAAACCAAATCGTTCAGCATGCTCTATCATCATAACAGTTGCATTTGGTACATCAATACCAACTTCTATTACAGTNGTAGCGACAAGCATATTAATCTTACCTTCTCTGAAATTTGTCATAATCTCTTCTCTGATATTGTTCTTCATTTTTCCATGGAGTAATTCCACATTAAATTNTTTAAACTCCAGTTTCAATTCTTCATACATCTTTGTTGCTGCCATAAGCTCCATCTTATCCGATTCTTCTATTAACGGATACACAACATAAACCTGATGTCCTTTTTTTATTTCCTCTCTTAATATTTCATAGATCTCCTGCCTCTGATTAGCCCTGTAAAATAAAAGGGTTTTCACAGGCTTTTTATGTGGTGGCATTTGCCTTATCACAGAAATATCAAGGTCGCCATAGGCTGTCATGGCAAGTGTTCTGGGAATAGGGGTTGCTGTCATGATAAGCATGTGTGGATTATTCCCCTTTTCCTTTAATTTCATCCTCTGCACCACACCAAATCTGTGCTGTTCATCTATTATAATTAGTCCACAGTTGTTAAATCTTACATCCGGTTGTATAAGTGCATGTGTACCTATAATTAATTGTAACGATCCATCCATAAGTTGTGCTAAAATTTGTTTCCTTTCTAATTCCCTGGTATCGCTTTTTAATAGAGCCAGCTGTATATTCATGCCCCTTGTAAGGGTTTCTATTGTTTTATAATGCTGTTCTGCAAGTATCTCTGTAGGTGCCATAAATGCAACCTGGTATCCATTACTTATTGCAAGTAATGCAGAGTAAAGTGCAACAACTGTTTTGCCACTTCCAACATCACCCTGTAAAAGCCTGTTCATTGGATAACCTGATGACAGATCAGCGAAAATCTCTTTTATGACATACTGTTGATCGTTTGTGAGCTTAAAAGGCAGGTTGTTGTCTAACATATCAATATAGTTGACTTTTAAAGATGGGTGTTTAGAGGGCATAACAAAAACTATACCATCTTTTTTAAGGTTTTCCTGTTTCTTTAAAGCCAGTGCGGATTCAAAAAAGAAAAATTCATCAAATTTTATTCTCCTGTGGAATGAAGATGTCTGTGCATTAAGTTCTGATACTGATACATCGTCATTAGGAAAGTGCAAGTTATATATAGATTCTCTCAAATCAGGCAAGGAATACATTTGTTTTATTTGAGATGGAAGATAATCCTCTATGGTATTTATGCAGGCATCCAGGGCGTTTTTCATGATCTTCCGTATGGTCCTTTGAGGAATACCCTCTATGGCTGAATAAACAGGTACAATCCTGCCAAAGTTCAGGGTGTCATCGCCTTCCCTGTCAAACTCTTCAATATCAGGATGGATCATTTGAGGATAACCACCATAAGCTCTTACATCTCCATAGGCAAGTATACGAGAACCCACTTTGAATCTTTTTACCATATATCCATATTCAAAATTAAACCATGCAAGGGAAAGATAGCCTGTATTGTCCTTGATAATAACCTCAAATATTTTTCTACCTTTAAAATTTTTAATAGATACCTTATAAATCTCACCGATAACGACTTCTTTAAAACCAAACTTCACGAAACCAATCTTGCTTACACTTCTGCGGTCCTCGTATCTAATAGGGAAGAAATATATTAAAGAAGATAAATCCGGAATACCCTTCTTTTCAAACAGGCGTGCCCGCTGTGGACCAACGCCTTTTATATATTGTATTGAAGTAGTATTTTCCATTAAACAATTTTTTATATATTGAATCTATATGTTATACAATCCTTTATATTTAACTTTTATTTTCCTTTCAACTGTTTTTCCTTGTTTGTTAACCTGATAAGTTCTGGTTATCCTCTTATTTTTACAATTCATCATTTTTACCATGTTCAGGCTTTATTACAATTTTCTTATTGCAATTTTTATATACAACCTGTTATATTTGATAATGTAAAATTATGAAGAAAAATAGAATCTTCTTATTTATATTGTTTACAGGATTGTGTGTCTCTACGAATGCCTTTGCCCAGTTAGGGGCAATAGGAGGCATAGCATCAATTCAAGGGAAAAAACAAACAACTTTTCCGCTGTTTACCTTAACTGCAAAAACAGGACAAACAAACATACTGGATACCGGTTTTTATGTATACTATACACAGGTAGATAGATATATGGGGAAGGATTTTTATTCAATATTTAGTGGTAATATCACAGAAAGACTGCTCTACAAAATCTTAAATATAAGTTACAATTTGACATCCGATATGAACCTATCAGCAAGTATTCCATATGTAAGCGCAGATGTAGGACAGATGATCACAAGCCCAACAAATCCGAACGGCACTTACAGTATAGTCAGAAGCAGTAGTGGATTGAGCAATCCTGCTATCAGATTTATGTATCAGTTTTTGAGTTCACCTATGCTTGCCGTATATGGCACAATATACTTGCCCACAGGTTTTATGGGTGTTGGTTCAGGTGGTACTGATCTTGAGTTTGATCTTGCATATACAAGAAACATCGGGATTGTTCAATGGGATTCAAACATAGGATACAGATTGATAGGCGTAGACCCTGTAACGCATAGAAAACAAAATAATGATATTCAGATATTTAACACAGCCTTTAGCATACCTTTTGGTATATCATTATCCGGTTTTCTTGAAATCAACACGATGTATGAAGGGCAGATTACNGATGTAGATTTTGCAGGAACACACACTTCTTATACGGTACAGCAGGTATCTGTTAATCTTGTCCCTGGTATCAGGTTAAGTATAACACCTAATTTATTCTTGACCTCTGCCCTGAAATACTCATTTTACAATACCTTTCTTTATGGCTACCATTATATTTACACAATAGGTATTGATTATCTTGTACTATGAAAAAGCCGATAATTCTCAGTCTCAAGGTTAAACTTGGATTGCTTGTTGCTATAATTATCATGATCATAATGACCATTGTCACATACACATCTGTGATAAGACAGGAAAAAAGTATGCGAAACGAGATGCGTTCAAAGGCGATCAATATGGCACAGATAACNGGTGCACTCGCCCTTCTCGGTGGTAATGGAGAAGATCCATGGGCATTTGCAAAACAATTCCTGAAATTCGCACCGCAACTGGATAGTAACATTCTTTATGTTGTTATTACTGATGCAAAAAATAATATTATTGATTCTGAGATCAACACATCACTTTTGAAAGCGATAACAGGTGATGATAGCCAAAAACTTCAAAATCAGATTCCGCAAGCTGTAAAGGAACGCTTATTAAAGCTATCCCCGAGTTTTGTTGAGAATGTGTTTGACAAACTTGGTCATATCCTGCCTATAGATGTCATACTGAAACCAGCCGATAATTTTATAGGAACAATGAGTATAGGTTATTCATTATACAAATTTGATTCATCTGTAAAAACCGCGAGGACCATTACATTACTTTTTACATTGGGGTTCATAGTGGTTGGTATATTAGCGTCTTTCGGACTTTCACTTAATATTACAAAGCCTATTTATAAAATAGTAGATGCTATGAAAAAAGTAGAGCAAGGTGATCTAAACCAGCATGTTGATGTTAAGACAAAGGACGAAATACAGATGCTTGCCTCAAGTTTTAACTTCATGGTGGAGGGATTAAAGGAAAGGGAGCACATAAAGCATACATTCAAAAGGTATGTTTCAGAACATGTTGCTGAACGACTTATCAAGGAAAGGGAAGTTTCCATCACAGGAGAACGGAAAACAGCTACAATTCTTTTTCAGGATATAAGAGGCTTTACCTCAATGTCAGAGCAAATGTCTCCTGAAGAGGTTGTAGCTATATTAAATGAATACTTTACTGCGATGGTTGATGTAATCTTTGGATATGAAGGAACACTTGATAAGTACATAGGTGATGCTATTATGGCTGTTTTCGGAACACCTTATAGCCATCAGGATGATCCGCTAAGGGCTGTTAAAACAGCTGTTGATCTACAAAGGACGCTTAAAAACTTAAATACAAAATGGAAAGGTGAAGGTAAGGATAGATTCCTTGCCGTTGGATGTGGCATAGCAACCGGTCCTGTAGTAGCTGGCAGCATAGGGTCAGAAAAAAGGTTGGAATACACGGTTATAGGTGATACAGTCAATCTTGCTTCAAGGATAGAGGGGTTAACAAAAGGCGGTCAGATATTAATATGCGAAAACACATATAAAGCAGTCAAAGATTATATTAGCACAAAACCGCTTGATATGGTATATGTAAAAGGCAAAAGGGAACCACAGCAAATTTATGAAGTTTTATATGAACTATAAAAAGATTTCAGTGATCCATATTATTTTAGTAATAATGCTTATAATGGTGTTTTCTGCCTGTTCAAAAAAGAAAAAGGAAGAAGACATCACGATTACACTTAAAACAGAAGGAACTGTTGCTTCACAGGCTATTACACCCCAGACATCGCAATTACCAAAACCTCTGCCAAAGCCTGTTGAAGGCAGGAAGGCTAAACCTGTGTTAGCCACTAAAGAAAATGTAAAGAAAAACAGAGAGGAAAATAAAATTGTTCCATTGCAGGAACAATCCACAACGAACAAACCCCCTCAGGTTCAAGAACAGCTTGCTACCAATGTTCCGTTGCCATCGCAACCATCTGCTGAAGAGATTGCAAAACAGGAAATACTATCCATAATCAACAGACAAAAACAGGCAATGAAAACAAAAAATATTTCACTTGCTCTTGAGGATATCGCGGGTAACATCAATCAAAACAAAAAGGCATTAGAAGATTATTTCAACAGGTATGCTAACATAGATGTTGATTTTTTTAACATATCCATAACCGTACAGGGTAACACAGCCACTGCAGTAATGAACCAGAAAACATCTGTTGTTACAAAAAGCCTTATACCACAAACAATTACAGAATTAAACAGGGTGCAATGGACATTCATCAGAGAAAACAAAAGGTGGTTTATAAGCGGAACACAAATACTTTCCAGGCAGAACACTGAGTAAACTTTAAAAAATAGTACAATGCTTGATAAAAACAAAATCAGGACAGATGCACAAAATTACCTCATAAATGGTAACTACTATAAGGCAATAGAAGAATTAGAAAAGCTATCCGTAATAGAAACAAACGACCCATGGGTATGGAATTCCCTTGGTGAATGTTATGAAAACATAAACGAAACGCAAAAGGCTATAAAAAACTTTATGATGGCATATAAGAAGTTTCTTCTCCAAAACGATATGCAGGCAGCCCTTTCTTCCCTTGAAAGAGTTATATCGCTTGCCCCTGATAATAAAGAACTGAATCAAGAAAAGGATAATTTACTTAAAAAATTGTCCAGAGAAGGTATTAAGCCTGTTAAGGACAATACCAAAAAGATCCCGATATTTTCAGAAATTGATGAAGCAGAATTAAAAGAAATACTTAAAATAGCAAGGCATATAGCCTTTCCAGAACAGGCGACGATCATTAAAGAAGGAACCAAAGGGGATTCAATATATTTTATTCTATCAGGTGAGGTTACTGTATATAAAAAGGATAGCAGTGGTAAAGAAATTACACTTGATAGCTTATCGGATGGTGATTTTTTTGGTGAATTTGGCTTCTTCACCGGAGGTAAAAGGAACGCAACGGTAATATCAACAAGCAGGGTAGAGCTTTATGAATTTAAAAAACAAGANATGGAGGAGCTTGCGCAAAAATATCCTAATGTTTCAAAAGTTCTTATTGATTTTTATAAAAAACGGGTTCTTGACAATATAATTGCTATGACGCCTGTTTTCAGTGGTTTAAACTATAACGAGAGGGCTGATATTATAAATAGATTTGAGCTTCTTGTTGTAGAGCCGGGTAAGGTTGTTATCAGAGAGGGAGAGCCAGGGGATGCAATGTATGTTGTTAAAGATGGTTTATTAGAAGTAAGCACTGTGGATAAAAACGGAAGAGATGTAGTACTTGCTAAACTTGGNGAGGGAGACATATTCGGAGAGGTTGCATTGATCACCGGCAAACAAAGGACAGCAACTGTCAAAACCCTCAAACAAAGCAGGCTCATGAAATTAAACAAACAGGATTTTCAGGAAATCGTGGAAAGGTNTGATTCTGTAAAGCAGATGGTTCTCAAGATAATAAGTGAGAGGGCAGAGGATACAATTAAACATTTATTTGAGTAGAGATGCAAAAAGAAAAAAACAGTAAAAAGNATAAAAAACACACACATCGCGCAAGCCACCTTGAAAGAAAAAAATTTATTGCCATACAGACAAAGCTATACGAGCTGTCAAAAATGCTCAATTCCAATCTTGAGACAAAGTTAATCGTTAGAAANGCAATGGAGGCTATCGTATCTCTGGTTGATGCAGATGTAGGTTCCTTACTTCTTGCAGACAAAGAAAAAAAAGAACTTTTTTTTGAGGTAGCACTTGGAGAGAAAGAAAAAACTCTAAAAGAAATACGGCTTAGTTTTGGACAGGGAATCGCTGGCTGGGTAGCAGAGANCAAGCAACCTCTTATAATCAATGATACCTCAAAAGATGATCGATTTTACAAGTATGCTGATGAAAAAACTGGCTTTGTAACTAAAAATATATTGTGCGTGCCTGTTTTATCACANGAAAATAATGTTATTGGTGTCATGCAGGCTATAAACAAAAAAAGAGGCAACTTTACTAAACAGGACCTTGAGCTTTTAACCTCTTTATCAGATCAAGTTGCTATTGCACTTGAAAACGCTTTCTTACACGAAGAANTAAAAAGAACATTTATGGAAGTCGTTGAAACACTGGCGGAAGCAATAGAAAAACGGGATCCATACACAGGTGGACACACAAAAAGAGTGGTAAAATATTCGCTTATGATCGCTGATCAGCTAAACCTTAATGACAAAGAAAAAGAACAATTGAAGATGGCCGCTCTGCTGCATGATGTAGGTAAGATAGGCATAGATGATAGCCTTCTTCGCAAGCCGGCAAAGCTTGATGAAACCGAGTTTGAGAAGATGAAAGAACACCCATCTATCGGGGCAGATATACTCGGTAAAATCCCTCAGCTGAAAGGCATTATACCTGGTATACTTTATCATCATGAATGGTATAATGGAAAAGGTTATCCCGAAGGTCTTGCTGGTAATAATCTCCCATGGATAGCAAAAATAATATCAATAGCCGATACCTATGATGCCATAACAACTGATAGGCCATACAGGAAAGGCTTGTCGCATGAATGGGCAATTCAGGAATTGAAAAAGTTTGCAGGAATACAGTTTGATCCGGTATATGTAGAGGCATTCATAAATGCATTTGAAAAGGATAAACAACAGCAGTCAGGTTAACTAAAAAATGCAATAAGAAAGTTTGCTCATTCACTCAGACTACCCCCGTCGCTCGTTACNCAAACTTCCCTATCCCCGTTTTCACGACAACAAGTTTTGTAAACACATTTTTTGGTTATTGCTCTTAAAATTCATAATTTTAAAAAGCCTTGACAAAATATATTCCTGTTATATTAATTTATAACGAATGTTCGGTATAAATTACTATTTATACCGCGGTTCGCAAATAAATTAAAAGATTAAAATTTTATGACGGGGGTTTAAAAATGCCGAAGATTGTAGATCATGATGCTTACAGAAGAGAACTGTTGAGCAAGTGCTTTGAGCTGTTTTTTCAAAAGGGATATTCAGGTGTTAATATGAGAGAAATTGCGAAGGAACTGCGCGTTTCAACCGGTACACTTTATTACTACTTTCCAAATAAGAAATCGCTCCTTGATAATATGGTTATAATGATTAACCANCGTGAGGGTTCTGAATTGAAATTAAGACTTAAGAGAAGCAATAATCTCAAACAAAGGTTAACCNTTTTAAAGGACTATGTAAAGGAAAATGAGGAAGAATTTCAAAAAATTATTTTACTGGCGGTTGATTATTTCCATAATAGAAATTCCGATAAAGATATGGAAATTTTTAGAAGTTTTGTTGAATATTCCTCAAGTATTATAAGTAAAAATATTGGGCTTGGTAAAGACATCAGTCTGGTAGTCTTGATTTTTTTTAGCGGGTTAGTCTTTTACAGACTTTTATGCCCGGATGTCGCTTGTTATGAAAAGCAAGGCNATTTATTCATGAGGTTATTGGATAAATATATAAGCGATAAGAAGGGTAAAATTGCTAAATGATTATATACGTTTTTTATTTGAGGTTAATTGTGATCTTCTCGGCGCTTACTGAAAGAACATCTGTATTCTCAGTATTAATATCTTAATAGATTAGAGGAGGGTGTATGAATAATGATGTGGAGAAAATCCTTATTTATTCCGGAGAAGGGGTAGATGATGAATCAAAAAATATACTTTCTATCATACGACAATGGGCAGAGAAAGAAATTCTTAGTGATCGTATGCAATATCGTGCACACTACGAGGAAAAATTTATAGAAAAAAGAAAAATACTTGGTCTTACTATTGGTTTACAGAGATTAATGCTTTCACAAGATAATGGTGGGTTTGGTTGGGAAAGTTCAATACACGCTCCTGCTTTAGCTTCCATTATGTTTGAGATAGGAAGAGCCGATGCTTCTATGGGTGTTTTATTTGCCATGCAATTCAGTATATTTGCTGCTCTCAATATGACAACCACTACAAATGAAACTTTATACAGTACACTTACCTCCTTATTTGGTAGGAATGACCTGAAAACCGCTGCGATTATTTTACCCGGAGCAGGTATCCTTGGTAAAAATACGGCTATTTTCTCAGGAAGATCCATCAATGCCGTGGTAGAAACTAAAAGCGATGGATATGTATTGAATGGAGCGGATTTGCGCCCCTTTGGTAATGGTGCAATAGCAGATATCTTCTGTGTAGTTTGTGCGGATGAAAAGGGAACACCATCAATAGCTTTCATACCAGCTGAAGAGAGAGGAATTAGCAGGAAAAGTATATTGTTGGAAACAGGATTAAACGCATGCAAAAATACAGATGTAAGTTTTAGCAATGTAAGCATACCAAAAGCATTTTTAGTTTCTCAGCAAGGCATTGTAGAAAGCTTGTATATATGGCTAAACCTACTGCTTGGAGGTGTTAGCCTTGGAGCTGCGGCCAACTTCCTTGAAATCCTTGATGACTGGGCAAATACCAGAGTTATTAAAGGAGGCGATAGAATGAAGGAGAATCCTCTTTGTGCCTCTGTGGTAGCAGAAGCAGTAGAAGAAATAACTATTTCAAGAATCCTTTTGATGGAACTTGCCCACATTATTGTGAGGTCAGAGGAATGGGGGAAGGAAAGGAATCAGAAAGTTTATACCCTTGCTCAAATGATAGGTTCACGCATTCAGAAAAGTACTCTCCATGCAACAAATCGGGGAATGGAACTTATGGCTTCTGCCGGGTATTCAAAAGAGTGGCATGCAGAAAAACACTGGCGTGATATTAAAACTATACAATCATATCTTTGCGGCGTAGGTGCAGATATTCCGGTGAAGATGGATATCGCAAGATATTTCTTTGATAGTAAATAAATCTAACAAGGAGGAACGCTATGAAACATTTTGATGAATTCTCGCGGCCAGAAGAATTCATTTCTCCGTTGGATGTACATTTACGTAGCGTTATAAGAAAGTGGGCAGATAAATATGTGATCCCATATCGAAGGCGGTTTGATGAAGATTGGATAGAACATAAATTTATTGAACCAGCATTTGATAAACTCATGGGTGAGATAGGACTCCAGAAATGTCTTTTCCCCGAAGAACTTGGCGGTTGGGGTATTGGACATTCGGATTATGCTTTTACCTTTGCATATACTCTTGCAGAGGAAGTTGGTAGAGCAGACACAGGTATGGCAGTTGCCTTTCTTGTCACATTTTGGCCTTTAACAACAATCCTTGTTGAGCCTCATGTAAACTGGCGACTCGCGAAAGAATTTGCCCCGATGTATTGCAATACCAATAAGGCTGTTTTTGCAGCTCTTACTATGACTGAGCCTCAGGGTGGCTCAGACATTGAAAACATGAAGTTGCTTGGAGGCAAGACTATTAAAACAACGGCAAGACTTGAAGGAGAGGAGTGGGTAATAAATGGGCATAAATTATGGCCCACTAATACAGGAGGTGTGGCTAAATTGCTTGGTGTACCTTGTACTACCAAACCAGGGTCCAATGATCCAAATGACTTTGCGATCATCTTTGTTCCAACTGATAAAAAGGGGGTTACCCAGGGAAGACCTTACGAAAAAGCAGGCATGGCTGCAGATAAAAATGGTGATGTTTGGTTTGAGGATGTTCATGTACCAAAATGGTATCGTGCGCATGGANCTGGTTTAGATGCTCAAACATTTTTAGAGATTATTCCGTGGGGACAGGTGGCAAGTATCGGTATGTTAACAGGCGCTATGCTCAACCTTTATGAAAGGCTCTATGAGTTTGTATCCACACGAACATACAATAATCGTCTTCTAAAAGAGAATGATGCCATTGCCGGAGTAATAGGGCGTATTGCTGGAGATATAGATATTTGCAGGATCTTAGGCTATGAAGCTGCGCGGATGGCGGATCGTAGAAATAAGCCGTATGGACAACCACTCTATTCTGAAGAACTTATTGGTAAAATAAGAAATATTAAAGATTTTGTTTCAGATAGGGCTGTNGAAGACTTTGGAAAAGCCATGGATGTTCTGGGCAGTTATGGTGCTGACAGAGAATGGGATATTGAAAAACACTGGCGTGATATCAAGATAATCCAGCTCTGGATGGGGGGAAAACAACTTTGTCAGATGGAGGCTGCCAGATACTTTTTTAATTGCAGCACCTTATAGGAGAAAATAATGGAACAAGCCAATAAAGGNGTCGTTGATTTAATTGATCGAATCCTAAAAGAATTGCTCAAAAAACCCGGTTTTAAAAATGCAATNAGGACAATACTACAAAATATAGATCCAGAATCCATGAGATCTCTTGTGAGAACATCTATGTGGGAAGATCCTGAGATGTTCCTTGCTATTTTGGGTGCTATTCCTGCTACGATAAACGCTGTAATTACCGGTCTTGATGAATTGATTATACAGCTAAGAACAAAATTTTCACCGGAGCTTTTACATGACTTTGTAAAATCTCTTGTAATTAGCATTGATAAAAAAACACTGAAAAATGTTATAGAGAATGGCAAAGGTCTTTCCAAAGAACTTTTNGAGGTTGCAGAAAAGGCATTGCGTGAAGAAGATAATAACCCAAGTAATACAAGGGAGGAAAAATAACATGGAAAATAATAGCATACCTCTACAACAGGGAGGGGTGATAAGAGAAATATTAAGCACCCCTTTTATAAAAGATATTATCCGTGAATCTTTGAAAGGTAAAGAGGCCAATGCTGTACGACCTGTTGTTAAAACTTTTATCTGGGAGGATCCCGAGTTCATACTTTCACTTTTCACTATGATCCCCTATATGCTGAATCTATTTACCACGATGCTTGATCAAACAGGCAGGGAGTTCAATGAAAAATTCTCGCCTGGTCTCATCAGTGATTATATGGGAAGCATAATACATAATATTGATAAAGAAACAATAAGGGCGTGTGCAAGTACCTATGCCCTGCTGATAAAAAAAATATGGGAGGGGTCTCCGGAACTAAGATCAACAGTAGTCAACATAGTTATTGAATCTGTTCCGGAATCGTTAGCACAGGGTATCAATTTTGCTACGCATGCGCTAAATACTTCTTACAAAAAAGATCCACAAATTTTCAATTCGTTCTTTTCCAAAATGGTGAAAGCAATTGACGGTAAAGAGTTCAAAGAGGCAACCCAGACTATTGCCTGTGCTGTAATGGATCAAAAATTACCTCTGTTACCCTGGGTGTGGCAATTATTAAAAAGAAGATTCTGGAAGCAACGACGGTTAGCTTCTAAATAAGCAAAGTGGTGTTTATAAAGATGTAACAGGAGGTTAAAATCTATGATAGAAACTGAAACAAAAAATCCAGTCCGTCCTAATGAAATTTTAAGTAAGATTATCAGCAAAATAATTGAATCAGAAGATGTAAGAGAGCTTATCCTTGGTGTTGTGAAAGAAGAACTTATGAACTGGTCTGGAGATAGCCGCGTTAAAGAAACCTTATCTAAATCAATAGAAAAAATGATCACAAAAGCCCTGACAGCTTCGCCCTCAACAAATAAAAATAAAGGTATTGCTCAAGACATTGGAAGGTTATTAACAGCATGGGCCCAGCATGTTAATGAAACTCACAGAAAACCTCCAGTCGCTCAAGGTTCAAAAGAAGAGCTTCACAATGATCCTGTTNACGATTTCATTATCAGTACAGACTTTGGTGAAATTAAGGAAATGGTAGATGGATCAGAGGAACATATATTAAAGATATTAGAAGCTATCAATAATACGATTTGGGCATATCCTGGAAAAGTTGTGAGCTTGTTGGCAAGTATTATTACTGCAGCTAACATATCAATAAAAGGGGGCAATACCCTCATCAAACCTATGCTCCATTATCTTGGGCCTGATTTAACCGCCGATGTATTACTTTCTTCCCTGAGAGAACTTGACGGCAAAGAGGTGGGGAAATTAATTAACTCTCTTGGGGAATTGATCAGGAGGTTACACACAGGGAGTCTTCTTCTTGGAAAAGGAGATGCGCCACTGTTCCAGATATATCTTTCGAAGATCTTTGAAGAAGCAGTTCCAGAAATAGACAGAGAAATATTCACAAAAGCCATTATTGCCCTTGCCGAAGATAAAGAAACAATAACAAGGTCTTTCGTTGATCTTCTTGGTAAGAATGTACCATTCGTACTGACGGTACTATCCAATTACGCATCAATAAAAAATCCAAAGATACGGGCCGCTTCCCATAAACTACGTATGTATGAGGAAGATATCGAACCTTTAAAGCTTGCAGATGCTATAGAGAAGGGCACTGCAGATCTTGACACCCAGGGTATTGCTCAATTGATAAATAGGTACCTTGGGATCTTAAATGAACTTCATAAAAATAAGCCAGAGTTAGTTTTTAATTTATTCAAAGGCTTTGTTGAAGCAATTGATAGAGACGAATTTGAAAAAACGGTAACATGGGCAATACCAGAATTTATCACAGCAAGTATGCCAATACTTACCACTGCTTTACCCCACCTCCTCAACGGATTTTGTGAAATTGTAAAATCTGAAGAAGGAGAAGATATCAGGAAGGCTTTTGTAAATCTCAGAGATACAATTTTTACGAACGGAGGCAATAATGGTGATAGACGAGTTCAAAACAATAGCTAATACCATAGTAAATTCACATGTAAAAAAGTGGAAAGAAAATGGGAAACCAGTAATCGGATACTCTTGTACGTTTATGCCCGAAGAAATTATTTATGCTGCAGGCATGCTTCCTTTCAGATTGAGAGGCATAGGGGTATCATCTCTTTCTATTGGTGATACCTTTTATGGTCCGGTTATCTGTAGTTTTCCCAAATGCGTTTTACAGCTTGCAGGCGACGGTGTTTATAAATTTCTCGATGGAGCAGTCATTGTACCTGGATGTGATTCTATGCGCCGTCTCTATGAGAACTGGCGACGGGCGAATGATGAATATCACGACATTCTACCGGGATTCTTTCACTACTATAGCGTTCCTCATAAGGTCAGCGAATACAGCCTGCAATGGTTTGTAGATGAAACGAAAAATCTCATAAAGCATATAGAAGAACATTTTTCTGTAAAAATTACGGATGACAATCTGAGGCATGCGATCAAGGTGTACAACGAGGGAAGAATACTCCTCAAGAGTTTTGATACTATGAGGATGAGCGAAAATAATTATATTTCCGGAGAGGATGCCTTAGCAGTTATTATTTCGAGTGTCGCTATGCCGAGAGATGATTTTAACAGCATGCTCAAGGAAGCACTTGTTGAACTCGAAAACCATAAGAAACCATTGAAAGGGAAAAAAAGACTGATGCTGACCGGGAGCATTAATGATGATCCGGATTTTTTAAAAGTAATTGAAGATTGCGGTGCAACAGTTGTAACAGATGCTCTGTGTTACGGTTCACGGTCTTATGTCGATCTGGTTGAAGAAGATGGGGACCCTGTATTTTCAATAGCAAAACGGTATCTCAATCGTAGTTACTGTCCGCGCATGTTCGGTTATTACAAAGAAAGATTAAAATTCATTGAGGAGAAGGCGAAAGAGGCACGGGTTGATGGCATTATTCTACAAAATATCCGTTTTTGTGATTTACACGGTTCTGAAAACGGCCTTGTTGAGAGGGCGATGGAAGCCAGGGGAATACCCTGTATGAGAATAGAAAGGGAGTATGGCCCACTGGTAGAATCTGGAAGATTAAAAATGCGTATTGAGGCATTCCTTGAAAGAATATCAAAGAAATAAGGAGGGAAAAATATATGGACCAGGAAAAGGTCGCAATAGAGGTTTTAAAAGAAATTGCCATAAATGGATCAAGGCTTCTTGTGGAAAGGCAGAGAGCGATTGATGCTCTAACCCTTTTTCATGGAGCCTCTATGGACGCACTGAAGGAAATTGTAAAAAAAGTAGATAGTACAATGCTGAAAGAAAGAGCAAATCTTTACATACAGAGAATTAAGGATGGAACTGTTCTGAGCATGAATGTATGAAAGCGAGGAGAGTATGAGAAAAGAAACAATGGAGTATAATTATGACTGGAATATCTGGACAATCATGGAAAATGCCTCAAAAAGCAGGGATGGATCAGTAAAGGAATACGAAAATCTGATAAGGTACGTTCCCAATTTTAAGGGTATTCTTGAGGCATTTATAAAACAGGGTGAACCGGGAATTAAGTTTTTGAAACTTGTTGCAAAATATACGAATGATTGTCTTACCGCGCGAGAGAGGGGCAAGAAATTAGCTATTACAACCTTTTGTTTTTCTGGAACCATTCTATATGCCATGGACATACAGCCTATTTCTGTAGAACCATGGACAGTATTCGGCACATTTGTTCTCAAAAGAGGAACAGCAGAATATCTTGATTATACCTCTGAACTGGGGTTTACAGAGACTTCTTGTTCAGCACAAAGAGGTTTTTTGGGCGCAGCCTTGGGTGGTCTTAGTGTAAGACCTGATTTTGCTATAATGGACACTGCAGGCGTATGCGATTCGAATGCTAATTCTTTCTCTTTTTTATCAACATACTTAGACATACCACTCTTCCAACTAAATTATCCACCAACACTCACCGGCGAAAAAGCGAGGGACTATCACCGTGCAGATTTTAAGGCACTGATTTCTTTTTTAGAGGAACAAACAGGCAAAAAATTGGATGTCTCCAGCCTCAAAGAAACATTGGAAGAGTCAAAAAAACAGGATGAACTTTCCATTGAACTTATGGATCTACAATCGCTTGTTCCAAGCCCGATGCCTCCTATTTTTGATTTAATGGTATACGCAGGAAAATTTATGATGTCAGGGAAAAAGGAACTCACGGAACTTTTGCAATCCATGGTCAATAAGGTTAAAGAAAATGCAAAACAGGGCATCAGTGGTACACACTCCGGCAAAGAAAAGATAAGGGCACTCATGTGTTATATAGATCATTATACTACGGATGCAAGGTTTTGGCAGTGGATGGATGAGCAAGATATTTCGAGTACTTCAATATTATACAATTTTTGGCAAAAAGGTAGCATTGTTGCAAGGGGGCATGAATTAGATGGATATTCCATTGATACAACAAACTTTGATACAATGCTCGATTCTCTGGCTGCACAAAACAGTCGTCAGCCTATGATTAAACAGATTAGGGGACCTTACGATTCTCCGAGTATGTGGTTGGATGATACCGCGGCTATGGCAAAGGTGATGAATGTTGACATGATCATTTATATTGGGACTATGGGTTGCAGGAATACATGGGGCATGGTAAAGCCATTTACCCGGGATTTAGAAAAGATGGGGTATCCTACCCTGGTTGTCTTTGCTGATGCCTTTGATGACCGTGTTGCCTCCTGGGAAACAGTTCGGGATAAAATAAGCGAATTTATCAAAGTAAGGAAGATCAAATCATGATCGTTGCCGGGTGTGATATAGGCTCATTAACAGCCAAGGCTGTTATTATGAAGGATAATACAATCATAGGTTATTCAGTAATTAAAGGGAAGGCGAAACCGGAAGATTCTGCAAATGATGTTATGAGCAATCTTCTGGAAAAAACTCATTTAACCATGGATCAGATAAGTTATGTTGTAGGAACAGGATATGGAAGGAATAAAATACCTTTTGTTAATACGACTATTTCAGAAATTACCTGCCATGGCAAAGGTGCACAGTGGATAATGCCAACCGTCAGAACTGTCATAGATATTGGGGGACAGGATTGTAAAGTTGTTAAACTTGACAACAAGGGTAATATTGTCAAATTCTCAACCAATGATAAGTGTGCAGCAGGAACAGGAAGATTCCTTGAAGTAATGTCAAATGTACTCGGGGTAAGCTTAGACGAACTCGGAATAATATCAGAACAAGCAACCGATCCTATTAATCTTGCTTCAACATGTACTGTTTGGGCTCAGGCTGAAGTAATTCGGTATCTTAATATGAAAAAACCTATCCCCGATATTGCAGCGGCAATAAATTATGCCATGGCCAACCGTGTTGCTATTTTAGCCAACCAGGTAACTGTAGAAAAGGATGTATGTATGTCAGGCGGTGTTGCTAAAAATAAAGGAGTTGTTGCTGAATTAGAACGTTTATTGGGCGTAAAAATCAAACGCCTTAAATATGATCCTCAAATTGTCGGTGCCATTGGTGCTGCTATACTTGCGAGAGAAAAAATAATGGGAGACAAACAATTATGATCGTTGCAGGATGCGATGTTGGATCAATGACTGCAAAGGCAGTTATTTTGAAAGATGGAGAATTAGTTTCGAGCCATATAATAAAGGCAGGTCCAAGCCCTGAAAAATCCGCACAGGAGGTTATAAATGCCGCCTTAGAAAAGGTAGGAATTACCTTGGATACAATTGAATACTGTGTTGGAACTGGATATGGGAGGAATGAAATACCTTTTGCCCATGCGATAGAATCGGAGATTGCCTGCCACGGCAAGGGTGCCCAATGGAAAATGCCGTCTGCAAGGACCATAATAGATATCGGTGGGCAGGATGCAAAGGCTATTAAATTAGACAATAACGGGAATGTGATACAATATGTATACAATGATAAATGTGCTTCCGGGTCTGGCCGGTTTTTGGAAGTCATGGCAGCAGCTTTGGGGATCAACCTCCATGACCTGGGTGAGATATCACTGAAATCAAATAACCCGGTAACGATGTCTAATCAATGCGTGATATTCGCTGAAACAGAAATAATTTCTCTTGTAAATGAGGGTAAACCATTACAGGATATCATCAGTGGATTACATAAAGCATTGGCTCATCGGGTTGCTGCATTAGCAAAGAGTATAGGGTTGGAAGACGATATAATCATGACAGGTGGAGTAGCCAAGAATATAGGAATGTTGAATGCACTTGAGAAGGCATTGGGGAAACCAATTAAGCCTTGCATAGTTGATCCACAGATCAATGGAGCACTGGGAGCAGCACTATTTGCTCTTGAAGCATTGGAAGGTAAGAAGAGTTAATAAAACAGTATGGAAGTCTTAGAAAAAATTATTGATGATATCCATGATTTCCTTCAAAAGAAACTGCCCTACAAGTTATCGATGGTATCCGGAGATTTGATATGGCCCTCCGGAGAAAAAAGAAATATCGTTTTAAACGATGATATGGCTGTAGAATTGGGAAACCCAAACATGGATTCGCTTTCGTGTATTGTTTGGTCGGAACATGCAAATAAAATAAGAAGTTCCCATGTTTCAGTTGTCGGTCCGGACATTCCAGAAAGTTTTGGCAAAAGCCTGCCATTTGGTAAAATCGTTCTTGTAGCAGTTAAGGGATTTAATGAAGAGAATACCTATGACAGATATCGGGATATGGAGATGATTCGATATTCCATTGATCTCAAAGGTTACATGGTAAGGGCGGTTTCACAGTACCAACAAGAATGGAGCAGAATAAGCAAGGAGGCGTTCCATAAGGGCTTTTCATTTGAGATTCTTGGAAAAGCCTTAATCAAGGAATTTTTAAAGAGGGATTATATTTCTGCAGTTGAAGTTATTTTTGTAACTTCTTGTTCAGAAGATGTTAAAGCCTTAAAAGCCATTACATCAGATGTGAGGAAAGTTATCCAAGCAATGGACAAGATGGTCAACGAATTAACCCTTGATTGTAATGGATGCGATTATAGGGAAGTTTGCGATGAGGTTGTTGAGCTGAAGAAAATGAAAATAATATTAGTGAAGAAATCAAAGGAGGTCATATGAAAGAAACAAAAACAATAGCTGTATGCGGGAAGGGGGGAGTTGGTAAAACCTCTATAACCGCTTTGATAGTAAAGGCATTATCGAAATATAAGGATAAAAAGATTTTAGCAATCGACGCTGATCCTGCAATAGGATTAGCTACCGCATTAGGGGTTGAAGTAAAAAAAACAGTTAATGATATCAGGAATAATCTCATTGTATCAATAGAACAAAAAGAAACCACTGATAAGGTTGATACCCTTCATAAGCTTGACTATGAGATGTTCAATGCCCTCGGCCAAAACAAAAACATCGGATTTTTGGCTATTGGTAGACCTGAAGATGAAGGCTGCTACTGCCAGCTCAATTCTTTCCTTAAAGGAATTATCGAAGATATGGCAAATAATTTTGATTATGTTGTTATAGATGGAGAGGCTGGCATTGAACAAATCAATAGACGGGTTATGAAAACTGTAAATTATCTCATTGTGGTTTCCGATACATCTGCAAAAGGGATCAATGTAGCGAACACTATTAAACATGTTGCCCATGATAACAAGGCTGTGAACTACAAAAGCATAGGAGGCATATTAAACAGGGTTGATGATGAGAGAAAGATTACTACGCTTAAAACTAAACTCAATATAGAGCTTCTGGGCTGGATACCTGAAGACAATTTAGTTCATGATTTTGATTTTTATAGCAAATCATTTATAGAGTTCCCGGACGCATCTATGACTTACCGGGTAATTGAAGAAATTTTAGCGAGAATAGAAAACTGACAATGCATATACCGGATGGATATTTAAGTCCGCAAACCTATATACCCATGTATGGTATTTCAATAGCGTTCTGGACAGCTGCTGTAAAAAAGATGAAAAAGCAGCTCAACACAAAGCTCGTTCCTTATATTGCAATGTCTTCTGCATTTTCTTTTCTGGTTATGATGTTTAACTTCCCTATTCCCGGAGGCACGACAGGACATGCTGTGGGAGCAGGTATTATTACACTCTTGTTAGGACCATGGACCGCTGTTATAGTGGTTTCTACTGTTTTGCTCATACAAGCATTGGTGTTTGGTGATGGTGGTATAACAACCTATGGAGCGAATTGTTTTAATATGGCAATTGTTATTCCTTTTGTATCTTACGGCGTGTTTAAACTGTTCAATGGGTCTTATCTTAAAAAGGGTATAAGATTATATATAGCAAGTTTTCTTTCTGGTTATGTAGGGCTTGTCGTTGCATCCGCATTTGCAGGTTTTGAACTCGGGATACAACCCTTGATTGCATCTTCTCATGGGAAGCCGCTCTATTTTCCATATCCTCTTTCTATAGCAGTACCTGCGATGTTGATTGGACATCTTTTAGTATTTGGTATTGTCGAGGGTATTATAACAGCACTGCTATTTCAATACATGCTTCACCATGAGCCTGATTTAATATATGTAACAAAAAAGAGGGTAAAGTGAAGTTTGAAAAAAAATTGTTGATTGGGCTTGTCATTGTTGTTGTGTTCACCCCTCTCGGGATTCTTATACCAATGGTATTCAATGCGGGTGGTGCGTGGGGTGAGTGGGATACAGAAACCATAGGAAAATTGGTAGGCTATATACCCGAAGGTGTTAAAAAGTATACAGGTATATGGAAGGCGCCAATCCCTGATTATAATTTTGGTGGAGAAAACGCCTCTGTAATGGTTCAAATAATTTCTTATATTGCTGCGGGTATAATCGGTATTGTTCTTGTAAGCCTTATTATATACATAATGACAAAATTTCTTATAAAGAATGAAAAATAGCATACCTGATTTTTTATTACAGAAGCATTCAAGTGTTGGCAATATACATTTTTCAAGTAATGCGAGGCATGCCTATCTGGATAAAGGTTTGGCTTATATATCGCATGTTTTAAAAACGGGTCATGAGCAAATAGAGTTCGCAAACAAGGACGGGTTTTTTCAAAGATTGTCTCCACAGACGAAATTATTATTTTTACTCTTTTTTATCATCATTGTAAGCGTAAAAAGGGATATAATATCTGAGTTAATCATTGCT
>JGI24721J44947_10003048_pt1 | contig 23707 bp, 19 predicted proteins | sample YelNatPaOPGAMG01_FD_44947 | JGI IMG/M metagenome (IMG submission 44947) | reverse complement strand
ATGAAAATCCCAAACCGATTGCTGCACTTTGCATGCCGAGGACGTGCAGCTAAAAGAATTTCGGGAGAATTGCAAGGCAGGAAGAGAGCGAAGAGTTCAGTTTTTCGTTTCAGTCTGAAGGTTGTAAAGTGCAATCGGTCAACGATACTTGCACTGCCCATCAAGAGAGTTTTACGGATCATCGTTTCCCCACCGCTGCCAAAAATTTGCAACTAAGCATTGCGAGCTGGATCATGTTCTACATCGTGTAAAATCGATCCGCACTTGTCCAACAGAGGCATTCGTCCGTGCCCCTGAACGAAAGCCTCGCCTGGAATTCTCAACGTGAAGGTTCTCCCGTCCGTGTTAAAACACGTTTGGAATGAAAGCCTTCACTCGCGCGGCATACTCTTCATACTCTTTGCCGAAGCGCTCAATAAGATATTTCTCCTCTTCAGTTGCTTTGCGAGTGAAGAAGTAAAACAGCGCTAACGTTAAAACTAAACGTTCCGGAGAATGCGAAACCGTTGAAAATCCAAAACTGGTCAGAACTATCCCAGTATAGATCGGATGCCGCATGAGGCCGTACAAGCCGTCAGTTTTCAGAGCGGCGCTCGCCGGCGGCTTCACCCAAGGCACAAAATTCTCAGGACCGAGCTCTCGGATAGCCTGCACGACAACGTATATGCCCAGGAAAAGAGGCACAGGCCCCATAAGGAAACCGAAGACGGGATCAAGTGCTCCTGGATCGCGCAAAATCAGTAGTATGAGAGCAAGTTGTATAACAACGTAAGTCTCACCGCGATTGAACCATTCGCCGGCCACCGTGTTGTCTAAGACTCTTTTCCAGTATGCAGCTGAATCCCGAGAAAACTTTTCCACGTCGAAATTAGCTATTTTCTTCGAAATTGCTTCGGGTATTTTCTCGATGCTTTCCAATACCTTTTGCAGTTTCTCTCCCAGTTCAACAGTTACAGACTCGTTTGCTGGAGTCGCATCTACAATTTCAGGTGCGCTTTTACTCGCTTTAGGCGCTTCGTCGACCTTCCGCATCAGCAGCGTTGCTCGCTGTGCACGCGAACTTGGAGTACAAGCCAAACCAGTCCTCCCGGAGTGCCGGCGGCTCGTTGATCGCCCCCACAGTGGCGAGAGCGTTTCACGACACAGTGCCGCTGGCACAAAGGCAAGCTCATCTCCCGCAAGAAAAGTCATTTGTGGCTGTACTCTGCGTCGCGAACGTTCTCTCTCGGGCTCTTTGTACAGGCGTGACACCCGCACGTTCTGTCGACGCCGCAAATACGCGCCATACATTGTCATACACTTCATGCGATCGACATGGACAAGGCGTCCGTGGCACTCCATTGGTGCAGGTATGTCTGTAAATGTACACAACTAGCGATACGCATCATGCGAGCGACACGGACAGGGCGCCCGTGGCAGCACATTGGTGTATAAATGTCTAATAAGGTACACGGCAAGGTCGCCGCGTGTCGCTGCGTCGCCATTCCGCGAAATAAGCTACTGTGTGCAGCGCTCGACGCTGGAGTGGGGCGTTATCGTTCGTTAGGCTCGTGAGTCATGGTGCGTGCGACCAAGCAGGCTTTACTAAAGGAAGACGTTACAAGAGAGTACACGATCCACCTTCATAAATACATCCACAGCGTCGTATTCAAAAAGAGAGCACCGCGAGCGATCGCAGCAATAAAGGCGTTCGCACGACGGACCATGGGTACCGAAGACGTGCGAATCGACGCCAAAGTCAATAAGGAAGTGTGGAAAAATGGCATTCGGGGCGTTCCAAACCGTGTGCGTGTCCGGCTCTCGAGGAGAAGAGCGGATACGGATGCGTCCAAACCGAAGCTTTACACGTACGTGACACTCGTGCCGGTAACCAGCTTTCGAGGCTTGCAGACCGTGAACGTAGATGAGTAACCTATTGAAGCCAAGCTGTTCTTTCCACTCTCAACAGGGCTAAGCCTCGTTCGCAGTCTGTCTTATGGAAGAGTCGGAAGAGTGCCCATGGGATTCAACAAGGATGCGCGCACATATTGCGAGGCGCACTTCAGAGGGACGCGCTGCATGGTCGCGGCCTACGCGAGTCAGTGCGGGCAGTCTCAGTTCGGCTTTTCTACGGCATTTTCTTACGACAACGCTCGGCTCAAAGTATTTGTGATTGAGAGCTGAGGCAGCCGCGGGATACCATGTGTATCGAGAAGTACTGTGGGCCTTGTGGAATAGTAGCATTCTGCACATGGGAGCTGCAGATGTTTCCGCTTTCAGCCTAATGCCCTGCTATTTCACATCGACAAAGATGTAAGCCTCCTTGATTTCTGAGGAAATTTCCCTATCTCGGTGCTTTTTACAGAGCTTCGAGCTTACCGTGTCTATCGCGTTCGAGGCGCAGGGCAAGGCGCTCAGCGGATGGACGACTCTTTGTACGTGTCATTTCGTGATAAAGCAGGGAATACACATCGAATGTTCTGGCCAGCGCTGTCCACGGGCATGGCGTCCAAATAAAGCTGAGGATATGGAATCCATAGCGTGCATACGCCTTCTTGGTTCCAGAGCGTGCTTCCCGGTAGCGTGTCGACGTGTGCGGACTGTTGTGGGTGCGGAAGTAATCCTATGCAAACCGCGTTCCGTCTACGTGCCAGGGCAATGTGTGTTTCCGGTGCGGCATAATATATTGCTCAGAGTGGCGTGTGTCCATGAGAACCCCAAAAACTTGGTAAGCAGCATGGGCAAACTTCTCTCTGAAAGTGGCTTGAAAAAGTATCGTCTGCTGTACCTGGAACAAGTCGACTTGTAGCTGCCGGCTAAATGCTCCAGTCTCTGATTGCACATGAAACACGCTGCGTGGAAACGCTACTTTTCATGACGTGGGACGCATGCTGCTATGAAAGTTGACGCCAAGTGGTATGCCGTTCGTTTCCGTTCCGCTTTGCCTGTACCGCCTCGAGGCACATACCAGCATATATGTATAGCCCTTGGAGCTTCGTTGCGCATCGAGCTCTTGATAATTGGATGTCTTCATAGCCTTGGAAATTCTCGGCAAGCACGTTATGCGGCTCTGAAATCTTGCACGACGAGCGAACGGATTCCCATACATCACTGGTTCAAGCCTCGAGCGAAAATTTGCCCCAGAATTGATGACGAACACAGATGTAATCATGCACAGGCGATCTAAGTGTCGCCTTGACAGTCATCCATGGAGCGGACTTGCATGAACAGCGCATACAGTAAACTAGAAACTCGTTGATCCTCGAGAGCTGTATGTAGCGAGCTTGGGCTGGAAACCGAACAACGACTTGGTGTTCTATGCAGTTAGATTTTATTTCGTTTGATCAAATTCCCTTCAAGTGCGCGTTGTGGTATCCCCGAGAAGCGGTGGCTGAACGTTGACTTTCGCCCGGCCTGTCACACCGCTACGTGATACAGTCCTGTAGCGCATTGGCCTGTCAAACCATGGACTTTTTGCGCTGCAGTGGAAACAGCGGTATTCGTGGCACGATCCTTGTTTGCAGCGCTGCAATGCCCGATAACTTGCGCGATGGCGCATCCGCTACCGCCATCCAGCCTAATGTATGAGGCGTGTCGTCGCCCGTCTAAAGACACTGCATCAACAAACCAGTATGCCTCATGCGCTCCACTCTATAGTGTCAAATGTGTGGCGATATCGTGGAGCCTTAGTCTCGCCAACGATCCTGGTGACGCACGGAGGTCCCGTATTCTACGATCCAGTGCAGCTTTCTTGGAAGCTGCCAAAAGCACCCATCATAACTAAATCTCTCAAGTTGTCGAAGGTTGCATACTGGAGGGTTTCTGGGTCATCTGTCCAATCCAGATAAGAATACCTCACCACGAACAGCCCAGCAGAAGGTCACAAAGCGGAAAGTAAGCACAGTTATTCGGACCGCTCTTTATCGCGCTCTTTCAAGTGCCCCGATCACGCCTGCGGGCCCTGATCTGTGCGCGTGTCGCCGCACATGCAGTGCTCAAGCTCACGCTCAAGAAGGGAATCACAGGCATCCTCTGCATCTGGCGATAGGGCTTCTGCTTGCCGGTGATTGGGAAAGCCAAGTGACGCCCCCGAGAGGTCTCGCTCCCCAACATTGTTGCAGGGAGCTTCTCCGTCATCACAGGAGTCCGGGATGTGCCCCGTCCTCCAAGGGACGTGCTCCTGTGCAAACTCTCGCCCCTCCTCTGCCTCGGAGGCAGGGGAAACAGCGTGCAAGCCGTGCTGCAAGCGCTCGGCACGAAGACTAGCCATCTGCGCGCGGTATGCCTCCAAGTTCACAAGCTTAGAGATGCTGGATCCATCCTGTCCCGATGCGCGTTGTGCAACAGAATCCCCAGCGAATGTTGCAGAAGCGCTTTCACCGTCATCAAGTAGATGCTCCAGTTCATTGGCGCGGCGCATATCCTCCGCAGAACAGACTAACCAAGTGGGTTTCACAATGAACACGCTATTCATTGCTCTAGCAGTCTGGGTTTTCAGTGTATCGCGGCCTCGTTGCGGATCAGCAATAAGATGGGAAACCTGCGGAAGTACCTCCCGATGGCATACGGCGCCGAAACGAACCGCTAAGCGCCACAGCTCGTGATCCTCAGGAGCCATCCCAGCATGCTTGGCAAACACACCCGTAAAGCACAGCTCGCAGCCAGTCAAAACAGAGCGCCGCAGCTCAGCGAGGATATCTTTGATGCTCGCCGGCGGTCGCCAGAGTGGAAGCGAAGCGCTCACGGTATACGCCTTCCCGCGCTTCACAGGATCCAAACCTCCTGACGGAGGAGGCACTGGTGGTGTCGAGCGCGACTCCGGCGTCGCCTCTGGATGGCAGCGAGGACGAAGTACTCTGCGCGGGCGACGTGTTGCTCCATCATGTTCCGGGTTAGACCCAGGGGAAGGTTTTTGCGTGGTGCTGCTCTCCGCCAGGGTACCACTGGTAATACGGTTTTGTTCATCGCCTTCAGCGAGCGCCAGCGCTGCCGTGCGACGCAGCAGGTTCTGACGGAGTTGCGTTGCAGGCGACGGAGAGCGCCTCTGCTCCCTCGCTCGCTCGGGAAAGCGGTTCCGCGTTTTCTTCGTCGGCGCGACACTTTGGCGCTCACTCGAGTCAGCTATGGTGGGCTTGTCGTATCGCCCAATTTCTCCTTCACAGTTCGGATCAATCGTGAAAGACGTTCGTTCTGAGACGCTATCTTTCAATGCAATTCCGCCCGTGTTCATCTCTCTGGAAGCCCAAAGATTCCGTTTTCTTCCGGTTCGCGTGTAACCCACTGCACTACCCAGCGTTGCCCACGCAGTCGAACCCGAGTCAGCACTCTGCTTGCCGCTCTCCCCGTTGCTACGTTTCAGGCTTTGCTCCAAGAGTCGTCGAGAGCGGCGAATGATTTTGCCATCCGCACAAGACTCCCCTCCGAGGGCTTGTGATATCAGCAAAAAAGTGGAACCAGACTCCACCTGTGCAGGCGTATTCCTATCGACCATGCTGTCCCAGGACCGCTGTGTTATGGGCGTCGGCGTATCGCCAAGCCCGTCAGTTCGGCTCTGTTCAGAGAGATCGCCCTTTGTGGAGAAACTGAGGCCTGGGTCGCGCTCTTCCTCGGCGACGTCCGCAGCCGCAGTGAAATCATGCACAGTCGGCGCTGGAGACGGTGACGCTATCGCCGCACTCTCGTCGTCATCGTCGTCGTCGTCAACATTTTCGTCTTCCGCACCATCAGAGTCTGCGACATGAAGGCTTCGAGCTTCGACAACCACGGAACTAGCTTGGTTGCCATCTGCAAACTCGCCACCGCCGTCAGTTCCCAGAATGCTGCTGGGATAATCCTTCGCACCGCCAGTTCCTAAATCGTACGTAAATGCAAGGTTGGCATCTTCTGCGTGTAGAATCCGTGCTGCGCCCGTCGCTTCTTGAACCTCAAACGTAGCCGGCAACATGCGCATTTCGGTTTCAGCGGAGAGCGGCGAGTCGGTACCCGACTTGGTCCGTTTCTCGTGGCGGTCCCAAACCATCATCTGCATCGCCCCGGCGGATGTCCCACGATAGACTGCGCAGCCCCCTTCGTCCGGCATCTTGGAAGGGCCCTTCGTCAGGAACAACTCTGTCGAAGTGTCCTTTGGGCTCTCGTTATCGCAATAAGATGGAAACGTATGCATGTTTGGTTCCGAGTCGCCATCGTAAGCATTCGAGGCTTTCGCATTGACGGCGGCGCCTGTGCGCTGCANTAGTTCGCCTCCTCGTGCTTTGTAGCCATGGATATCAGCCACGGTCGAATAGGAGCCCGNGAGAAATGATCCCTCTGCTTTGGAGGAAGCAATGAGGGGTGATCCTGATAAGGCATTAACCGCCGGATCGGAGGACGAGCGTTCTTGTGTTGGCTCATGCTGCGGTGCGTTTGCCTGCAAGACAGCCTCGCTTACATTTCCGTCGAGGGTGCGTCGCTCAAGTGGACATTGATCCGGATAACGTGCAGTTACGGAGTCTGAATGTCGCCTGAGTCGCTGTATCCGTGATCCCTTCTCGAAGACGTCTCGCTCATGTGCTACCTCGGCTAGCCTCTGCCGAGGATACTCGATCGAAAGCGATTGCAGTTGATCAGACTTGGACACTGAAGTGCTCGGGTCNAACTCACTCGCTGCNATCGGATGCTGCTCGATCCCAGATGCTACATATTGGTCGTAGAGGGTGAAAAATCGCTGGTGGCATTCGGCTAGAATTTCCGCAAGCCGTCGGAGATGGCTGTGATCCTGATGATCAGCAGCAATCCACTGCTGCAGAAACCATAGGGCGCTCTTCACTGCAGAGCTCGGGCTGTTTTGCGAATTTTCAGACAAGAGTACACCCTCACGAGATGGGGCAGGATCCCCATCAACGATCAGGCTCAAGTCCGAATGATCATGAGTATTCGTAAGAATGTCAGTGGTTGCTGTGTGCTGTTCTCGTTGAAAGGTCTCTTCGAGTCCGCGGAAGAAATAGTATGGCCTTGCTCTAATGAGATTCGGAAAATGGCGTCCGTGCAAAGACTGATCCTGAGCGACCCAAACATCCTCGCGGTCATCAACAACNAGAACCATTGAATCGTCACAGGGAAACACGTGTTTCAGATTCTTCTGGTTCAGCCGACCATCTTCAAAGTCATCTCTTGAGGTTATCCGGCCCTGGAACAACCGCTCATCCGAATCGATTATAGAAGCAACAGTGTCCGCATATGGTCGCGAGCCCATCGTGTAAATGTGAAGCTCAAAACGATCCGCGATCGTTCTGAGAAATTCATGCAGACCGGGACGTAGTTTGATGTAATAAAGAGACGTATTCGCATCTGCTGTCTGACCAATTCCTTTTGAGCTGTTCGTTTGCTGCAGGGAGGCCGGGTCAGTCCGCCACCATCTCCAGAATGGAACCAGTTTCGCGTCAGTGGTGTTGTCCAATGGTGCACAACCCCTTGACGCTGAGGTGTCTTTGCCGATTGCAAAGGCGAAGATCCCAAGTCGCTGGAACAGGTTTTGCAGAAGCCTATCTACGGTTGCAGCAGATTGCTCCGTAGCGTTCAAGTCTGCCCGATCCGCGGAGACCTTGGATACGACCCGGTTGGGGCTGTCCATCCTAGTCAGCTCCCGGAGGAGACGTTCCGCAATGGGAGCGCTCGGGTCTTGAAGTATTCGCTCCCATTCGCTTAGCGCCCCCGTGAGCTGTAACGAGGCGTGAAGCGTGCTCGACAGAACGCACAGAATTTCTCGAGCCCTCGGGTCATTCGTTGCGTGGACTAGTGTGTGATCTAGATCAAGCACAAGCGGCAATTTGCGCTGACGCAACAAGCGTCTTGCATTCTCCTCTGATAGTTCTTCGGCCTTACGAAGCGAAACGCTGAGCTGATGGTTTTGGTAGGCAACCGGTATGTGGAATTTTCGACTNGATCGAAGGATATCGCTACCTGAATCCTCNATCCAGGCGACACGTCTAAACGAAGAACCATGCCCCATGCTGGGACCATACGAAAAAGTGGTACTTTCTTGTGATTGAGGCCGCGCTACCGTGGGTACCGCGCGAGCCTCGCTTGACACGTCCCTTTGGCAGTTGACGCAAATACCGCGGTAAACAGTCGAATGTGTGCAATACTGCACAGTGCCGATAACCTGGCCAGGTTCGACACGTGCAGGTGAGAACGCGCACGCACGTATGACCTCAGACAGCTGTTCCTTGTCGCTTTCGGACTCCATAATCGAGGCTAATTTCTGTGCAAGATCAGTTGGTAACTGTGCCGCCAAATGTTTCAGAGTACCGTTCACTCTGGAAGGCAGGTGAGCTCGGCCTACGCGAAACATTGGCTCCTGTCCACTGCCTTTTCTGGTGACTAGACCTGATTGGCCGTTCGTGGTCGAAACAGGACCTTGCCCGCTGTGCTCTGTCTCAAAAAGTACGACTTTAACGCTTTCATCAGTGCGCGAAGGTTGCTCTACGCTGAAGCGCACCAGTTCTGCTACAGAACTCCCAGCTGCCACATCCCCACCATCTTCGGCGTACCAGTGCATAATAACATAGAAGGGAAAAGCTACAACCTCCGTATTCAGGGAGCGCGTCTCTTTCCTTCCAGCCTTCTCGGAAGCCCAACTCGAGTCGTTCTGAGCCTCGACACTCGCATTAGCCGCGGTGCTGTCCTCTAAGGGAGTCGTTGAGGAACTCAGCGGTGTCGTGGAGCCTCTCCACGCGGTAGCCTCCGCCGCAGTAGAAACGCTGGAGCTCGTCGAGCACGTGAGCGCGGCGTCCGCGCACTCGCTGGGGCCTCGAGTCGGACCCTCCAGTACTGGAGGCCAGCAGCTCGGTGCTCGAAGCTCCCACGTTTCCCAGTCCCCTTCCATGGCCATATTGGGCCTGCTCAAGGCGTCTCAGAGCCAAGACGGCTGAGGCTGCTCCGCAGCGTGCGAGGAAAGCGTTCGTTGCAGTTGCACAGCCTTCTTGCGGCGACCGTCCAGCGACCGCCACCTCGAGATCTTCATCCGCGCGCAGTGCGTCCGACGCGAGCCTGGAGCAGCCGGACCTGTGGCGAAGTCCGACGACGCTTGGCATAGCTGCACTTCCTGTCGTTCAACGCAATGCTGTTNCGTACCCGCTGCGTATCATTGAATGCTTATTCGATGTTTATAGCAAGAGATCGAGATCGTTATGCAATGCACCCTACATACCGCAGACGGGTTGCCTGTATGGTACACTCTGTACTGAGGAGTGTACCGGGAACTGCATGCCTCCTTCAGGTCAGTCATACCGAAGTACTTTGATGGCGGAGGAACGCTGAAAGAAATAACTAGATCTGCTCCGCGCCGAAAACTGGTATTGCCAAAGTATGTTTGCGGTCAATGGTACAAAAACAACCCGTTGATCTCTTGAGGGAAAGCAAAAGCTGTGATAGGAGCTGCTAGGACTGTCTCTGTTACTCAGTAGCTTGTTCGCTTGATCCTGAAAACACTGGGACACAGTCGCAAGAAAAGGCAATCTAATTCAGCACCATCTTGCACGGAAATCGCAACGAAAGCGTTCCTAGAACGTTGCGATNGGTATGAAGCTGAGCAACGCCCGTGTATTTCAGTCGATGTGGCTTGCTTCGGATGAAACGGTCGGAGCGTATATAAGTATTTGCTGGGCGGGAGCCCGTCGTATGTACGATCCAACACGAAGAGAATGACGACATTATCATCTGTTCTAGGTACAGTGTATGCATATGGCGGCCTCAGTTTCGCTTATAAAGAAGGCTCATACATCAGGACCCTTTTCGTCGAATTATTCAAGATTTTCCTCCTCACGTCTGGCGGCGTCATTTTGTTGGACAACGTGGCATTTCACCATTCCCCTTGCGTTCGAGCTTTTGCAGATGCGGTTGGGGTAGAACTGCTTTTCACTCCTTCGTACGCTCCTTGGTTAATCCCAGTCCAGGAGTGTTTTCTATCATGAAACGAAATGAGCGCTCCACTGGGCGTACTGATGAAGCGTTCAGCACCCGGTGACACCAGGGCACATTTCGTCTTTCCTCCGCAAGTCCCTGTCTCTCCGGGAGGGTTTTCCCCTAAGGGCATAAAAAGGTGCGTTTATTTGAAGGAATAAAAAAATCCGAGGGAAAATTAAGGACATGAAAGTCGGGGATCCTGGCGAGCCGTCATCGCCAGCTGCCGGAAAACAACGAAAAACTCCTCCGCGCGCCCACCATCGAGCGAAGAAGGACAAGTGACAAAGAAGAAAACAGAAGTTTAGCTAGAAATGGTGTTTCCTCCAACAGAACAATGAATAGGCTGTTGTAGCATATACAGCATGAGTTCTGGGAGTCCTTCCAAAGGTGAATTCTATCAGAGGCAATAAACGCATGGAGTACGTGAAGCGAGACTTTACGCTGCTACCAACATCATACGCTATGTGGTGCTGTATACGAGACTACAGGAGCTTAGGCGATATGAGTTTGTAAGGCAGCCTCTCAGGGACTTGGTGCAAAGAGAAAAACTGAAGCCAATGGCAGGAGGGCGGCCAAAAAGGCTGCGAGGCGTCTTCGGGTGGGTGTCAATTTGCCAAGGATAGCAAGAACAGAAACTAAACACTTACTAGCTGCCCGATAACGATTTCTTCCCGCCTCTACAGTAAGCGTTGAAAGGGAGGGAAGGGTTCCGTATATTCGAAAGTTTACCTTCTAGGCGGAAGATCCCNCGACCCGGACGAGTCTGCCGGGCTTACGCTCCGTTTGAATCTGCAGTGGCGAAAGCTGTGATGAAGTTTGAGCAGCTCGTCCGAAATGCAAGTTATCCTGGGACTCGGAGCTGATATGCTGCCTCTGGATGTCGCCCTGGTCGCAGTGGACTCCTAGTATATCGCTTCGCGTTGCCGCAGGCAGTATGTCTGTCTGTACAGTTTCCAGGCTCCCAGAATGATAATGAATCCCAACCTGTGTCGGATGAACCACGCCTCGGTCCGACGCCTCAGCAGTATGGCAAAGCCGCTCTATCTCCGTTCTGCATCGGCATCAGCGGTATGGGCGCTTTCGCTGGAGCCCAGAGCAGGTACTCGGCACGCGACAGAACGTATGAAGCGACCAGTGTGTCCAAGAAGAAGTATCGGTTATGGAACTTGGAGTTAAGGTGCCGCGTGATGGACGCTTTCCCGAAAGCCAAGACCCATCCCGCAATCTGGAATCCATAGTCTATGTAAATATTCTGTCAAAGAAAAAAGATCGACGCGATCGCTGCCTCTGTTGGATGCTGCCGCCCTCGATGTTTCCNATCGATTCCNAACCTACTANACACCCGCGACGACTCGCCCGTCGTGCAGTTCTGTGCAGCTCTGCAACCGCTTGGCCGCATTGCACGAAATAGTCTCGGGTTGCACTCGTGCCATGTACGGGCGTGACGCAGATGTTAAAGTTCCTAGGAACTTTCGTTTACTCGAAGAGCTCGAGAAAGGGGAACACGGGCTTGGAGACGTGTGCGTCAGCTATGGCCTTGTGGATGACGACATGACGCTCTCGAACTGGACTGGCACGATCTTGGGCCCACTCAACACGGTGTTTGAGAATCGAATCTACAACCTTCGGATTTACTGCGGGCCAGACTATCCGACAAAGCCGCCTGTTGTTTTCTTTCGCACTCGTATTAATATAAGCTGTGTGAACGGCGCAACAGGNCAGGTCGATCCGACGCGTTGTGGCATTCTGCACAACTGGACGCCGGACTGCACGCTGGAGACACTGCTCGTTGAGCTGCGACGTGAAATGACTAGCGCAACCAACCGTAGACTGAACCAACCTCCAGAGGGGTCAGAGTTCCCGCCGCCGCGCGACATAGAGCGGTTTGGTTAGTGCGTTACATGGGTTTGCTCTCACAGCGGTTTACCGAAAGTTCCCCAACAGAGGCGTGCACCCTGATTTTTCGCGTGAAATGGTGCTAAGGATCTGATATCTTTCTCAGCGTCCGCAGGTGAGCTAGGGGATGAGCCTGCTAATGATTAACGTGTACCTTCCGCGGTACCAATACAAGCGTTTACCCTTTTCATCGACGCGAACGTGTTCGAAAACGTGGTCGTCGACAGATGGCATTCACCCGAGTTGGGTGTTCAAACGTCGCAGGCGTCCGTTGGACTGGGAAAATTCGTTCACAGAGACGCTTGCAATTGCGCCCAAGAGTTGGTCGAAGGGGCAGCGAAAGCGTCAGACAGCTTCCTTCCATGGGAGGCTGTTGCTTGGCACGCATGCAGAAGTTGCTCGTTTTCCGTTGGCGCGGTCGACGCTCACCAGAACCTATCGCCGCGGAATTACGAGAAAATAGTCAATCTGGAACATTGTGGGATCGCATAAGTTTCCTGCTGCCTGACGGTTAGAAGAAAACCTTGCACTCTCTACTTCTCACTTCGGCACTACTACGCTTTACTCGATTTTCTCTCTGTCTTCGTCTGAAAAGCCGAGCAGAGCCGGACTCGCTGCTCACTGTAAAGAAGGACCGAGAATGCAATGTTTCTCGGAAACCAGCGGGCAGGCTCCATTCGGAGCTCTATTTCNAGCCACGATGACNAGGAAATGCTCGCGAGTATCGGGCATACCGCAAAAGATGCNCCTAGTACAACCGATGTGGTTTGCCCATGGAGGTCTTCACGTGAATAGACTTGATGTTCTGCCACTGCTTCTTAAGAAGAGAGATTAAAAAGTTGATTGCCAGTGTAATGTTGGCGACAAGTTCATCCTCTGTCATTTGGACGTTACCCACAGCCACCGCGAGGCAGAGAACTTTCTTCAGCTGGAACTTGATCGTGGCTTTCACCTCATTAACCTTCGCCTCTACAGTTTCATTTGAGGAGATGAGAGTCGGAAACTTGCCTGCCTTGTTCAATCCAGGCCCCAGAACCCTTGGAATCTGACGTATTACAGACTCACTCGCCAGAAAGGCGTCATAGGACTTGGCAAACTTTTTGATCGGTTTCTTCTGTTTGTTGAACTGCTTGAGCTTCTCGAGGTCGTAAAAGTCTATGCCAAGGGCTGCTGCCTGTGCATTATGCGCAGCATCTCCCAAAACTGCCACTTTCATTTTCGGTCGGGGAATGTACGGCAGCTTGACGGAGCCAGAGAAACGCTTGTCTTTCTGTGGATCATAGTTTTTCAGACCAACCTGAAGCTCCACCGTTTCGACAAAGTTTCTCTTGCGCTCCTCCCTTGACTCGCGCAACATTTCCTGCACCGCAGCGCGAGTTACGGACACAGGTAGTTTGCTCGTCATGGTATACCGTCTAGTTTCTATTCCACAGAAACTACAGAAAAGACTAGAGCGTGTCTCGACAGCAATGACGGCGCATCCGCGACGCCGGATACGAATGGACAAGGCTAGCTAAATCTGATCAATACGAATAAAAGAGACAGCGATCGCGCCTCTAGCACGCAGGCAGTGACCTACGACCACATACACCACGCGAAACAACAACCTACGAGCTACAATTGCGCTAAAAGAACAGAAACTATCCAATAACCAGCAACTCTATAACAATTTCGTTTCATCTTCACGGCACGCGTTGAAAGGGAAAAGTGTTTCCCTTATTTTAGAAAGTTTGTCTTCAAGCCGGAAGGTCCCGCGAGACGGACGAGTGTTCCGGGCTTGCACTCCGTGCGCCTCTACAGTGGCGGTCGCAGTGCCGAGACCTGAACGGCTCATCTGGAATGCGTTTTATTCTGGGAATAAGGGTGGCAAGGGTGTATCCAGGTATCGCCCTGGTGGAAGTGGTCTCCTAGCACAGCTCTTTCGCGCTGCCGCATGCAGTAGGTCTGTCTGCGCAGATTGCATGCTCCAAAATGATTCTATGATCCGATTCCGTATCGGGTGCACCACGCCTTGGGCCGACGCCCTCTGTGCCATGACAAAGCCGTTTTGTCTCCGTGCTGTATCCGTACCATCCATGTAGGCGTTATTGTGGGTGCTCACGGCAGGCTCGGCGCGCGGTAGAACGCACGTAACGACCAGTACACCCGAGAGGAAATATGGGTGATGAAACTTGAAGGTGGAGTGCAGCATGATGGACGCTTTCCACAATGCCACAACTCATCCCGCAATTTAGTGACCATGGCCATNTNAAACGATTTCTCAAACAAAAAGGTTCGCATAATNGAGCGATCATTACGTTACACTATGAAAAACACTCGTTCTTTGGGGTTCAGCTATGGNCANTACGGAGGAATGAAAAGTAGCTCTACCCCCNNTAGAATCCGCAAAAGCTCGAACGCAANGGAAATCGTGAAATGCCAGGTTGTCCAGTAGAAGNACATCAGCAGATGTGAGGGAAAAGTCTCCAATGATTGGATGATGTGGGTGCTATTTCATGAGCCTTCTCTGCGAGAGAATCCGAGGCCGCCAAATATATCCACTGCAGCTAGAACAGATGATGAAATCTTTCTCTTGGAGTTCGATCTTATATACAACTGGCGCCTTCTATGCGAATACCCATATACAATCCGACCGTTTCGTCCGAACGGAGTCTCACCGACTAAGAAAACGGACCGACGTGCCTGTGCTTCCCAGCGATCGAGACGTCCCAGTAACTCTGTCGCTGCGATATCGGTGGAAGATGGTGGTGCATGAAACTCAACTTTTTTGCGACTGTATCCCTGTGTATTCAGGACCACACGAACAAGCTGCTGAGTACCAGACACGCCCGTGGTCGCTACTATCGTACGGTTTGATTTCTCTAAAGTGATCAACATATCGTTTTCTACCATTGACCGCAAGCACGCTTCGAGAATATCGGTTACTGGCTCGGAGCGCATACACGTTTTTCTTTCAGTTTTCCTCAAACATTTGCGCACTGTGGTATGGCTTACTTGAAGGGGCAAGGCAGTCCTCCTTGCACTCTTCAACAGAGCATATATCCTATAGGTAATTCGCCTACGATCTAAATGTTACATTCATTAGAGATTTCTGTCTCCTTCTCCACCCCGCAACGATGGTNAACCAAAATTGAGTTGAAAGATTACAAGCGACGGCCGTTCCGTGGCCGCAGCTGCTGTGTCCNAATTTACCAAGATCGAGAGCCGTTACGCTTCTGTGCCTGGCCCTGAGCTCAAACAGCTACGTTTNCNTACATACGTTGCAGTGGGTTATGTGAGCACAACTTTAGGCGTCTTACTTTTTCTCACNAGCGCACCAGGATTTTTCCTAATGAGCAGTCAGGAAATACCATGCAGTTCGCAAAACACTCGAATCGAGTTTGGAAGAGCAGCGAAGCGCTTGCAGTCAGAGCTGTCGTCTCTTATGTTGGAAAGCGTACCGGGCGTATCCGCTTTTCCTGAGTCTGACGACATATTGACCTGGAGAGGCACGATTCNTGGCACCGAGCACTCACCATATTCAGGTATGCGTTTCCATCTGGCACTCAAGTTCCCGCAGAACTATCCATTTTCGCCACCAACGGTCACTTTTGTTACTCGTTGCTTCCACCCGAACATAGACTATGCGAGCGGGACCATATGCCTCGATATCCTCAAGGAGCACTGGAGCTCAACATTTACCGTGAAAACTATTCTCTTAAGCATACAGTCTCTTCTCGATGAGCCCAACGTTGAAAGCCCGCTGAACGTGCAAGCCGCGGGCCTCTGGGAGACAGACCCGCGCGAGTTTCGCGAAGTTTGCATTGCCAAGTATGAGGAAGCAACTGGTGAGAAGATCGTTTCTGCAGATTACAGCCAAAGGAACGAGGGGAAGTCGGAGCAGCATGCNCGCAGGGTTCCCGCACCCTTGTATAAATCAAATCCCATGGTTGCGAACCGGGTGCATCGTTACCGAAACCAAAGTTAGTCGACTGCATTCAAGAGCGCACATACTGCGCTCTCCACTAAGCAGCTCTCTAGCCGATTGGAAAATCCCACTCGGAGCACGTTCGCTGACGTGCACGCACTCAGATTTAGAACGGTATGCCGTTTCCTGTATCGTGTTGGCAGATGGCAATCGAATTCTCTTTCATAAGACATAGCCCCCGATCGCGGGGCATTCGAGGCGCACGTGGCGAGCTCCAGCCCGAGCCGATGTTCGCACAGAAGCTGGAGCTGTGGTAATCGGTGCGTCGCTTCTATTTTATCTTGCTCGAGGACCAACGATTGCGCTGAGTCGCAGGGATAAATATATAAACGGAATTCGTCTGCCATTGACNAACACGATCTGCGGCGTTCTGCTGGGCGCTACTCAAACCACAGTCTTCTGTGGGAGATGAAATCGAGATGCAGAAGCGATGTGGCTGATTCGGCTTCAGGAAAAAGGTTCTGAGTAAGGAAACGGCGCAGACCTACGATGATTATCATTTCCTCCTCTGTGAGTTGATCTATTTCATCCGTATCTCGTTCAAGGAGTCGGAACGGNATAAGCACAGGTTGCTCTTCGAGGGTTCTGAGCCGCCTTAGCCCTATTCCTGGTGTCTTTGCTAGAGTGCGGCTATCAATCTTAAGCGTCCGATTATTATCGTCGGCCCGATTTGCTGCTGTTTCGGGTCGTGCTGTTCTCGACCGAACTATCAGCGCCCTGAAACGCCAGTCGAGGAACTTCTGGTGATCCCGAGTTTCACTCTCTCGCACCCTGCAAGATAGTTTCGCACTTGAAAACTGCTCTAGCATGCGAATAGCAGAGTTGGTATCAGGAACCCAAATCACGGCGAAGGTATCCATGGGGAAGAAGTGCCCATGCTTATCGAAATGTGCTGGAACTTCATCTGTGAAAACCGGGCACTGCGGGTAGAACTCGCGGTATATGAACCATTCCAATTCCGCTAACACATGAAGCAGGGTAGAATCTGACAGAAGTGGCAGTTTTCTGCCAAGTCTGGTGCGAAACTCGAACTCATTACTAATACTGGAAGTTGCATTCTGCGAGACAAAGCTCAGAGGGATTTGGCAGAGAACAACTTTGCGCTTTGCGGTACATACCCCCTCTTGGGGTTGCTTGGCTGCCTGCTCCACTGAAGTTCCAGAGCAACCCGCCTCATGAGTGCTCGGTCGTAAAAAGTGGCGCACCCGGCTGAGAAGCCTCGAAACGGAAGCCGCTGACACCGAAGACAGGTCCGTCGACGACTCAACTGCACCTATTATCTCATTCCAGCAACTGCCACCCGGTTGGTAGCTGATATCGGCAAGAGCAGCGCTGACCTCAGCCGCGTCTACGAACAGAACCTCAGTCTGGGAGGCTGCGATCCAAAAGTCACAGTTCTCCAAAACGATACTAGAGGGGTCCCGCACGAGCGCTCGAAAACGGTAGGTTTCTTCTCCATCGAGTAGCTCAGCGAGCAGATCGGTTCCTTCGAGTCGTGAGCTACATAGCAAGTAAGGGCACTTCATCGTCCAGCGAGTGACGTGCTCGGCTCAAAAGCCTGTCGTTCGCAGAGATCCATCGGGGTGGGCATCTGCTAGGACAGCGCTCGCGCATCTGCGGACACTACGACTTGCGGCAAATTGAATTGCGGAGTGCTGGATCATCGGCGCCACGCGACCCGACGCCGCAGTGGTGTAACAAGCCTCTAAGCATACCGATAGCTATCGTGCAAATGAGGATAGCTGGATCTTGAAGAAATTCCGAAACACTCAAAATACGGAATCGCTACGGCACGCATGCGCATCAATGTGAGAATAAAATGGAACGGATCCTCTACTTCGGACGAACACACTAAAGTTTCTAACCTCCTGATGCCACCAACACCAGCTTTTTCGGGTTTTTTTCTGCGTTTGCTACTCTTTCCTCTTTTTTGTACCAGGTTATTAATCCGCTGATCACTCCTTTCCGTCCAGCTATTTGTCAGCAGTTGGCAGTCGTCGATGGCAGCGTTAGGGTCCTGAGTTCGCTGCTTGTAGCTTTCGTCAACTCATTTCGAGCACAGGCGGCAGATGCGATCTTCGTTTCGCTCGCCATTTTCGTCTTCTGTGTATACAGCCACGATGTACCTTTGGTAGCACAGAAACTGCACCGCGGTCAATTGTCCTCATATTAAAAACATCTCTTTTTCCGAGGGCCGCACTGTACAGCGTAAAAGCTTGCTTCATTTCTTGGTACACACTTTTCACGGGTTCAGAAGGTTCTTCTCGATGCCATCCGCCGTTTCCGCACCCGGTGCCGTATGCTATGATCACGAACTTCTCGCGCGCGATGCGCTCAGCGAGTAGCCTGTCCGCTGCACGCGCATATAGACGCTTGCCGTTGGAGAACTCGCCATACCTTTCCTTGCACCCTCTTCGTTTTCTGCAAACTCTACAACCCAACGTAACGTTGAGCGTTGCGGGCATCGATGTGCCTTGGCCACTTGCAGGCATCGTGTCCACACGTTCCACTCACACAAGCTGATGCGGGTAAGGCTTCTGAGCCTCCCTACTGCTTCCGTCGCTCGACGTACCGTTCTCTTACCTGCCCGGTTTCGTTGAGACGAAGACAATTGGTGCGCGAATTGGACGCCCAGCTGTAAGTGCAAATTAGGCGATTCGAAATTCTTGTCTTCAAAGCGTTGTCGGTTGTCAATGTAGGATTTACTCGAATTCGGTGCTGACAGAAACGCTGGTGTGGAGATGTGCATTCCATGAGGTCAAGCCTGTGCAGATCGCATTGGGGAGTAAATTCACAGCGCTATACTTCTGTACGGCTTGTTTCCCCTCGGCTATGTCCTCTTCTAACTAGTGGTGCATTTGAGTTCTGACGGGTCATGNAGCGCGTGGGACGTTCGCTATCGATGGCAATGGATACAATCACGCGATCGGTCTCGATAGAGCACCGTGTCTCCTCGCAATACCGCCAGACTCCTGTTCCTCATTTTTTCGTTCTNTTTCGCACCTTGCTTTANCTGACAGAGCTTTTCCTTTCTCAAACGGTTCAAGATTGCCTGAGAAGCTCCAGAAAAAGGCTCCAAATATTGCTTCATAAACTCCAGGTCGTCGATCAGCACCTNTTCTACGCCGCACCTTCCGTTCTCCATCGGACGCATCCGCACCACGTCTGCGTTGGCAAGCCTCTTCACAATAAAGCAAGAAAGGCGCAAAGCGAGGCGATACTACCAGCGAACCAGAGATGTGTTCGGAAAAGATGGAGGCCTCTGCCATCAGGAGTTCTGGAAAAACACTCCATCTACAGAAGCATCATTGCTTTCTTGGACGGTTACTTGCAGGTTGCAGGTCTATCTTCTTCTTGGTGTCTTCGTCTTTCTCGGATATTCGGTAGAGTTGCATCACGCTTTCCATATCTTCCGAGCCAATGGGCTTCAGCACAGCTCCCGTTGTGAAGAATGCNTTCATGCCGCCCAGGCCGATGACCGTGTCGCCGCTCTCTCTCCTCCGCGTNATCGGGACCTTCATGTGCCCATCGNGTTGAATTCTGAATTTTTTCAAGTTCGACGTACGTACTTTTCTGNCTACATACTTCTTTGTTTTATCNAGGCCATTATGAGTCACCATGCGAGTGAGGATCTCGACATCCGCAAACCCGTTCAACTGGGAAGCCGATGTGCGTGTGGCGTCGATGGAAGCATTGAGCGCATGAAGTTTTCCGGTATGCGCTCCGGCAGAGTGAGGACATGCAAGGCCGTAAGTGTCAGCAACGCCTCTAAGAAGTACCCGACTTTTACAAGAATCCCGCCGCACATGAAGTTTGCGGTTACGATGGTGAGGTAAGCGCATCGCTGGAGCATGGTGCGAAAAAAAACATATTCCTGGACGCCAGCTGTCTGTTCCGGCGACAGCAACTACGTTCCNAGGTATCCCTTTATGATCATAGTGTCGCAGAGCAGCGATGAGAACAGCTCCTCGTCCCAGAGAACGCCGAAGCAGTAATCTTCCTGTAGGAACGCGTTTCGTATGGTGCTGCCACGTTCTCTGCGAGCGACAAACAGCTCTCTTCGAAACCAGCTGGGATCTTTTGGCGAGTCTTTCACAGTTGTTTCCCTGGCATACCTGGTTTGTACGGGCTGCGTGCCTCCATTAATGAACAGGTCATTAATCCGTATCCTTAATGCATTATTTGCCGTTTTTGGTATGCCTCTTCTAGAATCCACGATTAGAGAACGTCGGCGACTTTTTGCAAAACCTGCGCAGGCGAGTGCGGCAGCCGCAGTCGCTATGCCATGAGCGTCGAGCACTTGTTCGTTTCGGGGACGATCTTTGTGATGGAAACTTGCATTTGATTCCATGAAACAGCTTTTCAAGGTCCCCAAACGACATATTCGTGTTTAACCATGGGGAATAAGTTGGAATGTATACGATGATAAATGCTCTGTTCACTGGCGTCTACCAAAGAGAAGAGGGTTGGTGGAACGTGATGTTGTCCGTGATGAAANAAGTACCGGGAGGAAAATACAACCAGGAGAATAAGTCGACCAATCTGGATTCGTCTACGCACTCTTCATGTCCAGCGGTGGCGCAATCTCTACCGAAAATGATCGCCACTATAGCTTAAGTCCGATCCCAAGTCAACTGTCCATGCAAACAGAAGAGATGGGAGCCTCCCGGAGTAAATATTTTGAGCGGCATCATCATGCAGAGGAGTGGTGTTGCATCGATGGAAGCGAAGAAGGGATCATTTTTATCAGAGCGAAACCCATTATTTGGCGTGACAAGTTCAGTGTGCTTTCGGCATGAGCTTGTGAAGGAGTCTTCAAGCGACGGCGTCGCGTTTTTCTCGTCGCCATTCCAGCGGCGCGAATCGCTGCGCTTTCGAGTTGCCACCAAAGAAAAAACCAACAGCTTGAAGAACGCTTGATTTGAGCAAGCAACTCGTAAGGAGAGAAACAGCGTGGTAGCTGGACCGTATGAACTGGGTGCTGATATGGATTAGTATACAAACCCTCTTTCCAGTCTGTGGCGATTCATCTTGATTCCAGTGACCTGAGGAATTCCAGCGTCAACGCCTCAAGGGAGCCAGTTCGAAGCGACGATCGATTAGCCTAAATCTACGTGCAAAACCTTTAGCGGTAAATACGGCACTTAAATGCCTTGGCTGCACAGCTAAAAAAGTTCAGAAAAAATCGAAAGGCAGAACATAGCGATTAGTTCATCTTCACCTGCCGCGGCGGCTAGATCCGGGATGGTACGCTCGGTAAGATCTTGCTGCAGATTCCAAACTAGGTAGTGGTCAGCACAGCGTTTCAACGTGCTCGACGAACAGACGAATCTGCAAAAAAACCCTGACGTCGTACGCATAGGGCCGAGGTGTTGGTCTATGTCACTGGTCAAGGACGAGAGCACGGAAACGAGGTTTGTTCCGCTAGAGCGTGCACCGCGGAACGTTTTCAAGCGGGAAGTATTCAGTTACAAAGATGAGCAGTTTCCGGAAACCCAAGGTCCCAGGGCCGGAAACATTGCCAAAATCGTGCACTGGAGGAACTGCTTCCCACTTCCTATCGAGTACTCGGTGTATTTATGCGATCCTCTTTTGAGGGCCGAGAACGCCCTCCTAGGTGAGTGCTTGCTACCGGCGAACTTGTCGAGGAGGTTTTGCGTCGTTGACGATTCCGTTTGGGCAATATATGGAGAAAAATTGAAGGCATACTTTGATGAACGAAATATAGCATCTAAATATNTGGTCTTACCAGGAGGGGAAGAACATAAAAACATTGGCGCTGTGTTCCAAGTGTTGGATGCCCTTTGTGACTTTGGNCTTCACCGTAGGGAACCGATTCTAGCTATTGGCGGCGGCGTGGTCCTCGATATTGCGGGATTCGCAGCATCCCTCTATAGGCGTGGTGTTCCCTATATTCGGGTGCCCACGACATTGCTTGCAATCGTTGATGCCAGCGTCGGCGTCAAAACTGGAATAGACTATACGCATACTGTGACTGACGAACATTTCAAGAACAGGATGGGTGCGTTCTACGCCCCAGTCGCATCATTTTTGGACAAAACGTTCGTCGCTACCCAGGACGAAAGACAAATCATTAATGGGCTCGGAGAAATCTTGAAACTGGCCCTTGTTCGCTCTGCAGAGCTCTTCGCTCTTCTGGAAGAGCACGCAGCAGATTTGGTTCGTATGAAGTTCCAGCAATCGTTTGTGCCGGACCGTGTAATCGAGCTCAGTGTCGAAATCATGCTTGAAGAGTTAGGGCCGAACCTTTGGGAACAGAAGCTCGAACGATGTGTCGACTATGGCCACACATTTAGCAAAGTGCTCGAAATGAAATGTTTAGGTGAACTCTGCCATGGAGAGGCGGTTAACATCGATGGATTTTTCTGTGTCCTACTCAGCGAAGGCCGTGGATGGCTGGATACCAGGACAAGGAACCGCATCCTGCGTGTTATGCGTGATTGCTGCCGACTTCCATTCTATCATCCACTCTGCGAGGACGTGGACACTATGTGGCAGGCTGTTATGGATGGGATCGAACATCGCGATGGGCTGCAGAGGATTCCTCTCATTTACCACGAAATTGGTCGGTGCACTTTTGTGAACGACTTGACAAAGGATGAAATTAAGGTCGCAGCCCAAAAGCTGGTACATATCAAGAAGAACTTGTCCGAAGCGCAGGCGTCTCAATAAACTCGAGCGCGTTCCCATCAGGATCTCTGCAGAAAAGCGCTCTTCTGCCGCTTCGACTCATCGTGAAGGGTATGCCTTTTTCACGTAGCCTTCGTTCCAAAGGCTCAAGGGCGTCGACCGTCATGGCGAGGTGGTAGTCCCTGCCTCCATGCGCGGGTCGGTTTTCCCGAAAGCTGGGTTCCGGTATTTCGAGATTGTCTGCCACCATCAAGTGAATTTGAGTTGCACCCACTTTCACGAAAGCTCCTCCAAAAGGTAACTTTGGATTTCTGAGGTGNGAGTCGTCTTCCATACCAAGCACACCGACGTAGAAATCNAGCGAACGGTTCAGATCACTCACGATGATCCCCGCGTGCTGGATACCACCATAAGTAGCGACTCCATTCTGCGCCACGGTGCAAAAAAGTTTGGGGAGCGAACTATCCACGAACAAACGTTTCCTCGACCCTGCCGAAAAGTGTATAGACCAGTTCCGACTTAGGNGAACTGAAGACTTGCAAACTTCACAGGTCAAAGGCCCGCGAAAAGACACGAAGGGCGAAAGGAAAGCAGACGAATAGCTCTTCCCAAACATACGATGTGCGCAGAACACGAAATAACGAAATTGTCGCCGCAAAAATCGTGAGCGGCGAACGCGTTTTGCAACAGCGCCATTTGTATTTGCGGCCAGAGTCAATGGTACGAAAAACGTTTCGCAATCATTGGATAAATGAATAGCCACCTAAAGACTCATCCCAGTCTTTCTCGACCGGCCANCCACAACTGGATTCAACTTCTTTCCGAGCAATTCCGCCTTGAGAGGTTGCCCCGTAAAGTTGGCTCTCGTCNACTCTGNGGATCTCGTCTCGAGCACAGCACATCTTCTGATATTAATAGCAGCGTNAATGTCATGGTTCATGAACTTCATTCCATTCTTTCAGTTCGTTNTACTCACCAGTGCGAGCAGTCTTCGAAAATGCGCCCCTCTTTCCGTTTGCTGTTCTGTCAGCGCTCCGTACTTTTCTACATCCTCAGGGCTTCGCTGGCACTTTTCCATCTCGACCCTCTGAAGCGTGCACCCCAGCTCATNGTGCATACAGGNCGTTTGGAAATCATCTACCAGTATTGTGACAAAACGGTGTGTACATTNCTTGTACGCTCTCGTCGATGGAGCAGGTGTGCCTTTTTTGGACGCCCATCGCGCCGCTCCGTGTGCTACTACGAGAATTTTTCTCGTGTCCTCCTTGAGGG
>JGI24721J44947_10003039_pt1 | contig 23720 bp, 21 predicted proteins | sample YelNatPaOPGAMG01_FD_44947 | JGI IMG/M metagenome (IMG submission 44947) | reverse complement strand
TTTCCAATTGCTATAACATGATTTAAGGCTTCGTACAAGTTTCCAGCAACAGTACATGGCTTGAGTGGGAATGCGACCTCTCCATTTTCTATTTTGAAGGCATTATCAGCAGTCACGGAGAAATCGCCAGTTATAACGTTTGAATGCAACGCTCCTATTAGAGAACCTTTCACTAGTACACCATCCTTTAATTCACTTATCAAATCTTGGAGGTTGCCTTTATTTGGTTGCAATATGAGGTTTGAAGGTCTTATTGTTGGTTGGTTTGCATAAGCAGCCGTCACCCAACCGAATCTGCTTGCGTTCCCGGTGCTTTCGTGTTTTTCACGTTTTGCAGCGTAATTGTCATACAAAAAATTGGTAAGCACTCCCTTCTCAATTATGGAAGTCTTCTGTTTTGGTACTCCTTCATCATCAAATTTGCTGGTGCCAACGCCTTCGGGTAATGTTCCATCATCCACTATAGAGAGGCTTTCTTTTGCCACCTGACTTCCTATTTTTCCTTTATAGACTGAGCGGTTTTCTTGAACGTTGAGAGCTGAAATGCCAGAGGTGAAAATTACAGAGAAAAGCTCATTCCAACTTTGGTTTTCGAAAATAACTGGACCAGTATATTTTTGCGATAACATTTTCTTGCCTAAGCTTTCAATTGTCCTTTTGGATGCGCTGAGTGCGATGGACTGTAAATTCTCTGTGTAGTTTCTGGAAATAAGAAAATCCCAGCTGGATACCTCTTCTGTGCCAGATTTGGCTTTGGCAGAAAAATAAGCTCCGAAAAGTGTGCCTTTGTCAAAGGCTTCAATGCCATTTGTATTAACTATGACTTTTGTAAAATAGGATGCAGAAACAGAACCCATTGCTTGAACTATTCGTTTATCGAAGTCTCCTATACTCACGCAACCATCAGCACATGATTCTAACAATTTTTCAACATCAACTTCTAGGATTTTCTTATCAACAACACCGCCTTCTCCGCTGGGATTCTTCATTTCTGGCAAAGAAACCCAATTGGGGTCAAGCGGTCTTATCTTGGCTGTTCTTGTGGCTTCTTCCGCTGCTTCTAAAACTCTTTTTTCTTCTATGCTTGAAACACTGGAAAAACCAGTTGCCTTTTTAACGATGGCTCTTACGCCAACGCCAGCCTTGATTCCGCTTGTTATTTTTGGCAAACCTTTCTTTTTTATCCATGGCTCTGCAATTCGCACGAATGTGCCCTTAAACCCTTTTACAGCGCCACTTCTTGAGGCAAATATTCCACCTACAAACTGTACAAGCGTCTGATTTTCGATGTATAGGAAAATTTCTGCTTCATCGGCCCCTAGTTTCTCTGCATGCTTTAACGCTTTGTTTCCAATTTCTAAAAATTCATGTTCATCCATTGTTATGCTACTCCTCCGAAAAGAACATTTTTCACCCTCAAGTGAGGACCACCAGTGCCAACGAAAGCTCTTTGGTTCATTTTTCCGCAACCTCCAAAGGGATTAGAAGATATGAGCAAGTCATTACAAACGGCATCAACATTTTTGAGAAGTTCAAGAATGTTTCCAGTTAATGCCACATCTCTTAAAGGATATTTTGGTTCACCATTTTCAACCCAATATCCCCTTACAGCCTTAAAGAGAAAGGTGCCTGTGTCTTCAACTTGTCCGCCCGCAGTGTCTATGGCATATATCCCTTGCTTAAGCTCTCTTAAGGCTTCGTCGGTTTTCCAGTCTCCAATATCGAAATATGTGTTTCTCATTCTTACGATGGGTTCAAAAGAGTAATCTTGGCTTCTAGCGTTTCCGGTGGGTTCCATTTTTAATGCTTTGGCAGTAACTCTACTTTGCAAGTAATTTCTTAAAACTCCTTTTTTGAGAATTTCAACACGAGTACAAGGAACTCCTTCATCATCGAAAAATATTTTATAACCACCTTTATCTGGTAAACCTTCATCAACTATTGATACATGTTTTGTTCCTAGGGTTTGGCCTATTCTGCCAGTCAAAGGAGAACCACCTATCACAACAAAGTCTGCTTCAGACAAGTGCCCAAAAGATTCATGGGCAAGCACTCCAGCAAGTTTTGGGTCTATAAGGGAGTCGAATTTTCCTGCTGGTGCGGGTTTAGCTTTGAGTTTTTCAATTGCCCAATTTGCTGCGTTTTCAGCCATTTTTTCTGGGGTTTGCTCACCTTTTTCAAACTCGTCTAAGCCAAAGCTTCCGCCATGGGAATCTCTTGCATCAACTATGTTTGCGTCTTTTTTGGCGACACAAGAGACTCTTAACCCTACGAGTAAAGGTTCGTAGGAGACTCTTGTTCCTTCAGTGTTTGCATAATAAATTGTTCCATGATATTCTCCGAAGCCGCTTGTTGTATTGGCTATGCTTTTGCTTATTGCCATGGCGGTTTTACATTGTCTTAGGCATAGGTCTTTTTTCTCGTCTAACGATACGTCTTTCGGATGTTTGCTCACGTTTGTCAATTTTTTCTCTTCAATGGCATTAACGGCTGCAAGGTTGAATTTGATTAAAGTTTTCTTCGTAGAAGCCTTCGCAATTTGCATGGCTGTGTCAACTGCATGAAAAACGTTTGTTTCGTCAAGAACGTTGGAAAATGAGAAACCGCTACTTTTTCCATAGAAAACTCTAACACCGATTCCAATGTTGCGAATTTCCGAAACAGTGCGTATTTCGTTGTTTATGGCTTCAATGTTGAGTGTTTTTGTATCCTCGCCTTTCACTTCAGCAAAATAAGCTCCTAACTTTAATGCATGTTTGATTGCCTTATCCATTAAATCCTCTATCTGCAAACTCATAATTTGTCAACTCAAAGTGGTTAAAACTATTCTAACGCTGAACATTTAAGCCTTGACGGTGGAAAAAGAAAAATTATGCTTTATATTTCAAGGCTTTTCTCTTCTTTTTCCAGAAAACCTGTGAGGAATATGGCGTATTCACATGGATGTTCATTCTGAAGCAATGATTTTATAATTTTTATTTTTCCTTTCTTGCCGTGGCTGACACGCGAAATGACATATTCGAGTGTTTTTTTGCGAAGACCGCATAGCCATGTTTTCTGATTAGTCTTAACAAGCTTGTAGTAGGGGCAACTCTTGTATTTTAAGGTGAATCCGCCTTCAAAATATTCTATTTCAACTTCTATGCCGAGTTCTCTATACATGCTCATGAGTCTTTCGCCCACATCCCTTATTGTCCATGGATAGTCTTCAGGGAATATTTCGTCTAATTGTTCTTTTTCGACGGCGAAAGCCTCTTCAACAGAGTTGCAGGACATGCCTTCAATAAGTGTTTGCATCATCTTTTTCCTTGGTAGTGGTTCTAAAATGGGTTTTTCCAAAAGTTTCAATTTAAAACTGAGGAGGTTTTGAAAGGTGGTTGTTGTAATTTCGTAGCCTAACTCTTTAAACATGGATTCGATTAAAACTCGCTGGCTGTTCATTACGAGAGGGTCGATTCGTTTGAATATTATGGTAAAATGTTCATCATCAACAAACCTTACCTCTGCGTCAGGTTGCGTTACACCAATGCTTTTAAGAATAAAATTCTTGGAAAGCCTGTTAATTTTTTCCGAATCATTTCTTGCAAGCATGCGGATAGCGTTGGAAATGCGGACTCCTGTTGCACGGTATATTTCCTCAAATTTTTGCCTGTCACTTTCGTAAACTTTTGATGCGAAGGAGTTAAAGAGGTCCCGAGGAACAGGGACTACATCTAAAAATTGTTTTCCTATTATTTGGAAGAGGTTTAATTCAGCTAGTTGGTCAAGAATGCTTTGATCTTCTGCGCCTACAAATTGGATTGCCATGTTTACGGTTGTGTGTTCGATAGAGTAGTTCAGAAGTTTCCATCCGCGGGTCGCTAACATAACGGAAAGAACCGTTACGGATAATCTGGCTAGTGGGGTTGCGGTTACTTGATAGATTAGCTCCAAAGTGTTTTCTTTCTTTTCTGCCAAAATTTTGGCTTGTTTGAACCAGTTCATTTTGACAAAGGCTGAAAGGATGGCTTTTACAAAATCTTTGGGTTCCCTTGGAAACTCGCTCATGCCGAGAACTGTTCTCGCATCTTCTATAAAGTTGCCCAAATCCGTGACAGGTTCTTCTAAATGCTTTTCTGCCCAACTCATAAAGGCTGGACCAACAAGCATCAAAGTGTTTTTAAACAAACCAGGAGTTACGTTAATTAATTCTTTTTCAATTTGCTGGTTCAGAAACTCGCCGAATTCTTTCCTTTTTAGGGGGTAAACTTCGGGGCGAATCATTTTAACAGCTATATCTTCACCCATCACGCGAAGGTCGAAGCAAACTCCGATGCCTTCTAAGATGGTGGCAATTTGAAAAGCAACCAATACTGGCAAACGCTTAAAGACTTTAGGTCTTAAAACTGCCATACTATCGATTTCGCTGTATGATGGAATGTCAAAGAGGTTTGTCAGCCCCCTAATCTCCTCTAAAACTAAGAGAAATTCTTTAAAGCTGGATGGAGTTTTCCATGCGACAGAACTTTTGAGAATTTCAATAATATTTTTTGCCTCTTCCTTCTGCTCTCTAACTAAATCTTCAACGGTTTTATTGCCAAGAGCAACATCCAAAAGCCCGTCAAGACTNCTTCTTCCAATTGAGGTTAGCTCAAGGGCTTCTCTTAACTTGGTTTGTTCGTTAACCTTCGCCTTTATAACACAGTCATCACAAGAACCCACTTTATCCACTCTAAGCAGAGTTTCTACAGCCTTTTCAAGGACACGGCTTTTTGTGCCGTAGGTTTTTGCTAACTCTTCAAGGATTTCATTTGTTTTTCTTGTTATGGTTGTATGAAGGTGGACTGACATGCCATTTCACATGCTTATCTTTTTAGCCGTTGCTTTTAAATATGTTCATAAAAATCAAAGAATGTACACATTAAAATAGAAAAATGGGGGAGTTAACGAGGTGTTAATGGAGATTCTAGAGAAAAAGCTGTTCCTTTGCGTGCCAATAGAGCATCTGCCACCCTCTTAACAGCTAGCATGTAGGCGGCGGTGCGCATGTTCACGTTATGTTGCTTTGACATATTAAGAACATCATGGAAAGCTTTCGTTATTGTTTCTTTTAGTTTGTTTCGCACTTCTTCTTCGGTCCAATAATAGTTCATTTGGTTCTGCACTTGTTCAAAATAGCTGACAATAACGCCTCCAGAATTGGCGAGAATGTCGGGAATGACGAAAATCCCTTTCTTGAATAGGATTTCGTCCGCATCTGGAGTCACAGGCCCATTGGCGCCCTCAGCCACTATTTTTGCTTTTATCTTGTCCGCATTAGCCTTCGTAATCTGATTCTCCAAGGCTGCGGGAACTAGAATATCGCATTCTAATTCTAACAATTGCTCATTTGTTATGAAAGTGCTGTCCGGATAGTCAACCACAGAACCTGTCTTGTCCTTGTGAGCTAATACCTTTTCTGGGTCTAAACCTTCTGGATTGCAGGCTCCTCCTTTAGAATCTGAAACTGCAATGATTTTACAGCCAACCTCATGAAGCAATCTTGCAGCATGATAACCAACATTTCCATAGCCTTGCACCGCCACTGTGGCACCTTTTAGGTTTATACCCAAATGTTTGGCTGCTTCAATAACAGTGTACATTAAGCCCCTTGAAGTGGCTTCGCTTCTTCCGCGGGAACCTCCAACATTGATTGGTTTGCCAGTTACAACTCCGAAGACTGGATAGCCTATTATTTCGCTGTATTCATCCATTATCCAAGCCATCATTTCGGCCGTTGTGTACACGTCTGGCGCTGGCACGTCAGTGAATGGTCCTATGAATTTTGCTATGGCCCGCACATATCCTCTTGTCAGACGTTCAAGTTCAGCCTTCGACATTTCTTTGGGATTGCATCGGATGCCGCCCTTACCCCCGCCGAGAGGCAGTCCAGTTACAGCGGTCTTCCATGTCATCCAAGCNGCTAGGGCGGTTACTTCATCCAGTGAAAGGTCTGGATGNTAGCGTATTCCGCCTTTTGTTGGACCTAATGCATCGTTGTATTGNACNCTGTAGCCGGTGAAAACTTGGATGCTGCCGTCGTCCATAACTACGGGAATATTGACTATGAGGGTGCGCATGGGACGCTTCAATATTTCATGTATTCCAGGGTCAAGTTTCAGTTTCTCGGCAGCTAAATCCAGCTGTTTGAGGGCGGCTTCGTAAGGGTTTGGTGCAACAGCCACAGGAGCCAGCGTGTCCACTTTAATGAAAACTGCTGTTTGAAGCTTTTCAACTAAGTTTTTGAGAGTTTCTCTTGCCACTTCGCCGTTGCCTTCGTTGCTTCCATAAAACCACAGGTATGCTTCAGCCAAGGCATCTTCCTTTTTCGACAGAAACGAACCAGCTGGAGCCATTTTTGGGCTTTCGGAGAAGTAATCAACTAAAACCCGAAGCATGTTAAGTTCTTCTCTTGTTAATGGCAAAAGCTTCTTTATCGGTTCCGGTGCCTTCACGTGAACATATTCAGCTTCTGTCAGTTTTCTTTGAAGTTCTTCGAAGACTTTTAAAGAGTCTTCTATTGGTATGCCGAAGTTTTCAGAGTATGTTGTTAAGAGGGCATAGTGAGCGGTTGTGTAGCTTTCTATTTTTGCAGTTAGCTCTGGTTTTTCGGCGAAGAAGTCCACCATAAGCTTTATCATTCCCAATTCGCGTGCAGTTAGTTCCACAGAGTTCAACATTTTTATCACTCCTTCTGAAGAATAACAAGACTTATGTTCAACTATAGAAGGATTATGTCCATTATGTACACTCGTGTACAGACCAATAAAATATCCCAAAGCTTAACATAACATTTTTAACAATCCCCACGAACCTTAAACGTGGTGCACGCTCATTGCTCGACGAAAAAACAGAGTTTCATTCAACAGGAATAAAAAGTTTAGACCAACTCTTGGGAGGCGGGTTGCTACTTGGAGAAAATGTGCTGTGGGAAGTTGAATCCGGAACCTTTGCAAGAGAATTCTTATACTCATTTATGCGACAAGGCTTAGCAGAAGGAAAACAAGTTATCTATTTGGATTTTATATATCCCCCACAAGCCTTAATGCTTCAACTTGCACCTTTGACCAAAATATTGCCAGAAGGATGGGAAAAGAAACTTTTGGTTCTTGATTGCTTCTCAGAATCAGCTGGACAAGGCGAACTCATATTCAGTGACTTTTATGATAAGGCTCCATCGTGGATTAGAAAGGTTCCAAGCTCAAAAGACCCAGACCGTTTCCACCACTTTTTCGGAAGAATCGAAAGAGAATTCGTAACTCCTGGAACAAGACTTGTTTTTAACAGTTTATCTATTATGGAGCATAACTGGGGAAGAGACGCCGTTAAAGCCTTCTTTGGACATGTGTGCCCAGCATTGTATGCTTATCAAACCCTCGCCTATTGGACAATGGCAAAGAATGCCCACCCGAAAGAGTTTTGCGCCATAATTGAGCATATGACACAGGTGGTCATAGACCTCTCCAAACAAGACGAAAAGAACTTTTTAAGAGTTAAAAAGGCTGGTGGAAGGTATACCCCTCAAACGTACCAAAGGCGTGAGTATACGGTTAACGGGTTGCAGATAGATATTTCCTAAATGCCTAGTTACGGGCAAGGGCTAAAGAAATCGTGTACATAAATGTTCATTTTATCACTCTTTTAAAGTAACGTTTAAATGTATATGCAAATTACCCCTCATATCTGAAAGTTTGCAAATGTAAAGGTGAATAAAATGACTGAACGTGTTCAAAGAAATAGTGCGTATTTGAATGGGAAATCAACAACTGGAACAATGACCCGCGTCAAAGATACAAGCCCAACAAGTGGAATGTGCCCCATATGCATCCGCGACTGTCCAATACTGTGCGAAATAGGCTTATCAGCTTTCAGAGGAAGAGAAGCTCTCTATCCAGAACCAGTGCAATTTGGATATAGCACAGCTGGAGCCCTCAAAGATTTCGGGTTAGACTGGTCGCATTTTAACATACAGGCAGGACTCTTTGAAGCCTTGGGAATAGAGGAAAACTCGGAAGTTGCGCTGTTTCCAAATGCAAGCACGAAAACCGTTGTCGCAGGTGTACCATTAAAAATCCCGGTATTATGCGGCGCTTTCGGCTCAACCGACGTTGCAAGGTTAAACTGGGAAGGNTTAGCCACAGGCACAGCGTTATCAGGCACCATAGTAATAGTTGGAGAAAACGTCTGCGGCATGGACCCGGAGGCACGGTTCACAAATGGCAAAGTCACACACTCCAAAGAGTTAAAACGCAGAGTTGACCTTTTCAGAAAGTTCTGGGATGGAAAATACGGAGACATAGCCGTACAAACTAACGTTGAGGACCAAAGATTAGGCGTTGACGTCTACGCAATTTCAAAGTTAGAAGTAAACATTATAGAAAGAAAGTGGGGGCAAGGCGCAAAAGCAATCGGAGGCGAAGTACGAGTAAGAGACTTGGAAAAGGCGATAATGCTAAAGAAAAGAGGCTACATAGTAATTCCAGATCCAGAAGACCCNACAGTACAGCAAGCCTTCAAAGATGGCGTATTCAAATCCTTCGAAAGACACAGCAGAGTCGGCATACCAAAAGAAAAGAACATGATAGAAGACATAGAATGGCTACGCGAGCAGGGTGCAAAGCGCNTTACATTAAAAACTGGCGCCTACAGACCAACAGCTGTGGCATATACGCTGAAGATAGCCTCAGAGGCAAAAATAGACGCAGTATACTTNGACGGCGCTGGCGGCGGAACTGGAATGAGCCCCGTCCCAATGATGGACGAAATGAGCATACCGACAGTATACTTAGAAGCAATAGTTCTAAAATGCGCACAGCTGTTAAAGAAAAAAGGCAGATATGTTCCAGATTTAATAATGGCTGGAGGCTTCATAAACGAAACACAAATTTTCAAGGCAATAGCCATGAGCAACTTTGGAGAAGGCCCACTCGTAAAAGCAGTTTTGATGGGACGCTCACCACTAACCGCTGTAATGAAGGCAAGCTACTTCAAACAATTAGCAGAAGAAGGAAAATTGCCGAAGGCGTTCGCAGATAGATTTGGCAACACTCCAGACAAGTTCTTTATAGCAGTGCCAGAGCTTAAAGCGAAATATGGCGAACGCTTCAAAGAAATACCATGGGAGGCAGTGGCACTTTATACTTACTTAACGGACCGCATAGGCGTCGGCTTAAAACAGCTTCTAGCTGGAAACAGAAAATGGAAACTGGAACTGATAAACAGAAACGACTTAATGAGTCTATCAGAAATCGCCGCAAAAGTTACGGGTATACCATTGCCACACGAAGTGGAAGCTGACGCTATAGAAAAAATATTAGACTAGCCGCCATTATCCTCCTCCTTTTTTAACCTTCAAATCATGCTAAAGTTTTAAATTCAACAACAAAGAACCATTGTAAAAGTGGAGAATATGAAAGGACAACAAACAGCATTAGACGTAGCACTAGAACAACTAAAAATCGCTGCTGAAAAACTGAAACTCGACTCGGGAATACATGAAATGCTTAAGTATCCTAAACGGTCACTTATCGTTTCCATCACAATCAGAATGGACGACGGGAGCATAGGTGTATTCAAAGGATGTCGCGTCCAACACTGGGATGCAAGAGGACCATTTAAGGGCGGCATCCGCTACCACCCAAACGTCACATTGGAAGAAGTAACAGCGCTTGCGATGTGGATGACNTGGAAATGCGCCGTCGTGAACATCCCATATGGTGGTGCAAAAGGCGGAATATGCTGCAACCCAAAGGAAATGTCGAAAAACGAACTTGAAAGGCTCACGCGCAGATACACGAGCCTAATTCTAGACTATATTGGACCTTACCGCGATGTGCCGGCGCCGGACGTCTACACAGACGCACAAACAATGGCGTGGATAATGGACACTTACAGCCAATTTAAAGGTTACAGCGTCCCAGAATGTGTAACTGGAAAACCAATAAGTGTTGGCGGTTCTGAAGGGAGAGAGGAAGCAACTTCAAGAGGAGTAATAATCTGCGCTAGAGAAGCAGCTAAAAGAGTAGGCTTAAGNTTTAAGGATGCAACAGTTGCAGTTCAAGGCTACGGCAATGTCGGGTGGAACGCTGCAAAAATTGCGCACGACATGGGATGCAAAATCGTTGCAGTCAGCGACTCTGTTGGAGGAATCTACTGCCAAGAAGGCTTAAACCCATACAAGGTTTACGAGCACAAGTTAAAAACTGGTTCAGTGNTTAACTATCCGAAATGCAAGGACATATCAAATGAGGAATTGCTGGAAACAGAATGTGACATACTTATCCCAGCAGCATTGGAAAATCAGATAACAGGGGCAAACGCAGATAAAATAAAAGCAAAAATCGTCGCAGAAGGCGCAAACGGACCAACAACACCAGAAGCAGACAAAATACTACACGAAAAAGGAATTTTTCTGGTTCCAGATATACTTGCAAACGCTGGAGGAGTGACAGTAAGCTATTTTGAATGGGTTCAAAACCTAACACGCGAACATTGGACGCTTGAAGAGGTGAACAGAAAACTAGAGAANATTATGATGAGGGCGTTTAACGACGTTTACAGTTTGATGGAAAGAGAAAAAGAGGACATGCGCACAGCAGCACTAATGCTCGGCATTGGAAGGGTGAGTGAAGCGATAAAGATACTAGGTCTATGGCCGTAGCAAAAACTCAATTTTCTCATATTTTCTTCACATCTCTTCAACTCTGCAGTTTAAATTTTTAAACTACTGCTCTTATATCCTCCTATCTAACAGAGATTCTAAGAAAAGGGAAAAGGAGAAATGCANGAAAAAACTTCAAAAAGCATCAAAACTTTAGACTTTAAATTTGAACATTACCCAGCAAGGATAATTGCAAACAGAAATTGCCCAGAAATCAAACTTGTAGGACTCGACATTGGACCCTTTGAGGAGGGAAATGAGTATGAAGTTCAATTTTGGGTTGCTCAAGAACTAGAAAAAACGGGAGTTACACGTTTCCGTGAAGAGGAACGGTTAGATACAAAAAGGATTTACAGGATTCAATGGACTGAACGAGTTCAAACTGCAAGTCAAATATCAAAGCTGCCGGAAAACTTCTATCCGAAGCTCAGAAGATACTTGGCGGAGTTGAAGGGAGCGTCGGCAAAATCGCCTGAAAAATTAAGGGAATATGAAAAAGGCAGACAGGTTGTGCGCGACATGGTTAATGCACGGTTAAAGAAGATTGTTTCATTGGCAACAGCGAACTTTGGACAAACCGAACAGCTTTTAAAGAACCTTGCAGATGAGGAAAGACTCATCTATGAACGCTTAAGTAAACTCATTCACTGGTGGAAATCTCAAATATTAGAGCATGAGGAGCATGAAGAAGAATGACTGAAGAGTTAGAAGCTGTTGACCCGCAGGAGCAGTTTCAAGAATTCTTCAAAACAGAAAAGTACAGACAGAGAATCGCACAACTAGCAGTTTCAGGCAAAACATCATTAATTCTGGATTTTGAAGACCTTCTAGTTTTTGACAATAAGCTCGCAGAAAAACTCCTTGAAAAACCGGATGAATACTTAAGACACGCAAATAATGCAGCTTATGCGCAACTCGAAAATGAAGACCCAGAATATGCAGAAAGACTTGCAAAAAAGAGGGAGACGCTAACAGTTAGAGTCGTTAGGCTTCTGGAGGCAACCCCGCTAAGGAAACTCGGCTCGGACCACATTGGAAAGCTTGTAATGATAGAAGGCATAGTTGTTCGCTCAACACCAGTTCGCCCCATGGTCATGCGAGCAGCATTCAAATGTAGAAGATGTGGAGAGCTTTCATTTGAAGACCAAACAGGACAATTTCTAAAAGCGCCATTCAAATGCAGAAACCCAGAATGCGGAGCAAAAGGACCCTTCGACTTCATCCAAGAAGAATCCACATTCATAGACTCACAAGAACTACGCGTCCAAGAAAGACCAGAAGACCTCCCGCCAGGTCAGCTTCCAAGAACCCTTCAAATAAAGCTCGTTGGAACTGAAATCGTCGACGTCGCAAGACCAGGCGACCATGTCTCAATAGCAGGCCTTGTTCGTGTTGTTGCACCCTCACTTCCGAGGGTTGGAAAACTTCGTGCTTTTCGACTGCATCTGGACGCTAACTCCATTGAAGTCTTGGGGAAAGAGCCGGAAACAGCTCTTCCATCGCCTGAGGAAGAGGAAAAAATCCTGGAGCTTGCAAAAGACCCGTGGATACATAGGAAGATAATAAATTCAATAGCACCTTCAATTTATGGTTACGAGCACATAAAAGAGGCAATAATGTACCTACTTTTTGGCGGAGTACCCAAAAATCTACCAGACATAACGATAAGAGGGGAGATAAACACCCTTTTAATCGGCGACCCGGGAACGGCGAAATCGCAGCTTCTACAGTATGTTGCGCGGGTTGCACCGCGTGGACTGTACACTTCTGGACGTGGCACAACAGCCGCTGGCTTAACAGCAGCCGTTATCCGAGAGAAAGGCGGAGGAATGAGCCTTGAAGCTGGCGCGCTGGTTTTGGCAGACAAGGGAATTGCATGCATCGACGAGATGGACAAGATGCGCCCAGAAGATAGAGTTGCAATTCACGAGGCGATGGAGCAGCACACGGTTTCGGTTGCAAAAGGCGGAATCGTGGCAACATTAAACGCAAGAACAGCCATCCTTGCAGCCGCCAANCCCACATTAGGGAGATACGTGCCGCATCGCACAGTAACAGAAAACATTTCACTGCCAGTCACGATACTTTCCAGATTCGACTTAATCTTCGTTTTGAGGGATGTGCCAAACAAGGAAATGGACGGAAAAATGTCAGAACACATCTTGGAAATGCATAGAAAAAGCTCAAGCCCTGCAGAGCCGCCCATACCGATGGAGCTGCTGCGAAAATACGTAAGCTATGCGAGAGGAATTAAGCCAGTTTTGACCCCAGAAGCGTTACAAAGACTAAAAGACTTCTATTTAGCAATGCGTGCTGTAAGCGAATCAGAAAGCTCACCAGTGGCAATCACTGCCCGCCAACTTGAATCTCTTGTACGCATAGCCGAAGCAAGAGCAAGAGCCGCCTTAAGAAAGGAGGTTTCAGCTGAAGATGCCGAAGCCGCTATCGCCATAATGAAAAGGTCTCTTGAGGAAGTTGGAATAGATGTCTCCTCCTTTAAGATGGATATAGACATAATAATGACGGGAAAACCGAAAAGCGCGCGGGATAAGCTGCAGCTGGTAATNTCAAAGTTGATGGAGATGGAGAAGGAAACTGGAATCGTTGAAAGACAAGCGCTTATCGACGAATTAGAAAATAAATACAAAATTCAAAGAGCCGAAGCAGAACGTCTAATAGGACAATTATTACGCGAAGGGACGATTTACGAGCCTAGAGAAGGCTATCTAAAGAAGACATAATTTAAAAATTAAATCGGATGTTTCCCTCCTGAACTCTTGTTGTGGTACTGCCAAAAGAAGCGCCATACGAAGATGGCAAAGCAGCTGAAAACATTACATAGATAATTAAGGGGAGTTAGCTCTTTAAAAGGTTAGGAAATGTATGTTATCTTCTTATCCTCTTCCTTCCGCGTCTCCTCAGCCTGCAAAATTCGTTTTTCCTCAATTTTCTGCAAACGCGTAACCATTTTCTCCGCCTTTGCAATCTCCTCATCCAAACCAGCCAGATTCAAATCGATGCCGATGAGCGATTGCAGGACTTCCAAAATGCTTTTCGCAGCCTTAGGGTCAGGCAGGTAGCCTCGCGTTTCGCCAAGAAGGCAAAGTGCATCAATCTTTTTGAAACGCGCCATACCTAATATTAAGCCTGCGGTTCCAACAATTGGGTTTCCAGCTGGACTTACAATAGCTCCAGCTTGCACAGCCCTATTCAGAAGCTGTGTGTCTGTGGCGGAGGCGATAACTTTAGGTTTATCTTTCACCTCCATGCGGTATCCGCCGACTGTAATGATTATTTTTGTATTGTGTTTTTTAGCGAAATTTAAGATTGCGTCAGAAATTTCGTATTGCCCCTCAATTGTCTGCGCTTGGCTGTCCCCCGTGAAAAGGATTAAGTCGCTGTTGCCTTTGTTGTTTTTCCAGAAGTAAAATGTTCCACGTAAAAGTCGAACACTTCCTTTCTTATTGACAATCACAAAGTATGGAAAATGAGGGGAATAAAGATACGCAAATCTTTCAGCCTTTAAATGCTTTACAAGATGGCGCGTGGCGATCTTGCCAACTAACCCGAGGCCAGGAAGACCCTCTATTAAAATCGGATTNTTAGGTTCAATTTTCACGAGTTCCTTTACAAAGGTTTCCTTCATTGCTCACGCCCCTCCTTCAGAATCATCCTATACCTGAGGTATTTGTCGTCTGGCGAAAACTTGGGTGGATGGGGTACACNAACCTTTCCGCCACAATATGGGCATGTTTTATTCTTTAAAGTGTAGGCTCNGCATTTTTCGCATTTTCTTAAAAGCCAAACCATCACTTTTCCCTCTTAAAGACCCCTTGTCCACCAGCCCTGGCAACGTTTGAAACAACGCTTTCGGCAACCCTTTGAAGTGTACCTTCTGCAAGCTTGTAATTTTCAGCCATAACCTCAATACAGTACTTCGGCGCAGCAACAACATAAAACCTTAACTTTGCATCGCGAATCTTTTCTGCTTTCTTAGCCTCCAAAAAAGCCTCTTTGATAACTCTAACGCCATTAGGCTTCATGCAGTGAAGCTCAACTATACCCTTCACTTTAACCATTGGAACAGGCATTCTTTCCTTCCCAATCTCAACAATAGCGTCAGCAATCTGTTCAGGCACTCCGAGCTTAACCAGAAAACTAGCCCCGTCCTTCGCAGCTTTTTCAAAGCTCTCATATAAGCCATACTCCTTCTCCATCACCAATCCAGCTTTCTCATAAACTTCCTCCAATGTCAAGCCGACTTTTTCTGCTACGCTTCGGAGAAGATTTTCTGCTTTCCGCTCCCGTTTCCAAGACATAATTTTATCAATTTTCTCCCTTTTCGTGACTCTCCTAAGGGAAAGGTCAATGTGTCCCTTTTCAGTATCAACTCGCAAAACTTTTAGGACAACTTTCTGGTTCTCGCGAACAAAATCGCGGATGTTTCGAATCCAAGCGGATGAAATTTCAGAAATATGCAGCAAACCCTTCTTGTCGTACTCATCGAGCTTTACATAAGCGCCGTAATCAGTAACAGATTCGACAGTTGCGATTACTAAATCTCCAACTTCCGGCCACTCCTGTTTTCTAAAAGACATCGAGTTGTTCATCCCTTCTATTCGAAAACCAAGATTATCTCGCCTTTTATTATTGCTTTCCCGCCGGAAGGTTCAGCGAGTTCCGTTCCGCAAACGTTGCAGTTAACTCTATTTGTAGCATGGCTAAAAACTATCTGCTCATTACCACACTTGAGGCACTTAACCCTTATGAAACTGCTTCGCGGTTTTGGAATAAGCTTCTCCCACTCGCTCACAATCTTGTCCTCCAAATCAAGTAATTACTAATTTTCTTAAGCGCATACCTTCTTTATGCCTCGTGTAACCGCAAACCTTACACTTCAACTTCAAAGTTTGCTTTTTCGTGGTTTTTGCAAATTCTCTCTGAAGGGGATACTTTTGCCCACCATAACCNTTCTTTTCTCGCTCGTGATGACGTTCACCCTTCGCAAGAGCCCTTCGCTTCCCAGCTTTATACAGCGTTACAGCNTGTAGCTGATGACTTTTACATTTTGGACAGTAAGTTCTAATCTCTTTCGGAACATTCAACCAAACCACATCCAGCTTTGCATAAAGAAAACACACTCACTCTTATACTTTTTTAGCTGCAAATTCCCTAACCGAGTTCAACTTTTTCAGCTAGCCCCTGCTTAACGAGAACATTAGCATTTTCCACTGGTACAGACGCCACATCCTCAGCCTTAAATGGCCCATAGGGCTTCATGTCAGAGCCAATTACCGCTGGAACATCAGCCAAAAAACGCAAAACAGCCCTCTTATGTTTCACTTCAACATCTGTTTTGGGCAAAAACCCGCGAAGAACATTTTTGGCAAAACTTTGAACGGCATCCGCGAAAGGTGCAACGTCACTATAAATCTTCTTTTCCTCGGCCGTCAAAGCATCTGACGGAATTTTTCCACCCGTTGCTAAAATTTTAACCACTTTTCGATAACGTGCCATAATTATTTCGTTAACCATCCTTNTAACGTTCAGTAACTCCCGCTTTAGGAGACTCGCCTTAACCGTCTTTTTATCAAGCATTCTACCTTCTTCTCTAAGCCTCCGCATGTAATCCGCAACCATACCGTAAAAATCCNNAGGAAGACTTTGAAGCTCTGAATTTTCAATTTCCCGCTCCCAAGTCTCATACAAACTTCTATACATTTACGTTATCACCTCTGCCCTATTTCTGCAGATAAGCAAAACAGCTGCAGCAGTTGGCAGCTCAACTCTCTGATTCTTATATGGCCCAAATGTTTCCTCGCCTAACCTAAACTTCGGCGCATCATAAACTTTTACATCAACGAAGCCTTCTTTAAAGGCTACCGCCATATTAAACGGGTCAAAACCGTCTATAGCGGAAACTGGAAACTCGATTTTTTTAAAGCCTGTTTTACTGTTTAAAGTGTCACTTAACCTAATTAGGCGATGTATATCTGTTGTGACAACGGTGTCAATGTTAGCAACCTTCAGCTTTACAACATGCTTAACTATTTTAGCCCATGTTTGGGGGCCAACGCCCTTTACGAAGCCAAGTGACCCAGCACTCTGAAGGTTCTTCAGGATCGCACCTCTGTTGCGTGTTACTGCCCCAATAAAGCGCTTCTCAAGTCCGGCATCCAAAAAATTCTTTTCGCCGGCATTTGCAATAAAATCTTGTATGCCAATCATCAGACGCTTAGACCAACCACATTCGCGGATAATCCCCCTCTGAAACGTCGCACCTTTCTTTGCAGAAGCTTCTCCTAAAACGTGGCTTTCAATGTTTAAACCCAACGCAGAGACATAATCCACAATTTCTTTACGCTCCATGGCATTAAGTGCTTTAACAGCCTCACTCTCAACATGAACATGGTAACCTCTGTGCCCAGAAAAGAACGTGTGAATCTCACTTTCTGAAAAGCCAAAATCCTCCATTAGAATTTCTAGAAGCTTTATTGTTTCCGCTTTCGCAGAAGCCAAACAAGCCTCACATGGCCATGTGTTCACATCAAATTTTTCGCTGCCGCAGACGGGACATTTTTCTGGGGTGATTCCCTTCCCAACAAAGCTGCAGTTGCCACATTTCCATTCATCGTGGACTTTGTCACATGACGTTGGAATGTGATCAGCGTCTATGTCAAAAACTAAGTCGGCGCCTAACCAACCTTTCATTTCCATTTCAGCTTCAGGATTCTCGTAGTAAGCGCATGAATAATAGGCGTCTGACGGTATAAAAATTTGCAAAAATTCTTTAAGCTCCTGCATTTGTTTAAAACTTTTATGCCGCTGCATTAGTCCTCCGAAAGCTATGAAACCAAACTCGCGTTGCTCCATTTTTGTTAAAGTTAACGGATTATAGTTTTTGAGATAATATTGCTGAAAAAAGTTTTTTACTAAAGCAAGAGATTCGGAGATCATTTAGCTTTTAAATGGTCACGATGGATAAAAAATGTTTCCCTACGACCTAGTTAACCAACAATCGTAATTTATCAGAGCCTGATAGGACCACCTAGTGAACCTTGTACCTTTAACGCTATTAACACTAAAGTTATAGTCAGAGCTCCAGCTAGGAAAGCCAATATGAAAACAAGTAAAGTAACGGTTACATCCGATTTAACTGGGATAAAGGCGATTGAAAGCATTCCCGTCAGAAAACCAAGCAAAAAAAATGAAAATCCTAAAACAAGAAAACCGCTAAAAAAACCTCTTTCTTTTATATTCATTTTGCCATAACCACTCTCCATTTCAAATTAGCTGACCTGCCATACTTTTAAGCATTTCGAAGATCTACTTAGCTCAACAGAAGCCTTTTAAATAATTATTAAAGCTAATAATCTTTAGCGCATATTTAAAGGAAAAATGAAAATATGGCTAACATAACTCAAGCACTTATGGAAAAAAAGTGTGCCGTAACAAGGCTTTTCCCCATTTTCGCCTTTATTATACCAGTAGCGATACTCTATGTTTTATATCCAAAATCTTTTGAAGGGGCAGCACCTCCGTCATGGGAAGGTTGGTGGCAAGGTAGGTTTTTTTATATTTTCTTTTTATGGTTAGCCTCTTTAGAAATTATATTGGATTGGGAGCAGATTCAGCCAATCAAAGTGAATAAGTTTTGTTCCAGCAGAACTTTTATGCTCCTTGTAGCCTTGTCGCTTCCCTCACTTTATGTAATTGCCTCCAATTTTTGGGGACTGAATAACATCATCACGGATACTTCAAGCGATGCTATTAAGAGCATTGCGGGGCAGACTGACATCCTTAAGCCACAGCTAATCCCGCTTGCAACAGAGTACATCGCTTTTGCAGTTCTGTTTTGTTTAATTATCTCANTAACCTATGGAGTTAACCAGTTGGCAGATTTNTCAATGCCAACATTTNTTTTAGGAATCACCGCATTATTATATATAATAGACGATTTATACCCAACCGGAAGATTCCTTCCACTTCAGATGTTTGTTCCCCCGACTGCAACACTTGCTGTTGGGATTCTAAATATGATGGGATACGCCACAGTGACGAAACAAATGGTGCACCCAATTTATGGCAACATATTTTCTTTAACAGTTCAAGACCCCAACGCGTTAGGAAAATGCGCAAGTTTCGGGATAGCTTGGCCCTGCGCCGGGGTTGAAAGTATTTTCATATACACAGTTACAATTCTCCCTTTTTTAACAAAGATAAGCATTTCCTGGTGGAAGAGAACAGCGTACTTTATAATAGGCGCTATAATTACTTATTTCATTAATGTTTTAAGGATAATAACCATATTTTTAATTGCACTAAATAATGGAGATTGGATCTCATTTCACAACATTTACGGTCCATTATATTCGATCACTTGGATTTCACTTTACCCGCTCATAGTAGTCGGAACTCAAGTTGCGTGGAGAAAAATTAAGGTGCAAAGACATTGAAACAAGTTGAGTTCGTGAGATTACTGAACATAATTTTAACAGTTCCTTCGTTACGAAAGACATTTAAGGAATTCTAATAGAATTGAGCAGTAATTGGGATGGAAATTGGCGAAACCAGAGCAACTTACNATTAACTGTCATGTAGATGATAGGGGATTCCTATACCAAATATATGGGAATTATGAAGAAAAATTTCCAGCAATAAAAAGAGTCTATGTTGTAGGAAATTTCGGTAGAGGAGTTATAAGGGGATTTCACAAGCACGTAGAAGAATGGAAGTGTTATTTTGTAGTCAATGGATCAGCAAAATTTGTTATTGTGGATTGTGAAAAAAACCTTTCAACTTACATACTGAGTTCAAAAAATCCAAGTGTGCTAATAGTTCCTCCGGGATATTTTCATGGATGGATTTCCCTAGAAGATAACACGACTCTTATTGGCATGTCAAACAAAAGCTTAGAAGAATCTCTAAAAGACGACATTAGGGTTGATCCGTTTACATTTGGAAGGGAGTTGTGGAAGGTGAAAGCAAGATGAAGGTGCTTGTCACTGGAGGCCTNGGATATCTTGGATCCATCATTATTCCTAAGCTTATAGAGCACAAATTTGATGTCAGAACCCTAGATTCGCTAATATATGGCAACTCATTGACGGAAAAAGGGCACCTTGAGTTAGTGCAAGGGGACATTAGAGATCTACAACTGTTGGATAAGGTTACAGATGATATTGATGCCGTTATACACCTAGCNGGGATCATAGGCGATGCAGCAGCAGATCTTGATAGAGAGTTAACGTTTAGTGTCAATTATCTNGCTACAAAACAGTTAGCAGAGATTTGCACTAAAAAGGGTTTGAAAATGATTTTCTCTTCTACGTGTTCAGTATATGGAACAAAGCCCGGCGAAGTTGTCACAGAAAAATCAAAAATCGCACCACTGTCACTTTATGCAATGTCAAAATTGCTTGCTGAAGAAGCAATTAAGAAGNAATGTAAAGAATACAACATTTTTAGACTCGGAACTTTATTTGGATTTTCTCCAAGAATGCGATTTGACCTCGTTGTAAATTTGTTTACAGCCCAAGCAATTCAGGAACGCAAAATAACAGTTTATGGAGGACTGCAACGAAGACCATTTGTACATCTCCAAGATGTATCCGAACTTTTCATTAAAGCACTTGACAGCGGCGAGAATGGGACATATAATGTTGGAGGAAATAATTACAAAATATTGAGCGTCGCAGAAACAATTAAAAGCAAAGTTGGATGCTCCGTCACGGTACTTAACGATGTGAGAGATCTTAGAGATTATGCTGTAGACTCATCCCTTGCCGAAGAGACCTTCGGATTTAAACCTACTAAAGACATAGAATTTTGTGTAAACGAAATAAGCGAAGCTTACGCGCAGGGCATAATTAAAGATTATAAAGAGATAAAATTCAACAATGCGGAGTGGTTAAGGAACATATGGGGTCACAAGCACTTATCACAGGATCAACGGGAAAGTTAGGAAAAGAACTTGTCAAAGTATTTCCTGGCGCTCTTGCTCCTACACATAAAATGCTGGATATAACAGATAAAGAAGCTGTTCTCAGTTTTATCCGAGAAAATAAGCCTGACATGATAATTCACTGTGCAGCATTGACTGGAATTAGAGAGTGCGAAAACAATAAAGAGCTAGCTTGGCGTGTGAATGTTGAAGGNACGGAGAACTTGGTAAGGGCATGTGAAAAAGTTGTTAAAAACTGTTATTTTGTTTACATATCTACTGCTTGCGTTTTCTACGGAGATAAAGGAGACTATGTAGAAACAGACATACCGTATCCGAAGAATTTTTATTCTCTAACTAAGCTTCTTGGGGAGTTNGTCGTAAAATATTCGAACCTAAAAGAGTGGTTAATCATTAGAACAAATTTTGTAGCGAGAGAAAAATGGCCTTATCCGAAGGCCTTCGTAGACAGGTACGGAACATACCTGTTCGCAGATGATCTTGCTTCAGCTATTAAGTTGATTACAGACAAAAATATGACGGGTATTTTACATGTTTGCGGAGAAGAGAAAATTTCCATGTTTGAGTTAGCCAAAATCACAACACCNGATGTTAAACCAGTATCCTTATCCGAATATGATGGCCCTCCTTTAACTGTAGACATGAGTCTAAGATCAATTAGGACAAAACCATTTAAGCTAACCAAACATGGGTAGGTCAAGTGCAGACAAAAAAGGAAAATCCAGTCTTAACAATGGTTATTCCAGTGCATAATGAAGAACAGATACTTGAAGAACAAACTTTAAAACTGATCAACTATTTGAGAGGAGTTACACATAAATTCGAAATTTTATTCATTGAAAACGGTAGTACTGATGGAACAATGCGCATCATATATAAACTTCAAAGGCAATTTAATTTTATACGTGCAATAAGATTACCAAAAGCAGATTACTCCACTGCAGTAATCGAAGGAATAAAAGCAGCAAGCGGAGAATTTACCATCGTTTTAGGGATAGACTTTGTAGACNTAGACGTGATTGGTCGCTGCTTTAACGCTTTAAAACACGCTGACATCGTTATATGCTCAAAAAATAAAGGCTTAGATAAACGATCGTTAATTAACCGATTGACAAACTTAACGTATAATATNTGTGTCAGACTATTATTTAGTCTGAAATATTCGGANGTTGAAGGATATCATGGATACAAAACCGAGAAAATTCAGGGTCTAGTTGAAAACGTCCAAACGAAAGCACACTTATGCAATTTATGGATACTGCTAAAAGCAAAAAAAGCAAATATGATTGTAGATGAAGTTCCGTTTATTGTTTATGAAAAAAGGCGCTCAAAATTTATGAGCATCATTCGCTTGCCATATCTTGTATTTCTCACCTTATTTGAGTTCGTGAAACTTAAATGNAACGGTTACTAGTACAGCTGTAATAGAGAGTTCAGATGATGAAAATATTATTTATGACAAGCAGAGATATTACACACCCCAAGTGGGCTGGCGGTGATGTATATCACTTTGAAGTAGCAAAAAGACTAGTTTATTGTGGACACAAGGTAACAATGTTGTGCAGTGGATATCCCGGAAGCAAAAATTACGAAAAGCTCGATGGTATAGAAATTATCAGGATAAGAGGCGGAATCTTTAGAATACTATCAAACTTTTTGTTTTACTATAAGTCACTTAGAGGGCGATATGATGTTGTTGTCGAGGAAGCTGAAGGCCCAGCAGGACCACTATTTGCTTTTCTTTATACCAAAGAACCTGCTGTTATAATGTGGCATCAGCTCGGAAAGTTTATTTATTTTAACCAGTTTCCTTATCCAATTGCACTTGCTCTCTTACTGCTAGAAAAAATCTACGTTGCTTTTGCCCGAAATAATCATATAATTGTGCCTTCAAAAGAGAGAGCAATAGAATTTTTAGAGATAGGATTTTCGAAACATAAAGTTCATGTTGTGCCTGCCGCTGCCGCCATATCTCCTTTACAATTAGACGCTGAAAAAGGCAAATTAGAAGTGGGAAAAACGCCATACTTTCTGATTTTGGGGAAAATCAGAAAGTATAAAGCTTATCATCATGCGATAGAAGCACTGAAAATATTGATAGGTTATGGGCAAAAGTGTTCTCTAATTATAGCTGGACGAAAAGGAGAAGATAAATATTATGGAGAACTTGAAAAATTAATTGCTGATTACAAATTACGAAACTTTGTTTCCATGAAATTAAATGTGAGCGAAGAAGAGAAAGCGCGCCTGCTGTCCAATGCTATTGCGCTGATTGTAACCTCTCCTGTCGAGGGATTTAGCATAGTGTCTGCCGAGTCAAATGCGCTTGGTGTTCCAGTAATCGCTACAGAAGGTGTGCCAGAAGATGTTGTTAGGGATGGATACAACGGGTTAAAGTACAAATTTGGTGATATAAAAGCTTTGGCGGAGAGCATGGAGACAATGATTTCAGATGCAAGATTGAGGGAGCAACTGTCAGCTAATGCCGCTGAAAGTGCAAAAAGATTTTCTTGGGATACTTCTGCGAAGATATTTAAGGAAGTCTTAGAAACAGTAGTGAAAAAGAATAAAAAAAGATCTTTAAACTGATGAGGTGGCAAGATACGAAAGGAATTAAAATAATTGGCATTTTATTATTTATAGTGATTTACGGAGGTTCGATAGTATGGTGCAGGGGAAGACTCTCGAATCAAACCGCTACAATGGCAGAAATCGCTAACAATAAAACTTTTTCCCTGACCTACGATGAAGCTGCCTCATTTAAAGCTTCGTATTTACCTTTAAATAAAAACCTATGGAGTATCTTGGGTAAAGATGCAGGTGTCAAAAATTCCGATGATGGCGACCTAATCATAAACGGAACAGTAAACAATTACACGGAACCACTTTTTAAGGCTCTGTATATGGAACCACTAAATTTTTCTGAATTTCCTTTTTTACACATTGTTATTTCAGGCAGCCCATATATTGTGATCGATTTATTAATGGGTTTGAATGAGGAGTTCGTACGGATAAGTCCATCTTCTCAATGCACTCAACTTATCGATGATGAACAAGATCACATAATAACAATAAACG
>JGI24721J44947_10003012_pt1 | contig 23803 bp, 17 predicted proteins | sample YelNatPaOPGAMG01_FD_44947 | JGI IMG/M metagenome (IMG submission 44947) | reverse complement strand
TACAAACACAAATCCAATAATAACAACTTCGGCAATTGCCCTCTATGCGGTTCTAAATTGCATCTCCGTAAACGAAATAAAAATTCTATACAACTCCGTTGCTCAAAAAAACCTAATTGCCGTGCCTCGGCGTAGAAATAAATGCCTATTGACTTATATATTTTTATACATATTTACAAAAATGTCAATAAAAGAAAAATAATGTTTATGCTGTGTTATTTAACCCTTTATTGCCTTAGTTTTAGCTTTTTTTTATAATATTGTATGCAATTTGATACAAAGATAAATTTTGTAGAACTCATTCTTAGCACCTTTGAAACCAGTTCATTTATTTCAACTCTTCAGCAGAAAAAAGAACTTCACATTTGTCTGCCAGCTGGATTTATCCCATTTCTTCTTACCGCAATTGAAAGTGAAGTAAACATTTTTTGCATTGCAAAAAATGAAATCGAGGCAGAATCAATATACGAAGCCACAAAATCCATTGGAAGGGATGTGCTGTTTTTCCCTGAGATTGATGTTATTCCTTTTTCAAACGCACTGCCCTCACCTGACAAACTATTTGATAGAATGAATACCCTCTACAAAATATTTACATCCCCTCGAAACATCATTATTACAACAATGGAAGCTTTCTTAAGAAAGCTTCCTCCTAAAGATTTATTTGAAAAAAGTATTCATAAGATTACAAAAAACCAAAAACTCCTGCTTGAAAGGCTTGTGGAAATCCTTGTAATTTCAGGTTACCATAGAGAGCATAAAGTACTTGAAATTGGCACATTTTCTGTAAGAGGAGACATTATCGATCTTTATCCCCCGATATACCCAAAGCCCATAAGAATTGAATTCTTCGAAGATGAAATTGAAAACATAAGATTTTTTGAGCTTGAATCGCAGAAATCAACAACCCAGATTGATTCATTCATACTTCTCCCTGCAAATGAATTTTATATAGAAAAAGAAATTGTCCCCGAGCAAAGCGAGACCTTACTTGATGAAACAAAGCTGCATTCACATTTTATAAAATTTTATAACAATCTCTCCTCCATTCTTGACTACTCCAGCTATCAAAATTTAGTTTTATTTGACGAACACTATAAAAAGCTTGAAGAAGCATTTACAAAAAAGACTTTAGCTTTTGTATCAGATAGCAAGCTACTATATTTTAACTTTGAAAAGACAATCAAAGACACCCTTAAGGTTGTAAATCACCACTTTAAAACCCCCGAGGTAAAATTCTTTGAAGAGATTTATCCCCCGGCAAAACTAACTGAAGGTTTTTCAAGGGTTATAACGCTAATGGAAAATGAATATTTAAAAAATGGTTACACCATTTTCATTACTGTTGAGCATAAGGAAATTGCAGAGAGACTGAAAAATATTCTTGCCAGATTTTCCCCACGGATAATACAACCAGATGAAAAAATAGATGAAGCAAATAAGGTTTACATTGTAATTATAGACTACGAAACAGGCTTTGAAATTAAAAGTGAAAAGGCTAAAATTTTAGTTCTTTCAGAGAGTGATATAAGTGGAAAAAAGAGACTTTTCAGAAAGAAAATAAGGCAAATAGAGAGCTTCTTTGAAGATGTTGAGGAAATAAAAGAGGGGGAATATGTAGTTCATATCAACTATGGAATAGGAATCTTTCGAGGTATAGAAAGAATAAATGTTCTTGGTAAGGAAAAGGATTACATTCTTCTGGAATATGCACAGGGCGAAAAACTCTATGTCCCTTTTGAACAATCAAACCTCATTGGAAAATACTTTGGGGACCCAAATAAAAAAGTAGAGCTTGATTCCTTAGGCACTAAAAGCTGGATAAAGAAAAGGGAGAAGGTTCAAAAATCAATAGAGGAATTCGCAAATAAACTTGTAACTATCTATGCAAAAAGAATGACGCTTAAAGGCCACAGTTTTTCAAAAGATACAATATGGCAGAAAGAATTTGAGGATCGTTTTGAATACATTGAAACCCCTGATCAGCTAAAAGTTATTGAGGAAATAAAAAAGGATATGGAAAGTCCAAAACTTATGGATAGACTTCTCTGTGGTGATGTTGGATTCGGAAAAACAGAGGTAGCTATGAGAGCAGCCTTTAAGGCTGTTATGGATGGAAAGCAGGTTGCCTTGGTTGCACCAACAACTGTGCTTGTAGAGCAACATTATTTTACATTCACTAAAAGGTTTGAAGGTTTTCCAGTAAAAATTGAATACCTTTCAAGGCTTGTTGAACAAAAAAAGGAAAAAGAAATTTTAGAGGGGATTAAAAACCACAAAATTGATATTATTATTGGTACTCACAAACTTTTTTCAGAAAAAATTCAATTTCACAACTTAGGACTTGTCATAATAGATGAGGAGCATAAGTTTGGTGTTGAACACAAAGAAAAATTAAAGGAACGTTATCCACTTGTGGATTTTCTGTCTCTTTCAGCCACACCAATCCCAAGAACCCTCAATATGGCTCTTTCTTTTTTAAGAGATATAAGCCTGTTGCAAACACCACCAGATATGAGAATACCTGTAGAAACCTATGTGGGAGAGTTTTCTACAGACATAATAAAGTATGCAATAGAAAAAGAACTTGAAAGAAATGGTCAAATTTATTTTGTCCACAATACAATAAAAAGGTTACCAGAATATGCCTACCTCATTGAACAGATTGTGCCACAGGCAAAAACAGTAGTGGCACATGGAAGAATGGATGAAGAAGAACTTGAAAAAGCATTTGTTGGCTTTCTAAAAGGAAAATACAATGTTTTTGTCTCTACAGCCATAATAGACTCCGGCCTTGATATTCCAAATGCAAACACTATAATTGTTACAGACGCACATAAATTTGGACTCTCTCAGCTTTATCAGTTAAAGGGTAGAGTTGGAAGGTCAAAACAGCAGGCTTATGCATACTTCCTTTATCCACAGGATAAAATTCTTACGGAAAATGCTGAAAAAAGACTCTATGTTATACAGGAATATACTGAACTTGGTTCAGGATTTAACATTGCATTAAGGGATCTTGAGATAAGAGGTGCTGGAAACATTTTAGGTAAAGAGCAGCACGGCAACATAATTGCTGTAGGATATGATCTTTACATAAAACTTTTGAAGAGAGAAATAGACAGACTGAAAGGTAAAGAAACATTTGAAGTGGATACCCTCATAGACTTAAAATATGATGCATATATTCCAGATTTTTATATTTCTGATGATTCTACAAGAATGGAAGTTTATAAAAAAATCCTTTCTGTAAAAAATGAAGCAGAAATTTCAGAACTAAAAGAAGAACTTGTTGATAGATTTGGCAATATTCCCGATGAGGTTGATGCACTGTTTGAAATTTCAAGACTTAAAATTGTAGCGGCAGAACTCGGTATTGAATCAATAATAGAAAAAAATGATGAAATTGAATTTACATTCTCAAAGCATTCAAAAGTGAATGTGACTAAAGTTATTCAAATGATTTCCTCAAAAAAAGGAGAAATATTCATAAAACCATCTCTAAACAACAAACTATTTATGAAAAGTTTTGAAAGTAATATTTACATAAAGGTGAAAAGACTTGTTTCATTCTTAAAAGAAATAAAAGAAAAGTAAAACCTCAAAAGTATTCTTGCCTAAACTTTCAGTAAAACAAATCTCAAATTCTTCCGAAAATCAAAATAAACCATTAGAATCAGGAGTAAAGTAATGTCTAAAGCCATAGGTATAGATTTAGGAACAACATTTTCTTCAGTTGCATACCTTGAAAACGGCAAATCCTTTGTAATTCCTGACAGGGAAGGCAGAAAAACAACCCCCTCTTTAGTAACTTTCACAGAAGATGGTGTTTTTGTGGGATGGGAAGCAGCAAAAAATGAATTAAAGTATCCCGATAGCACAATCAGACAGATAAAAAGGAAAATGGGTACAAGTGAAAAAATAAAAATAAACGAGAAGCTTTTTTCACCAGAGGAAATTTCGGCATTCATATTAAAGCATATTAAAAAGCAGGCAGAGGACTTTTTAGGTGAAAAGGTAAAAGAGGCTGTTATTACAGTTCCAGCATATTTCAATGATAACCAGCGGCAGGCAACAAAGATTGCAGGTGAACTGGCTGGTCTTGAAGTCTTAAGAATAATCAACGAACCAACAGCTGCAGCTCTTGCTTATGATATAAACGGTAAAGAAGAAAGTAAGGTTGTTGTATATGACCTTGGTGGTGGAACATTTGATGTTTCAATACTCTGTATCTCCGACGGTGTTTTCGAAGTTGTTGCAACCTGTGGAGACAACAGGCTTGGTGGAGAGGATTTCAACAAAAGGCTTGTGGATGTCATAAAGCAAAAATTTTTCGATGAAACAAAGATAGACATAGCTACCGACCCACTTGCAATGTTAAAACTTTCAGAAGAAGTTGAAAAAGCCAAGATTGCTCTTTCCAGTGTGGAGAAAACAAGAATATATATTCCGTTTATTACAGCGGATAAGGATGGACCAAAAAATCTGGATTTTGAAATTACCAGAAAGGAATTTGAAGCACTTATCACAGATTATATTGAGAAAACCATAGAACTTTGTAGAGAGGCATTAAATGATGCAGCTTTGGATGTTAGTGAGATAGACAGAATAATTCTTGTTGGTGGATCATCAAAAATTCCTCTTGTGAGAGAGAAGGTAAAAGACTTCTTCAAAAAAGACCCTCAAACATCGATTGACCCCAAAGAAGTTGTGGCAAAAGGTGCCGCCATTCAGGCTGGAATAATTCAGGGAGAAAAAAGTGGTATCGTTCTGGTCGATCTTATTCCACTCTCACTTGGAATTGAAGTTGAAAATGGCTACTTTGTTCCCATAATTGAAAGAAATTCACCCATACCCATCTCCGCAAAAAGAATTTTTACAACAGTCATGGATTACCAGAAGGCTGTAGATATCAATATATATCAAGGTGAAAGTATGTATGCGAAAAACAATATACATCTCGGTAATTTCAGACTTGAAGGTATAAGAGAAGCTAAAAAAGGAGAACCACGAATTGAGGTTACATTTGAAATAGATGTAAATGGTATCCTTAACGTAAGTGCAATGGATCTGGATACAAGGAATCTACAGAAAATTACAATACAGAATAAGTCAATCCTTTCAAAGGATGAAATAGAAGCTATACAGAAGGAACATGTAATTAAATACAGTGAAGAAATATCAAAGAGAAAAAATCTATATGAGGTTATGAGACTCAAGACTTACTCAGAAAATCTCATTGATAAGATAAAGAGTGCTTTGCCACCTGCACACTACGGAATGCTTGTAGAAGAAGAGCTGGATGAACTTTCGAGGCAAATTAAAAAATACGAAGAAGAATTAAACTCTGAAGAGCTAAAAAAACAAATAGAAAGACTTGAATTCATCTACAACGAAATTAATTTCAACTCGCAGTATAGAGAGGTAGTATGAAACTGTTCGGAGAAAAAACATATTACCAGATACTCGGTGTTGCAGAGGATGCAAATCAAAAAGAAATAAGGAAAGCTTTCAGAGAGCTTGCAAAAAAGTTTCATCCAGATTTAGGTAAACAAAAAGGTAAAGATTACTCAAAGATCTTTGAACAGATCAACATAGCCTACAGTGTCTTATCTAATCCAAAAAAGAGAAAAGAATATGACAGCCAGCTTGAAAGCAAAAAGAACAGACCAAACATTCTTGAGATATTCAACTTCAAAGAAGTAAAGAAAATCATAAAATCCACCATTAGCCTTGAAAACATTCTTAAAGCAAAGGTATCAAAACCCTACTACAGTGAGGAGCTTTCAAAGCTTTCCGTTGAAGAACTTCTTGATAGAATAATATTTTCCAGAAATATTGAGGTTCAAAAGTATGCTGTAAAACTCTTAATTGAGAAAAAGAAGTTATACCCCATAAGGGACTTACTCAGGCTTCTCTACTCTAACATTCATGAAGAAGTAAAAATCTGTATAATTGAAGGTTTAAAAACTAAAAGTTTGCCCAAAAAATCAAAAAATATAATCAAAGAAATCTACGAGCTTGAAAAAAACCCTAAAGTTAAAGAAGCAATTGCAACCCTGATTTAAAGATACTGTAAAACTTCCTCTGCATGATTTTCCGGATCAACTTCTGAGAAAATTTTTACTATCCTTCCACTTTCATCAATTATGAATGTAGTTCTTTTTATACCATAGTAATCTTTGCCATACATCTTTTTCTTTACCCATACGCCGTATTTTTCAAGCACAAAATGTTCTGGATCACTCAAGAGATAAAACGGAAGTCCAAATTTTTTCTTGAACTTCTGATGAGACTCAATACTATCAGCACTTATTCCTATAACTACAGCACCTTTTTCAAGTATTTTATCATAAACATCCCTGAAACTACAGGCTTCCTTTGTACACCCAGGAGTATTATCCTTTGGATAAAAGTATAAAACTACCTTTTTACCCCTGAAATCCGAAAGTTTTACTTCTTTCCCTTCAGCTGAAGTGAGGCTAAAATCAAAGGCCATTTCATTTTCAGAAAGCATATTAATCCCCTTTTTTCTTACTTAAATAAAAAACTAAGCTTTTTTGATTAAAAAGTCAAAATTATCACAAAAATTTTTTACTCAGAAGATGTTGATTTTTTAAACAATTTGTTTTATATTATTGCCTTATTTAAGGCATAAGGAGAAAGCAAATATGAAAGATTTTTTAAAAGTACCTGGCAAAAACAGGGGAGAAATAAAACTTTTTGCTTTAAGTACCTGTATATGGTGCAGAAAGACAAAACAGTTACTGGAAGAATTAAATGTAGAATATAAATATATTGATATGGATATGGTGGATGATGAACTTGAAGAAAAATTCACAGAGGAGCTAAAAAAATGGAATCCCGACTGTTCCTATCCAACCCTTGTAATTGATAACAAAAAATGTATAGTGGGATTTCAGGAAGAAGAAATAAGAAAGGAACTTACAAAATGAAAGAGAGACCTTCTGTATCAGTTGAAGAAATTGAAAGAGAATATAAAAAACTTTTTGACGAAGCTGAAAGCGGTGGTTATCACCTGAATCCAGATTTTGAGTTTACGAAAGCACTTGTTGAAGGGCTTTTAGTAAACACAAAAAGATATGGCTATCCGGCATGTCCATGCAGGCTTGCTACCGGTAATAAAGAAGAAGACCTTGATATAATATGCCCTTGTGATTATAGAGATCCAGACTTAAACGACTATGGCACTTGCTACTGTGGCCTTTATGTAAGTGGTGAAGTNCTTGAAGGAAAGAAAAAATTAACTTCTATTCCTGACAGGAGAAAAAAGATGAAAGAAGAAGTTAAAGACAAACCATCNTTAAATACAAATTTGAGTTATCCAATCTGGCGTTGCAAGGTTTGTGGCTATCTCTGTGCAAGAGAAAATCCACCAGAAGTTTGCCCTATATGTAAAGCAAAGAAAGAAAGATTTGAAAGGTTTATTTGAGGTAATTTTTTCGTCTTTGACACCTGGNAAGGCATAATTTTTCATAATAGCATTTNCTAACCTATTGACATTAAAAAAGCTGGAATACGTCTTTTTTTTGTCAGAAGCATGATTTTTTATAAGATCAAAAGGCAAATGAGGTAACAGAGCGTAAAAAGTTAACTTATTGTCAAATTACAGTGTTATCAGGAATAACNCTGTTTTTTGTGATCACTATAATTCCATCCACTATTGAGTAATTTTTTTCTTCTTTGTTCAATATTCCTTCCTCATTAAGTATCTTTACGTTTTTCCCTATCCTGCAATTTTTGTCAATTATGGCATTCTTAATTATTGTATTTTCTCCAATACCAATGGGATTTTTAGTACCTTCATGTTCATAGAAATCTGCACCCATCATAACAGTATTTTCCATAACCACCCCTTTTCTAATTATACTTCTTACACCAATTACACTATGCTTTAAGGTTGCACTTTCTATAAAAACTCCATCACTTATAAGACAATTTTTTATTTCTGAATTAATAATTCTCGATGGTGGTAAAAATCTGGGATGACTGAAAAATGGCTGCCCCATTGAATACAGGTCAAAACTTGGCTTATCCTTTGTAAGTTCTATGTTTGCAGCATGAAATGACTTTACAGTTCCTATATCTTCCCAGTATCCATCATGAATAAAGCCATAGGTTTTGTATCCTGTCTTTATAGCATAAGGTATAACTTCTTTTCCAAAATCAAGCATTTCNGGATGAGTAAGCAAGAGGTCATACAAAACTTCTATATTGAATACGTATATTCCCATTGAACCAAAGTATTTTTTGTCTGGTTCATTAACTTTAAAACATCCAGGAATAACCCATTCTTTAATTAAATCTTCAGATGTTGGTTTTTCAATAAAATCAAGGACCTTACAGTGCCTGTCGAGTTTCAGTATTCCAAAACGGCTTATCTCTTCTGTNGGGACAGGAATTATTCCAATGGTAATATCAGCATTATTTTCTATGTGCTGCGCTAAAACTTTTCTGAAATCCATTCTATAAAGCTGATCACCTGAAAGAATAAGAATATAGGGGGCTGTGCCGGCTTCCCTGAAAGGATTTAAATGCCTTAATGCTCTTCTTACGGCATCTGCTGTCCCTTGTGTAAATCCTGTGTTTATATTATCCATAGTCTGTTCAGTTGCAAGAATATCCACAAATCCATTGTGGAAAATATCGAATTTATATGTTTGCGTAATATGCCTGTTAAGTGAGGCAGAATTGTACTGGGTGAGCACAAAAATCCTGTTTATTCCAGAATTTATACTGTTTGAAATTGGAATATCTATAAGTCTGTAATTACCTCCAAATGGAACTGCTGGTTTCGATCTTTCCTTAGTAAGAGGATAAAGCCTTTTGCCTATTCCTCCACCTAAAATCAAGCATAAAGCAAGTCTTCCTGACACATGAATGTTCTTACCTGACATAAAAACCCTCCTATTTTTATGCTTAATTATATAAGAGGAAAAGTAAAAAAGTCAATTAATTTTTCAGATCATACCAGGTTTGATTCAACTATTAAATTGCATAAAAAGTTATATTATTTTATAATGATTTTAAGGTAGAAAAGATGGAAAAAGTTATAGCTCTGTTATTTGAAAATGAAAATATTGTTGCAAGTGACAGTCAGAAAAAGAAATTTCTTGAAATTACTGTTTCCAAATTAGACGGTATAGTGGATGAAATCTTTTACACCGGGGGAAAAAATGATTTTAATTTCAGTGTTAACCTTTTAGATTTTAAGTATTCCAGTGAGCTATTAGCTTTTTTTGAGGAGAAATTTCCGGATTCTACAATTTTGATATTGAATGCATATTCTCCTTTATTTGACTTAGAAGAGACAAAAAGAATGCTTTTCTCTCACAGAAAATATTTTTTTGATTATACCTTTTCTGAAAACCTGCCAAAAGGATTGTTGCCAGAAATTATCGAAACCTCTGTCTTTCGCTTTATAAGAGAAGCTATACCNGTTAATTACCCTATCTTTAAAGAAAGTATAAAGGAACTTTTTGAAAGAAATATTTCTTCTTATGACTGTAACATACACATTACAGATTCAGAATTATTAAAATACAGGATTGATTTTATTCCCACAAATTTTACAAGCACACACATTATTGATAATATCATAAACAACAACGGCTTTAACCTTTCTATAAAAGATATTGAAAATTTAATCGAAAATAATCCCCTGCTGATAAGAGTAAAACCATCCTACTATGAAGTGGAATTAACAACACAGAGGGAATCTGGTGAAATGTTCATTTCCAGCAGATTGAACAGGGAGGGGTACATCAGGATTGAAGACCTCAAAAAAATTCTTTTTGAAATTTCAAATTTTTCTTTAAATCCTGTTGTAAGTCTTGGTTTATTTGGCGAGCCATTTTTACATCCTGATATATTTGATATTATTGAAGAAATAAAAGGCTATCCAGAGATAAATTTTATTTTTGAAAGCAGGGCTTTATTCAATAAGCTCGAACCTGTTGTGGAAGCATTAAAACTTCAAAATGTAAAAGTGATTTTTGATATAAGTTTTACCGGGGAGGAGAATTTTAAAAAATACAAGTCCCCATTAAGTGCATTACCTGTTTTTAAAAACCTTTCTCAAATTGAACAGGAAATTAAGTCACTGCCTGAAAAAGAAAAAGTATATATTCAATTCACAAGAAGTAAAATAAATGAGAATGAACTTCTCTCCTTTTTTGAAAAATGGAGAGAGTTTACTGACAGAATTATAATAAAAAAGCTTGATACTTTTTGCGGGTTACTTGATAATATGAGAGTTGTAGATCTTTCACCTGTAAAGAGATTTTTCTGTTACCACTTGAAAAATGATTTTGTTATATTTTATAATGGAAATGTGCCTCTATGTAGAGAAGATTACAATGGCACATTCTGTATGGGTAATGTGCTTGGCGAAAGTATTTCAGAAATATGGAAAAGAATGGAAGAATTCTATTTAAAACATTTTACGGGAAATTATTCCCCGGAATTATGCAAAAAGTGTGATGAATGGTGGATNTTTAATTTTTAGAAGAGAGGTGAATTGAATGCAGACATACAGAGTTGCATATATTAAAACATACTTTGATAATATGGTTTTTCCATATTTGACACCTGAAGAAATGAACATTGAAGCTGGCAAAATGTATCTTGTAAACTCAAAGTTTGGAGAAGAGATTGGCAGGGCAATGTCCGGTGTAAAATATATTACACTTGAACAGTTTCCATTAAAAAGACCTGCTTCTCAGCAAAACCATGAGGATTTAGACAACCTCAATAATAAACTTGTGGATATTGAAGGTGTTGATCTTGCTAATCTCATAAAAGAAGAAGCTGCTTCTGACACACTTGTAGTTGAAGAGGGCATAGAAAAAAAGATAGAAAATTTCAGGGTATTAAGAGAGGCAAGCGAACAGGAGGTTGATGAGTGGGAAAAGTTAAACAAAAATAATAAAGATAGGGCATTCAATGATGCATTAAAGTTTATAAAAGAGTTAAACTTACCTATGAGACTTATCAGTGTTCATTTCCTCTATCAAAAAAAGAAGGTTATATTCAATTTCACCGCAGAAAATAGAGTGGATTTCAGGGAACTCGTAAAAAAGCTTGCTGCTATCTATAAAACAAGAATTGAAATGAGACAGATAGGAGTAAGAGATGCATCAAAAATTCTCGGAGGTTGCGGGGTATGTGGAATTCAACTGTGCTGTACACGTTCTAATTGCCATATCAATTCTATCTACCTTAAAATGGCAAAGGATCAGGGTTTTGCAGTTAGCTCAAGCAAACTTACAGGTGTTTGTGGCAGGCTTATGTGCTGTCTTGCCTATGAGGCAGATTTCTATGCTCAGGAAAGAGAAAAATACCCACCTTTAAACTCTTTGATACAGGACAGTTCAAAATCATATAGAGTTGTCTCTTATAACTTTATAAAGGGAGAAATAATTGGAGAAGATGAGAACCACCATCTCAAAAAGTTTGAACTGGAGAAATTAAAATTTGTAACAGCAACTGAAAGTGATGCAAAGGTATACGTTGTAGAAAGTGAATGAGGGGAAAATATGCCTTATGATGAATATACAATAAGAAAAGCAAAAGAGAAGGGAATCTTTGAAGACAATGTATTTGATCCAAAGGTCTTGCTGCTTCCTGAAGAAGATAAAGAAAAAATTCAAAAACAGCTAAACAAACTTTTAGATGAAACAGAAAAGAAAGAAACAAAACTCAAAAATATTCCCCCTCAAAAGGAGGTTGATGTAGAGTTAAATTTTATGGAAAAGCTAATTGCTTTTATTCTGTCCTTTTTTGGAATAATGACTCTCTCTGATTATAAAATAAGAAAAGCTCTTCATATTGTAGAAAAAAAACTTTCAAAAATTAAACCCCAGGTTTACAATCATTCTTCTAAAAAATTAACAAGGTTTTTTGCTTTGAAAATTTACAACCTTTATACACAATTGGGTTTACTAAGAGACTTAATTCAATACACTTTCAATTCACCAGAATGGAGTAATCCTTTACAACCTGGAAAAACAGGCATAGAATTATTATTTGAAAAACTCTGCAATATAAATTCCTCTGTAACTGACGAGAAGTTTTCCATCAAGAACATTACAAAAGTGGTGACTGAAATGGGAAGTCTCAAGTTAGCCTGGGCACCTATAGAAGATGCAATAAAAAATCATCTGGAAAGTTTTACATCCGACTTGATCAAAAATGCCAATATGCTTTATACAAATTTGCTCTACCTTAAAAGAATCGCTGAATACGATTTTATCCAGTTACTAAAGCGTTTTGACCCCAATTTTTCTCCAAAAGAAACCCCCATCTTTACAGATATTCCAGGAGAGGCTATTATTCCTTATTTAATTGATCTTGAAGAGAATTTAATTCAGATTGATTTTTCACTCGATAATCTTACATTATTAAAAAAATTAACAGAGGTTGCAAAATTTTTATCCATTTCCCCACAGGCAGAGGGAGGTGATGTTACTGATGAACTTCTGGAAGAGGAAATTTTAAACCTGATTAACAATCTTAATAACCTTGCCAGTGAAAGGGTACTGACCATGCTCATTCAGGTTCTAAAGAAAGATCCATTTTACTTTCCCTCTGTTTTTTATGTACAGTACGATCTGTTTAAAATTTACTCTGAAGTGTTTTACAAAAGAATTAAGTTTATAACAGAAAGTATAGTTAAGGAAAAAAAATTAAAAGAAATGGAAACATTCATAAAAAAGGTTTTTAATGAAATTGTATGGGCAGGTGTTTACTGCCCTGAATATTCAGAAAAGATTGAAAGGAAAGGACTTGGCAACTTCGATTTTACCTATCATATAGGCACCATACGTACATTTTTTGATCTTTACTTTAAAGATAGCATAAGAGATTTTTTAAGTCTTGTCCTGTTAAATGGACTTTTTGCCGACAGATTTTTCCAGAAAACCCTTTCAGAATTAACATATAACCTTGAAAAGTTTGAAGAGAAATTCAGAAACTTCCTTGAAGATGTTGAGTTTAGTGGAAACAGCGGCAAAAAGATAACAGGATATCTTGAAAGGACTGATCTTACGCCTGAAATCAAAAAAACTGCAGAAAGAGTTGTAAGTAATATAAACGCAAATGCAAAAGAATTATTTAATGAATTTTATAACATTTTTATTATACTGGAAGACTGTATCTCTAAGTTAAGAAAAGATATAGAATTACATCCCCCAAAATATCTAAGGAATATTAGATCAATCGGGGGTAGTAAAAACCAGAAATTGCTTTCAGCACTTATTACCGATAGTGATAAACTTAAATCTCTTAAGGAGGTTTTTGTATTTTTAAGAGAATAAGATGAACACAAAAGCAATAATTGTCCATATCAGATTTCCTTACACCAGTGAATCATACTTGAGAAATTCTCTTGGTGAAATGCAGCAACTATTAAAAACCCTGGATATAGAAGTGGTAAACACTTTTATACAGTCCAGAAGAGAACCTGATCCAAAATATTTCATAGGTAAAGGTAAGCTTGAAGAAATTAAAGCTTCATTATTAACTAGCGGCAAAGTCGATTTACTGATTTTTAACAATGAAATTTCTCCATTACAGGCAAGGAACCTCGAAAGAGAAACAAGATTGAAGGTATTAACAAGAACAGAAGTCATACTTGAGATTTTCTGGCGGCATGCAAAAACAGAAACAGCAAAACTTCAGGTTGAACTTGCAAAACTTCGTTATCTTCTACCAAGAATTATCGGGAAAGGAGTGGAACTATCAAGACTTGGAGGGGGTGTTGGAACCAGAGGTCCTGGAGAACAAAAACTTGAAATGGAGAGAAGAGAAATTAAAAGAAGAATAGACCTTTTAAAGAAAAGGCTTTCGATTATTGAAAAGCAAAAAAGTATCCAGAGAAAAAAGAGGCTTGAAAATAGTTTTAAAATTGCAATAGCTGGCTATACAAATGCAGGCAAATCCTCACTTTTGAAGAGACTGACAAAGGCAAATGTTCTTATAGAGGATAAACTTTTTGCAACACTTGATACCACAACAAGAAAATTATGGCTTGGTAATTCTGACATCAAACTTGATGTTGTAATTACAGATACAGTAGGATTCATAAGGGATATCCCACATTTTCTAATTGAAAGTTTCAAATCAACCATCATTGATACTGTAAAATCTGATATAATAATTCATCTTGTTGATGCTTCTGAAGTAGATTTTTCTGAAAAGATATCGGTGGTGGAAAATATACTTAAAGAATTAGGGGTTCCTCTTGATAAAGTTCTTTTGTGTTTCAACAAAATTGATTTACTCTCACCTGTTGAAATTGAAAGGCTCAAAAGCAGATATAAGGATGCTATATTTATTTCAACCACTGAAAATAAAGGAATTGAAGAACTGAAACAGAAAATACTGGAGTTTATCCAGAAAGGAAGTTATTTTCTGGATAAAACCAGGGAAAGAGAGTTTTCCACATCTTTACAATAACAATTTAAAACTTTCTCTTTACTCCAGTACTTCCAAAACCACCTTCGCCTCTTCTTGTCGGGGATAGTTCATCTACCTCGATGAATTCTATCTTCTCAAATTTTGATAGCACCATCTGTGCAATTCTGTCATGCTTCTTTATTACAAAATTAGAACCACTAAGATTCATAACTATTACTTTAATTTCCCCTCGGTAATCAGAATCGATTGTTCCTGGAGAGTTGGGTAGAATTATTCCTTTTGATGCCAGACCACTTCTCGGTCTGATCTGAAGTTCATAACCTTCTGGAATCTCTACAGCCAGCCCTGTTGGTATAATTACGATCTCATTTGGTTTTAATTCTATGTCTTTTTCAAGGCAGCAGTAAATGTCCGCTCCAGCTGCCCCTTCTGAATGATATTCCGGTAAGATTGCATCCGGTGAAAGTTTTTTGACCTTGATTTTCATTTTCAAAACTCCTGTATTTTTTCACCCTTTACAACTACAAATCCGCCTTTATCATCACCATCAACATAATCCTGGATAAAGTCATTTTTATACTCAAAAATAGTTTGCCTTGCAGTCAAATTTGAAAAACCAGCTTTTTGTAGTAATGACTTAACTTCACTTTTTGTATAAAAGTGTGCTTCTTTATAAAACTTACTTTTCTCTTTTCTTGCAGAATAGAGTTTTCCTAAATGACTATCCAATGGCACATAACCCACAAGAACAAAACCACCCTGTTTTATTATTCGATAGACTTCCTTTAAGGCTTTCTCCGGATCAAAGACAAAACATATTGTAGTAACCATCATTGCAAAATCAAAACTGTTGTCATTTAAAGGCAAATCCTCTGCATAAGCATTTATAACATCTATTCCTCTACTTTTAGCAATCTTTGCCATTTCAGTTGAAGGTTCAACTCCTGCCTTTATACCAAGGGGTTCTGCAAATCTTCCACTACCCACACCAATTTCTATACCTTCAAGACCATCGGGTATAAAGCTTTTTAAAACCTTTAGTTCTGAAATGTAAATATTTTTGTTTTTCTCAAACCATTCTTCATATTCTTTATAATACTTATTAAAAACCTTGATGCTTTTCATACTATCCCCACACGGGATCCTTACCGAATTTTTTAAACCACAATTCTTCTGCCGAAATATACTTTTCTACTTCCTCTTTAGAAAAATCTATAAGGTAATTGTTACAGTAGTTTAGTAATATCTTTCCAGCATTTATAATTTCTTTAGTTTTTTCTTCACAAATTGTTTTCTCTTCTCCGCACTTATCAGGATGCCATTTTTTTAAGGCTTCTCTGTACTTTTGTCTCACAAGCTCAGTACTTGCCTTCTCAGGAATACCAAGAATTTCCCGAGCTTTTTTTATATCCTCATAAAGTCCCATACCCTACTTCCTTTTTCCCCTTTTTATTTTAATAATTTTTCACTTTTTATGTTTGGCATGTTTAGCCCTGTAGAGATTTCTATCAGCTTCTTCTAATAACTGATATATACTGTGAAACTTATCCCTGTCATAGGGGGCAACTCCGTAGGAAAAAGAAAGAGAATATTTTTTTACTGAGGTTTCATTATAACTATCCAAATTATTTTTTAATCTTTCTTCAACTGCTGATAATTCATCAATACTGCAATCTACAGCCAGAACAACAAACTCATCTCCCCCAAACCTTGCGAGGATATCTGTTTGTCTGAAGGTTTTTTTTAGTATATTACTTACAGCTTTAATGGCAACATCTCCCTCTTTATGGCCAAAAGTATCGTTTATATATTTTAGTTTATCCATATCTATGTAAAAAAGTAAAAAATCTCTTTTTCTTCGTCTGGCAAGTTCGATTAGATGTGTAGCTATAGTCATAAAACCTCTTCTATTGTAGAGACCTGTTAATTCATCAAGAATTGCAAGTTTTTCTATCTGTTTGTTGGCTTCTTTCAGTTTTTTTGCTGTTTCAATCAATTTATTTTTTATACTTTTTTCACTTGTTATAAGTTTATAACCTTTTATAGAGTTAGAGATGTATTTTTGAATTGTTTCGTAGATTAAATTGTCAGGAAGAAGTGGATAGAGAATAAAATATCCAAATTGCTCTTTTGAGAAAAACAACGGAATTATAGCTCCTTGAGTGTTGTCTCCTGATAGAAAATCTTTGGGAAACAGGTTTTCAGTTTTTATAATGTTATTTTTATGTTTTATTTCTTTTCCATCTCTTATATCAAGTATTATCCTTGCCTTTTCTGGAATTTTATAATCTATTCTTTTATCCCATTTTACCTTANCTTCGTAAAGACATAGAAGAAAATTTTTTATGCCCAGTTCGTCTAAGTGTCTTTTTATATTTGAAGCAAGTTCCCTTAAATTAAATGAGGTAGAAAGTTCTTGTCCAATAAGTTCCAGAGTTATCCTTTGATTTCTTTCTAAAAAAATAGTATTGATTGCAATCCTTTTTTCATAGTCTTTGACTATAACTCTGAATTTGTTTAAAATTTCGTTTCCCAGTTTTGATATCGTTTCATCATTTTTATAAAACTCGATTTTATTTGCAATAAAGTTTGAAACCCTTTCTTTAAAGGAATCTGTATCAACATTCTCAAGAAAAAGTAGATTTAAAGCATAACGACAATAATTTATAAAATCATCATCTTTACTTTTAATAGTGTTTTCAAAGTAAAAATCCAAGTTTTCTGTCAGTTTGTCAATAAGTGTTTCACTCATTTTAATAAGTGGCTGAACATCATATTTTTCATAAAACTCAAGCTTTGTTGATTCCTCGTCATTTTCAAAACATCCACAGGATGTTCTTGGTATAAATTTTGTATCTAAAATAGTCACCTTTTCTACTTCTTTTCCTTCAATAAGATTTAAAGCAATCTCTATAACTTTTTCCATTTGCTGTTTGAAAGGTTGAGAGATACTGCTTATAGGTGGATAACATAATTTTACCTCAACTATATCATCAAAACCAATGATTTTAATCTTATCTGGCACAGGAATTTTTTGTTCTATCATAAAGTTTAAAGCTCCTAATGCCATTTCATCATTTGCACAGATAATGGCTTCAGGAAGTAGTTTTCTTTCCAGGATAATTTCTTTAGCACCATTATATCCTCTATCCTTTGCAAAGTTTCCAGGAACAACAAGATTTTCATCAAACTTAATACCATGTTTTTTTAGCCCCTCTAAATAAGCTTCAAACCTTTCATGTGCTTCCTGTGAATATTCTGGCCCCTTAATAAAAGCAATATTTCTTACGTTATGAACATTAACTAAATGATCTATGGCTTCTATTATACCTTTCTTCCCATTTACTAAAACAGCCGGATAATTTTCTGCCTGAAAGGCAAATGTAACAACTGGTATGGGCTCAAATTTTTTTATAAAGTTAGTAAAAACTTCATTTTCTACGAAAGTTCCAGTAGGTGCACCTATTATAACACAGTCTATTACGTTTTTATTTATCAAACTGTAGATAGAATTGTAATGTATGTCACCTCTATATGGTGTAAGTAGTTCTTTACCCATAAAAAAGAGTAAATTTAGATCTTTCCTTTTTTTGGTTATTTCAACAACATTTCTCCATATGATATTGTTATAAGTATTATAAAACTGGTTTATCAAGAAAGCAATTGTTGGTTTTTTATTCATTTTGTTGCCTTTATTTTGGTTATTTAAATTTTATTTTAATTTTGTTTAAATTGCAATTAATCGAATTGATTTAAAATAAATCTACTCGATCCAATTTCAAGTAGATTTTTATTCAACACAACAGGGTTTTAAGTTTTTTTAAAAGATATTTTAAAAGTTTTGTTGATCTAAAAGTTACTTGTTTATTTTTAAAAATAAAACTAAAACAAGCTGAAGAAAAGCTAATATTAAATTAAAAGATAGCTGTACTAATCGCAAACCAAAACTCACTCTACACTCTAAATTTAAAAAATTAATCATTTTTTTGAAATAACTTAAAAAAAGATTTAAAATATAATGACGCAAAATTTTTTTAAGGAGATAGATATGTCATCTAAAAAAATGGTGTATTTCTTTGGCGGCGGTAAAGCCGATGGAAATGGCAAGATGAAAGACCTGCTTGGAGGTAAGGGAGCAGGTCTCGCAGAAATGACCTTGATTGGCTTACCTGTTCCAGCTGGTTTTACCATAACCACAGAGGTTTGTGACCTTTATTACAAAAACGGAAAAAAGTATCCAGAAGGATTGAAAGAAGAAGTTGAAGAAAATTTGAAGAAGCTTGAAAAGCTTGTCGGGAAAAAATTAGGTGATCCTGAAGATCCACTTCTTGTTTCTGTGAGGTCCGGAGCCCCAATCTCAATGCCAGGAATGATGGAAACCATTCTCAACCTCGGTCTGAACGATAAATCTGTGGAGGGACTTGCAAGAAAAACAAACAATCCAAGGTTTGCTTATGATTCCTACAGAAGATTTATTATGATGTATGGTTCTACGGCTAAGGGAATAGACAGAGATAAATTCGATCATATATTTGAAAAAATCAAAGAAGAAAAAACAAGAAAGAGACTTAATATTCCTTCTAACAAGAAAGTTAATGATACTGATGTTAACGCTGAAGAATTAAAGGAAGTTTGTAACTTATTCAAAGATTTATATAAGAAGGAACTCGGGGAGGATTTCCCGCAGGATCCAATGGAACAACTGTGGGGTGCTATAGCTGCTGTTTTCGATAGCTGGATGGCTGAAAAAGCTGTGACCTATAGAAAAGTAGAAAACATTAAGGGTATTATTGGCACCGCAGTAAATGTTGTCCAGATGGTTTTCGGAAATATGGGTGAAAATTCCGGAACAGGTGTATGCTTTACGAGAGATCCTAATACCGGAGAAAATGTTTTCTATGGAGATTATCTTGTTAACGCACAGGGTGAAGATGTAGTAGCAGGTATAAGAACCCCAATGAAACTTTCTGAGCTTAAGGAAAGAGATCCTAAAGTTTACGAACAACTTGAAGAAGTAAGAAAGATTCTTGAAAGACATTACAAGGATATGCAGGATCTCGAATTCACTGTTGAAAATGGTAAGCTATATATGCTTCAGTGCAGAACTGGAAAAAGATCACCTATTGCTGCCTTTAGAATTGCAGTGGATATGGTGAATGAGGGATTGATAACCAAGGAGGAAGCTATCCTTAGAATTAAGGATAAAGATATAGAAGGTATTTTCTATCCAATCATTGATCCATCACAAAAAGAAGAAATGAAGAAGAGATTTTTAGTTCAGGGTATAGATGCAGTCCCTGGTGCTGCCTGTGGTAAGGTAGTATTTACAGCAAAAGACGCCGAGGAATGGGCAGCAAGGGGAGAGAAGGTAATACTTGTTAGAAAAGAAACCAGCCCTGAAGATGTTGGTGGAATGCATGTTTCACAGGGTATTTTAACTGCCACAGGTGGAAAAACCTCGCATGCTGCAGTTGTAGCAAGAGGCTGGGGAAAATGCTGTATAGTAGGATGTGAAAAAATAAATATTGATTATGAAAAGAAACTATTTACTGTTGGTGATAAAGTTGTAAAAGAAGGAGATGAAATAACTTTGAATGGTTCTACAGGTGAAGTTTTTCTCGGTGCTTTGAAACTTGTAATTCCAGAGTTACCTCAAAGTTATTATACTATTATGAAGTGGGCTGATGAAATTAGAAAACTAAAAGTAAGAACAAATGCAGATACACCTTATGATGCAAAAAGAGCAAGAGAACTTGGCGCAGAGGGTATAGGTCTATGTAGAACAGAGCATATGTTCTTTGATACTGAAGAAAGAAGACTTGCAATACAGGAAATGATTATAGCCGATTCAGAAGAAGATAGAAGAAAGGCTTTAGCCAAGCTTTTGCCATTCCAGAAAGAAGATTTTAAGGGGATATTCAAGGCAATGGATGGACTTCCTGTGACTATAAGACTTATTGATCCACCATTGCACGAATTTGTCCCTCATGATGAAGAATCTCAGAAACACCTTGCCCAAAAAATAGGTGTGCCTTTTGAAAAGGTAAAACATAGAGTTGAGCAACTTAAGGAAGCAAACCCAATGCTTGGTCATAGAGGATGTCGACTTGCAATTACTTATCCTGAAATTCTTGAAATGCAGGTTACTGCAATAATGGAAGCTGCATGTGAATGTACAAAGGAAGGTATAAAGGTTGAACCAGAAATAATGCATCCTCTTGTAATAGATAAAAAAGAACTCAAAATACTAGAAGAAAGGACAAGAAAGGTAGCCGATGAAGTTATGAAGAAACATGGTGTAAAAGTTAACTATCTTGTTGGAACGATGATAGAGGTCCCAAGAGCAGCACTGCTTGCTGATCAGATTGCGGAAGTAGCTGAATTTTTCTCATTTGGAACAAATGACCTCACCCAGATGACCCTTGGTATGTCAAGAGATGATGCTGGTAGATTTTTACCAGATTACGTAGATGAAAAGAAAACTGGAATATTCAGGGATGACCCATTCCAGTCACTTGATCAGGAAGGAGTTGGGCTCCTTGTAAAAATGGCTATCGAGAAAGGAAGAAGTACAAGACCAAATCTAAAGGTAGGTATCTGTGGCGAACATGGTGGAGAATTAAAGTCCGTAAAGTTCTGTCACAGGGTTGGTATGAACTATGTATCCTGTTCACCTTTCAGAGTACCTATAGCAAGACTTGCTGCAGCTCAAGCTGTGGTAGAAGAAAAGATGAAATAAAGTTTTGTCTCTTAGAACTCTCTAACCAGGGGCATATCCCCCTGGTTAAGAGAAAAAAATTAAGACTTTGCTTTTTAGTGATTGATGGGGAAAACTCCCGCCTCCATCGGAAAATGGGAAAAAACGCGGGACAAAAACTTGCAAGGATGTCAAGGTAAGGCAAGACATTGTTTGTCATAGATGATCAAAGCTTTGTATAACATTGTAATCGCGAGGATAGCTTCTTGAGTTTATGGTAAGCGGGCGTTATAAAAAATTATCCCCCGAAGTCATAAGAGACGAAGTCGAAAAAGGAAGTTTATTTAATGTTTATTCATATCTATTATTATATTTACTGCTTCCTGAATATAAATATCCTTTGATATCTGTCCAATCCACTCAAGGTGTTTTATTCTTGAATCTTCTTCCTCGCCCTGATTTTTGTAATCCACCCATTCCACATTAAGTCTCTCCTTCGCATTCGTTTGTTGTTTTAGAATTTCCTCTGATGCCACTTTCAAATCACTGTAAAATTCTCTCGCCTTATCTATATTAAGTGGATAGGGCATCTCATTCTTCTCTTTTATTTTTTTGGTCATATTATCTATGTATGCAAAAACAGGGCTTGTTTTGATCCGTAATTGAGAAAAATTTTTGATCTTATCAATTTCAAAAGAATTAGTCCATAGAGTAAACTTTGCAGGTTTTATTGTATCAAAATCAAGAGGATACTTTAACTTATCTTCTCCAACCGGAATATAAGCATAGGGTGAGGGTAAAATTATATCAGGTAATACCCCTTTCTTTTGAGTTGAATCTCCATTGATTCTATAAAATTTTTGCACAGTAACTTTTAATGTTCCAAGAGGAATGTTAGTTGAGTCTTTTTCAAAACTACCAAGGTCTAAAAGTACCTGAACTGTCCCCTTACCAAATGTTTTTTCAGAACCCACTATAATAGCCCTTCGATAGTCCTGTAATGCTGCTGAAAGAATTTCAGAAGCCGAAGCACTCATCTCATTTACAAGAACTACAAGTGGACCATTGTAATAACATTCCGGATCAGGATCATTTATACTTTTTGTAAAACCAATATTATTCTTTACTTGAACAATAGGACCTTCGGGAATAAATAAGCCTGAAATTCTTACAGCATCCTCAAGAGAACCTCCACCATTGTTCCTTAAATCAAGAATTATTCCCTTTACATCATAATTTTTCAAAGCCTCTATGGCTAAAAAAACATCCTCAGTAGCATTTCTTGAGTTTACAGACTTAAAATCTCTATAAAAGGATGGCAAAAATATATATCCTATGTTTATCTCATCTTTCCTTATCAATGAAACTTTCGCATAACTTTCCTCAAGAACAACTTTTCCCCTTATTATTGGAATCACAACTATCTGGCCATCAGGCTTTCTAACCGTAAGCCTCACTTCTGTCCCGGCTTTACCCCTTATCAACCTGACAACCTCACCCACAGGCATATTTACTACATCAACAGGTGNCTGATTGCTCTGAGCAACTTTCAATATTATATCCCCTGCCTTAAGTAACTTCTGTCTTGCAGCAGGTCCACCAGGTATAATTTCCTGCACTTTTATGTATTCACCTTCCTCCTTAAGTTGTGCTCCTATCCCTTCAAATGTACCTGTCATATTTATATCAAAATCTTCCTTCTCATATACAGGGAAAAACTCTGTATGATTATCAAAACTTGAAGCTATAGAACCAATAAACCTGTTAAACAAGTATTTGTCATTCAATCTTCTTTCAATCATCCTCTGAGTATCCTTCAAAACTTCTTTCCTTGCATTCTCCTCATCNTCTAGAGTATAGCTTATCGTCTTCTTTCTCTCCATTACAGGAATTAACTTAGTAATCACTTCATACTTCAGAAGCTTTTTCCACAAAAACTTTTTTGCCTCTATGTTTTCTGGAAAATCCCTTTTAGCAGGATCAAGCTCTATGGTTTCATCTTCATAAAAATTTAGCGGGTTTAAAAGTATATTGCTTGCAATCTCTTTTGATTCCAAAATTCTCTTATAAAGAATGTTTGTAGTTTTTGTAAAAAATTTCAACATTGCTTTTTCATCACTGTAGATTTTTCTACTTTCCTTTTTCAACTCCTCTATATCACCTTTAAGAAAAAATCTTTTTGTACTATCAATGCTATCAATAAATAAATCAAAGGCTCGCTCTGGTATATTCTTTGAAATGTACGAATAAGCATAATGTGTCTTTAGAGTATCAAAAACTTTTCTAATAAGGTATTCTTCATACGAAAGATTTTTATCCTTTGATGAAATAAATAAACATCCTGCAAGAAAAAACAACACTAAAAAAACAATTCTTCTCTTTTTATAACCATTCATTTTTATCCCTTCTTAAAAAGTATAAAAACTATAAGTCCAAATATGTTTTTTGTCAAGAAACTTGTAACAGAATTGTAATTCCCCATGGTTTTTTAAGAAAAGGCACAATATTGATCGGAAAGGCAACCACATTTAAAAAAATTTTGACTCATCAGGAGAGGTTATTTGCTTGAGCAGTTAACTGGAAAGATTTTTCGGGTGTGTCTTTTTTTATTTTTTTATCTTATTTAACTTTTTTAATTAAGCTATCCAGTTTGTTCAGTATAGACAT
>JGI24721J44947_10003007_pt1 | contig 23816 bp, 23 predicted proteins | sample YelNatPaOPGAMG01_FD_44947 | JGI IMG/M metagenome (IMG submission 44947) | reverse complement strand
GTTTCAGATGGTTTGCTGGTAAGATTGTTCAATTAGCGCCATGACCGCGTCCAGTTGGTCGAGGGATTTCAAGGTAATCTCGACCTCGCCGGTTCCCCAATGCCCTACCTGGCGCACATCGCGGGCAAGGTGGAAAGGGTCTTGCAGCGTTTCGGGGGAAATATCCAGCCAGATTTTCAATCCCCGCGCCTGGATCCAGACCTCGCAGAAATTTGTGCCGTGTTTGTACACCATATAATTTTTAACCGCTTTCTCGACGACCTCTTCATCCAGCGCCAGGATGCGCTCGCGCAATTGCTCGAAGAGGGCGACCGTTTCGGGTGGCTTGTCGCGCAGGTGATCTTCAAGGCGATACTCCACCGGTGGGGTCTTATCGGCATCCGTATCGGTGGATGCAGACTCAGGCTGGCGGCGGCGCGGAATGGGCGCAGCAGCCGCGTAAATCTGCTCCAGATAAAACAAATTCTCTCCGTACAGGCGGTAAATCCATAGTTCGATGTTCGCCCCAATGCGATTGACCGCGTACTTGTCGTAATCGCTGAAATTTTCGGCAATCAAAATCAGGCGCGGATTGCTCCAGTCAATCTCAATCCCACTGCCAAGCGTTCGCTGAACAGCCAAGGCAAAATCGCCTTTGTGATCGATTAACCAATCCAGATAGAACAAACCCTGATTGATGACATTCTCTTTGCTGTTCTTTTTATACTCGATAATGACTGGTGAGCCGTTCTCGTCCAAGCCCAGGGTGTCAATGCGTCCCCGCTGGCGATCGCCGGTGGTGAACTCGGAAGCAACGAAATGCACACCAAGCAAATCGGGTAAATTAGCTTCGACCATTTGCTGTAAGGTGCGCTCTTTCAAGAAAGTGCTTGCTTTCAATTGTTGCACAGTCCCATTTGTATTCAGGCGAAATAAGGGCATGAAATTTTCCGCTCCATAAAAAATTAATGAGGAATGTTACATTATTATTTTACTTTATTTATTATTTACTTTTTCATATCGCTATAAGGATTTTGCACCAGCTTCTCGAATCGCCCGCACACATTGGTTGTCACGCAATGCCTTAAAAAGATTTACTTTTTTGGTAACCTTGCCAAAAAAATAACCATTACCCAAAAGAATGCCATAAGGCGAGTAAAATCTGAACCGAGCCCCCAAAGTCCTCCCTGACCTTTAGGGTCTATCCAAGAATGTTTTTACTTTTTCATATAATTCCGTTGGCATTTTCGCGCCCTTCTCACTGATGGTTCGTTTCAGTTGGGCGGCTTTAACCACGGGTATCTCCGTCTCTTCGAGTTCTAAGATGCAGCGTGGATGGGTGAAGACTACCACCGCTTTAACCGGCACGGCATCACCGTTCTCCACTTTATTGCTGATTTGACGCTGCAGATAGGCTTGTGCAGAAAGCGCTGCCTTTACTGGGTTACCCAAATGCTCTTCGACAATATAGCGCAGGGCGCGGCCGAATTTCATGTATTCTTGCCAGCGCCCTTTTTTATAGATGAAGCGGCCTTCCAGGTTGACGGTCTCTAAGACGATCACGCTATAGGGAGTGAGCAATATATGGTCGGCTGCTTTATGGCGATAGTGATACAGGCAATAGGCATCGCTCAAACTTTTTAATTCGCTGTCCAATACCGCCTCGGGCCTGGGTTTGCGTACCCAGCGGTTTGCTAGATAAATCCCTACCATGGCTAAGAATAGCCCAATGAGCAGCAAAAACGAAGCGGTTAGTTCAAATCCACGGCGCAGGTACGGAAGGAGCAGGGATGCTAAAAGTAACAATAAGCCACCAACGCTCATGGCATTTGCAAGGCGGGCACGCAAGAGAACCGATTTATTATCAATAATGCTTTTCATGAAATATGGTACATCCGTCGGTATATAGGGGTGAGTGCATTATATAGCTGACGGTATTCGTTGTACAGGTCATCGTAGCGCTTCTGATTCTCTCGATTCGGGGTGACAATCTTACCGATGCCGATCAAATCGTCCATATCATCCACGCTGGCGTAGATTCCCATGCCCACTGCAACTGCCAGGGCGGCTGCCATGGCGCCGGCTTCCAGGGGATGTTCAACAATGTGCAGGGGATGACCGGTGACATCGCTGATAATTTGCGGCCAGATTTCACTTTGGCAACCGCCACCGATCGCGTTCATGGCGTCGAATTCATAGCCCAAGCGGTTGAGCGCTTCACAAATCCAACGGATATGATATGCTACGCCTTCCATCACTGCCCGGGTGAAGTGGGCTTTGGTGTGTCCCATTTGCAAGCCGATGAAGCCGCCGCGTGCGTAATGGTCCAGCACAGGCGCTCGTTCACCAGAGAGCCAGGGGAGGAAAATTAATTTATCGGAACCAGCCGGCACTTGTGCCGCCATGGCGCTCAACTGCGTATAGGTAGATACGCCTTGCTCGTGGGCGATGCGCGCTTCGTCTTGGCAGAGGGTATCCCGAAACCACATCAAGGCTCCACCGCCGGTTTCCATCTCGCCAGCGATCACCCATTTATCGGGGTGGTAATGGCTCAATCCCCAGAACGGTTTTTCGGGGTCGTTGCGAAATTCGGATGCGGAGATGCCCACCCAGGTGGCGGTGCCGATGCAAAGATGAGCTTTGCCAACTCGGTTTGCTCCGGCTCCGGATTGCGCTGCCGAGACATCCCCCCCCGCATTCACCACCGGCGTGCCGGGCAATAAGCCGGTTAATCTTGCTGCTGCTTCGGTCACTTCACCGATGATGGCAGTGCAAGGATATGCCGGGGGAAGTTTCTCGAGCGGGATACCCAATAGTTCACACGCTTCTTTTGACCAGGTTTTTTTATAAGGGTCGAAAAGGAAGTAGGCGGAAGCGCCTACCCAATCGGTGACAACTTTGCCGGTGAGTTTGAAAAGGATATATTCTTTACAATCGAAAAGATAGGCTGTACGCTCCCATAAATCAGGTCGTTCTTCTTTCAGCCATAAGATTTTCGGTGGGACATCTTTAGCGGTGGGGATATTGCCGGTGTACTGAAAGAGCTTGGCAGGGATGTCACCCTGCATCAATCGATCCGCTTGCGGAACGCTGCGTAAATCTAACCAGCTCAACATGGGCGTGACCGGTTGACATTTTTCATCCACTGGCAAAGTGTTGAACATTTGGGCGGAAATGCCAACGCCAAGGATCTCAGCCGGGTCAATCCCCGATTGTTGGATCACAGTGCGGGTGGTGGCTGCGACGGTTTGCCAGAGTTCCTCGGGATCTTGTTCCACCCATTCCGGTTTGGGATAATAGAGACCGTAATCTTGATAAGCAGAATGGATGACCACTCCTTTTAAGTCGGTGATAACGGCTTTATCGCCGCCGGTGCCGGTATCGTGTGCGAGGATGTATTTTTTTTGAGCCATTTTGCCTTCACCTATTGATTAATTCTTCGACGTCTTTATACCATTTCACGCGCTCTCCGATTGCGGCGCGCATTTTCCATTTGGTGGTTTTTGGCGTTGCGTCAATCATTTGTAACAGTTGCTCGATTCGTTCTCGCACCACTAGACGGTCTTCCTCCGTCAAGCGGCTGTAATGATCTAGTTCTTCGCTGACCAATTTCAGGTTTGCAGTGACGGTACGCCAAAATCCCCAATCGTTTGCCAAAGTTTTCGCGATTAACTCTCCATTGATTGTCTCTTCATCTTTATCGCCAATGGGATGTTCGCGCAACAGCATGATCGTGTCAATTAAATCCTTCTCATTGATTTTGACAATTTGCATCTTCTCTAAAAGTAATTCTGCCAATGGCAAGGTGAGCGTTTCTTTTTCCAGACGGCCGACGAAATTGATGGGATGACAAAAATCGAGTTTATTGAAAAAGACATCAATATGGCGGCCATAAAGGGGGTCATGAAAGAGCAGGCGCGATTCACTAAAAAGCTGGGTCACTGTTTTATCTTCCTCATAACCTAATTCTGCCATGAGCCGGGAAATGTCCTTGAAAAAGCGCGGGTAAGATGCAAAGTCGATATCAGTAAATTTTCGCCCTAATTCATCCTGAATATATCCGTAATTGGGGCAGTGGGTGCGGAAAGCCAGCGCACCGATTAAGCGCATGATCATATGTTGGTTTTCAGGTTGCGCCAATGCGTCTAAAATCCGCGTGCGCTCCGTATAAAAATCCTCTTGAATTTCGCCGTATTTTCCCATTGTAATCCTCTAGCCTGAGATCAAAAGGTGACCTTTTACTTTGCCATTTTCGAGATTGATAATGGCTGCTTTCATTATACCCTCTGCGTATTCACTTCCCGCATTGATACAGAGGGTTTTTCCGATGCGGGTGTGACCAGGGGATTCGTGGATATGACCATGCAGGGTGAGTAAGGGTTGGACGCGCTCGATAAAGGCGCGCACCGCCGTGGAACCAGCGGATTTCATCACCACCTGTCCACCTTGTGTGACGATGCGTAAGTCTTTATCCAATTCTGGACATTGATCCAAACCGGAATTGTAAGGCGGCACATGCAAGACGCAAATGGCTTTTTCCGGGTTTTGAATCATTTCCTCGAGCTGTTTCAAACGGGCTTCTAATTCTGGTTCTTCCAGGTCTCTAGCGCAAGCCCATGGCGTCATATTGGCGTTGGAGTTACCGTAGAGTTCGTAGTCACCCTCGATAACAAAACGACGCATATCTGGGTTATGGACATGCTCAAACCCTTCGATTTCCGCATCAATCGAAGCGAGGTCATCATTGCCGGGCATGAAATATAGGTGCATGTTTTGGCAAGTTTTTCCTCAGCCAGTACCATCCATTCATGCACGCGTTTGCGCATTTCCTCTTCGAAGCGGGCATCGAGTTTCGGCCGGTCATTTTCGAGTGCTTCGGCTTCCTCTTTTTCAAGCACGATTGGATAAAATCCAACATTGCTGATCGCGCGCTTTACTTTTTCGAGCTCTTCTGGAGTGGAAGCTTCTTCTTTCCGTCCAAAAAGATAACCCACATATACGCCATTGCCCTGGTGGACAACCGGGATCATGGCTTTGCCAGTGACATCCCCGCCAACGATAAGGACATTAGCTTTGTATTGGGATGCAGCTGATAAGAATTTACGAAAGACCAGTTCCGAACCATGAAAATCAGAACCATATAAAATTCGGGTAATCTTCGAACCACTAAATAATTTTCCAAACATGATATTTTCTCCAATAGATTTAATCGGGATGATCCCGTTGCAGGGGTTTTCCCTCCCCCAATTGGAAAAAACCGTTTGAGGGAGGGAATGGGGTGCGCTCGGGTTTTAGACCGGCGGGACAGATTGGAAAGTCCAGTTGATATCGATACCTTCTTTGCGCAGTCGGTAAGCACGCGCAGCGTAGAACACAATCAAGCCGCTGATGATAAAGCCGAAGAGTGTGCCGAGGGTACCTATCCCAATTCGGCCGCCTACGGCGGGGAAGAGGAAGGAAGCAATGATCATCCACAGCAAGTAAATCAGGGTGATCGAACCGACGATGGTGATGACCGGCACTTTCCCTATTCGCCGCCGGACAAAAGCGGATGCATTCTCAAATAGATCGGGTTTGAGATATGGGAACAGTGTCATCGCAGTTACCGGAACGAGCTGGGTACATACAGCGAAGAAGACGAAGTTCAATTGGGCGCCCATCACCCCACCGGTGGCAGCGTCAATGATACCGATCTCCGCTATGATGGTGATGATGGTGATAGCGATGATTGGGCTGTGTAATTTCGGGTGAATGTAGCAAACTTTCTCGGGGATCAACCGATCAAATGACCAGGCAAAGATAATGCGGCTGCAATAGAAGAAGTATGTTTGGGCAAGGTTGATCAATGTGTAGATCCAAGCTATGGCTACAATCCACAACAGCGGGAAATAGGGTTTCAAAATCGCTGCATAAAAAGTGATCCACGGCATGGGGTTCGCCTCTGTGATACCCGCGTTACTAAGGTAGCTTTCTGCCGCGATCCATTCCAGTGGTACCAGGCGTTGCAGCAAAAGGGCAGCCACGACAAAAATTGCCCAAGTGACCAGCAAAGAAGACCAGCTACCAGCTAACAGGGTGGTTTCAGCTTGCTTAACTTCGCCGGCGAAAAAGGTTGGGATGTAGTAACCATAGAAGATCCAGAAGCCCATGATCAAACCGGCCAGTGTCATTTTCGCCACATTGGGGTCTATGACCATGCCGTTTTCTTTGGCGAGTTGGATGCGCGAGGCATAGCTGCCGGCTCCCATAAATTTATCCCAGGCGGCTGGGAACGCGTCGGGAGAAGCGGTGCCCAGTTGGAAATAGATAACCACCCAAGCAAGTAAGCCGAGGAAGAATCCTACTTCCAAAATGCGCAATATCGTACGGGTGGGGAGGATCATTGTCACAAAGGTAATGACGGCGCAGATGGTGCCAATCAGGATAATCCCGTTCGTGGTGCTTGCCCAATCTGCAAAGCTGATGAAGCTTTGGTTGTTGGAAATTATCCCCATGGTCCGGAAAAGCACCGGTATTGCGGTCTTAGGAATCCAGGCGATCAATGATCCAGCCACCATTGCACTGAAAATGACCAATGTCCAGCTTGCTGCAAACGCGAGAGGTGCAGAAAGGGTGCGGCTGGCGAGGGTGTAATCGGCAGCGGAGCGGGGCATGGTTGCCCCGATGCAGGCGTAAGTGTACGCGTGGAATAGACAAAGAACCATTGCGACCGTGAGGACCCCGATGATACTGCTACCTGGCCAGACACCGGCTACCCATGAGAAGGGGATCAAACCGGATGAGGACAGGCTAATGCAGTGAACGCCAAAGACCATTGCCCCAAAAACTCCAATGGTGCGGACAAGCCCTGAGCTTTTGCGGGCATACAAGCGGCGGTCTCCGCTTGCGGTTGTTGCTACTTGTGCCATGTTAGCCTCCTATACAAAAAAATCCATAATCGAAAGTAATGATGTTTTTTTGCCAGCCAGTTCTCCACGCAAACCGTTTAAAATGCTTTGCAGGAGTGGCTTTCCAAGCAGGGAAACAAAATCACACAGCAATTTATTTCGATGCGGCACCTCCTTTCTGCTCAGGTACGGGGTTTTCTTCTTTTTGGCGGGTAAGAAAATCCACTGAGATCGGTTCGGTTGTTTCCATTTCACTTCCATGTGGATGCGGGCAAAATCGCTGCGTAGAAAATCTTGAGAGTATTCGATGGGCTTGCCTGTGACTTTGTTATAGAATACCCGCGAAAGCATGAGTAATGGGAAACCTTCCTCCACCCGCAATTGTTGGGCTATGACATCATTGGCAGCGACTGCCTCAACAGTTTGGGAAATCCGACTCAGGCTAACCCCGTACACACTGACTAATAAATCAAAAATAGGTGTTTTCTCTAAATCCCATTCTTCCAAATCGGGACATCGGGAACAAGGGAAAAATGCGCGTTCCAGGATTACGGGCACGCGGTTGGCAAACCGCAAGATGACTACTCGATAGAGAGGGTTGCCGATATCGACTTCAAGCAATTCAGCCAGGCGGCGGCTGGCGACGACCTCGCTAAATTCCAGCAGTTGGCTGGCAGTGGCGAGATTGCGATCGCGCATCGCTTTGAGATTGTTGACCAATTCATTGGATTCGTAGGTGACGCGAGGCCTGGCGACATAAGTGCCCGATCCATGACGACGCTCCAGGAGGCCTTCACTAACCAGTTCCGTTAGTGCTTTTCGCACCGTCATCCGGCTAACGCCCAGTTCTTCGCTGAACTCGCGCTCAGATTGCAGTTTGCTTTCTGGGGGGAGTTTACCCGAAAGGATCAGTTCGGCGATATGTTCCTGTATTTGTACATACAGCGGTTTGTTTAATCCGCTCATCTCTTATACCACTTCCTTCTTTTATCGGGTATATTTTGGGTTATTGTCCCAAAGTGGTATATGGTATAGTACTGATAAAATGGGGAAAATTACCGTTAACTGTTATTATTATACAGAAATATCTGGGAAAAATCAAGATATTTTAGAAAAAATGGGTTATTTTTAAGGTGAATATTGGGTGATCTGCTAAATGATGGTTATTTTGCGTCAAAGTGGTATATGGTATATAGTTATCAAGAAAATAAATGGTATCCTTATTGTCTGTAGAAAAAATTGATATACTATCTAAAAATAATCTTATCCCTCTTTTATAATCTCTCTATTTATGTGGTGAAGTGCACATAAGGATGGCAAACCCGTAATCGTTTAAAAATTAACATTGATCAACCATCTAAATAGTTTTATTGTAACTACTCAGCTATTATTTAAAGATTGTTATGGGAAACAATTGTCCTGGCGAGTCTGTGAAGCTATCTCTCGATCGGTACCTGTCATGACGAGCAAAGCGAAGCCATCTCCCTGCCGGATTGGAGATTGCTTCGATCGCAAAGAACGCTCTCTCGCAATGACGGCTGTGCTGAGTAATTACATTATATTATAATTAATGTGTTGCGGTCAGTGGTTTTGAACCCGAGAAACATAAAATGAGTAAGTTAAAACACAAATGGCTGATTGGGTCGCTGCTGATGCTAGTTCTGCTAGTGGGGATATCTTGGGCTTATCAAAAAAGCCAGCGCGCTCATCCTAACATGGATGAACAAAAATTCACCCAACAGCGGCTGCAAATGGTGGAAGATACTATTCTCGCCCGTGGGGTATCCAACCCGGATGTGATCGCTGCCATGCAAACCGTTCCCCGTCATAAATTCGTCCCGCCGGAATATCTCGATCAGGCCTATGAAGATCATCCTTTGCCCATTGGATACGGGCAGACCATCTCCCAGCCGTATATTGTGGCCTGGATGACGGAATTACTCGCCCTAAAAACCGGTGACAAGGTGTTGGAGATCGGCACTGGCTCAGGATATCAAGCAGCTGTCCTGGCTCAATTGGGTTATGTGGATGTGTACAGTGTGGAGATCATCCCCGCCCTGGCTGAGCAAGCCCGGGAGCGCTTAGAACAACTGGGGTATAAAAAAGTGCATCTCAAACAAGGAGATGGTTATTTTGGCTGGCAAGAATATGCCCCTTATGACGCGATCCTGGTCACTGCTGCACCGGATCATTTGCCGGCTCCACTGGTTGCACAATTAAAAGATGGGGGACGGATTGTGATACCGATTGGCCCTCCGGGAAGTTATCAGACGTTATGGAAATTTGTGAAACAAAATGGACAGCTTACAGCTTATGATCTCGGAGGGGTAATTTTTGTCCCGCTCAGTGGCGGCTCTGCTCATCCAATCCCTCCTTCCGCCATACCATGAGGAAAGCAAGCCCATAACTCAATGCACCGATGCGGAGAACCATATTGAAACCCCAGGTCAATGCCAGCAGCATTGCTGTAACGGATGCGATGACCGATGCTGCCCCATTAATCGCCCAAAATAAAGGCAGCCGGTTTTGAATCTCATCTCTGGTAGACCAGAAGGATATTCCACCCGGAAAAGCACAGCCCATTAAAAAACCACCCGGCGCGACGATCATTGCCATGAGTATCGCCCGCAATGCCAGCGGATAATCCAAACTTGTTTGGAATAGTGGTTTGATCAATAAGGACACGAGGAACCACCAAACCGTTAATCCGATTAATGCCCAATGTAGAGGAAGCTTTTTGCTGAAATTACTGCCAAGCCCGGAAAAAATGAGCAACGTAAATAAAACAATGGCGAAGGAGTATGCGGGGTGGATAAGATATAGCTGAAACCGCTGGATGAGCGGGAGTTCAATGAACATATACCCCAAACCAATCGCGGCGAAATAGAGTGCCATCTTCATCGAAAATTTTCTAATGGGTTGTTTTAGTTGTCCAGCGGAACATCTCCAATAAGTCAGGATGACTAATCCACTGCCTAGTACCAGAACAAAAAACAATAATCCGAGCACTGCTAATAGTCCCGCTCCGCCAAATGGTTGCCAGGTTTTCCCCAGTTCTGATAAAGCTTGCGGAATTTGTGACCATTTGAAATAATGATTGAAGAAGGGGTGGTCATCGCTGGGCGGACGTACATCATAAGGATAAGACAGATAGAAAGCCTGGCGATTACTTTGATCAAGGACAGCTTGAAAGGTTTGGGTATAGAGTGGCTGTTCTAAAACGTTGTAGCGGTTGATATCGGCTATTGATAAATCGGGTGAATAAATAAAATCCAACGCACGAACTGCCGCAAATTGATGGATAGTGTTGAGTTCGGCCGGGGAAAATGGTTCAAGTTTGACAAGGATGGTTGCCATAGCATAACTGCGCAAGGCAACCAGGCGTTGAGAAGGGGATAACCCCATTTGTTCCAATGCGGTGACGGAGAGGGCAAAGGCGCGTAGACATTCGCTGGGAGGTTTTTGCAGCCAACGGTTGAAGATAAGGATGCCATTTGGTTTCAGATGATGAAGGAGTTCATTAAAACTTTCTATCGTATAGCGATAATCTTCAGCCAGACTATATGCACCACTGCGAACGGGGTGAAAAGTGGCAGTAAGAGATAGCACGATGACATCGAATTTCTCGCTGCTTTGATGGACATAACTCCTTTGATCCAGGCTGTACGTTTGGACATTTGGGAGTCGATAAATATCCTGTGCAGCTTGAAGGATTAATGGGTTGCTTTCCACTGCCACCACTGGTTTTGCTCCCTGGGCTACAGCGACGAATATATCCAGTCCGCCTTTCGGTTCGAGTATCAATGTGTTGGCATTTGGCCGCAGCTGAAAAGCGATCGCAGTAGGGAGGTAAGCTGTAAAGTCGAAATCGGACAACTCTCGAAGGATGGGAGAAAGATCATCCCCATCGATAAATAAACCATCTTGCGCTGGTGGAGGTTTTTGATATTGCATGCTTAAACCGGGGAGAGAACGGATATTACTGCTGCGCACGACATCGATGCGTGAAAAAGCGTTCCATTGCTGAGAAAGGATTCGGGCATCGGGATATTGCAGGGCATAGGATAGCCCTTTATAGGGGGAGATGCGTAAATCGAGAAATCGAAGCCAGGTTTTATTTTGTGACCGAAATCCTAATTCCACAATGCTTCCTAACAACAATATGGACAGGGTTATGGTGGAAATAGATTGAAGTCGGAGAGAGTGGGATTTCCGTTGTAGCTTAATGGCACTCAATGGCAGACTACAGCAACCAGCCAAAAGAAAGCAAAAAAGAATTACACCCTCACCCCCAACCCAAGCTGGTAATCCCAACCCTGCCAGGCAACCAAAACCAGCACCGATAAAATTCATGGCGTATAAAGGTTCGGTTTGGGCGGGTAGTGCGGCTAATAAAATCCCGATTGCCAATCCTCCCAACACAAAGGGTATCGAAAGCATGGCATAATTGAGAAGAAAAAGAAGAACCTGCCTGAAATCCCAGGTGATGCTGAAAGAATCAAAAGGAAGATAGTTGAGGATGAGATAAGCAATTAGAAAAGAGAAAGCACAGGCGAGGGATAACCAGCTAAAGATATCGAGGGTCTGTTGAGGGTTGATATGGGGGAGAAAGGCGAGCAGGACGCCGCTGACAGCATATCCCAGCATTGCCATGCTGATGATTAAAAAAGCAAAATGGTAGAATTGGGAAACAGAGAAAAGGCGGGTAAGGGTGATTTGGAAAAGCAGGGTTGCAGCAGATAAACCGGCGACCCGCAAGAAAAACCATGTTTTATACAGGACGCCTTTTACCATCGGGCATGGTGTTCCTCCGCAAATCCTACCAAATCGGTGATGACGATTTTCTCCTGATTATCGGCAATTGCCCAACCATGATAGCGCCCGAACATTTGGTGGACATCACTGTAAATAATCCCCAGATTGGTTTGAGCAACCCGCTCTTTGAAAGGTGTGAAAGTTAAATCGAGCCGGCCTTCGTTATCGCGAAAACGCCAGGGTTTCAGATAATTATCCCTTTGATAGTCAAAGGTCACCTGATCGAGCTTGTGGATTTGGTTTTGCAGGATCAGGGCATTTTCGGTAGCTGCCGATAGATCGCCAAATCCGCAACCCAGGTTTAATCCAATCGTCCTTCCATCCGGGAGAAATCCAGAAGCGCTCGCCCAATTCCAAAAAGAACGGTATTCCCATACTCCACGTCCCCAATCGAGCGAACCGATGGAGGAGGTTGGATTTAATTCTTCCTTTTGTTCTCCATAACGGATGAAGCCACGGGCAGGGAGGCAATTGATTTTGCGGTTATAGTAAAACCGCCGTTTCCCAATGGGGATGACGATGTTCATTGATTCATAAGATGGAGGCGGTTCTAACCAGATATCCGCCTCGATCCCCCGGCCTTGATGAAAGTTTTGCCACGAAACACGGATGTGGCGCTGTTCACCTTGCAAGTGAAAGTTTAAATAGACGCCCTTTGCGTCGTAGCAACTGTCACCTTCCGTGTTGTTGCGCGCTAAAGTGAGCCCTTTTCCTAAGGGGACCACCAATCCCTCTTCATGTAAGTCACCAGTCGTAAAATCGAGCGTATAAACAAAAATGTTCCCCGCATAACCTAAATCCGCCAGGGTCGCAGAAAAGAAACGCTGCGGAGTGAATATGGCATAATAATCCCAGCGTTTGATACGAAACCGTTGGAGAGGGCGAAGAAAATAAAAATGGGCTGCTTCGAGGTTGCAATCCAACAAAGGCTGGCGTGACCAGCCCACCTGCGCTAAATCGCCCGTGGGAGTTAATAAAGGACCAGATTGGGTTATTTCATGCTGCATAGGCATTCTTGATATTAGTGTACAGCGAAATAGATAGGATGTCAAATAATCCTGCACTATAATACACCTATGTGGCGAAACATCCCCTTCTTCTTTTTAGACTGGTATAACCGATTGGATTATGCGTTACGGCAACGCTTTCGCTGGCAACGGGGTGAGATGAGGATCACCAATGAGCCCAAAGATAATATATTCGCCGGATTGCCTCCCGAACAACGCCGGTCTGCTGAAGAGATCGCAGACCGCTTGTTGCATCAATACCATTTAGAGCATTTTTATGTCCATAGTCGAGCGGAAAATTATCGTGAAAATCTCTACTATCTTGCATTATTAGAGCGCTCCTTTGAAATGGGGCATATTCACTTGGGTGAAAAAATCAGCGCCGGGGATATTGGGGTTTCGAGTTGGTTTTATGTTCCAGCATTATATGCACTTTTACGATGGTATGATACACAGGATGGGCGTTTGGTGAATCTGACCGGTTATGAGCGCGACGCCTTTCGAGTTTATGCTGATTTTCGTTCCCGCTATGATCATGCACGAACCTACTTGCAAGGTTTACAAGGTGTGACATATTTGCCCATCGCTTTTAGTCCTCAAATGGATCATTTTGATATCCTGTTTATCCTTTTCCCCTTTATTTTTCTTCGGGATCATCTCAAATGGGGTTTACCAAAAAAGCAGTTTAATCCACTGGAGTTATTAACAAATGCGTGGCTCAGTTTAAAAGAAGGCGGTGTCCTTATCCTTGTCAACCAAGGGATAGAGGAACACCAGGTTCAAAAAGACCTGTTGAAACTGGCGGCGATTCCAATTCATAAGACGTTACAGTTTGAATCTCCCCTTTTTCAGTACGATTTGGAGCGTTATGTCATCGTTGCCATCCGTTGAAATCGATTATGAGATGCTTGCCAAGAAAGCCCGCCAACATATCGAGGTGCTGGCTGAGCATATCGGCGCGCGGCCTGCTGGTAGCATCCAAGAACAGCAGGCTTGTGATTACCTCGCCGGCGTCCTTAACCAGCTGGGATATGAAATTGAATTGCAGCCAATTGCCTTTGCTCCCTATTCACCATTGTCATTGCCGTTTTTACTGACAGCTTTGGTTTTGGGAGCAAGCGGCTGGTTGATTCCGATAATGCCATGGCTGGTGATTTGGCTACCGTTATGGATGATGATCCTTCCCCAGGCTTCCCGAACTTGGGTACAACAGCGTAAACCGAGCAAAGCCAGTGCAAATTTGTTTGCTTATCGACCTAGCAAAGTAAACGCTATTCCGAAAATCATTCTCTCCGCTCATATCGATAGCGCTGCTGCACTCCCATTTCGCAATCCCTTGATCTTGAAAGGGTACAGCCAGGCGATGGATATTATCCAGCGAATTGCCTGGATGGTGGCTGCGCTAGCTCTATTACAATGGATTGGCTTTTCAGCAGGAAATGCTTTCGTTATCGCGGTTGCAATTTTGGCAAGCTTAGCTGGTTTTGGGTTGTTGGTTACGCAATTGTTAACGATCTCGCAATATCAAAAATCCAAAACGGGGAACTTGTCCGCCAGCTATTCCCCAGGCGCAAATGATAATGCGTCTGGGGTGGGGGTGTTGCTGGCGTTGGCTGAAGCATTTGCTCAGGGAGAAGTGGCAGAGCAAGTGGCTTTGCTCTTTACCAGTGCTGAAGAGAGTGGTCTGTATGGTGCGAGAGCATTTTGTGCCAGCCATGAAAACTGGCGTCATAATACCTTCGTTATCTGCCTGGACATGGTTGGCAGGGGTGAAGATCTGTATTATGTTCAACGCGAGGGCATCTTCAAGCCCCTTTACACCGATCAAACCGTCAATCAGATGTTATTACAGGCAAACCCCCATCTTAAAGGGGTCTGGTATACCCTGCGGAGCGGTGATTTTGCTGCTTTTTGCCGGGCGGGCTTTCCAGCGACAAGCTTGCAAAGCGGCAGGCGGGGATTGGTGGATTGGCGATATCACAGCGTTTATGATACAGCTGATCAGATAGAAACCCCAGCATTGCAAACGGTATTAGAAACAATCGGGAAGCTGGTGATTAATTACTAATTTTTCCGCGTCATCCGTTTCAGTCCGCGTCCAATAAATATATTTCTCATTTCGGATTACCGCGTCATAGCCATCTGCAATAACCCTTTATGAATTTTCCATTGTCCGCGTCATCCGTGTCAATCCGCGTCCAATATTATTTTTATTTATTATAGGAAATAATGTCATCAATTTCTTTAAAAATCCCGTTATGATTAATAGAAATATGATTTATTAATTTCAAATAAACAAACGTAAAAACTTTAAATAACACATACCCAATTACTACACCGCTACAATTAAGAATTGCATCATTGATATCGATAACGCGAAACTCACTTTTCCAGACCAGCCCGACAATAAATTGGATCATTTCAAGACCAATGCCAATTGCCACGGCTACCCAAAGGATATTCCTTTGTTTGACTTGCCATAAAAAATTCACACCAAAACCAAAGGGGATAGTCAAGAAGATATTATCAATAATTCCTCTAAGACAAAAGATGATTATCTCGCAATTGCCGAAATAAAAGGGGATGATATTAATGTTCTGCAAGTAATGAACTAAATTGAAATCTGGGTCTGGCACGATTGGGAATATCACTACTGCTGCTACTGTTATTAAATAAAACCAAAATAAGGAAAATATTAACAGTGCTGAAATTGTCCGTTTTCGACGCCACATTATGGGAAAGAAGATAATTAATATTCCTATTCCGATAAAGAGATGATATAAACTAAAATTAATCATTAATAATCAACCATAGCCGAATTATTATTATTCTATTTTTATTCAATGCAGAATAAATTAAACCACGGGAAAAGAAGGCTTATAAGATATATTGGAATAATGTACAACTTATGAATATATTATACTTTTTATATAGATGTCATAGCCCTCTACAAAAACCATTTATGAATTTTCCATTTTCCGCGTTATCCGTGTCAATCCGCGTCCGATAAAAATATTTCTCATTTCGGGTTACCGCGTCATAGCCATCTGCAAAAACCCTTTATGAATTTTCCATTTTCCGCGTCATCCGTGTCATCCGCGTCCGATATATCACCCTTCGTATCCGTTCGGATTCAGTGATTGCCAGCGCCAGGCGTCCTGACACATGTCATCCAGGCTGCGCATAGCAAACCAGCCCAATTCTTTTTGTGCAAGGCTAGGATCGGCAAAGCTAATTGCCGCATCTCCTGGCCGGCGTTCTACAATTCGGTAGGGAATGGGTTTTCCACAGGCGCGTTCAAATGCGCTCACCACTTCCAAAACACTATAGCCTCGACCAGTCCCCAGGTTATACGTATAAACGCCGGGTTGATTTAATTTTTCCAAGGCGGATAAGTGCCCCAACGCTAAATCGACGACATGGATATAATCGCGAATCCCGGTTCCATCGGGAGTGGGGTAATCGTTTCCGAACACGCGTAAATATGGCAATCGTCCAACCGCCACCTGGGTGATAAAGGGGAATAAATTGTTGGGGATCCCATTCGGGTCTTCTCCAATCAACCCCGAAGGATGGGCGCCTACGGGGTTGAAATAGCGCAATAGCGTAACCTGCCAGGTGGGATCAGAGATATAAAGATCGCGTAGTATCTGCTCGATCATCGCTTTGCTGTGTCCATACGGGTTGAGTGGTGCAATGGGAAAATCTTCACGGATGGGCATTTGCTCTGGCGAACCATACACTGTGGCGGATGAGCTGAAAACCAGCTTGCGTATATTGTGGACTTGCATGACTTGACAAAGCACAATTGTTCCATACACATTATTTTCGTAGTATTCAAGGGGAATTTGCACCGATTCGCCCACTGCTTTCAGCCCCGCAAAATGTAAGACTGCGTCGATCGAAAAACGTTCGAATACTTTGTTCAATTTGTCGCGTTCGCGCAAATCTAATTGGATAAAATCAACCTTTTTGCCGGTTATTTTCTCCACGCGCTCCAGGGCAGCGATTTTACTATTGCGTAAATTATCCACCACCACCACATCGTATCCAGCATTAAGTAATTCCACACAGGTGTGGCTGCCAATATAGCCGGCGCCACCGGTCACTAAGATTCTCATTAGATACCCCTCGATTTAATAAAGATAAATAAACCTGCCAGCAGCGCAAACAAGGCGCCTACCCCTAACGCGGCGGTAAAGACCTGCCGCGGTTCACGCTCATCCATGATGGTTAAATTTGGAAAGACTCCCTCTAGTTTGAGTAAAGGACCTGCATACCAGGCAAACAAGCTGCCACCGATCAAACCGCCGATATGTCCCCAGTTGTCAATGCCCGGTGAAAGCCCAATAATCAGGTTAATCCCGGCGATAACGATGACATTGGTCAAAACCCGTCGCGCCCGGTTACCGAGCAATTTTTTGTTTTGGTAAGAAAATACCATTTCCGCCCCCAATAAACCAAAGATAGCGGTGGAGGAACCGAGCGAATAAGCGGGAGAAAAAATAAATGACACCACATTCCCCGCAAAACCACCTAATAGATATAAGGTCAAGAAGCGGAAATGACCAAAGCGACCTTCCAAAGAGGGTCCAAATAGATATAAAGCATACATATTAAAACCAATATGCAATAGCGAGCCATGTAAAAACATCGGAGTGAATAAGCGCCAGAGTTGCCCCTGGATGATCTCTTGATTGGCTTTCATGCCCAGGTTGGCGATGAGATCGTCTCCATAAATCATCTGGCTACCATACTGTAAGAGGAAAACAAAGATGGTAAACCCCATGATCAGGTAGGTGACAATCGGTTTTACCTGCGGGTAAGACACCTGAGCGACCACGGGTTGAGGTTCCGTTTGGTTTTCTGGGGGATAAGGCGGCACTTCTGGTGGGGGATTAAAGCTCATGAAATTCCTTTCTGCCGTGAGACACGATGATGTTCTGCTTCGATTATGGCGATCACGATATCCACCGTCCGATCGAGCTGATCGCGGCGATTTACCACCCAATAATCAAAGGATTTGAGCTGACGAAATTCGAGTGCGGCGGTTTGCAAACGCAGGCGCAACGCTTCTCTGGCTTCCGTGGAACGGTTTGCTAAACGTTCAGCAGTATCGGAAGTGTCTTCGGCACTGATGAAGATCAACACCGCTTGTGGGAATTGCTTACGTAAAGTCAATGCCCCCTGAACATCCACGCGGAGGATGACATCTTTACCACTCGCGAGCGCATTTGTTACTTGTTGGCGGGGGACGCCTTTATATTCTCCATAGACCAGAGCGTATTCGATCAACTCATCCTTCGCGATCATTTCTTCAAATCGTTCCCGACTGACGAAGAGATAGTCTACTCCATCTATTTCGTTGGGGCGTTGCGCACGGCTGGTGGCTGTGACCACAAAATGGAATGGTAACCCGCGTGCTTGCAGGGCTTTGATCACGCTGTCTTTTCCTGCCCCCGAAGTGCCGGAAAGGACAATTACCAAAGGTTCATGGGTGGGAATCATTGTCAAACTCATAATAATCTGATTATAATTTCAAATTGCAGATGTGTGTTTGGAGGTTTTAGAATGCCGACCTATCAATATCGTTGTTTGGATTGTCATAAACGCTTTGAGATTTTTATGACGTACAGTGAATATGGTACCCGCCCAGTGCACTGCCCTTATTGCCAGAGTGAACACGTGGAACGGCGGATTGGTCGGATTCGGGTGGCAAAATCAGAAGAAAGCCGCCTGGAAGACCTGGCTGACCCCAGCGCATTAGCTGGCTTGGAGGATGATCCCAAAGCTTTAGGAAAAATGATGCGGCGGATGGGCAGTGAGTTGGGTGAAGAAATGCCGCCGGAATTTGATGAGGTGGTGGATCGCTTAGAAGCGGGGCAGAGTCCCGAAGAAATTGAAAAAGCGCTCCCCGATCTCGCCAATGCTGAAGGAGCGGGGATGGGCGGCGCAGATATGGATGATTTCTAAGCGTCCGTTAAACGCTGCAATACACACCGGCGCACATCGTTTTGTACTTGTAAGAGAGGCTGAGCAGCATTTACGATCACCCAGCGGGAGGCTTCTTGGCGCGCCATTTCTAAGTAACCAGCCCGCACGCGCCGGTAGAATTCTAAATCATAGGTGTCGAGACGATTGATCTGCCCACCGCGTTCGCGGCGTTGTAGACCAATCTCGACATCCAAATCCAAGAGGATGGTTAAATCAGGTTTCAAACCGTCCGTTGCAAAATCTACCAGCGAACGTAACTTGGGTAACTCAATGTTGCGATAACCATATCCTTGATAGGCAATGGTTGAATCAGCATACCGATCACATAACACAATATAACCCTTCGCTAAGTGGGGTTTGATCAGCTCCTCTACTAATTGCGCTCGCGATGCTTGAAAGAGGAGAATCTCGGTACGTAATTGCATTGCGGTGTTCTCGCGTTTGGCAAGGATCTCGCGAATCTGTTCACCAATCTCGGTGCCGCCCGGTTCTCTGGTAAGCAAGACTTTATATTGCTTTTGCTGTAAAAATTCTGCTAAAAGCTGTATTTGAGTGGATTTCCCACAGCCTTCTGAACCCTCAAAGGTGATAAACATCATGAAGTTATAGTTAGCCTAAAGGTTGTGCATTTATTATAGCATGAGGGTTTGCAGTTCTTCTGGAGAAAGCTCAAAATCCAGCTTAAGTTATCCATCGCGGAAGATGCGCACCCTTCGATTTGGTTCTTTGCCATACGAATGGGAAACCAGGTTTGCCTGGCGCGCCATCTGGTGTTGCAAGCGGCGGATGGCAGCATTGGCAGGCGATAACTCTACCCAGCGCTCTCCGTTCAAAACCGCTTCGATGGCTGCCTGTGTTTCACTCATGTAATTACTTTCATCGTTATATTCAGCGTTATCCATCGGCAAGTTGTATAAATCTGAAAGGAATTGCTGCATCTGATTGACGGTGTTGGCTCGTAAAACATAAATGGGCACGTTACGGTGTTCGGCGTCCACAATGATGTGTTGCCGTTTGCGGAAATACGTGCGGAGGGTCACTAAAACCTCTGCTTGAGAGGGATCATTGACCAACACAACCGGTACACTCAAGCGGCGCGCTGCTTGAGATAAGCGGTTGCGGGCAACACCATACGGGTATACTTTGATGGTTGGCAATGCTTCTCTTGGCGCGGTTTCGGAACCATTCCCAAAAGTATCTGCTACGATTTCTGTGGGAGTTGGTTTATTTTCATATCCATTTAATTGGCGGCGATACCCTTGTTGGGTAGAGTTACGGGCGGGATAAGCCCGCACGGGCGCAGCTGCTTTTTCAATATGGATATTGCCTAATTCGTCGCGCGAGCGGATTTCTGGTGGCAATGGATAGCCACGCAATAACGCATCTACCGAAGCAGCCACGTCTTGATGAACTGCCAGACGGTCTCGGGTTTGAATTTCAATTAATACGTCAAAGGTTGGTGGTGAGCGCCGCTCCAGCACCGTTTTCTGTGTCCCACGGCGGCGTGCCTCTTCATCGGATAAGGTAACGGATTCAATTCCACCTACTAAATCCGATAGGGTTGGATTGAGCAAGAGATTCTCTAATGAATTGCCATGGGCGGTGCCGATTAGTTGCACACCCCTTTCGGCGATCGTTCGGGCAGCAGCTGCTTCTAATTCTCTTCCGATTTCATCAATCACGATGGCTTCCGGATTATGGTTTTCCACTGCTTCGATCATCACCTCATGTTGTAAGGATGGCGTGCTTACCTGCATTCGGCGCGCTCGTCCAACCGCGGGGTGTGGCACATCACCATCGCCGCCAATTTCATTCGAGGTGTCAACAATGACTACTCGTTTGCTTTCGGCGAGAATGCGGGCGGCCTCGCGCAGCATGGTGGTTTTTCCAACGCCCGGGCGGCCCAGGATAAGCAAACTGCGGCCGCTCTCGATTAAATCTTTGATGATATCGGTGGTGCCATAAACAGCCCGCCCCACCCGGCAGGTGAGTCCGACGATATGCCCACGTCGATTTCGGATGGCGGAAATGCGGTGCAGCGTTCGTTCGATACCAGCGCGGTTATCGGCATCAAAAGCNCCAATCCGTTCTACCACATAATCCAAGTCGGCATGCGTAACCTCTTGTTTGCGTAAAATGATCTCACGGTCAATAAAACGCGCTGTGGGCACGCGCCCTAAATCCATAATCACTTCCAACAGGTCATCACTNTGGTTGGCTTCTTTCACCGCATCAGCAATGCTGGGCGGTAATACATTTAANAAAGCATGTAAATCATCAGTTATTTTTAATTGAGTCATCTTTTTTAATGTCGATTCTCCGAATGGGCAAAAGGTGCTGAGATTTCTGCTTGACCGCCCTCTAAGGCTGGGATAGCAAGCGTTCGGAGAGCGCGTTTTTGGATTGCCAAATGCTTGACCATCACGGCTTGACGCGGTCCCGCTTCTGCACCTAAATCTTCTAAGACAGGTTCAAGCCAAGATTGATACGAGCGAACACAAATAAAGACCGGCCGAGAAAATCGATAGGGTAAAGCCCGTATCAATTCACTGAGTACCTCATGCAGGTTTTCTAAATCAGGATGGATNAGCGGTTGCAACCAGATACCGCTATGTCCATAATTTGGTTCCACATATCCCATGACTTCTCCATTNGCTTTATATACCATGCCAATGGTTTGATTTGAGGGAAATGGNTCTACTTGTTGGACTAAAGGAGGGACAATATTGTGATACANAGAATGCACATTAAGGAAATCTTGGTCATCCGCCATTTGCCAGGGAGTTTGTTTGCCATTAGGTATGTTACCATCTTTCATTTCCCAAACCCGTTGACGGCAATACACTGCATAACCAGCGTTGCGGAGGCTCTCATATGCACCTGCATTCTCATCAATATCTGCCAAAATGCGCAAGACACCATGTTCGATCAATTGAGCGGAAAGATATTCCAGCAACGGGTTTAATGTGCTGTTATGGATTGCTCTCTCGGGCATCAAGAAAGTTAATTGGGCGAGGTGGGAAACCGGAAGTTGCATCACCTGTCCTATCAATGGTAATTGATTGCGATCGTCAGGAATGGAAATGGATGTAAACACCCCGCTCGCTGGAGACAACGAAGAAATCAATGCGCTAGGAAGCGAAAGACGCCCGCGCGTCAATAGCCAAGCGCTGTTCAAATAAACACAATCTTTGCGATAACGGTGCAGTGCCGGAAGGTCTCGCCAATCGAACGGACGGGTACTCATGTTTTTAACCAGCAGTCGGTCTGGTGATGTTAATCAACCAACTACGTCAGGTTTCACTCCTTTGCACCAGCTAACTGCAAAAAATAGCGGTGGAAACGATCATCTGCTGTTAATTCAGGGTGAAAGGACGTCGCCAGTAATTTCCCTTGTTGTGCTGCGACGATTTTACCGTTCTCCAATTTTGCCAGCACAGTTACGCCTGCACCGACGCTGCTGATGAGTGGTGCACGGATAAATATTGCATGAAAAGGAGCATCTTCTGGGCTAACCGTTTTCAATGCTGGCACTTGTAAATCTGCTTCAAAACTTTCCACCTGACGACCAAAGGCGTTCCGTTCCACAACAATATCCATTAACCCTAACAAGGGTTGCGGGCGGTGGGCATCTTTAGAAAGGAAGATTGCCCCAGCGCAGGTGCCCCAGATTGCTTTTTGCCTGCCAAACTGTTGTAACGGTTCCAGCATTTGAAAATCCACCGCTAACTTGCCAATAGTGGTTGACTCACCACCAGGAATAATAATCCCATCCAGCGTTTCCAGCTGTTCGGGTAAGCGCACCTCGATTGCTTCTACCCCTAGTCGGCGCAGGACGGCGATATGTTCGATAAAATCACCTTGTAATGCTAAAACGCCAACGCGCATTAATTTACCAGCCACGACCTGCGATCAACTCCGCTTCTGGGATAGATGAAATTTGACGTCCGACCATTGGTTCACCTAAGTTACGGCTCACCTCAGCCAAGATATATGGGTCATTGTAATGGGTGGTTGCCTTTACAATTGCCGCGGCGCGCCGGGCTGGATCGCCGGATTTAAAGATCCCTGAACCAACAAAAACGCCGTCTACACCCAATTGCATCATCAAGGCAGCATCAGCGGGGGTTGCAATACCGCCAGCAGCAAAGTTAACCACCGGAAGGCGGCCAAGCTTGCGAGTTTCCATCACTAACTCATAAGGAGCGCCGATTTCTTTCGAATACGCCATTATTTCTTCTTCAGCCATTGTCTGCAATCGGCGAATCTCTCCTAGTACTGCCCGAGCATGGCGCACCGCTTCTACAACATCACCGGTTCCGGCTTCCCCTTTGGTGCGGATCATCGCTGCGCCTTCACCGATACGGCGTAATGCCTCACCTAAGTTTCGTGCCCCGCACACAAAAGGAACCTTAAAAGGATGTTTATTAATGTGATGGGCTTCATCTGCTGGGGTTAATACTTCGGATTCATCAATGTAATCCACACCGATAGCTTCGAGGATCTGCGCCTCGACGAAGTGCCCAATGCGGCATTTCGCCATTACAGGAATAGACACCGCATCCATAATCTTAAGAATTAACTCCGGGTCGCTCATGCGGGCAACGCCACCGTTGGCGCGGATATCCGCCGGTACACGTTCCAGCGCCATCACCGCCACCGCTCCGGCATCCTCGGCGATGCGGGCATGTTCCGGTGTGACCACATCCATGATTACACCACCTTTAAGCATTTGGGCTAAACCCTTTTTNACNGTAAAAGTTGCAACTTCTTTTTCCATATCGTACCTCCAGAGCCAAATCGACTCATATTTTCTTTTTTTCAACCTTATTCTACCACTAGCTGAAACGCCTGACAATTGCTTACATAGGGGTTTATCGGATTAGAGAACTAAAAAGCAAACTTTTTCCTTAATTTCATCATTGAAGAATCGATAGACGACCATCATGATTAAAATGTTTCGGTACGGGTAGTTTTTATTGTTGAAGTTTTGCAGCAAGTCCGCATAGAACCTTAAAAAGCAAACCTAAATACGACATCTTCGAAGATGCTCCGGAAAGCGAAAAGACGGGAAGCCACAGCGAGTTTCATCCCGATTGTCGAAAGCAAGCAGAGAACCGTCGCTGTTCGGTCA
>JGI24721J44947_10002991_pt1 | contig 23904 bp, 25 predicted proteins | sample YelNatPaOPGAMG01_FD_44947 | JGI IMG/M metagenome (IMG submission 44947) | reverse complement strand
TCGCGGACCCGAGAGGCGCACGATGCCGATGCCTCCGCGGCCCGGCGGCGTGGAGATGGCCACGATGGTTTCGTGGGCCAGGTTCTCCACTTCCGCAAGCTGAGGATGCGGCTGAATCGGATGCATGAGAAAAGGCTATACCCGCGGCGAAGAGCTAGCGGCGGCCGCGTCCACCGCCGCGCGTGGCCGGCACCCGCGGGGCGAACTTGTGATGGTCATAGCCCTTGGGATAAGCGACCACAAAGCGGTTGAGGCCCTCGCCGCTCGATGAGGTCTCGAGGTCCTCATAATCGCGCAGCGCCAGGTGCAGCATGCGGCGCTCCCGCGAACTCATGGCGGCAAAGGCATAGGGCTGGCCGGTCTCGCGCACGCGCTCGGCGGCGGTCTGGGCGGCCAGCTTCAGCTCCTGCGCGCGCAGGGCCTTGAAGTTGTTCGAGTCAAAGGAGACGCGGTCATGCTCCTCATTTTCAAGCCGGATCATCTTGGCCGCGACGTGCTCGAGGGCGCGCAGCAGTTCGCCACCTCGCTGCGTCAGCAACGGAGCATCGGGACCGGCCAGCTCGACGTAAATCTCGCGGGCCTCAAGGCCGTGCGGATCAGCGGCGCCCGCGCCGGCGGTGATGCGGTACTTCAGCCGAAGTCCGCCCTGGGTGGTGAGCATTTTGAGGAAGGAAGCGATGGTCTGCGCCGCTCCCTGATAATCTTCGATCGGCATCGGTAACCAGTATCGCACCGGCCACCTTCCTTCGCCACATCGGGCGGGGTTGACGGGCTACAATGAGCATGCGCGGGCGAGTAGCTCAATTGGATAGAGCACCAGCCTTCTAAGCTGGGGGTTGCAGGTTCGATCCCTGCCTCGCCTACCAGGATTCTTCTGTATTTGGTGGCATACTGAAGCCATGAGCGCCATTCCACATCCCGTTCCCGTGCCCGTCAGCGAGTATCTCGCGACGAGCTATCGCCCCGACTGCGACTATGTGGACGGTGAAGTTCAGGAGCGGAATTTGGGTGAGAAAGAGCATTCCATCCTGCAGCGGGCTCTGGTCTTGCTGTTCGGCAACCATACCAAAAACTGGCAAGTAGAGGTCTTCCCTGAACTGCGCGTGCAGATCACACCTATCCGCTTCCGGGTTCCGGACGTGACCGTGATGCCAGCGGATGCGCAATGGGAGCGTATCCTGCGGACCCCGGCCTTGCTTTTTATCGAGGTTCTCTCCCCGGAAGACACCATGCGCCGCATCCGTGAGCGTGTCGACGACTACCTGCGATTTGGCACGGAGCATATCTGGGTCATCGACCCGGAACTCCGCAAGGCGTATGTCTGCTCTGCCCGAGGATTTCAGGAGCCCGAGAACGATGTGCTCACGATTCCAGGCACACCCATCCGAGTAGAGCTGACTGATCTGTTCGCAGAGTTGGACCGGAAGTAAGATCCACCAGCCGCTCACCCAGGCCGATTAGCCGAGCACCTTCGCTGCTTCCTGCGCAAAGTAGGTCACGATAAAGCCGGCGCCGGCGCGGCGAATCGAGAGCAGCGATTCCATCATGGCGCGCTCGGGGTCAAGCCACCCCTTCGCAAAGGCGGCCTGCATCATCGAGTATTCGCCTGAGACCTGGTACGCACCCATCGGCACATCAAAGCGCTCGCGGGCCGCGCGAATCACGTCGAGATAAGGCATGGCGGGCTTCATGAGAATCATGTCCGCGCCCTCGTCGAGATCGAGCTCAATCTCACGCATGGCTTCGCGCAGGTTTGCGCCATCCATCTGATAGCTGCGGCGGTCGCCAAACTGCGGGGCGGAGTCGGCAGCCTCACGGAACGGACCATAAAAAGCCGAGGCGAACTTCGACGCGTAGGAGAGGATCGGCGTCTGCTCGCAGCCCTCTTCGTCGAGCACGTCGCGCATCTCCATCACGCGGCCATCCATCATGTCACTGGGGGCGACCACATCGGCCCCGGCCTTTGCGAGCGAGACGGCGGTGCGGGCCAGCAGATCGAGGCTGGGGTCGTTGTCGATTTCATATTCATCGCCGTACTGGCGCACCACGCCGCAGTGGCCGTGCGAGGTGTATTCGCAGAGGCAGACGTCGGCGATGAGCACGAGCTGTTTTGAGGCGCTGCTCTGCTTGAGCGCGCGCAGCCCCTGCTGCACGATACCGTGGTCGTCCCAGGCACCGGTGGCCTGTTCATCTTTAGTTTCGGGCAGGCCAAAGAGCAGCAACCCTCCCACGCCCAGCGCGGCGGCGGCTTCGGCCTCTTTGACGGCCTCATCGACCGAGAGATTGAAGACGCCGGGCATCGAGCTGACCTCGCGGCGCACGCCCTCGCCGGGGCAGAGAAACAGCGGCAGAATCAGCGCGCCTGGTTCCAGATGCGTTTCGCGCACCAGGGCACGCAGCGGTTCGGTGCGGCGCATGCGCCGCATGCGGGTGATGGGATAGCTCATGGCTCTATTTTAGGGTTTGGGCGGCGTGGGCGCTTGTAATGGGGGTCACATGCGCCGCTTCATGCCATCCCACTCCTGGGCGGAAAGGCTGGGTGCAATGGCCCAGAGTGTATAGATGGCCAGAATCGTACCGGCGATGGGCTTCAGAATCGTGAGCACGGCCGCCACAATGGCGAGCACTCTCGCCCAGGGCGCGCGTTGCAGCAGTCCAATGCCCACGGCGGCACTCAGAATGGCACGCAGAAATAGCGCCACAATCACCACCGGCATCACCCAGTGCCACTGCCCATACATGCCAAAGGGCCACACCCGTATGTCGTGCATGTGACCGAACCAGCCATGCGACATGCCCTCAAGAAAGGGCATGGCAATCAGCGCACCGAGAACCGACCAGAAGGCATAGGCGACCCACAGCCAGCCCAGCGTCTGCACGTGGCGATGCACGCGGTTATAGAGGAAGGGAACCGGCGCGACCCCTGCCGGACGTCCACAGCGCGGACAAACCGCCATGCCCGCGACCAATGCCTGACCACATGCGGAGCAATACATAGATCGTTCCCCCTGCTGAGGGTTACGCAGCTGCTTTCAGAGATGTTCCCCGGGCGCCCAGTTTACTCCAGCGCGCGGGCACGGCGCGCCGCCAAAAATCCATCCAAAATGAGCACGGCGGCTACCTGATCGACCACCTCGCGATGCTCCGAGCCGGGGCGGCCGGCGGCGTGCAGATGCCGATGGGCTTCGGTGGTCGTGAGCCGCTCGTCCCACAGATGCACGGGCAGGCCAAACTCCTCCCGCACCCAGGCGGCAAAGGCCTGCGCTTTGAGCGCCTGCGGGCTGATGTCTCCGGACATATAGAGTGGATTGCCCACCACGACCTCAGTGCAACCGAAACGGCGCAGCAGGCGGCCCAGGGACTTCATATCCTGCTTGCGATTGGTGCGCACCAGCGTCAGCACGGGCTGCGCCGTCAGGCCCAGCTCATCACTCACGGCCACGCCGACGCGGCGGTCGCCCACGTCGAGGGCCATGACGCGTGCCTGGGGCGCAACCGCCTGTGCTTCTAAGCTCATACGGTCAGTCTAGAGGCTCTGCCAACCTCGTTTACACTTTTCGCACCTTACACTCCAGAATGAGAGTCTAACCAGATAACGATCCAGCGAGTTACCCCCTTGCGCAAACTCTTTCAGTTCTTACTTTTGGTTATTCTCGCCGCCGCCGGCTACGCAGCGTATGTGGTCCTGACGCCCGTGGGGCCGTCTTCGCCGGAGCTGGTGACTATTGCGCCCGGCACGCCGACGCTTGCGATTGGACAGGAGCTGGTAGAGAAGGGGCTCATTCGCAGCCGCTGGGCGCTCGAAGCCATGCACCTGGCCAAGGGCGGCGCGCTCAAGGCGGGCGTCTACCGCTTTGACCATCCGGCTCCGCTGACCGAGGTGTACCGCCGGCTGCGGCGCGGCGATGTTTACACCATCAGCGTGACGATCCCCGAAGGCTCGAACATTTTTGATATTGCCCAGCGGCTGGCCGCGAAGAAGCTCGCCACCGAACAGGGATTTTTGACGGTGGCCGAGCACGACACGCAACTGGTCAGCGATCTTGACCCTCAGGCGCCGAGTCTTGAGGGCTACCTCTTCCCTGACACCTACAAGTTCAGCCCCGGCATCTCGCCGGAGCACATTGCCGCAGCCATGGTGGCGCAGTTCCGGACCGAAGCTGCCAAGCTGGGCCTCGAGAAAATGGCCTCACTGCCTGCCTCCACTGACCAGACGACCCCCAGCCTGCATGAGATTGTCGTCATCGCCTCGCTGGTCGAGCGCGAGACGCCCATCCCCTCGGAGCGGCCACTGGTGGCCAGCGTCTTCTATAACCGGCTGGCGCAGCAGATGCCGCTCATGACCGATCCTTCGGTGATTTATGCCGCTCTGCTCCAGCATCGTTACCGGGGCGCAATCTATGAGTCTGACCTGAAGTCAGACTCGCCCTACAACACCTACACGCATGCCGGATTGCCTCCGGGACCGGTCTGCAATCCGGGTCTGGCCTCGCTGCGCGCGGCCATGCATCCGGCCCATACCGACTATCTCTACTTTGTGGCGGCCAGCGCCGATCCGAGCGGGCATTCCCGCTTTTCGGCCACGCTGGCGCAGCATGACAAGAATGTGCAGGCTTACCGGCGCGCGGTCCGGCAGGCACAAAGGCGCTAAACGCCGGGTGCAGAACTTTCCCCTCTCCGCATACGTAACTCTGAGAGTTCTGCCTGACTCCGCAACCGCGACGGATATACTGGAAAATTGTTGACTCAATGGAAAACACGAGGACTCGCTCTGGCGCTCAGCCTGGGACTGCCCGCGCTGTCGGGCTGTTTTGTGCATGTAAGGCGCGTGCCCAAGGCAGAGATGCCCAAAACGGTGCTTTCGGCCACGCCCGATCAGCTCACCAGCCTGATCAATGAGCGTTATGAAAAGATACACTCGCTCACCGCGCAGGTGACCTTTCAGGTGACCGAAGGCGGCGAACTGAAGGGCAAGGAAAAGACCATTACACCCTTCAGCGGCTACATCGTCATGCAGCGGCCCGGCGACGTGCGGGTGATCGGCTACCTGCCGGTGGTGCATATGCCCGCCTTTGACATGGCGAGCAACGGCCAGAACTTCACCATGGTGATTCCGCCGAAGAGCCAGGCGTATACGGGGACGAACAAGGTCACGCATCCGTCGAAGAATCCCATTGAGAACATGCGGCCAGACATCTTCTTTAACTCGCTTCTGGTTCAGACCATCACCGCGGACGACCTGCGGGTGCTGACGTCAGAGACCAAGACGATTGTGCCGGCCAAGCCAAAGCATCTGCTGATTGTTCCGCTCTATGACCTGACGATCCTGCGCCGCCAGTCGCCCACCAGCAATGTGCTGGTGCCCAGCCGGATGATTCAGTTTGACCGCACGACGCTGCAGCCGACCGAAGAGGACATCTACGACGCGCAGGGCAGCATTGAGACGCAGGCCATCTTTGGCCCGCTGGTCAATCATGATGGCATCGAGTTTCCATCGACCATCACGATCCGGCGGCCGCTGCAGGAGTACCAGATTCTGGTGACCTTCCAGAACATTCGCTTCAACCTGCCCCTGAACGAGGAGGAGTTTCACCTGAAAATTCCCCAGGGCATGAAGGTCAAGAACCTGCATTGAGGCTTTCCGCGCGGGCCGCGGCTTCTGGAGCACTTCCGGCAAGCCGCACTCATTTTTTGAGTCCACTGTGACGAAAGCACTCGCGATGTCATCCTAGTGGGCAGAACCTTATGTCCTCAACACCTGCTCCGGCTGTGGCCGGGCGCTACAAATATCTGACTGACAGCTACGTCTTCCGCTGGCAGAACCAGACGCTGCGCGCAGACCTGATTCTGACGCTGCCGATCGCTTTGTGCCTGATATTTGGCATCGTCATCGGGCACCCGGCCGTGGGCATGATTGCCGCCGGCGGGGCCATGAACACCGGCTTTGGCAAGAAGCAGTGCATTGATGACTCGAACCTTCTGCCGATGATTTTTGTCACCTTCGGCATGGCCTTTGCTGGATTCCTCGGCGTGATGCTCGGCTATCACAGCGTGCTGATGGTTTTGATGGCAGCGCTGTGGGGCTTTGGCTATGGCATGCTTACCTCGCGCCCCGGCGGGTATGCCTGGGTGGGCCAGCAATGCGTCATCACGCTGCTGGTGGCCTCGGCTTTTCCGGCCCCGCCGCTCGATGCGCTGGCTCGCGGCGCACTGCTGTTTGCCGGCGGAGCGCTGCAGCTTGTTCTCTCGTCGCTGCTGCTGCATATCTCTGGCGAGCTGCGCGCGCGCCTGCTGCAACTCAAGCAGTACATGGTGGCCGAGGAGGCCGCCTTGCGCCAGGCGGTCGTCGAAACGGCGGATTCGCTCTGGCGGCGGCGCTCGCTCAACTCCGCCATTCCCTACGCGCTGCGGCTGGCCTTCACGCTAGGGCTCACGACGGAGATCTACCGCCGGCTCAACTATCCCAGCGGCTACTGGATTCCGATTACAGCGCTGGTGGTACTCAAGCCTGGAATGACCGACACGGTGAACCGCGTCATCGCGCGCATGTTCGGCACCGTGGCCGGAGCCATTCTGATCAGCTTTCTGCTGGTGCATCTGCATCCTGGCCTCATCACGCTCGCTGCGATGACCATCCTGTTTGCGTGGCTCGGCTATGGGCTGCTCAACGTGAACTATGCCCTCTTCACCTTTACCGTGACCGGCTACATCGTCTTTTTGCTCTCGCTCAATGAGCTGCCGGGACCTGAGGTGGCGCAGCATCGCGCCATCTGCACGCTGATTGGAGCGGGCATCGCGCTGTGCGTGCGGCTGATCGTGATCTCCCTCTATAAGCGAGGCTGGCAAAAGGCGATTCATTCGTTGTCGCCCTCCTGAACGGTGCCGCAAGGGAACCAACCGGGCGGCGCGTCCGTATGCATGGGTATTGCTCCCCAGGAGGCTCCTGATGCGCCGTTTCCCGTTTGCCCTGACGCTTCTGCTCTTGCTCGCCGCAACCCTGCCGGCCCGCGCGCAGTCCGCGCCCTTCGTCAAGCAATCGTGGACTACTTCCTCCTGCGAGGGTCACTACGGCAACACGCACAACTACTCCTTCTTTGGCTCTCGCCATCAGTTCTGTGAGCTGCGCCGCATCACCCTGCCTGCCAAGGGCGAGGTGAAGGTGCGCAATGAGAACGGCGGCATTGAGGTGATCGGGCAGCAGCGCAACACCATAGATCTGGAGGCGCGTGTGATTGTGCAGGACAGCAGCCACGCCAGGGCCGAGGCGACGGCGCAGAAAGTCATCATCCATACCGATGGAGAGATTCACGCGACCGGGCCTTCTTCTGGCATCTGGGGTGGACCCAGTTGGTATGTGAATTACCGGCTCTACGTGCCCGAGAACATCGCCGCGCAACTGCGTACCGAAAATGGCGGCATCAACCTGCGGCAATTAAACGGAAAGATTGACGCGGCCACGACCAACGGAGGCCTCAGCCTCATGAACCTCAACGGCGAAGTGCATGCCAGAACAGTGAATGGCGGACTCTCGGTGATGCTGGGAGGCGACGGATGGACCGGCCAGGGCCTCTGGGCGCAGACGACGAATGGCGGAGTGGACGTTACCCTGGGCAGCCACTATTCAGCGCATCTCGATGTGCAGAACGTCAACGGCGGCATCTCTGTCGATCTGCCGAACATCACCAGAATCGCGCGCCACCACTATGCGGGCAACTTGGGTCACGGGGGCGCAACCCTGAGCTTCAGAAGCACGAACGGCGGCGTCACGGTGAGCGACTAAATATTTTTTCGCACATGGGCAGGCATTCACCTCCTCCCCAGACCCCGGCAGAAGCCCTATTTCTACCGGGGTTTTCCTGCGCCCAAACCGGACCTGTGGAAGTTTCGGACAAGCCGTCCGCTGTGGAAGGCGCGTCTTTGCGACGTGGCTGATCTGCATGCGTGGGGACCGTTTTCCCACTTGGCGACCATGGTTTCCACATGGTTTGAAAACGCCGAAGTGCAAAAGCAGGAGAACCATGGGCAGGTGTGAGGGGTTTTCGACCGGCTTTCCTTGTTTTGCTCTCTGGCTGTCCCCGGTTTTCTAAAACGAGGCCCATGCTCTGGTGCGCACTGGCTGCGGTTTGGCTTCAGATTTCCACTTTTCCGAATCGAACGGTTACTACGGCTGGAGAGAAAGACTCTTTCTTCGTAGTACCCGTAGTCGCGCCTCGCCGCCCCACGCCGAGGTATGTTCCGAGGGCAGATTTTCCGCTCCTTCCGGCCTGAGCGACACACCATTTGCTTTCACACAACGGCCGGGATTTCCACGGCGACGGTCCAGACAAGAGTCCCTACAATGAAGCCACGCAGTAAAAACGCGTAATTTGTGCAGCCATTCTCTTCTGTGCTGCACCGTTTGTGGTGTAGATTTGAGCCAAACCGTAGTGGGAGAAACCAGCATGCCGGTTGGAGTCGAGCAGGAAAAAGCCGCAGGAACCATGGAGATCAGCGTTAGCCGCCAGGATCTTCTCCGCGAGCTCACCGCCTCGCAGAGCGTGGTCGAGCGCAAGACCACCATTCCCATCCTGTCGAACTTTCTCATCGAGGCCGAGGACGATCGCCTCGCGATCACGGCGACTGATCTGGACCAGAGCATGCGCACCTCCTGCGCGGCGAAGGTCAAGAAGCCGGGCTCCTGCACGATCCCCGCGCGCAAACTGTATGACTACGTGAAGCTGCTGCCCGAGGGCGACGTCAGCATCAAGCTGATGGATAACCACTGGGTGCAGATTCGCTCGGGCCGGTCCAACACCAAGATGGTCGGCATGGCGCGCGCCAACTTTCCGCAGGTGCCGGAGTTTCCATCTACTGGCGCGATTGAGATTCCCGTGGCGTCACTGCGGAACCTGATCGCAAAGACGATTTTCGCTATCTCAAACGAAGAGTCGCGCTACACGCTCAACGGCGCGCTGCTGATTCTCAAGGCGGAGTCAATCGCCATGGTGGCGACTGACGGCCACCGCCTGGCGCACATTGAGAAGAGCGGCGAAAACTTTCCTTCAATGGGTGCGGAGAAGAAGACGCTGATTCCGCGCAAGGCGCTCTCTGAGCTGCAGTCTCTGCTGGGCAACACCGATGCCGAGTCAGTGGAGTTTGCGGACGATGACAGCACGCTGTTCTTCCGCGTAGGCCACCGCGTACTCACCAGCCGCAAGCTGACGGGGCAGTTCCCCAACTACGAGGCGGTGCTGCCGCGCGACAATAACAAGTTCGCCATCGTGCGCAGCGAAGACCTCTCGCGCTCCATTCAGCTCACGTCGCAGTTTGCCGATGAGCGCTCGGGCGCGATCAAGATTCGTCTGGAGCAGAACGAGCTGAAGATTTCGGCTTCTTCGACCGACTCCGGCGAGAGTGAAGACGTGATCGAGACGCCGTACAGCTTTGATCCGCTGGTGGTGGGCTTCAACTCGGCATACCTGCTCGACTTCCTCAAGGCGATCGGCAACACCGGCGAGGTTCGGCTGGAGTTCAAAGACGCGCAATCGGCCGGACAGATGCGCCCTGAAGACGGCCAGGAAGATTACAAGTACCGCTACATCATCATGCCGATGCGCATCTGACGCAGCAGCTTATCGACACATCACAAGCAAAGGGATCATCGCATTGCGATGATCCCTTTTTGCAGCGCGAAGCGTGACCTATTTGAGTCGTCGAATACGAGGGGAGCGCCCCAAAGCCTTGTCGAAGGTGATCAGCTCACTCGCGCCGGCCTCGAACGAAACCGCAGCAATCAGATGATCGGCAAATCCGGCCGTACTCTTGCGCGAGGCTTCGAGAGCCTTCCAGACCAGCGCTGGAGCCTCCACGGTCACGCCTCGTGTCTGTAGCAGATGTTCCAGCGTATCCAGAACCCGCACTCTCTCCCAACGGCTGCGAAGCACCCATGACAGTTCCGCCAAAACCAGCAGAGGCACAAAGACGCCGCCGTTTGCGCAGGCCTCTGCCAAAGTGGAGCGTGCCTTCTTTGCCTGCGCGGCATCGTCATTCAGATAGGCCCGGGCCCACACATTGGTATCGGCGGCGATCACTACCATTTTCTCCGGGTCTTGGCTTCATTCATCTCCTCAAAGGTCATGACGCCGCGCACTGGTTGGCCCTGATCCGCCAACTTCCAGAGGTCTTCCAGTTCATACCGCAAAGGCTCGACCTGCGCAGAGCCCTTCTCTGGAATGCTGAACCGAACCCTGCTTCCGCGTTGAATTCCCATGCGATTGCGCAGTTCCTTGGGAAGAGTCACCTGGCCTTTGGATGTGACGGTGGCCTCGACCGTAGTCAGATTTTTACGGGAGTGAGATGGGGAAGCCATGAATTCTCCTCTCCTTACATTCTATGCCTATTTGCCTTACTGGCATACACCTACCGTGGGGGCGGATATTTCGACAGCTTGCGCTGCAATGAGCGGCGGTGAATCCCCAGCACCCGCGCGGCTTGCGAAATGTTTCCTCCGCAGTCATGAATCACGCGCTGCATGTGCTCCCACTCCACGCGGGCGAGGCTGGGCGCTTCGGCGGGCGGCTCTGCTGGTTGTACTTCGGGAGCCAGCAACCGCTCGTAGGCGGCGACAATCTGGTCGGCGTCTGCGGGCTTGCTCAGGTAATCATCGGCGCCACGCTTGAGAGCCGTGATGGTGGTGGGAATGCTGCCATAGCCGGTCAGTATGATGATCTTCATCTCAGCGTTGAGCGCGCGCAGTTTCTCGATGAGTTCGAGGCCGCCCATGCCGGGCATGCGCAGGTCAAGCAGCACCAGGTCTGGCGTCTGCTGCCGCGCGAGCGCCCATGCCTCTTCGCCGCTGGCCACGGGCTGTGCGTTCCAGTGCCGCTGCCGCAGCGCGCGCGCGAGGCGGTTGCGAAAGACTTCGTCATCATCGACCACATAAACCAGCGGCATGCTCTCAGGCATTGGTACCGCTCCTTGGCTGCATGCAGCGTGTTGGCAGTATGAGAGTCGCAGTCGTGCCGCGACCCGGCGCGGAGTCGTAGGTCAGCACGCCGCCGAGACGCTCGGCAAAGGTGCGCGCCAGGAATGTGCCGAGCCCCATGCCATGGCCGGGCGGCTTGGTGGTGAAAAATGGTTCGGTCACGCGGCGCAGCACTTCCTCACTCATTCCTACGCCGTGGTCACGCACGGTCAGCACCACATGGTCATGCTTGCACGCGGCTTCTACCTCGACGCTCTCGCCTCCGGCGTCGAGCGCATTGCTCACCAGTGCGCCGAGCGACTGAACAGTTGCCCGCACCGGCAGCGTGAGCCACGCTTGCTCATCGTGTGCGTGCAGGCGAATGCGGGCGCGCTTTGCCTCGGGCACCTGATCGAGCATCTGCCGCAGCATCTCGCTCACGGAGATAGTCTGCGGCGCCTCGCCCACGGGCTCGGCACCCCGTGCGCTCATGCCTTGCAGAATGCGCTGGCAACGCTCGACCTCGGCGCGAATCAGGCGAGCATCTTCGCTGAGGTCATCGCCCAAATCATCGTCAGCACTTTCGTCTTGAGCCAGCGTGGTGGCATAGCGCTCCAGCTCGCGCGCCACAATTGCAATGGTGCCCAGAGGCGTGCCCAGCTCATGCGCCGCACCCGCGGCCAACGTGCCGAGCGACGCCAGCCGCTCCTGCCGCGCGACTTTCTCCTGCAGTGCGAGCACTTCCAGTTCGCGGTCGCGCAGCGCGTCAGAGACGCGGCCGGTGAAGAAGCTGATCAACGCCGCCGCTGCCACAAATGCTGCCCACATACCCACCAGGTGCGGATACTCCGCCGGCAGGATAGGCATGTCCATGAGCGGCACATTCCAAAAGAACAGCGACCCAAAGCAAAGGGCCGAGAGCACGCCCAGGGTCCATGTCCACTCCTTTTTGAGGACGACCACCGAGAGCGTGATCTGCACCAGAAAGAGCAGACTGAAGGGATTCATGGGCCCGCCGGTAAGGCCCAGCACCGCCGTGAGGCAGAGGATGTCGAAGACGAAGATGCCGCCCAGCGTCTGCTGCGCCGCGCGCGGGGAAAGATGGTGTGCGCGCCGAAGCCAGAGATTGGTGCCCAGCATCAGCAGGTAAGGCACGAGCGCCCAGAGAACGATCCGCGCGGAGATATGAAAAACAGGCGCGGCTGCCAGCAAAGCCGCCGCTCCGCAAAGCACCATGCCATAGCGCAGCCGCACCACCCAGGGCAGCGCGAGTTTGGGCGCAACATCTTTCGCTGAATGCGGGCTCGGCGTCATGGAAACATCAGAAGGCATGGTCTTCAGCGGCACAACATCAGCGGGACGACGCGGCATCGTCTGTAGCCATGATATGCGCGCCACGCATGCCGGGCGCGGACTGCGCGGCACCTGCGGCGATTTGCCGCAACGGCCTTTGCGCCCGTCTTAACCTCTTCAAAATGTGTACATGATGCGTGTGAGCGCCAGAATGGTATTGGGCGCCGCTCCGCCGCTGGGGTGCTGCCAGAACTCCATGTCCGGCTGAATGGTCAGTCCGCGAAAGGCATGCATCTGGTAGTAGAGTTCGACTTCGTTCTCATAGCCGCGGCGGAAGTTGCTCTCATGCGTGAGCAGACTGTCGCTGAATGCCGCGCCGATTTCGTCATGCGGCCGCCTGGCCCATGGGCCGGTCCAGACCAGGCCCGCACCGATGTGGCTGCGCACGTTGGCCACCGCGGGCGGCGCGGTGCCAAACTGCACGAACATGCCGACGCCGCGATCCTGAGAGCCCTTGGGATGCCAGAGCTTGCTGCTGGCGACCGCGTAGGCTCCGGCAGCGTGATGCTGCGCGCCACCGGCGAAGCGCACAAAGCGCCCGGTGTCGCGCCAGCCGCCGAGTTGCAGCTTCCAGGGGCGGCCATGCCAGTGGCTCTGCCAGGCCTCTTCAGTGAGGTAGAGCACGCCGCCCGGATCATACGGCAGCTCGGTGCTGTGGTCGTTGTAGGCTCCGCCGGAGAAGGTCAACGATTTTGATGCCGCCACCTGCACGTCGCCGCCAAACGAACCCTTGGGAAAGGTGGGCAGAAGGAAAGTGCTGACCGAGGCATCGGAAGAAAAATCGAGCGAGACAAAGTTGCCGCCGTAAGGCACGGTGAAGAACTGGTCGTCCACATACATCAGGCCCACCTGCATCTGCACCCTCTGCTTCCATAGGTTCTGCTGATACCACGCGCGGTCGAGCGAGGTTTCAGAGTAAGCGTCCATGTTGTCGGGGTCCTGCAGTGCGGGAAACTGATGCGTCAGAATGCTCGGACCGCTGTGGCTCTGCCCGTCGAGCATTACGGTGCCGCCCGGCAGATGCAGCAGCTTTGCGGTGTCAATGGTCGCGGTGAGGTCGATGAGATACTGCCCGTCAAACCCGAGCGGATTCGGCTGGCCGCCGGCCGCGACTGTTGACCCATCCAGTTGCACCCAGCCGCTCAGGTCCACTCCCTGCTGATCGAGTGCATCGTGCGTGCGTTTGATCTGCTGCCATGCCGGCCCTGGAGGTGCCGCCGCGCTTTGCGCCGCCACGGGCAAGGCCGCGCAGGCCAGGGCGAAGAGAGCTGCGACAACGAGAGCAAACCGGCCACCCGCATGTGCCATACGCCCTCATTATGCCTGTGCCCCTTGAAGCTGTGCTGAATTCGCCGATAGAGTGAAGCGCCAAAAAAGCGGCTGAGGAGGCCCACTCACCCAGCCACTCCGGCCGGAAGCACAACCGACGCGGAGCCAAAACCGCGCGGTGTGCGAATCTGCTTCCGGCAAGCTCTGGTTACAGGTGAATCCACCCTTTGAGAATGCAAAACAATGAAACCGAACCCACAACGGCCCAGAGCATCACGCCCTGCAGCATGGGGCGCGCGCCTACTTCCTTGATGGTGCCGCGGGTGATGCCCGTGCCAATCAGGAAGAGCGTGACTGCCAGGCCCAACTCGCCGAGATGATCGATTCTCGGATAGGCAAAGCTCAGTTGCGGTACATAGCTCTTCATCACCGCGGCCAGGCAAAAGAGCAGGATGAACCACGGCAGCTTGATGCCTCCGCGCGTCTTTGTGACGGCGGCGGTCGCCACGGAGACGGGTACAATCCAGAGCGCGCGGGCGAGCTTCACCGTGGTGCCGATGGCCAGCGCGAGCGCGCCGTACTTCTCCGTCGCGCCCACCACCGAGCTGGTGTCGTGAATGGCGAGCGCTGCCCATAGCCCAAACTGTGTCTGGCTCAGGTGCAGAAAGGCACCCACCGCAGGAAAGAGAAATAATGCAACCGAGTTAAGCACAAATACCGTGCCCATGGAGACGGCTACCTGCTCCTCGCTGGCGGCAGCCACCGGAGCGAGCGCGGCAATCGCGCTGCCGCCGCAGATCGCCGTGCCGGCGGAGATCAGAAAGCCCTGCACCCGTTCCACGCCCAGCGCGCGCGCCAGCAACGTGCCCAGCGCCATGGCAAAGGTGATGCCGATGGCGGTGTAGAGAAAGCCGGACTTACCCACGCGCACCACTTCGGCCAGGTTCATGCCAAAGCCCAGGCAGACGACAGAGGCCTGCAGCAGAAACTTTGAGAGACGCTTCGCCTCCACGTGATAGGCATGCACTACGAACAGGCCATACGCCAGGCCGGCAGCCAGAGCCAGCGGCGGAGAAAGCAGCCCGCTCGCGGCCAGAATGATTCCGATATAGAAAAGATTTTTGCTCATGCCATCTTCAGGCTGAGGCATGGGCCAGGTCTGTGTCCAAGCACATCTTCTGACAACCGATAAGATAATCTTATTGGAGGATTCTGCCGGTGCTCTAGCTCAGCAGCATCTGCTCAAAGGCTCCGGCCGGGCCCTCGGGCATGGGGCCTGCGCGGCGAATGAGCGAAATGGGCCGCACGATGTCGAGCCCTTCCACCGGCAGCGCCCGAATCGTGCCCAGGCGCAGCTCCTTGGGCACGGCGCACAGAGAGACAATGCCAGCGCCCAGTCCAGCCTCAATGCCCGCAATGATGGCGCCGGTCGTGTCCAGCTCCATCTCGATGTTGAGCCGGCTCATGCGCATGCCGGCACGCCGCAGCGCGCTTTCCACCACGCGGCGTGAGCCAGACCCGCGCTCGCGCATCAGCAGCGGAATCTCCGGCAGACGCTCGAGGGGCAGGCTCTTCAATTGCGCCCAGGCGTGGCTGCCGGGAACCATGAGCGCCATGCGGTCATCGAGAATCTTGCGCCGGTAGACTTCCGCATTCGATACCGGCCCCTCGATCACGCCCATCATGATGCTGCCCTTCAGCAGCGCCTCCACAGCCCACTCGGTATTGCCGCTAATGACGGAGATCTTCACCCGGGGGTGGAATTGCCGGAAGCGCGCCAGCAGTTGCGGCAGAATGAACTGCGCCACTGTGGTGGAGGAGCCCAGCCTGAGCTCGCCCGCAACCTCGCCCTGCATGCCGGCCAGCTCGCTCTCCGTCTCCGCCGCCAGCACGGCCACGCGGCGTGCATAGCGCAGCAGCCGCATGCCGGCAGGGGTGAGCTGCACGCGGTTCCCGCTGCGGTCAAAGAGCGTCGTCCCCAGCTCGCTCTCAAGCGCATGCACCTGCTGGCTCACCGCCGGCTGGGTGATGTTGAGCACTTCTGACGCCTTGCGAAAGCTGGCCTGCTCGGCCACCATGCGAAAGACTTTTAGCCGAAAGTTCTCAAGCATGGGCTCTCCTCTGGCTCATGGAGCCGACGGGGTTATGCATCTCATCTTCTCAAATGCCGGTTTTGGTACCGCGAGGGTCACTCTACTCTGAAGTTGCGTCCAATGAGAAGATAGATCTAGAAGCCCGAATTGAGACTTCCTCCATGTTGAAGGTTTTATCGACGCACGTTTTTCTGCGGCAGCGCCTGCACCCCGGCCTGCTTGATCTGGTCACGCGCGCCGGCGCGCAGGGCGTGGAGCTGTTTGCCGCCCGCCAGCACTTTGATTACACCAACCGGCAAGAGGTTCGCGATATTGCCGAATGGTTCCGTTCCAATCCGCTGGAACCGTTCTCCATGCATGCCCCGCTTTACTCCGACCGGGAAATGGGCCGCGGCGGCGGTCCTTCGGTGAACCTGCTGCATCCGGAAAAGTCACGCCGCATTGATGCCATGGATGAAGTCAAGCGGGCGCTGGAGGCGGCCGAGCAGATTCCACTGCGCCTGATGGTGGTACACCTGGGCGACCGGGAAGACACCTGGAGCCCGCGCGCTCTGGAATACTCGCTGACCGCGCTGGAGCATCTGCGCGCTTTTGCCAATCCGCTGGGTGTGAAGCTGGCCGTGGAGAATCTGCAGAACGAGGTCACACGCCCGGAGCATATTCGCGAAATCCTGCACACGGGGCACTTCAAAGACATTGGCGTCTGCATTGATACCGGTCATGCGCACCTGGGCGACGGCGTCTCCGGGACCATCGCGCAGCTTCGCGAGTTTATTCGCACCGCGCATCTGCATGACAACCATGGCAACAAGGACGAGCACCTCTGGCCTGGCGAGGGCGATATTGCCTGGGACAAAACCATGCAGGAGCTGAAGTCCGCGCCGCAGACGCCGGCCGGCGTGCTGGAGATTCACTACGCGCTGGAGGAGCCGAACGAGGTCATCGTCGACAAGGCTCAGCGCGCCTTTGAGAAGTTNTAAAAGAAGACGGATATGACTGAAGAGACAAACGTAACTAATACTGCGACAGAAGCGCCGCTCACCACCATTGCGCGCATCGGCGAACACGAAGGCAAGACCATCACGCTGCGCGGATGGCTTTATAACCTGCGCGAGAGCGGCAAGCTGCTCTTCCCCATCTTTCGCGACGGCAGCGGAACCATTCAGGGCATTGTGCCCAAGGCCGCGGTTGCGCCCGAGGTCTTTGAGCGCATCAAGGGGCTCACGCAGGAGTCCTCCGTCATCGTCACCGGCAAGGTTCGCGCCGACCATCGCGCCCCCGGCGGCTATGAGCTGGACGTGGAGAACGTCGAGGTGGTGCAGCGCGTGCCCGAAGACACGCCCTTCCCTATCTCGCTCAAAGAGCATGGCACCGACTTCCTCATGGAGCACCGGCACCTCTGGATTCGCACGCCGCGCCAGTCGGCCATTCTGCGCATTCGCGCCGAGATCATCAAGGCCGCGCGCGACTTTCTTGACGACAACGGCTTCATCCTGACGGATCCGCCGATTCTCACGCCTGCGGCCTGCGAGGGCACCAGCACGCTCTTCCCGGTGGAGTACTTTGGCGACGAAGCCTACCTGACGCAGAGCGGCCAGCTCTACATTGAGAGCACGGCGCTTGCGCTCGGCAAGGTCTATTCGTTTGGGCCGACCTTCCGCGCGGAGAAGTCAAAGACGCGCCGCCACCTCACCGAGTTCTGGATGGTGGAGCCCGAGTGGGCTTATGCCGGGCTCGATGACCTGATGGGTCTGGCCGAGCAGTTCATCAGCTTCATCATCGAGCGGGTGCTCACGCGCCGCGCCGCTGACCTGAAGGTGCTGGGCCGCGATGTGGCGAAGCTTCAGAGCATCCAGGCTCCGTTCCCGCGCCTGAGCTACGATGAGGCCGCGCAGATGCTCAATGACGCGCATGCCAAGGGACTGCTGGAGCATCCGTTTGAGTATGGCAATGACTTCGGCTCGCCGGATGAGACCTACATCTCCTCGCAGTTTGACCACCCGGTGATGGTGCATCGCTACCCGGCGGCCGTCAAAGCCTTCTACATGGAGCCGGATCCGGAGAACTCGAAATATGCGCTCTGCGTCGATGTGCTCGCGCCTGAGGGCTATGGCGAGATCATTGGCGGCTCGCAGCGCATCTCTTCCTATGAGCTGCTCAAGCAGCGCCTTGAAGATCATCAGCTTCCGCTGGAGGCCTTCCAGTGGTATCTCGATTTGCGCCGCTATGGGTCGGTGCCGCACTCCGGCTTTGGCATGGGCATTGAGCGCGCCGTCGCCTGGATCTGCGGCCTGGAGCATGTGCGCGAGACCATCCCGTTTGCGCGCACGCTGAACCGGATTTATCCATAGCCGATTTATCCGTAGAGCGGCCAGCGAAATTTACTGGCCGGGAGTGCCTGAATTCATCCAAATTCAGTACACTGGGTCGTTTCCTATGATCGTTCGAACGCAATCCGTGGCCATCGGGTGCGGCTTCAGCCGCGCCCTGGCGTTTGGTTAGCGGGCCGGGCTGCCTGAGCCGGGGCGGGGCTTGAGCCTCGTCCGCCACCTATTGCCTGAGACCAAAAGAGAGCGATTGTCATGTCGAAAGAAACAGAGAAAATGGCCGCGGAAAAAGCCGCGGTCGCCGGACTCACCTCCGGCCCAATTTACAGCGGAACGCAGGCTCTACCCACGCGCAAAATCAAGCTCATCGGTGTGCCCCTCGATATGGGCGCTTCGCGGCGCGGCGTGGACATGGGTCCTTCCGCGGTGCGCGTGGCCGGGCTTGAAGCGCGTCTGGAGGCCCTCGGCCATCAGGTGACCGATGGCGGCAATATCAGCGTGGCCATTGCGGAAACCAAACACTCCGGCGAGCAGAACGCCCGCTACCTGCAAGAGATTACCGAGACCTGCACCAAAGCGGCCGGCATGGTCACCAAGGCGCTGGAGCAGGGCATGACGCCGCTGGTGATCGGCGGCGATCACTCCGTCGCGGCCGGCAGCGTCTCGGGCGTGGCCGAGTACTATCGCCAGCAGAACCAGCGCATCGGCCTGCTCTGGATTGACGCGCACGGCGATATGAATACGCCGGAGACGTCGCCCAGCGGCAATGTGCATGGCATGCCGCTCGCGGCGCTGCTCGGCCTGGGGCCGGAGCCGCTGGCGAACATCTGCGGCTGGGGCCCCAAGGTGCTGCCCGAAAACACCGTGCTCATTGGCGTGCGCGACATCGACGCGACAGAGAAAGAGAACATCAAGCGCGCCGGCGTCACCGAGGTCTACACCATGCGCGACATTGACGAGCGCGGCATGCGCACCGTGATGGAAGAAGCCCTGCGCGCGGCCGGACGCGGCACCGCCGGATACCACGTCTCGCTCGACATGGACTGGATTGACCCGGAAGATGCCCCCGGCGTCGGCACGCCCGTCCGTGGCGGAGCCACGTACCGCGAGGCGCACCTGGCTATGGAGATCATCGCCGACCACGGGCGCATGGTCAGCTTCGAGCTGGTCGAGGTGAACCCGGTGATCGACGAGCACAACCGCACCGCCGATTTGGCGGTCGAGCTGATCTGCTCGGCGTTTGGGAAGAAGATTTTGTAAAGAGGCTCGGGGATGCGCGGAGGACGTTCGTCCTCCGCATCTCGGCTATACTTTTTCCATGGGGACCACGGCTTCTAATCCGGCGAAAGAACTCGGTCTCATGACCACCGAGCAGCGCAAAGAAGTGGATGCGTTTCGCCAGGCTGCGCGCAAGGTGACTCAGGAAGCGACTCGCTCCCGCGAGACGGCGGTTCAGTTTTTGATCGACGCCGGCATCTTTGGTAAAAACGGCAAACCCAAAAAACAATTTCGCTAAAGATGCACAAGCTCTCGGCATCTTTTGTTCTCGCCTATCATGGCTGCGACCGCTCAGTAGGTGAAAAGCTGCTTAATGGAGAGCCTTTTCGTCTCAGCCGAAATGAATACGATTGGTTGGGCGAAGGAATTTACTTTTGGGAAGCCAATCCAATGCGTGGGCTTGAGTTCGCTCGCGAAGTTGCCGTGCGCGACCCCGGCCGTCTTAAGGATCCCTTTGTCGTGGGAGCGATTCTCGATCTTGGCTTCTGTCTCGATCTGACGACCAGTGCGGGCCTGCAGATGGTCAGGGAATCCTTTGAGCAGTTGACTCATTTGTATAAGACGGCGGGAGAGCCCATGCCCAAAAACCGGCCGGACAAGTTCCTCCATCCTCTGGATTGCGCCGTGATCAATAATCTGCATAGAATTCGCGCGGCCGCAAAGCAGCCTGCTGTAGACAGCGTGAAAGGAATTTTTCAGGAATCTCCTGAGCTATATCCCGGATCGAGCTTTATGCAGAAGAATCACATTCAGATAGCGATAAGGAATCGCGACTGCATCAAAGGCGTATTTCGCGTGCCTGAGCATCACTTGGATTCAAACCAGCAGCCATCATGAAAAAACTCCGTATCGGCATCCTCTTCGGCGGGCGCAGCGGTGAGCATGAAGTCTCGCTGCTCTCCGCGGCCTCGATTCTCAAAGCCATTGACCGCAAAAAGTATGAGGTGGTGCCCATCGGCATCACCAAGCAGGGCCGCTGGGTGACGGCGGATGCGGCCGAGTTGCTGCTGGCCAACGGCAGCGCCAAAGCCGAGCCGCGCCCACTGCGCGCCGGCGATCCGGACACCACACCCGGCGCTGCCGTGCTGGCGAAGGGCGAGGCCGTCATCGTTCCGCCGGTACCCCAGCAAGCCAGCCAGGGCGCGCTGGTGCCGTTTGAGACCCAAGCCAGCACGCTTGCCGCCGATTCTGCGCGGCAGGCGCTCCAGCTCGATGTCATCTTCCCGGTGCTGCACGGCACCTTTGGCGAAGACGGCACCATCCAGGGGCTGCTGGAACTCGCCGGCATCGCCTACGTCGGCTCGGGCGTGCTGGGCTCGGCCACCGGCATGGACAAGGACATCATGAAGCGGCTCTTCGCCTCCGCGAAGCTGCCCATCACCCGGCACGTCACTTTTCTGCGCCCCGAGTGGGAGAAAAATCCGCGCAAAATCACCACGCAGATTGAGGCGGCGCTCAAGTATCCCGTGTTTGTGAAGCCGGCGAATCTTGGCTCCTCGGTCGGCATCTCGAAGGCGCGCGACCGCAAAGAGTTGAAAGCCGCCATCGAACTGGCCGCCGGATTTGACCGCAAAATTGTGGTGGAGCAGGCAGTCGGCGGGCGTGGAGCCCGGGGAAAACCGGGCAAGGCCCGCGAGCTGGAAGTCGCCGTGCTGGGCAACAATGCTCCGGAAGCGTCGGTGGTCGGCGAAATCGTCCCCGGCAAGGAGTTCTACGACTACGAGGCCAAATATCTCAGCGAGGGCTCGGTGCCCATCATTCCGGCCAGACTGACCAAGGCCCAGTCCAGGCAGATTCGCGAGATGGCTGTCGCGGCCTTCCGCGCCTGCGACTGCGCCGGGCTGGCCCGGGTCGATTTCCTGATGGAGCCGGGCGCCTCGGGCCGCATCTATCTGAATGAAATCAATACGCTGCCCGGCTTTACCTCCATCAGCATGTACCCTAAGCTGTGGGAGGCGAGCGGGTTGCCGTACCCGAAGCTCATTGACCGGCTGATTGAGCTGGCGCGTGAGCGCCGGGCCGAGCAGGATCGCAACCGCTACAGCCTTTAACAGCTTTTGAAGAAACCCTTCCGCCCCCGGCGGTGTCAGATACAACAGAGGGAGCCTCGCGCTCCACTTCTACGCACCCAACAGGAGCGCAAAGAAAAATATGACTCTGCTCGATGCTCCGCCATTCAATGCGCGCCGCGCACTCTGGATCAAGCGCATCTCCATTGCTGCCGTGGTGCTCTTCTTTGCCGGTTTTACCGGAACCATTCTCTACGTGCTCGATTTTCCCTGGCAGCTCTGGAACTGGCCTTCTGATCATCGCGTGAATCTGTTTCTGGATGATGTGCAGGCTGGCAACCTGCAAAAAGCCTATGGCCAGTGGAACAACGACTTTCAGTGGCAGCAGCACCCTGACCGCTACAAGCTTTACAACTTTGCGGCCTTCCAGCGCGACTGGGGCCCGCACAGTGATTATGGCGTCATCAAGAGCCACCGCATCATTGTGGCCAAGCATGTCGGCAATGGGGTGGTGATGGGCGTCGATATCAATGGCGGCTCCACGCCTATCTTTTTGCGCGTGGATAACAAAACGCACCAGATTGGCTTCTCGCCAATTGAGTTATACATAGGCCAGTAACGCGGGCTATTCCTGCTCCCACAGGGAGCAGAGTCCCAGCAGGGCGCATCCCAGTGCGCCCCAGGCGGCTGCATAGGCAGCAGAATTCCCGCGGCCGCTAACGCAAGCCCCAGCCGCGCTACAGCCTGACCAGCGGATCTTCGCTATGCAGGGGATGGCCCCATTGCAGGAGCCTGCGGCGGAATGAGGCGGCCTGAGAGAAGTGGCGCAGGGGCTGTGTCATGGATGGCATCGCGGGTTCCTCCTTACACTCTCAGCATCGCGCCGGGGCGTCGCGGTTTGCAGTGCCGTCTGTCAGTAATCGGCCGTGACAGTTGTCACGCGGCGCAAATACCGGTTGAATTCTCTTGCCAATCCTCCCGTGACAGGCACAAATGCATTTCACCGTGGCTTCTGCGCCGCGCGCCAGCCACGCGGAGGTGAGAGATGTGCTTCAGCCCATCCGGTCTTCGTTCCTTTTCCTCGTTCTGTGTACTCTGATTTCACCGGTCTTTGCGGCTTCGCTGCGCGACCGCATCGGCCCCCATCCTACGCCGCCGTTTACTGATGAAAGCGCCAGCTTCTCGGTGCCTTTCCAGTACTTTGAGCACCACCTGTATGTCACCGTCTCGGTCAACGGGCACGCGGGGCTCATCTTTCTGGTGGATACCGGCACTAGCGCCAACATTCTCGACCTTGGGGTTTCACGCCAGCTCGGCATTCCGGTTGAAAAAATTACGCGCGCCCGCGACCTCGGCCTGGGCGGGGGCAAGGTCTCCATTGCCGGAGCGCAGCATGTGGATGTGCGCCTCGACAATCACCCAATCGCCGATACGCTTGCGATTGTGNATCTGCATGGGCTGGCCTCCGACATGAGGCATCCGATCGATGGCATTCTCGGCTATCCGCTGCTTCGCCGCTTTGTGACGGGCATCAATTTTGAAACCAGCCAGATCACCTTATGGCCGGCGAGAAGTTTTCGTTATCACGGCGGCGGCGAGATCATGGCCCTCAGCCGCAAGGGCAACGTCCCCACCATCCCCATCACGGTGGCCACGGTCACGCAGCTCACGCGCAACGCGCGCGTCGAGGTCGATACGGGCAGCGACGCCACGCTGCTGCTTTATCCGCAGTATGCGCATCGAACCCATCTCGACAATTCATTTCTTAAGATGAAGTCCGGGCAGGCTTATGGGCTGGGCGGACTCTTCCCGGTGCGCCCGGGCGTGCTCGGCTCCATGACCATGGGCAACATCATGGTGGTGCGCTTCATTGCATTTCTGATGCAGACCAAGCCGTTGGTGACAAGGCGCGACGTTTGCGGCGTGATTGGAACCTCGGTGCTCGGCAGCTACCGGCGGGTGATTTTTGATGTGCCGCGCAACCGCATTATCTTTGAGCTGCCGCCGGCGATTCCGCCCCTGCGTCAGGCCTCGAATGCGCCGCCGCCGGGGCCTTCACTCTGAGGCAGCTTCCAGCGCGGGCTCGGTGGAACCGCTGCGCCAGTCCAGCGCCGCGTTCAAGAGCAGATGGACCATCGGCTGCAGCGTCTCCTCGGGCAGCAGCTCCGGGCTGAACTGGTGATTGAGCGCCAGCCCTTCCAGCACAGATTCCACCAGCAGCATCCGCTGCTGCTGCTCGCGCGTCACCGGGCCGTTCAGGCTGGGCAGACGGCCCTCCACGCACTCCAACTCCACCTTGCATTGCTTGCGCAGATGCTCCAGCAGCAGCTTGCGGCGCAGTTCAGGGTGCCGGGCGGCAAACTGCTTGAACTCCAGTTGCACCAGAATCTGCCCGGCGTCGGGAATGCGTTTGGCTATCCACTGCTCAAAGTGCTCAAGCTGCTTTTCAGGGGGAACGGCCTCTGCCTGCAGGCGCAGCATCTCGGCTTCATACTCGGCCAGAGACTGATCGCGCAGCGCGAAGATCGCCGCTTCCTTGTTGGCGAAGTTCGCATAGAACGCCCCCCGGCTGCGCCCGGCCTCGGCGGCAATGTCTTCAATGCGGGCGGCCTCAAATCCATCCCGGGCAAATA
>JGI24721J44947_10002938_pt1 | contig 24155 bp, 22 predicted proteins | sample YelNatPaOPGAMG01_FD_44947 | JGI IMG/M metagenome (IMG submission 44947) | reverse complement strand
CTGTAGCGCGTTCCCGGTTGACAGGGAAGCAGCGCACGCCATGAGTCGAGGCTGGCGAAGGCGACCCGACGCCGGGCCGCTACCCAGCTCGGGGGGAGTAAAGCGATGCCCCGTCGTTGTCGGTATCTTTATGGACGAAGCGTCAGACCCCGAGGCAAGACTCTACACATGGGTCTATGAAAAGGCTCCGAAACTTCTATTGCCCACAAATGTGACGGTAAACCGTCTCGAGGAGACGAGCGCCGTAGCCTCGTCAACAGCGCTGAATGCCTTCGTAGCCGGGGCGCTTGGCTCCGACGAGCCTGTCTCCAGTCGCCTCGCAGACCGCGTTTTGCTTCTGGGCAATCCCTCTAAGCATACGCGCAGGCGGGAGAGTGTTCTTGGTGGACAGAAAAGGCGTCGGTTGAAACCGAGTCGGCAGAGGCGGCAGGTGCAGCCGCTTACCGCTCGAGAGCGACGCAGACTCGGGTTGTATAAGCTGGCCAAGCGCATTCCTTACGCAGAGGTGCAACCACTGGCGCAGCTCTGGCTGGAGTACGCACAGTCCATGATCCCCGTGCAACAGCTCGACCGACTGCGGCAGCAGGAGCGAGAAGCAGTGCTCGACCGCCTTCTTCGGCTGGACTGGCACGGGGCCAGCATCACAGTGCACCAGAGCGCTGCCCCGGAGCGCGTCGGTGTTCACGGCATTGTTATTCAGGAGACTGAACAGACATTTAAAATCGTGTCGCCTGACTCTCGATTGCGTGTTCTGCCCAAGCTATCGACGGTGTTCACGGTGGACCTCAGCGACGACTGGGTGCTGGTTCTCTGCGGTGATGCCTTGCGAGTGCGGAGCGCGGAACGGTCCGTACGGAAACCGAAACGAAAAGCGCTGCTTCTCGTTTGATGAGAGTTTTCCGCGAAACGGGCAAACAGCGCGCTATTTCGAAAAGGACACTCGTTCTGTCAAGTTTGGGATCGGTCCTCGGTTGACACCGGCGGCGACTCGAGGCGCCCTGCTCCAGTTGCGCGCCTCTGCGACCCAACGTAGACAGCTTTGCCCGAACTTGTCATCATGTAGTTGGGATCAAAGATCAGACCTTTGGGAAGAATGAGTTCCCGGTAGGCACTAGAGCACTGGTACCCGACACGATGCGGGATGTGGCTTGCAAACAGACCCCATTTGTCACCGCAGCCGTACTGGCGCGCTACGGCCATGAACCTGTCGAGCTCCTCGGGACTCCAGTCACCGAACCACTGCTCTTCTCCGGGCTCGTTGTGGCGATAAAAATAGGCATTAGGGTTCTTCTGAAGACTTCGTCGGGCGATCTCTTTCGCACTGAGTGTCACCCGTGTCGAGCTCGTACCCTTCGTCGTTCCGAGCGGGTTGCGCACCGAAAACCGCCCGCCCCCGTTTGAGTTCCAGGCCTCTGCCGCATTCGAGGCAATGGACCAGCGTGCGGCTACCTCGGGGTTCACCCAGCCTCGGTAGTGGCCATCCACACGCAGGGGCTCAGGCGCATCTGCGGGCAAGGGTGCAACCTCTGTGAAATAGCGCTGGATCTCATATAGCTCATCGAAGACACCGCTCAAGATCTCATTTCGGGACGTCGAATCGGAGTTTCCGCTGTTTGTTCCGTCTTCCGTGGAACGAATGAGTTCAACTGGCCCATTCGACACGGGGCAGTCTTCTTCCCGAAAGCGTTTGCGTTCCGACCGACGCAGTGGTTTCTGCGGAGTTGAGGTGCATTTTGGATCCCTTTCCGGCACTCGCTTTCTCACCCTTGATAATGTCGAGTTTTTCTTCTGATCAACGGACGCGCTGAGCTCGACTGGGCCCAGCGCTTGCCGTGCTTCTGCGTTTTGTTGCTTTAGTGGATCCGTGCCGCTCTCGAACGTCTTTGACCAAATTTGTTGCAAAAATATACGGTTCCTTTCGAGCCGTTTTAGCCTCTCGAGTTCGTAAGCTGAAGCATAGCGCTCTGTTTCAGAGGAGTTTATGTCGACGTCATCGTTTAAAGCCAGCATTGCGGTGGAACGTGTACACCGTTACCAGCGGCGAGCTCGTACCGGACGCCTCAGTCTTTTGCGAGCGGTGCCCTGACGAGCGCGCAGCGCATCTCCCGCCAAGCAGCGGCGGTAACGGCTGGATCGGGGCTTGACGCTGTTCTTATCACAATGATGTACTTATCTGTACTTTTCCTTCCTATACGGACACGCGCTGCTTCGCACGGCACACTCAGAGACGATGCGCGACGCGCCAGTCGACATCGCCGGCGTTTTCGCTCCGAGGAGGTCTGTTCCTCTACGAGCCTGTCGCTAAACAACGATGCGGTCCGCCTATGCAGCAAATCTACTTTTACTCATTTTCTCATTTTGGTTCATGCTAGGCGTTTGCGGGGTTCACGCCTGGAACTTCCGCATGGATCCAGAGGTAGACCCCGAGCGCGTCTGCTTTTTGGCGTCCGTGAAAGGTGGACGGGAGGTCCAGGGTTTCTTNGAGGTCCTGCTTTCGCCGGACTCGGACGCCCCTGCAGCCGTGGGGTTTACCATCACAGGGCCAGTGGTAGACTCGAAGCAACCAGAGAAAGCTAGAGGTCCCGAGCTCGTCCGTCTGGTGGAGGTTTCGGCACCTTTCGTGTTCGCTGCACCGAGCGACGGCGAGTATGAGCTCTGCTTCCACTACGGGGAAGAGAAGAAAGCACGAGATATTGCGTTTTTCTACGACCTTGGTGACGCAGAGGATGAGGTGTCGGAACTTCTGCGTGACGCAGTGAAACAAGATAAGCATCTGGAGCCCCTGCAGCATAGGGCAGTTTCGATCATGCACGAGCTGCGTAACGTACGGATAGCGCAGATGCGAATGCGAGAACGCATTCGCCAAAATCTTCGTATGCTGCAAGAGCGTAAGCGATCCGTCATGTGGATGACGTTGTTGGAGCTTTTGACTGTGGTTGCAGCGTGCACCTTGGAGGTAGTTTTCGTGAAGCAGAAGCTCGATACTCGGCGCATATTTTGAGCGAATGCATCGTCTCCGGTATGGAACGGCGCTGGTTCTGTGAATAACGCGTCAGACAGCGTCTGCAGCGGGGCTCACTGCCGACACCCTCCAGCATGCCGTACTGTTACGCGGTCGCTAGCGCAACGCCAGCAGCTGTGCGCCTGTGTCACCGAGACTTTTAGGTTCCATAAACAATCCACGCGCACTGGACACGGGATTGCGCGAGAAAGACTTGAACTGAGTAACCATCTGTTTGAGCCTCGGTTCGGAAGGAGACGATCCACGCGCCGCTCGACTCTGATAGGCAATATGACCGTAATAGGCATCTCCATTAGGCTTTACGTCCAGATGAAACGAGGGCACGAACCGAGGTACGCCTGCCGGACTCGCTATTGTTCTTCTATACGACACACAAGCCTGCTTGTCATTCCTCGTCGAGGCATACCGCTTCGGGAGCACACACATAGAGAGACACACAGATGCCTGAGATGGATCCATGTCTGGGGGTTTGGCGGCTCGCGGTATCATTGGTGAAGCAACGACGGATCGACGACATCGCCTGCCACCGCGACTGCCGTGACCCAGGCGCGAGCCGGTGACCCAGGAGAGCGCCTGCTTGACACATGGCCCGGCTTCGGGTGCGAGCGGGAGCTCGATTGGAGGCTTCTGTCACTGGTACGCATCATTGCTTTGCTTGTTAGCCGCTTTTCCTGGGGTGTACGATGAATGCGTCTGATCGGGTTCCCCAGGATGTTTTTGTTTTTGCGCGCCGACGATTACCCGGAAATGTACCGCCGATAAAGCGACACACAACGCCTCCAGCGCTGAAAACGCACCCTTTGGCATCATACTGCACCCCAAGAGCTGATGCATGCGCTCTCTGGAAAACGCATGCCTAAAGTGCTGCACGATATTCATGGTATCGAGATGTATGAACGCTCGATCATCGTTCTGCATGATATTCATGGTGTCGAGATTTATGAACGCTTGATCATCGTTCTGCACGATATCCATGGCGTCGAGTAGCACGAGCGCTTGCGTGCCGCATGCTGCTACCGCACTGGGGGCTATGGATGTGCGTACACGCCAGGTGGAGTTTCAGCGAATGTCTCCATGCCCATTGTAGGGAGTATCGGGCGAGGACTCTGGCCAGCTCGGCTCGTTCAGGTCGCTGGACAGTCCCGGTGCGCTGCCAATGTGCTCAAGTGGCTCGCTACGCGCCTTCCCATAAGATGTCGTCCGGCCGTGTACCGCCTCAACGCACAACGACTTGATCACTGAGCACAGAACGTTTCATGGCTGGGTGTCGGCGTTGCGTCCGCGTCGTCTACGGACGCCAGATCGTTTCTGACTCGTGATCGCGGACGAGTATGCAGTGCCCACTACAAAATCGTTTATCAGAATGTCTCTCTCTATATATTTCCAGAATTACGGTTGCCAAGGGTCGCCAGCTCGACGGTAAAGATACTGTCTGAGCCGACCCCTTCGCAGTAGTTTTATTCACACGTCGGTTATAAACATAAAAGCGTCATCACGTGAGCTGCCTTGAGCTGAATCCAAGTAGCATCGCACAGCAAGCGCTTTGCTTGGATAATTTCGAATGCACCGCTGGGGGGAGTAGTGCTCGTTGCGCGCTCCGCGTAGGTTCACGCAACAACGCATGCGCGACAAGCGCTTTCCGCAGCCGGACTCTGCAAACGTGCAGAAACGGTGCCGAAGAGGCGCACTTACCGTGCTGGTGCGTCACCACCGCCATGATTCACGCAACGCTTCGCATCTGGTCGTGTTCGTTTCGTTGGTGTCAGCGTTGGACCCAGCTTTTGTTGATCTCTATAATTTCCGCCTTTGTGCAGGGTCAAGAGAAAATCACGAATGGCAGCCGCTTCGTCCACCTCCAGATGGGTGAAATGGGATTGAACTTCGTGCACCAGCTGGGCACGGCTCACATCCGAGCGCAGTGGAAGCCCAAATCGTTTTGAATATCGACGCAATGCCTTCGCATTGAGCCGACTGATCGTCACCCCAAGGGACCCGCCCGCATTGGGGTGAAACTCAAGTGAATCTGCGCATTGGGGTGAAACTCAAGTGAATCTGCCCCAGGCGACTCGGGGCATCGCATCAACGTGGCCGCTTCCGCTGGGGGCCACTCCTGGCGAGATACAGCGGCCCCAGGACCCAGCACCTCCGGACGCTGGACTTGTTGCGATGGCTCCGTACCGTATCGCCAGTGCTCGCCATGTTGCGCAGACGGCATAGGAGGTGCACAACTGGTCAGATCTTCGGGACTCGTCCAGGAAAGCTTCGCTCGATTCAGCACCGGTGACCCAAGCAAAGGTTTCGTCATCGGCGAGCAGTGGAGTCCGTGGTTCGGCGTCACCGCGCTAAACGTCGGCGAAGAAGGATTCGTATCCAAAGGGTCTCGGCCCGTTCTAGGGCGCGAGCGCTCGCGCTTAAGCTTCAAACCCGGGGCTGTCTCTACGAAAACGGCCCCTGTAGGGATATCGATAGCCTGGATAGCGTTCCGCTGAACACGAATCCGTCGACCGTCGTCGAGACAGATCACGTGCCAGCCTCCGATGGGTGCTCCGCTTTCAATGGAACCCTCTAGACCGATCCACTTTGGTTTGGTCCGATTGTTGCCGATGATGCGCACACGCGTGCCCTGTGGCAGAAGGGCGTCGTCCGGGTCCGGCTTCTCGCTCGGAAGCGCGTACGTTTTTTCGGGCGACTTGGGGCAGTCAATACCCTCCAGCCCAGAGTCATGAGTCTGGGTGTCTGTTTCATTTCGCTGCAGTAGCCGAGCACTGGCCCCAGCGAGGCACCGTGAATGCGCCTCTGCGTCGAGTCGCGCCTCTGCGGCTACGCTCGGCGTCGTCTGCTCCTGTTTCTCTACATCTTGCAGCGCTTTGGGGGCTGCTGTCCCATATTCAGTCACGAAGGTATCTTCGGCGTGCTTCATGGTTTCTTCTGACGTCACTGGACGCGTACAAGTCACCGTTTCACGCAGCACCGGAGCCGCACCGGCCCGTTCACGCCGGCGCGCCGACGCACAGTTTGTGTTAGGCGACTTTCTCTCCTCCAAAGTACCGCCGGAACTCATTATCTCCATTCTTCCGTTGCATTCTGGGTGCAGAGTGAAATAACTTGGGGGACCTCTTTGCGGTCTGTACACTACAGCGGTGTCGTCCAGCACAGACATGCCAGGAATGATCGCATGAAACGCGAATCTCGACCGAAGCCGTTCGAGATTGGATGCGCGCGCGCGCAGCACGTCACGGCTTCTGTCGTTGTTTCCTCTCCAAATTTAAATTCTTACTGGCGCTTCGCTTGCTAGAGGCGAGCCATGTACCTTGCGAACGCTTTTCGTCGCTCTGCCAGTAAAAATAGCGAGGCCTTTACAGGGTCTGCTTTGGTAGGAACTGGAAAATTGAAGCAGGGTTGGGAGGGTTCCTATCCTGGGACGCCACTGGGGCCGAAAACTCCACACACGCCGATGCTGCTTGATCACACCGGCTGCCTGACGCTGAGCCAGACCCACGAGTACTCTGAGAAAAGAGAAGCTTCCGAGCGGCTTGGTAGTGAACAGGGTTTCGGGGCGGATACTTCGGCTTTGAATTCGGGGACAGAGACTCTTCCCCAGGAGGCCGCCGCGACACCCGCTGGCGACCACGGAAGGAACCCCTTTGACGACGACGATGTTGAGCGCGTCACTTTGGACATTGATGAGTCCGAAATCGAAGCACATAAGAAAGTGTGGGACTCTCGGCGAGCTGCACTGGCGAACTCTGGTGGGCGCGACCCGCTGGACGCATCGGCACGTAGCGCGCTGGCGGCTAGCGCGGGAACGCCGCAGCGGTCTCTGCGCCACACACTGGCCCCTGACGTGCAAGACAGCATCCTGTTCATGGAACCAAGTCCTGAATCTGTCCCGGGGAATCACGGGAACGGTTCTGAAGTGGACTTTTCTCGAGCAGAGGGCTCGGCAGATTTCCGGAAATCGGCGGCGAAGCCTGCTGTCGTGACGAATCTATCCTCCACATTTGAGGAGGAAGCGCATCACCCGCGGGAACTGTCAGTTACCCCGTCGCTTCGTTCTGAAGACGTGCATCAGAAATTGAACCAATCCAGTGTGCATCACTTCGAGGGGTCGGCCTTGCGACCCGCCCTCTCATGGGATCATATCCCCAGTAGCATTATTCGAGAAACGATCGTATCGCTCGAGACACAGATGGCTCAATATCAGAGGGAGCTTGCTGCGGCTCAGGACGTTATCGGCTCGTTGAGAAAGGCTCTCTGCATTGAGCAAACCAATCGACAGAGCCAAGCTGCGAAAATCGCTGAGATGGAGCTACAGATTCGCGCTTTAGAAGAGGAAACAGACCGAAAAAGCCTTCGAATTGCTTGTTTGGAAAAAGATCGCGAGGAACAGGAGGGTGTTCTCGAGCGCCTCCGCGAGGAACTCGTCCAGACGCAGCGCCGGAACAACGCCGCACACGAGACGGAAGCGTACGCGGACATATTGTCAAAGCTGCGGGCAGTGCAAGAACAGCTGGATCTCGTGCAACTCGAACGTGATTTGCTGGAGAAACGATTGAACGGACACTCGTTTGAATCCACTGCGAGAAAACAGAACGACAGCGACGTCTCAACCGGAAAGGAGAATATCGGGAATACGTCGTCGCGTGCGGTGCCTGCCGAAGCGCCCAGTGCGACGCCCGACGTGCCCAGTGCGCAACGCACGAAGCCAACACCGCTCCGGTTGACCCAGAAGAGTCCCCATGAAGACGCAGTGGCCGCGTCCGCAAGCCTGGAGCGGTCGGTGGCGAAGCAGCACATCCAAAAGTTTGAACGGATCCAGACGAGCTCGCTCCTGAGCGCCGAGCAAAGAAACGAGAAGCGGGTCATGCGTTTCACTGACTGGATCGGTAGCGTGCAAGAGCCGAGCAACTACATGAACACATGAACAGCCAAGGAGAGACAGAGAGAGGGTTTCGTGATCTGTGCTCGGTTCGTACGCCGAGCGTATTCAGGTTTTGCACGTGCACTGGTGCGCATGGCTAGCCGCATACGCGAACAGCCTCGGGTGCAGGTGGCGAGTGCGCACTGCCCCGAAAGCAGATATGCATAAACCCAGCGCCCGTGCGCTGGTGTCGTTCCTGGTGATACCTTGAATCGGGTTGTGGTCTGGTTCGCACGAGCGTCCTGTTACAAAAGCCGATCAGCGTGATTCGAGGCCAAAGATGGACCCACCGGAAATCTTCCAGATATACGAAGGCAGCTTTGCGGCACCGTGCCTTGGGTTATACGGGGGTTTACCACCAAGCATGTTCGTACTTTGTGCGGTCTGCTTCCGAGACCTGTCTCCGATGAGCAGCACAGCACGCCATCAGCAAGCTGTGCTCCAAGCGATGCTCTCGCTCATTTGCTCGCTTCGTTAAGCGCCGAGTGAGCGCGCTGCTGCTGCGCGTGCTGTCATCCGGCAACATGAGACGGTGGATCCAAGATGGTGCACGCTTGGCGCTCTCTCACAGAATCCACACGACAACTGCAGAGATTCTCAAGTCGTCTGGCTGAATCCGATGCTTCGCACACGCCCATCCAACCGCATATTGCCGATGTTGACGCGCTCCTCGCTATAACCCGTCTGAAACGAATACGAGAGGCACCTCAAACGTCAGATGGGCGGCAGCAGTGTACGTTCCAAACTGTGATGCGTATCGTTCATCACTTTCCCTAAAAATACATCCTGCAACTTTTTCGACACCTCATACGACCGAGCAGCGAATCTCTCTCCGCATCTCGTGCCAACGTGCACCGTCATTCATACCGCTGCGAGACGGCAGCGTGACTGACTTCCTGACACCGCCGGCTCCGATCCAAGGCCTCTGTCACGCGGCTGGGACACGACCAGTGGAACGACCGCCCCTTCGCCCATGGCGCTGCTGGGGCCGCAGCCTATCCACTTTTCCCGCCAGACGCACGAAAACGTCCCGCGCACTGAAAACGAGCGCGCCATCGGCCATGCGACGCCGAAGATCGGATATGCGCAGCTCCAGCTGCAGCTGCGTCCTTGCGACTCCATCGCTTGGATCGGGGCGAGAGGCGCAGCGCTCGGAAACCTCGCGAACAAGTCGGCTCTCGGGGGCTTGCAAGCTCAAGACCAAACGATACGCTAGATGCGAGTCTGGAAGAAACGCGAGGCCGCACGATACCAGCTCGCCCAGTACGAAGAGCATGTCGAAGCGTTCCAAAGCCGTGCTGAGGAACTTTTGACCAAGATCGACAGCAGGTTAGAGAGACTGTGTGAGCGCCTGGAGAAAGTAGAAGAAAAGTGTTGCCAACTCGTCGGAATCAATCCCCAGCAGAGGGCAGGAGAAAAGTAGGCTGCGTCAACGCCGCACGAGAGCACCGGGCTGGCGTTACCGTTAACGAGAGGCAGGCACGACACGCGAAGCGCTGCGACAGCGCGGTGCGTGCCTCGGCCTCATGACGAGCTCAAAGACTGAATCCAGTCCTGAACAGGGTCTCCCGTCGACGCGGCTCGGTCTTCGGACCTGGACAGCTGTTCCCGTAAAGCCTGCAGCTCAGCTGCCTGACGCTGAAGCTCCGCCTCGAGCTTCCTCCGAGCGTTGCGCTCCCGCTGCGCGTTCATAGAACTACCAGCCAAATAGCCGATAAAAACTGCACCCACTCGCGCAAAGTTCAAAAGACTCGTATACGACGCCGTGGCACCAGCTGAACCAACAGTTCCGGAAACCATCCCTGTCTTCTCAGTGCAGTATACCCGTTTCGGGTAGACAGAACGACGCGGATTCGCTGACGGCGAGCAGTGCGCGACTCTACTGATCCACTTTTTTCTTAATTTGATCAAATGTTCATAGAGGCCAGCGTTCCCCAGCTGTGCGCTTTGTATCCGCGCGCGGTCATTCATCCATCGATCCACGTCCTACTTCCAAGTTCCATACCTCATTCTTCTTCTCGGATATACTCGTCGTTTGATCTGCTCTATCGAGCGCCGAGCACCTGCCCTGATCGTCTGCGACAGCGCCTGTACCGTTGGTACGGATGCAGCTCGGCAACAGAACGGCGTTGCCGTGCCAGAGAGAGCGTCGGCTCGACAGGTTAAACGAATGCGGTGTCACGGAGGCCTCCCATTCTTGTTGGACCGGCCACCCTTCCAATGGTTTCAGCTTCTCCTTGTGCATAACGGCTCTGAGAGGCTGCCCCACAAAGTTCGCTCGTGTCAGCTCCGCGGATCACGTCTTCAGTACCACACATCGTCCGATATGGATGGCGGCATTGAAGTCTCGGTTCACGGATTCTATGCGTTTATTGCCTCTGATTGAACAGATCCTTTCAAGGCGTCGTTGAACGCTCGCCCCCTGTTCGATTTGGTGCTCTATCAGGTATTCAAACTTTCCGATCGCCGAGGCGCTTCGCAGCCTTCCCACCGTCTCGATCTTCAGTATTGTACGCCTCTGCTGAATCTTTCGATTTTTTACTTTTGAAAATGGATGCACTACTTTGTACCCTTTTAAGTGAGGGCCTTCTCGGGGCGAGAAGGACTTGCGGAAGAAAGACGAGATGTGCTGCCTTGTGTTACGCTGTGTTGAAAACTTCATCAATTCGCCCAGTGCAGCGATCGCTACGTTTCACGATAGAGAGCACTCTTTCGATGCGGCTCAACAATGGACAGTACGGAGGAATGAAGAGCAGCTCTACCCGATAGACTCGGCAAAAGCTCGAACGCAAGCGGAAATATCAAATGCAACGTNGTCCAAAGGAAGGACGTGGCAAGACCTTGAGAAGAAAATTTTCAAGGATTCAGTGGAGTAGTTCGTGGCGTTNTATGAGCTTGCTGTACGGGCGAAACTGAGACCGTCGAAAGAATCCACTGCATCTATATTAGATAATGATGTCGTCGTTCTCTTCGAGTTCGATCTTAGATACAACGGGNTCCCTGTACGCGAATACCCAGATACGCTCCGATTGTTTCATCAGAGGCAAGTCTCACCGACTGGAAAAACAAACNGGCGTCCCTGTGCTTCATACGGATCGGAACGTTCCAGGAACGCTGTCGCTGCGATTCCGATGGAAGATAGCCTTGCACGAACCAGGGCATTTTGGGAATGTATCACGGTGTTTTTGCGATCATATGAACGAGCTGGCGAGAAAAATACATACAGGTNATNGCTATTGTCATCGCNCTCGCCTTCCGAAAAAAAGGGGTTCAAAGGGTCATTCTCTACCATTGACCTCAGGAAGTATCTGAAAATATCGGTTTCTTCTGGCGCGAAGCGCAGAATACTTGTTTCTTTCTGTGTTCTTCAACGATCTGAGCTCTGTGGACTGGCCGACTGACCTGCATGAGGAAACCAGCCCTCCATACACTATTTAGAAAAGAACATATATCCTACAGGCAGTTCGTCGACGATCTATAGGGTACGCTGCATCGTGATACCGATCTCCTGCAACATACCGCAACAGGGGTGAAACACAACTGGATTGAAAAGCCAGAAAGTCCTGCTGCCGACCTGGCCTGGGCTGGGCATCTGCCCGTCGGCGATTATCCGGACAGCACCGAAAGCGCTCCGCCTGGTTACGCTAACCGAGNTGTTTTNGGGCTTTTCGGTTGCCGCNGAGCGAGGTTCGCCCATAACCAACCTGCACTGCTGCACCAGTGGCATGCGTCGTCTGGAGCAGAGCGAAGTGCAGGCTAGCACAGGAAGCGATCACGTTTCGCTGGTCTCTTTTCTGGCACTGCAAGCACTCCTATACGCTACCGCCCTCAGCGGTGTTCTGGTGCCTTGCTTGGGCAACGACAGCGACACTGAGGTTGGGCAAGTGTCCAGCGCCGCCTGCGAGGAATTCGGCCCGCAAGCCGACCCCAGACTGAGACTCGCAGTAGCGCGGAGGACGCAGCGGCCCCAAGCGGCTCGGCGTTCGTGGAAACACGTTTTCGAGGACTGGGGTCGCGGCGTTGCCGCTGGGGTGCTCCTATCCGCAGCGCTGGTGCATATCCTCCCGTCCAGTGCTGTGCAGCTCGAAGATAACCTAGCCACTGCGTACGGAATGGAACGCAGCACTGCTGTTTCTCTGTTGGGAACCTGTTTCCTCGTAGGCGTGCTGGGTGTCTACTGCATCGACTTGAGAGCGCGACGCGCTGCCGACGCACCTAGATTGCCAAGTCCGTTATGCGTAGACGCTCGAGCGCCACATCCTTGGGGCGAGTGTTCGCAGCGACCGGCACCATCCGAGCGAGTGGATTCTGGACATCCGCTTTCCCAGCTCGAAGCACACCCTGCATCGACAAGCGCTGCATTGCAACGTTCACAGCCTGCAACTGCCGAGCACCATCTGCGGCCAATCTGGAAAATCCTGCTCTGCTCGCTGTCCTTTCACGCCCTATCAGAGGGTATGGCGCTTGGCTTGTCCGTGTATCGCACGTTCGTCGCGATGTACCTTGCGATTATTTTGCATAAATTTTTCGCGGGGCTCGCGCTTGGCGTNTCGCTTGCCAGCGCAAGAGAGCCAATGGCGCGTTGTCTCAGGGCTGGAGCGCTTTTCGCAGCGGCAACGCCATGTGCCGCTACCCTAGCGAGGCTGTCAGCGCACTGGAGTCAGTTGGACAGCGCCCGCTCGGGAGGAGCAGTCCGAATCGTAGGCGGCCTCCTGAATGGAATTGCTGCCGGGAGTTTCCTAGCGATCAGTTTACTCGAAATCATACCTTGTCCGAGGAATTCTTCTGAAGCTAGCCAAGTGGCGCCATGGATTGGAAAATCGCACGAAAATGCCATGGATTGGTACCGGGGAACGCCCGGCTATGAGACGCTAACGACAGCGGATTCATGTGCAACCCTGAATGCTGGCGTAGATACGGCTGCAGATCCAATGGCAGCGATGTCGAGTCGACAAACGCTCGTTCCGTTGCTTTTTAGTGCGGCTACATTCTCGCTGCTTGCGCTGTGGATTTGAGGTATCACACCGATCTACTTTTCCTGCGTTGCATACGGGAACGACACGCCGTCGCCGCCACCGCCTGCACAAGGCCTTGTATCGATACGCTCTATATATCTTGGGATCATTGAATCTAACCACGGATCCTGGCCTATAACAGGCGTTGCGTCGATACGAGCCCCGAAACGGCTTCAAGGAGCGACGCGCACATGCACACAGGCATCCGCGTCGATGCATTGATCCTGCAGTATCTAACGAGGCATGGTCACCTAGGCGATTCCGGATGCAGTACCGCGCACCATCTCGGCGATGGTCGTTGTCGTGGCGCTCAAAGTCGCTACAGCGCCGAATGCTAGCATGAAAATGTCGAGTGCTCGCTCCCATGTGGAGAGTCGCTGCCAAAACACACGCAGATGAAAGAGCGCAGGCAGCGTGTACGCGAGTGTCGCTGCACCGAGCGCACCCACAAGTGATTGGAAAAGTCCGAAATCTTTGCCGGCGATGACTGCTGCGACAACGGTGCCAATGACAAGCGAAACACGCACGAGAACGGCAGCGGGCTCGTCAGTGAAATAGGTGCAATAGAGGGTTGCGACTCTCCTCGCCAGCGGTGCCCGGTCTGCGGCGATGGGCGGGGCCGGTTCCGGCGGTGCCTCAGCTGGTGCGCTGGCCTGCGGAGATGGCGGCGAGGCTCCACCAGGCGCACCGAATGCATCGATATGATCTGGTACAGGGACCGGAGATGTCGAAATCGCCGCTTTGGAACCGCCAGATTCTTCGAACAGTAGCGCGCTGCCCGGACCCGAATCGCGCTGCTCTGAAGCAACTCGCACGTCGACAATATCGATGGAANCGAGTCGCTCGTCAAGAGGCTCTGGCGTTTGCTCCCCGTCGATTGCACGAGACGCTTTACGCTCGNGCGTAATGCGAGTTTCGACGACCTGAATAGCGTCTATAGATACAGTCTCATCGAAAGGTTCCGGATGCCGGCTTGGCAGTGGCTCGCCTGAATGCGCCGATCCAGTACCCAGTTGACGCGTTCGAAGCCACGTCGTGGTTGCCAGCCAGGCCTCGAGCGCTTGAACAATGGGTACCAGCTGCAGTGGATATGTAAAAAGAATACCGATACAGGCAACGCTCTTCACAATACGCACGGCCGCGCTGTGACCCATATTCAGGAGAATGATCGAGCGAGTCTGCTTGCCAAAGGTCATGAAACCCAGCAATCCGATGAGCAGAAGAATCGCCCCCATGAGCACCATCGTTGCGCTCAGGATAACGTTGAAGCGACGGGGATTCTTCATGCTCCCTTCGACTGGCAAGACCACACCGATGCCTTCCAGTGCAGCGCTCATCTGTCCAAAGAACACGGGCCACTTCCAGAACAAAGGCGAATACGGTCGATATTGAAAGTTTGCCATGAGGAATACAAGCACCGCACTGAACCCGACGAAAATACCGATATTGGCTAGATAACTGAATGGTGTCAACTTCCGCAGCGACCGCAGAAGCGCCAACGTGAGCACGATGGGCAGCGGGATGAGGAGGAACCAGGCTGGCGCACAGTCGCAGCGCGTCAGGTCATGTATGGTCTGGGCGAGGAAAATCAGATACCCCGTGCAGTACCCGAACTGGGTCAGCAGGAGCGCCAGATTCACGACCAGCTCTCCGGCACGACCAAAGGCATAGGCACCAACGTCGCCGTAAAGCACTTGTCGAGCGGGCACACACGACGCTGCCCCCGGAGAGTCCGAACTGACCTCTGCGAACGGTGCACGTTCTGAGCCAGGTTCTGTGCCGCCGCGTTGTCTCTGCCACCATTCTGCTGGGATATGGCGCTTCACGCGCACGAGTAAGACACAGCCATAGAAGGTCAACAGACTGACTAGGACCAAACCCAGAATGCCTCGCGTCACGCCAGCGTAGGAAAACGCATAGGAAACGTAGAGAAAGTTCAAACCGAGGAATCCTTTCAGCAAGTTGGCAAACTCACCCAGCACGCTTTTCACACTCGAGCCCGACGTGCGAAGCGTGTCGCTTTCGGGTTTCGTACCGGTTGCGTCCGCGTTTTCCGCAGAGTGCTCGGTAGCCACAACCAGGTCCGGGACACTGTCTGCAGCGGCCTGCGACGAGGCACCTCCCGGCGAGCTCGCCGCGTCTGGTGTAAAACGCCCGACCATGAAGGAAGCTTGCTTCGCATTCGCGTACGTCTGAGACAGCGTCAATGACGAAGAGTTCACGCTGTGAGGAAACCGCACCTAGTCAGGCGGGTAGGCAGTCTGCCTGAATACGTTCGTACGTATGGGTGTCGCGCGCGACTCGAGAAAGTAACGACAGCAGGTAGAGGCGCGCGTGGATACTCCGCCAAGCTCCGGCGTGAGACACGGGGGCTGGTTGCTCTCATATGCACGTTNAGGGTGCCTATGCTTTGAATGCACGTAGTTGTAGGTGTGTCTGCTTTCCAGGGAAAAACTGTGCAGGAATATGGGCGAACGGATGCAGTGTCTGCATAGAAAAACGAAAGCGTTGAGCAGTACGCGTTTGTTTTTCATAGTAGCTATCGGAAAATCGACGCTTCGTTGCTTGATCCCTGAACAAATCAGCAGAAAGGTTGCAATGAGAAGTCTATCTTGCCGGCAGCAAGTCTCGAGCAGGCATCCTGGCAAGCTGGCTGGTTCCCGATCTAGCGAAATCAATACCACGAAAACGAGCTGCTTCCGGTGTCGGTGCACTGTGCTCGCGGTGCCTCTACTACGTCGTGTCGCGACTTGTGCCGCTGGAGCGTGAACTCTGCCGCAGAACGATACGCAGCGCGAACAACAAAGCACGCTGTTGCTGTGGAGCTGTCGCAGCTCCTGCTGACAGCATCAGGCTGCGTAACCTGGTAGAGTCTCGTTCGGTGCATCGATCTCGTTTGGCGTACCCGACGGACTATACGAATCAGGGAATCGCTGAACCATACGCAATGGTTATTGGCATCTGGGAGAGCGTCCATTATGCTGCAGGAGACTTGCAAGCTCCACTGGGTACCAGCCATAATTCCATGCGGATATCATGGTCGATTCAAATGGTCTAATAGGTGCTGAGCTCACCGTACGCGCTCACTACCAAGTCTGTGGATGCATGGATCCTGTGCAGTTGATAAAGCATCCACGTTCGAAACCGATACTTGGTACGATGGTAGACAGTTCTTTCATGCCAGCTGGGCGTGCTGCAGGACGGTGCATGTGCTCGCTGCTCATCCTCCAATGCTCGACATGCACTCTTGTGAGAATTAAAAATGAAACAAGTCCATGAGCACGGGGCGTGCAAGTCTAACCTGGGATCTATCTCTGCTATCAGCAATACCAGCGTTTGCAGGCTTTTTCGAAGACGACTTTGTCTCTCTCATCTCCGGATTTGAACACGTTGGTGTGCCTGCTTTTCGCCCAGCTCCGCTGCGGGCAGTCGAATGAAGTTGACAGCAGCTTTCANGTCCCGAAATCAAAGNGCCAAGCTGTGATTCAAGCATTTCATGCACAGGCAAGCGTTCCGATTTGCGCTCGGCATGCCAGATTCATACTTTTTTTTGTGTATGGCCTCGATGCGCACTTCGTAGCGGTGACGCTCGGCACGGGTATGGTAAGGGGTTTCCATGTAAGAAATGTGCTTTCACCTGCTGGCGGTGCACGACGGTGCATGAACGCCTGCCTCATGGCTCGGTACATGCCCTTGACAGGCGTACAAGGCTTTCCTCGATACTCGGCTCGGTTTCCGCCCCGGTGCACCGCACCCTATGATCACAGGCTTTTTCTGGGCGATCCCCTTGTCAAGGACGCGGTCCGCCGCACGCGCAAGCTGTTCTGTTCGATACAGGATTTGCGGAATGCGATGCTGTTCATAATGAAACAAGTACCGGAACGAGACTCCATCTTGGAGAACAAGTCGCGCAGCATCGATTCGTTTGCGTTGCTTTCGTACAAAGCGGTGGTGTACGCTCTACTGGAAGTGATCGCTGCGATGACAGGTGTCCGAGTCGAACACCCTTCCCGACGCAAAAGATAGAGACGCAGACGCTATGGAGCATGCTCCGCGATAGGTAGCATACTGCCGTAGAGTACCGAATCATCAACGGCTGCAGAGAGAGACAGCATGATTTGTCTATCGAGTAAAGTCGGTTATTTAACGGAACAAGTTCAGTAACGTTTTTGCATGAGCCTGCGACAAAGGATTCTGGGAGATTCTTTGGGGGGTTTCGTTCCCCCAGCAACCCAGCGGCATGCTCAGTTGCGCCGCCGAGTTGCCTCAAAAGATAGTCGTATAGAAAACCTGAAGCAGTTGTGATATGGGCATGGTACACGTAAGGAAAGGAGCAGCGTGGACTATCTTACACACGAATTGGATAAAGATATCGCGTACCTTACGAAGCTTTGCTCAAGATCGTCTCAAACCATCTTGACTCCTGGAATGTCATGAATTCCAGTGGTAAAGCATCGAAGGAGCAACGCTGAAAACGCGATCAAGAACCCTAACGCTGCGTGTGAGTCCGTGAACCCCCATTGCTGCCATTCGAATGCCACGGCTATCTATCTACACAAATTTTCGGAAAATAATCGAAAGCCTGGAAGAGAGCACCCAGTACCGTATTCCGAAATGTTCTGACATGGGCGTGCGACACAGCTTCCGCCAATTTTGAGAAGCGCGCTCCGTGAGCCGCGCCAGGTATTCGAATACTTTAGACGTAGACAGCGTCTTGGTACCAGCATCCATAAGAGATGCTGTTTGGCAGCTACTGGAGCCCAGTGTGTGGCTGGTTTGACACCACCACCACCACCACCCTGGATACGCACGCTGCCTGCAGAGGTTTCCTAGCGAGTCCGCAGGCCGCGTACCTGGCTGGCCAGATACCACCTCGGTGTTGTACGCGGTGCACCGGTGTTTCGTGTCGTTTCACGTGCCAAGTACCATTCCACCAGATGTCTCTACTGGATTCCGGGTTTAGCGAATGGTCCCGCTTCCTCCACACCTAACCACGATTCCGTCACAAAGAAGCTGCATGGCGTGCCACGTTCTCTCTTCCCTTGAAGACGCTTCCATTCCCAGTGCGGTATGCGAACGGACGCTTCGCCGCCTCCGTTTTGCGTCAGGCAGCGCTGGTTAGACTCAAACTCATGGAGAGACGCATCTGCAAAGGCAGAGCAGCCAGTTCCACGCTGAGTGCCGCTCGTCGTCGTCATCATCACCATCGACGAAAAGTTCTGCGCTGAGGCGCCTCGACTCTCCTGTCAATATCGTGGAGCGTGGCGCGCCACTATCGACGCTAGCGTGGCCAACTTCCAGACGCGAAACATCAAGCATTGGGTACTTGTTCGAAAATCATGCCTCTCCAAGTGCCAATGTATCCTATGCGAGCGCTCCAAGTGCCGGTCTGGTTTACAATGACGTTCAGACGCTATCGCGCAAATACTGACAGAGAAAGAGTACCTTCGAGAGCGTGTCCTCGCACCGAAGCCAAGAGCTGTCGAGTGCCCTCAGGCATTTCGATGCCCCGTGCTGCAGTGCCGGTTCCTTCATGATCAGCTCCGCGTGCTCGTTCAGAAACACCCGTAGCTGCGCCTGAGCAAGTTCAAAGTCACGCTCTGACTGCAGACGCCACGTGAAGAACGACAGCGCATCGGCAAGTGCCTCGGGCGGCAGCAGCCGTATTTCTACGTCTGCCGCCGCTGGTGTCAGCGCATCCAGGCGCTTTGCGGCGGTGGCAAAGTCTGCTCGCTGCAATGCATCCACAAAACTCGAGGCTATCGAATCGGGAAGCGGTCTGCGGTCCTCGATGCCGGGCGAAACAGAAGCGTCCGCAGCTTCGCGGTAGCCGTCGTGCAGCTCAGCGACTAGCGGTGGTGGCGGTTTCTGAGTCCCGGTCACGGAATCGCTCTCCCTCGTTGCCTTGTTCTGCTCCTTGATTTCGTCAAGGTACGGCAGCAGAAGCCAGTAGCTTTCAGGCTGACTCGAAAACACGACGCCGCAGTGTGCATCGTCGATAGGTTCAACGGTTAGCGAAACACATCGCGGGTTATTTTCAGGGGATGCTGTAGCGTCTGCAACTGCGGAGACAACGGGATCCCACGACATTGCCAGGTCCGGCAGCTGCACCGCATGACGCCGCCAGAGCGCTTCCACATCGAGACCATTTCCCGCTCGCGAAGAAAGCGCCACCATATTGCCCTGCTCGCTGGGCCCCCGATAATACGCTTTGCAGTGCCACATGCAGATTCCGATATGCCCCACATGCGTTGTGACAATAAAATCGCCCCGTGGTGACATGGCGCATGACGTCGGTGCAGCAGCCATACGCAGCACATCCACACAGCGGCCTGCGACAAGATCCCACGTTCGGAGCGTTCCGTCCAGTGAAGTGCTCAGAATTTGTCGCCCATCTGCTTGGCAGCTGAAGCAGATATCCGTAATGCGAGCAGTGTGGCCCCTGAGCCAGCGCACACAGCGGCCGCTCGCTGCCTCAAAGACTTTGATGGAAAAGTCGTCAGCACAGCTCACAGCGAGAAGATCTGAAACCGGACTCCAGATGAGCTGTAGACCTGGACTGTGGACGACAATATCGGCGACTTTCTCACGCGACTGATGTCGATAGATGCCGAGGCGTCCGTCGTGGCTACCCAGGGACGCAAGCAACCCGCCGCTCCCGTCGAAAGCGACACCCGCTACACCTCCCGGATGGTGCGCGTTTCGTATTCGCCACCGATGCAACCCACTCTGGAGGTTGAAGAGATCAACGTGACCCACAGAGAGACCTACTGCCGCGAAATGGCCGCAAGTGGAAATTGAAACACAAGTCGCAGTGCCTTGATCGAGATCCGTTGAAGCGTCACCCCGGAAACGGAGCACATGGCGATAGCGATGGTTCTCAGCGTAGCGCCAGGTGTAGGCCTCGGAGCGCCCGAGGTGACACGTTACCAGATTGGCAAGATCCGGGTCGTTTTGTCGAGCCTCACTCACAGCAAAATCCGTTACCGGTGGAAGAAGCGATGCGGTGTCGGGATCGTCCTCGTCGAGTGCGAACTCATCCGATGCTTCAATGGCGCGCTCGTGTTGCATTTGACGGGCCCGCTTGCGTGCTCTCCGTAGCCGCGTTGTGACCTGGGACAACTCACGGTGATGATGGGATACGACTGTGCTGGTAACGCGCAGCTGCTGATCACTGCAGCCCGCAGAGATCAGCTGGCGATAATCTTCACCGATGAAACGAATGCGCGTCGGCGGTGCCCGGTGCCCGGCTCGGTACTTGAGCAGACGCGGTGCACCGCTCGGTGAATCGCAAATAAACATGTTCATGCGATTATCCTCATCGCCAATGGTCAACAGGATCGGCTCGCGGGGATAGAAGAACGCCATCCGACATGGACCCCGATGCAGACGCGGTATCGTGTCCAGAACTCGCCGTGCTTCGAGGTCGTAGATGCAGAGAGAGCCATCGGAGTGGAACGAGAACAGATGCGGAAACGCATTCGCATCGTCGTTCCGGAAACACAACGCATTGACAGTGAGCGAGGTACCCAGTGGCAGGTGCATCCGCAGGTTGTACTGATCCAGGATCGAGCCACGACCAATGTCGTAGATGATCACAGAGCCGTCGTGGAAACCCATGCCGATGATATCCAGCGCCGGAGACTCTGACAGCGCCGTCACTGCACCGTGCTTGGAAAAGTCGAGTGTCTGGAGGATGCGACTGTGGCAAATATCCACGAGTGCAATGCGCCCCTGGTCGCTTCCGATGCAGACGACGTCGAGCATCGTCGGTGGATGCACAATGAGGCCATTCGGGGTGATATCTTCTCCGAAGAATACTTCCGAGACGAGCTCATTGTCGCGGTTGTAGGTGCGCGCGCAGCGTTCTCCAGCGTCCACTGCAACGAATACTCCATTCCCAAAAGCGTATAGCCCAACGATGCAGCCACCTGGGGCAGTTTCGATCGACACACGGGATCGCAATTGTTCTGTTATATGAAGGCTGTGCTGTGTGGCAACAACCAGTCGCTCTCGACCGAGATGCGCTACGGCAGTGATGCGCGAAGGCAAAGCATTCGATAGGCTCAGTAAACGAAGCGTCCTTCCATCGTAGAGCTGCAGGCAGCGTCCAAGCGGTACGACAACGAACGGTGCAATGCCGAGTTCATAGAAGCATGGCTTGGGGGACGAGGTACCGCCAAGCATGCGCCCGCTTCCCTCACAGGTGACCAGGCCGAGAACTCGAAATGGAGCGTAAAGTGACGTGCGTTGCCCCAGCGCGACGAGTTCTCCCTCTTCGAGGCCATCTTCGAGCAGCTTTCCCTCCGCCTGCACCATTGCGCTACACGTTCACACACAGGCACCGTTTCGAGAGGTACGTCGTAGCTGNAGCGCCCGTCCAGTCTGCGAATCTTTTATGGAGGCGTTTGCTGCGACCTTTATGCGAAAGCGGGTTCAAGTATGAACTCGCGTGAGACTGCTGTTTGCAGGTTCGCAACTGATGCGCAGCACAGTGCGGATTCCAGCACGAAAACAACGCGGCCGCGCCAGAGGATCAACACGCTCGGGAACTCAGCGGTATATGTGGTCTGCGAGATGACGGCCCTGTTCAAGCGTGCCCGACGAGGCTCCGTTCCCAGCCGAGTTTCGAGCGTTCCCGCTTCAGGAGCGGTTTTGGGGTACAGTTCCTACCTCTCGGTGCCAGGTACCCAGGCAGTTGACTGAAAAATTAGTCGCCTCTATTCAAGCCCCTCAGAAGAATAGAAACCTCAGTCAACCCCAAGAGTCTCGCGCAGAAGCAGTAGACTGCACTGCCTCAGAAACTGCGGATCAGCAGCGTAAGCGCTCGACGTCCACCGCTGGGCGACCAGTGCTAGTGTCTGCTCGCTCCGACAGACAAAGCGACACTGATTACTGGCTTGAACCGCTCGTTTACTGCCTCTACTGCGAAACAGGCGATCCCAGCCTGTTGCAAGAGAAAGCGTTCCACTGAAGCGCAACACCTGTCGAACACCAGCCGAGGCGGAAGCGACGGCCCCGAGTCGTGCGCACTGCCCAGGCGGCTTCCTGGATAGCGAAGAACAAAGGGGCGTTCAGGTTGCTTCTCGCTGGAGCACGTGGCATGGTATACACCTGTTGAAGCGTATTTGTTTCATTTGGTGGATAGATTTATAACGAGCGACACCTGAGTGTATTTTTGCAGCACTGGCATTCAACTAGATCCAGCGCTTCCGAGCNAACAACGAGTAACTGCTGGCTTCGGGGAAGACTGGCGTTTGCGCGGGAACTGCAGACGCGCTAGACGGGTGACACACACCCATGGGTATTCGACAGCTGGCGAAGCTTATTGTGGACCATGCGCCACGAGCATATAAAGAACAAGATATTCGGGCGCTCTTTGGGCGGGTCATCGCCATCGACGCGTCTATGTGCATCTACCAGTTCCTTGTGGCGGTGCGTACGGCGGACGCTGCCAACCTCACCAACGAGTCTGGTGAGATCACCTCGCACCTCTCGGGNGTATTTTACCGCACNATCAAACTTCTGGAGCTGGGTATCAAGCCCATATACGTCTTTGATGGCAAAGCACCGGATCTCAAAGCAAATGAGCTCGCAAAAAGGAGATCCCGGCGAGAGGAAGATGAGCAGGCCGCAGCCAAGGCTCGCGAGGAGGGCGANCTCGAGCTCTATGCGAAGTACGCTCGACGGGTGAATAAAGTCTCCGCGGAGACCATCGACAATGTGAAGCGTTTGTTGCGCCTCATGGGGATACCTGTTGTCGAGGCGCCCAGCGAGGCAGAGGCCCAGTGCGCTGTCCTCACCCGAGCAGGTCTTGCCTATGCGACAGCCAGTGAGGATATGGATGCGCTCACGTTTGGTACACCGCTTTTGATAAGGAATTTGTTTGCAGCGCTGGCATCTGGAGCCGAACGCAAAGATCGCAAACCGAGCGAGTTCTCGTTAGCGATAACGCTAGAGGATCTGGGCATCTCTATGGATCAATTTATCGATATATGTATTCTGTGTGGTTGCGACTATACCTGTACGATACCGAAAATCGGGCCCTATCGGGCTTTGATGCTGGTCAAACAGCATGGCTGCATCGAGGAGGTGCTTGCATCGCTGCGGGAATCCAACCACCCGATACCCGATGATTTTGATTACCTCGGAGCACGAGGACTCTTTAAAGAGCCGCACGTCAAGGATGCTGCAGATATTGAACCGCTTTTGGAATGGCATGCTCCTAACGAAGAAGGACTCGTGCAGTTCCTGGTCCAGGAGAACAGCTTCAATGAACAGCTGGTGCGCAAAGCCGTGGAACGCATGACGAAAGCCCTGCGATCGGGGGTTGCAAATCAGTCGCGGCTGGACAATTTTTTCAAGCCGAAAACCTTGCCCAAGAAGCATGAGCCAGAGCGGCCATCATCGAAGAGGAGCACGAAACGAGCACGCAAAACCTAAGTGGATCCCGAGCCGCACCCGGAGGTTACGCTCAGCAGGGTCAACGAACGACGAGACGCGCTGGTTAGCGCTGCTGACTTGTTCCCGGATGCATCACAGGGCCGTGGCCTGGTATGCACCAAAACTTACGGTATGCGCGTTGCTCGATCATGACGGCAAGCTATGCGCATCTCGGTTGTGCTTGGTCTGGCACAAAACGCGAAAGCAAGCTGCCAGTGATCTTGATTGTCGCTTTCAAGTGAAGCGGCGGGTAAAGCACGCACCGACGGGCGCTATGTCGACCGCTGCTGCGGAACGACCAGACGGCGGGCCTCGCTGCGACCTTGTGATGATGCCACAGAGAAGCACATAAATGAGCGTTTATCGTTACCAGCTTCGACGGAGCATGTGATTGTTCCCGCTGGAGAATGCACATTAGTGTGGTGCGTTCCCGTCAGGTCAAGTAACGACCGGGGATTCCGTCCGCACCGCCTCCGTTAGACATCATGTGCTGAAGGTGTCCGAGGCTCGTGCGCAGATCACTCGCTTGGGCCGTACTCGTCTATGTGTCGAAAGGAAACACCGTCGACGAGGCGAGTGCTTCGCTTCGATCGCTCATTCGTCATAGCATTGTAGATGAGCGACGAAAGCGCGTTCATGACGCCTCGCTCCGCGCCTCGCGAATGGAGTCTAGAGTGGGTATCGTCGAAAAATACAAGTCTATGATCGTTGACGAATTGCCCACGACAATCGTTACCAGTAGAAAGAGATAGAG
>JGI24721J44947_10002913_pt1 | contig 24255 bp, 20 predicted proteins | sample YelNatPaOPGAMG01_FD_44947 | JGI IMG/M metagenome (IMG submission 44947) | reverse complement strand
GGTTTTTACCTAGGTCTACGAGGGGAGGTTCCTCAGCCCTACATATGTCCTTAGCGTAAGGGCACCTCGGGTGGAATCTACAGCCAGGCGGCGGGTTTATTGGCGAGGGAGGCTCCCCTTGAGGCCTGATCCTCTTTCTCTCCCTAGATAGCTTAGGGTCTGGGAGGGGTACCGAGGATAGTAGCATTATTGTATAGGGGTGCTGCGGGTTGCTGTACACATCGGTAGAGTCACCTATCTCCACTACCTTACCTAAGTACATCACAGCCATCCTGGAGCTCATGTACTTCACGACAGCTATGTCATGGGATACGAACATGTAGGTCAGATTATAAGTCCTCTGAAGGGACTTGAGTAGCTCCAATATCTGCGCCTGAACTGAGACATCGAGGGACGATGTCGGCTCATCTAGCACGACGAACTTAGGTCTGAGGATCACGGCCCTGAGTATGGCCACCCTCTGCTTCTGACCTCCGGAGAGTTCGTGGGGGTATCTGTAGAGGTGCTCACCGCTTAACCCAACAGTTTCAAGCTGCTTAGCTAGGTACTCCTCTGCGTTACCTACGTCAACTCCATGCTCCCTGAGGGGCTCGAGCAGGGTCTCAGCTATCGTGAGCCTAGGGTTAAGCGAAGTGTGCGGATCTTGGAACACCATCTGTGCGTTTCTCCTGAACTCCTTGAGCCCTACACCCCTCAGCTTCGTTATGTCCTTACCTTCGAAGAGCACCCTACCGGAGGTGGGCTCATAGAGCCTTAGCACTGTTTTCCCGAGGGTGGTCTTACCACAGCCGCTCTCACCTACGACGCCTAAGGTCTCCCCCGGATAGATCTCCAAGTCCACGCCGTCAACAGCCTTGACCTTCTTAGTGAAGGATCCTCTAACCGCGAAGTACTTGCGGAGGTTCTCAACCTTAACTATGGGCTCCACCCCCCTCACCTCCCCTCAACTAGCCAGCAAGCTACTCTATGGTTTTTACCTAGGTCTACGAGGGGAGGTTCCTCAGCCCTACATATGTCCTTAGCGTAAGGGCACCTCGGGTGGAATCTACAGCCAGGCGGCGGGTTTATTAGGGACGGTACAACACCAGGTATGCTCTCAAGCTTCTCGATTTTCCTAGCTGGGTTCGGAACAGATCTCAGGAGCAACTTAGTGTATGGATGCTCTGGGCTGTAAAAAACTTCCTCGGTTTCCGCTTCCTCCACAACCTTACCTGCGTACATTACATAAACCCTGTGGGCCATCTCAGCTACTACCCCTAGGTTATGGGTTATCAGTATCAAGCTCATCCCGTACCTAGATCGGAGCTCCCTGAGTAGATCCAATATCTGCGCTTGAACAGTTACATCGAGGTTCGTGGTAGGTTCATCAGCTATCAGTAGCTTAGGGCTGTTGGAGAGCCCTATAGATATGACGGCCCTCTGCCTCATCCCCCCGGAGAGCTCGTGAGGGTAGTTCCTAACTCTCACTTCCGGATTCGGTATCATGGTCTCAGCGAGTAGCTTGATTGCCTGCTTAAGTATTTCCTTAGTCGAGGCCTTTCTATGGGCCTTAACCGTCTCGATTGTGTGAGCACCTATAGTGTAAAGGGGGTCTAGAGCTGAGGTCGGGTCCTGGAAGACGTAAGCTATTTCATCTCCCCTTATTTTCCTGAGCTCGTCATCCGAGATCCTGAGTAGGTCCACAACTTCCCCAGATCTCCTCCTAAAGAGTGCTCTACCTCCTACTATCCTACCCGGCGAATCTATCAGCCTAGTTATAGCCCTAGTGGTGACTGTTTTACCGCAGCCGGTCTCCCCTACTAGGGAGACCACCTCCCCCTCAAAGACCTCGAAGGACACGCCCGAGACCGCGTGGACTACCCCAGCGTAGGTGTAGAACCTGACGTCTAGATCCAAGACCTTCAGGACGTGCTTCTCTGTTATGCCATCCTCCACCTTACTCACCTTTGAACTCTATAGCCCTCCTGGTCTTGGGGTCCAGTATATCTCTTAAGGAGTCTCCCAGTAGGTTCCAGCCTAGCGCTATGAACAGCAGTAGGGTCCCGTAGTAGATTACTACGTGCCAGCTCCTCTCCGGGAAGTACGTGGCTGCCTTGGATATCATGAATCCCAACTCTGGAACCGGTTCTTGGGGACCTAACCCAAGGAACGAGAGGGCGGCAGCGAAGAGGGTGGCCGTAGCTAGGTCGAAGGTCATCATCACGATCACCGGTGAGAGGACGTTGGGCAGTATATGCTTAAACAATATCTTACTCTCCGATATGCCCAACAGCTTAGCAGCCTCAACGAAGGGCAGTTCCCTCACGCTGAGTACACTACCGCGCACTATCCTAGCATAGCCGGGCCACCATACCAGTACCATAGCTACCCAAACAGACACTAGAGCTGCTAGCTGACCATACTCTTGGGGTCTTAGTCCGAAGAGGGCTGAGAGGAAGTCCCTGAGAACTGGGTAAGCCTCCAGGAAGTCCCTAATCCTCTTCGGCAGTACAGAGGCAAAAGCTATTGCTAGTACCAGACCCGGGAAGGCTATGAATATGTCAGTTAACCTCATAATCACCTCATCGACCCACCCCCCTCTGTAGCCAGCTAGAAGACCTAGGAAAATCCCGAGCGGTGCTCCGAGGAGGACGACAAGTATAGATATTACTAGCGATATCCTGAAGCCATACATGGACATCGCAGCTATGTCCCTGCCCCACTCATCGGTCCCGAAGGCCGGTAGCCCGCTACAGCTAGGTGGTAAGCAGGGTGGGTGGAGCCAGAGCTCCGGATTTAGCACGGACTTATACTCCCAATAAGGTTCCCAGGCGAGGGCCGGGCCCACAATAGCTAGGACCACTACCACGACCACCATGAACCCTCCTAGAACCCCTATCTTAGACCTGCTGAATGCGTAGGCCATCAGCTTCCATTCCCTGATCTTCGAGGAGTTCCTAGATCTCCAGCCTGGCGATATCCTGTCCCTTAGGTACACGTACCCATCTATGACCTTAGACAGAAACCTGTAGACGTAGTTCATGGGGCCCACCTCAGTACCTTATCCTAGGGTCTATCACAGCATACATTATGTCTACAACGAGGTTCACGGTTACATATATTATCGCGAAGAGGAAAGTGCAGGCTATCACAACCGGGAAGTTAGAGCGCGTTATGGCTTCGTACATGAGCCTCCCCATACCTGGGATGTTGAAGGCTCTCTCCGCTATGATAGCTCCCGAGAGTAGCCCGCCGAAGTTTATGCCGAGCACCGTCACTACGGGAACCATAGCGTTCTTCAAGGCATGACCCCATACCCCGAACTTACTCAGCCCCCTAGCCTTAGCGTAGAGTATGTACTCGGAGCTAAGTGCGTCTAGTAGGCTGTTCCTCACTATCCTAGCTATGAAGCCCCCGCCAAGCAACCCAAGTGCCAGACCCGGTAGATACAGCCTCCTAAATGTCTCCCCGATAACGCCGAACTCCCCACACATAGCCGCACCAAACATCGGTACAGAGCCTATAGCGCTAGCCACCGTACCTACGTAGGGGTAGCTCTGCGCTAGGGAGGCTACCATAGCCCTACACTGTGCCGATGGTAGGGGTACCCCAGCTAGCTCTGTTGTGTGGGTGTAGACGAAGAGCGCTAGGATTAGGTAGTAGTAGAGCACGAACGAGGGTATGGAGCTTCCGACTAGGGCAAAGACCCTCACGAAGAAATCCACGACACTATCCTTCTTTATAGCTGCGACTACACCTAACGGGATACCTATAGCTACTAGAAATATAAAGCCTATTATAGCTAACTCAACGGTTACCGGGAACCTCTCGAAAATCTCGTCGAAGACATTCCTCTGGCGTATAGGGTCCTCGAGATCAGCCTTCATCAGCTGGGTAACGAAGAACGTGAACTGCTCGTACCAGGGGGCGTTAAACTTGTACTTCTCCCTAATGCTCTCCAGCGCTTCGGGGTTCATGAGCTTCTCACCGACCCACGCCCTAACGGGGTCTCCGGGTATGGAGTAAGCTATTAAGTAGGTTATGAAGAGCACCCCTACTACCGTTGGAATGAATGTAGCTACCCTCCTAGCCAAAAACCTAGTTAAACCCACTCTCTACCCCCAAAAACCAACAACTCAAATTAAAAAAGCCGGTTGACCAGCCCTTAGGGCTTGTACCCGTAGAGCTTCTCCCAGATAGTTGCGTTCCAGTAGTACTTGTTTAGCTTTAGGAGGATATAGCTACCTTCCCTGTAGTCGGTTACGTAGTAGGGGCCCGTAGAGGCTGGTTTGTCTTTGAGTAACCTATAGCTAGGGTCATCCTCACCCGGTATTACGTACTTAGCCCAGGCACTCGGATTCTTACCGTTGTTGGAGTCAGCTATCGCTGCGCTGTACTTATCCCCGAGGGCGTATTCCATCGGTATTACACTGGCTATGCCTGTTGTGAATATGTGCAGTATCGGCGGGTACGGGAAGTATAGCTTGAACTTAACTACACCGGCTGTGGGCCCTTTGTAGCCGTAGAAGCCCAGCAACTCGTCCAAGGAGGTCACGGTCTTTTCCTTACCTCTGTAGACAGCTACCAGCCCCTTAGCTAGCTCCTGCTTAAACTCCTCCTCACTAAGGACAGTGGAGGCGTTTATGTCTATGAAGTCGCTGAACATCCAGGCCGCACTTCCAGCTAGGTTCAACCTGGCCACTCTCCAGCAGCTGAATAGTACGTCCGTAGCGTCTATCGGGTAGGTCTTATTGTTCCACGGATCGTAGCCTACGACACCTCCCCTTATAACGAAGTAGAGCTCCGTAGCGTCCTCACTGAAGGCCCACGCAACAGCTATCTCCGGCTCGGGCTCTATCTCCTCGTAGCGGTAGGTGACAGGTTTGCTATATATCTGCCAGAAGATCTCCCAGCCGAAGGTCTCGTAGGACTTAGCCGGGTCGAAGGTGTCGGGCCAACCTATGGTCGCTATCACCATGGTTCGCTGGTCGTTCTTTATGTTTAGAACACCGGTATCCCTAACCGGGGCGTCGGGGGTTTCCCAAACTAGGTCATACCTAGCGAAAGCTGATAGCGGGTAGTACATGTTCTGAACCCAGCTACCGTAGTTCCTGCCGGTAACGGCCTGTCCTAGCAGGATCATGACGGCCTCGTTATTGAAAACCCTGATGGCTGCGTTGATTACAGCTGCCCTCACCTCAGGGTCTAAGACGGTCCTAGACAGCTTGACTAGGGCGCTGACAGGTACGTCCTTCCAGCCGGCTGCCCCTATAGTTACGTATGCTACAGGCTTCTCCCAGTTCTTAGATGTCTTCCCCTCGTCTAGTACGTAGCTAACCACTATGATAGGCTTGTTTGCGGTCCCTGTGTACGTAGCGCCCGACCCCTTGGGTCCCACCACCACTACGAACTTCTCGGTTTCGATAGCCCTCTCGACCTTGGATATGTACTTACCTACATCAGCCGGAGCTACGCCTTTGTAGTACTTTAGCTCTGTGAACTCAGCACCTCCCCATACGAACGGCATCAGGTAGTTATCTGGGTCTAGGTAGTCCGGTACCCAGCCTAAGATAGCTACGTCATAGTTGAAGTTATCTACTCTATCTAGGAATTCCGGCCAGCTGTACACCTCGACGAACACCTTAAAGCCGAGGCTGCTCCAAGCGTTCTGCAGTAAGGCTGCTATCTGTGCTCTAGCGGTGTTGCCTAGGTTGTATATCACGGTTATGGAATACTTGCTCGGATCGAAGCCTTTCCCCTTGAGCTTACTCATTATCTCATTAGCCTTCGTCATGTTGTAGCTGTACTTCACTATACCGTACTCGGTGTAACCGAACATACCCTTAGGAACTATGGTGTAGAGCTCTGTGTAGAGCCCTCCAAAGATCTGGCTCAGTATGGTTCCGTAGGGTACCGCATAGGCTAGGGCCTGCCTAACTTCCGGGATGTTGAAGGGCTCCTTCATAGTGTTTAGTACTATGTATTGTATAGTTAGCCTAGGCTTCTCCTTATCTATCATTAGAAGAAGCTTGTGCCCGTCAACGGGAGTTAAGTTGACGTCTTTCCACCTAGCCGGCGTTACCACAGCTATGTCAGCCACCCCGGCCTTATAGAGGCTTATCCTAGTCATCTCATCGTCGACTATCAGGTAGAGGAGCTGTGTATGTAGAGCTGGCTTAACCGGAGGTGCTGTTGTAGTTGGGCTCGTTGTTGTCGGTTTCGGTGTTGTCGGTGCCGGGGTTGTTGGTGATGGTGTTGTCGGTGTGGGTGTCGGGGTAGGTGTCGGCAACATAGCTATATAAGCAACCACACCAGCAATCACCGCCACAGCAATTACCGCTATTATAACTAGGGCGGTGGTTTTCGATACCGCCTCACGTAGGTTCATTGTAAGATACCCAACCTACTATAAGATAACCAGCTAATAAATGCTATGAAGGTGTGTGGTCGGTGTATACTCTCTTCTAGGAGAACTATGGTGAAGCTGTCCTAGCCCATAACCAGCTGTCTGAAGTATTTACGTGATTGGCGAATATCTTAGGTACTTAGCTCGGAATCTTGGGCGTGCTCCAGCCCCGGAACTGAATCCAGTTATTAGACCGCAGGGGATGTATGGATAGGTTCCGGTGGATGGAGATTGGCCGTAGTCAGGTGTGGTAGAGGGCTTGTCGAGCCGAGGTTTGCGGGTTCTATAGAGGGGTACGTAGTCATAGATTCGTTTAGTGATTTGGATGGAGGTGAGGTGAGGGTGCTCTCTCTTCTACGAAACTACGGCCTAGATAGGCGGGTCGGTGTTGAGGTGGTGGCGTGTGGTACTACCCTCTCTAGGAGTAGGTACACCTTGAGATCGGGGGAGAAGCTTGTTCTCGAATCCTACTTCGCTCCTAGGGAGGGCTGTGAGGTGAAGCTAGTAGTCGATGGGGCTGTCCTCGATAGAGAGACTCTAGATGTCGCCAGTCTAGACCACGCGGAACACCCCCCGAATATCGTGATTGTGTTCCACCACCACCAACCGCCTAACTACGGTCCCGACTCTGTGTACAGGTCTCTATGGCCCTTCACATATGTCTGGAGACCTGTACTCTTCCCGTATGGTTTAGGCCCTTACCACTTCCACGCGGCACTACTGCGGAGGCTTGGTGGGGAGGTTAGACTTGTCTACAACCTAAGTCCATCCCTCATCAGGCAGTGGTACGATATCTTGGAGCGAGATGTCAGGACGTCGTCAGGGGAGGTGATAGAGTCAGGGTCGGAACTCTCTAAGGTCGTTAAGGAGACCGTGGACCTCTATAGGGAGCTAGCTGCTAGCGGGGCGATCGAGGTACTGACAAGCATCTACGCGCACACGATTGCCGGGTACTTAGTGGAGTCGTTCGGCTTGGAGGATGTTGTTAGGAGGGAGCTCGAGTACGGCTATAACATAACTAAGAGCTTCATGGGTACCGATCCTAGAGGGGTGTGGCTACCTGAAATGTCGTTCTCGATGAAGCTCCTACCCGTTCTAGGGTCCCTCGGCCTAGAGTACACGTTTCTCGATGAGAGGTACCACCTTAGAGCCGCTGAGGGCGAGGTTGGTGACCCCTACGAGCCCTATCTCATCCAAGGCGGTGACGGTAGCTCAATCATAGCCTTCTTCAGGGACACTGAGCTCAGCAACGACATAGCCTTCTCAAACAACTACTGCAGCGACATACACGCAGTCAAAGGCGCTTACAGGTTCGCCCAGAAGATACTTGGTAGGTGTGCTGTGAGCGGCATGAAGGTCCTCACACTGGCACTAGACGGTGAGAACTGGATGGCTCTATCTGAGAACCCCCCAGCAACGGCCGTGTTCTTGGAGACCCTCCTATCGCTTCTAAAGAACCTCAGTGGTAGGGGCTTGATCAAGCTTTCGACGGCGAGGGACGTAGTGAGGTCTGAGCCGCCCACGAGGAAGCTGAGGTACGTGCCGTCCACCTCATGGCTAGGCTCATACAGCAAGTGGCGGGGTGAGAGGGCCGAGCACGAGGAGTTCTGGAAGGCTGTTGAGGACAGGGTTGCTAGGTTCAGGGAGTACACCGCTAGGAACGGCCTCGACGAGAGGGCGAAGAGCGCTGAGCGGGCTCTGTGGCACGTGCTAGACAGCGACTACTGGTGGGCTGAGTTCTGGAATGAGGAGATGCTGTCTCTGTGGATGAGGGAGTTCGACAGGTATATTACTACCGGCTCGCACTAGTAGTGATCGGTGTGGGGGTTGACATGATCGATACGGACCGTTATGTACTAAGCGTCACACCGGACATAGCCCTAGACTTCGGGTACACATACGCTGGTGGGCTCGGGGTCCTCGAGGGGGACAAGCTGTACGCTGCCGGTGGCTTAGGACTGAACTATGTTGTGCTGTCACTGTTCTACAAGCACGGCTACGTTGACTGGGACTTCGATGAGGGCGGTAACCCTAGGCCGAGGCCTCAGGAGCAGCCTGAGGACTTCCTGAAGAGCTTGAAGGTTGAGGATAGGTTCACGGTCAGTATTAGGGGGGAGAGCGCTGAGGTGGAGGCACTCGCCTACAGGTATGGTTCAGCTAAAGCGGTCTTCTTCAACGCTCTATCACCTCAATGGGTTGTTAAGGCTGTTGACAGGATATACGTAGAGGAGGGGGTAGATGAGAGGACATATAAGTACGTACTCTTCTCGAAGGTAGCGGCCGAATACGTAAAGAGGTACTGTAATGTAAGTGACCTAGCCTACATAGACCTCCAAGAGGCCTACACCGCCATATTACCTCTACAGCTGAAGATACCGGGAAAGTACCGGCTTGTGATTCACACAGCCGGTATCTGGGGCCATCCGACCCTCCCGAGGGAGGCCTTAGAGAGGGAGTTCGGCTATAAGCTCATCGAGAAGGAGATTCTGCTAACGGAAATAGGTCTCGCCGCCTCGCAGCAGGCTTTCGCGGTATCGGCTAAGCACTACGACATCCTGCGCAGGATATTCCCGCACTTCAACGATAAGCTGACCTTCGTGACTAACGGCGTGAACATAGAGCGGTGGATGAACCCTAGGCTCAGGAGCCTCTTCGAGTCCCAGCGAGCAAGCTTGAGCCAGCTTGAGGAGCTTAAGTCCAAGCTCGTCTACGACCTCGAGAAGTTCCTACAGAATTACAAGAAAGATGTTGTGCTAGACGGTAAGTTCGTTGCTGTATGGGTTAGGAGGATTACTGAGTACAAGAGGCCGTGGATGGTCGCTAGGCTAGCTAAGGAGCTGAAGGACCTTCCCATAGTCTTCGTCATCGGGGGGAAAGCGCACCCTCAGGACCTGGCTGGCATAGAGTACATGAAGACCTTCAGGAAGATGCATATGGAGATGCCTAACGTAGTGTTCGTCCACGACTACGACGTAGCGAAGGCGAAGCTACTGCTATCCTCCGGGCACCTCCTGCTCTTCACACCGTTCTCTGGTTTAGAGGCCTGCGGGACAAGCTACATGAAGTCAGCGATCAATGGGACGCCTTCCCTAGCTTCTAGGGACGGGGGAGCGCTTGAGCTCATAGTTAACGGGGTCAACGGATGGCTCTTCGGTGAGGACATTCGGGAGCCCGTAGACCTGGGTAGCAAGGATGCTCAGGAGATCAACGAGAGGGAGTACAGTGAGCTCAAGGAGAAGTTGCTTAAGATCTACAGCACGTTCAGAGACGAGCCGGAGACCTTCTACGACGTCTCTCTATCTGCGATAAGGTCGTTCATTCCACGAGCTAGCATGGTCAGGGTGTTGAGGGAGTACTACCCTGACCTCATAAAGCTCCCCCTAGTTTAGTATAGCGGATGGAAACCTTCAGGGAGGTCAACACAAAGCCAGATCCGTGTCAGAGTTCGAAGGTGTTAGCTCATGATTCACTCCCGTAGCTACGGAGTCCTCCTACACATATCGTCCCTATCATCACCATACGGAGTCGGTGACTTCGGCCCTGAGGCACGTCGGTTTCTGGACGTTCTAGCTGATGCCGGAGCACGCTGCTGGCAGGTTCTACCTCTGTCCCCTACGAGACCTCCTCACTACTCCCCCTACTCTACGGAGTCGGCGTTCGCTTTGAACCCTATCTTCGCTAGCCCGGACGATCTAGTGGAGGACGGCTTAATTGATAGGAGCGCGGTCGAGGGTATGAGGACGGAGCCTAAGGTGTGGGCCGACTATGACTACGCTATGAAGGTGAAGGAGAAAGTCCTGCTTAAAGCCTTCGAGAACAGCAGGAGTAGGGAGAGGTGGGTGCGTCCCTTAGTAGATGACTTCTTCGACAGGAACTACCACTGGCTTAGAGACTACGCGCTTTTCCGGGTTATTGAGGGCGTGTACTCCCATAGTTGGAGTGAGTGGCCCGAAGAGCTTAGGGATAGATCCCCGCAGGCACTTGAGAGAGTCTGGAGTGAGCATAGGGATAGAATAGACTTCGTGCTATTCGAGCAGTATGTCCTCTGGCGCCAGTGGTCTAAACTCAGGCACGAGGCGAGAGCGAGGGGCATATCCATTCTAGGCGACGTACCGTACTACGTTGACCATGACAGCGCGGACGTCTGGGCTAGCAAGCACCTATTCAAGCTGGACAGGCATGGTAGGCCGTTATTCGTTGGTGGTGTCCCACCCGACAGGTTCAGCTCTACGGGTCAGCTGTGGGGTATGCCGACATACAGCTGGGAGAACCACCTCGAAGAGAGGTTTAGGTGGTGGGTCCGCAGGCTCTCGCGTAGCCTCGAGCTATTCGACATAGTCAGGCTCGACCACTTCAGGGGGTTCGTAGCCTACTGGGAAGTACCGGCTGGGAGCTCTACAGCCGCGGGGGGTAGGTGGGTCCCAGCACCTTACGAGGAGTTGTTCAAGGAGCTCTCCAGGGCTTTCCCATCGATGCCTTTCATAGCTGAAGACCTAGGACTCATAACACCGGATGTTCGTGAGGCGGTAGCACGGTATGGGTTCCCCAGCATGAGGGTCCTAATCTTCGCGTTCTCAGGCTCGCCAAACAACGAGCACCTACCGCACAACTACCGCGATAATACAGTGGTTCTAACGAGCACGCATGACACCAACACCGTCAGAGGATGGTTCGAGGAGGAGGCCGCGGACCCTGAAAAAGATTTCCTGCGTAGGTACATAGGATCAGAGGTATGCGAAAAGACTGTGAGCGATGTTCTCACCCGGCTTGCTCTATCCTCCACAGCCGGGCTCACCGTCATACCAGTACAGGACATCCTCGGTCTTGGAAGTGAGGCCAGAATGAACAGACCTGGGAGGGCCTCAGGGAACTGGCTCTGGAGGCTGCTTCCCGGGCAACTGACCACCGCGGACATTAGGAGACTCAGAGAATGGGCCGAACTCTACAGCAGGGTATAGACCCTACATAACGGGAAGCTGCGAGAAGTTAAAGAGCTGTATCCGGAGGATCTGGGGGTTCAGCTCTCATACAGGTTTGATGCGCTTTCATCGCATCATCTCCATTTCCCCGCATCCCGCTCGGGCCTCATCGAGGGCTAGGAAACCTTTTCGTTTGGCTCAACGATCCTGCGCTGAATAACCTCCTCACCGTCGTGGTAGATGCTGATAACCAGCCACGCCTGGTGACCTAATCTAATGGCCCACTTAACCATCCTCTGAGCTAGGAATTCCTTGCCCCTTACTGCCTGATGCCTGATACATCACCATGACTGGAAGCCTCGCCATTCATGGCGAGGAGGAGGTCAGTGAACCTCCCTGTACTCAGTCCTGAACGTCGTGAACTTATTCCACGCGATGTGGGCTAGGAAGCCTGCTTCTAGCTTTGGCTCGAACTCCTTGTAGGCTCCATCCTTGTGGTGATGTGCTACTACCTCACCTACGTAGAGCACGTGATCACCGTAGGGGTGCCTGCCGATGACCTTGCATTCGAGGTTTGCGAGGGCGTTTCTGATTATGGGCGTACCAACTTTCTGGGCTGGCACTAGCTCGAGCTTCGTTTTCCTCAGTTTCTCGGGGCCGTGCTCCGACCCAACTATCCAGACATCCTGGAGCATGCCCACGTCGGGGACACTGACAACGAACTCCCCGTACCTCTCCACAAGTTTATAGGTGTACCTAGTGGGGGCTATAGAGACTGCCACAATCATCGGTTTCGCCGACACGACAGTGACCCAGTCCGCAGCCATCACATCCACCTCCTCCCCATGCCTACCTGACACCACTAGGTACGTCCTCAGAGGGTAGAGCAACCTGTACGCCACAGGAATCACCACCTAGTTACAGCTAGCTAGCAACTAAAAACCTCACCATTCATGGTGGGGATTGGGAGAAATACTTGCGAGNACCATATCGTCATCGTCGCGGCTGCCCCTAAGCCCGCGCGGGACGCNTGGAAAGGAGATGAAGTGATGAAACATACCAAGCCAAGCTATATACCCACATGAGAGCTGAACCAGAGCTAATAACATAGCCTCACTCTTCAGGGCAGGGCTTCCAGTTACGACCTTTCCTGTCTATTTTTTTCTCAACACTAGACAAGCATGTGGGTTGCTTTGAGTAGACCGAAAGATGTGCAGGTGTTGTTAGAGGCTGAGGAGGTCAGTAAGTTCCTTCTCTGCGTTTCTTCCTATATACTTAAGGGGTTGAGGAGTCACTTCCCCGGGCTCGACGCGTTCTTCTTACTTAACCTGCGTTCGGCTGGCCTAGAACCGGAGGCAGCCCTATTGTTTGACCCTGAGACGTACTTAGAGACCCTCACCAAGGTTCTAGGTAGTGCTGAAAGAACTAAGCAGCTACTGATCACAGCACTTCCGAAGGGGAAGGCATTCAAGGAAATTGCACAGGTGCTTATATCTAAGCACAGGAGGGATGAGATCGAGGAAGCGGCGCTAGCGATAATAAGAAGGTACCGAAAGGATGTAGAGAGGGAGTGCTCTAGGATCGCGTAGGGAGGCATTAGGCTCGCCGAGCCCTAGGAATTCTTTTACTCATAGAGCTGATCATGGGCCTTCCCACTAGCTACCTGCTGTGTAAACCGATATAAAGCTCGATGAACACCTAACCTAGCTAAGTTCCCGGTCCTTAGCTAGCTCAATGGTGCGGGATGGGGATCAACGCCTTGGAGCACTCTTTAAAGCACTCCTCTAGTTCTTCGGGTGATATCTCCACGGCTGGTTTACCCCTTCTCCAGAGGAATGCCTCGTATTTAAGGGTGCCGTAGCTTGCGGGCGCGTACGATAGCTTCATTACAGCATCGGCTACTATCGCTTCCCTATTGTAGACCTGCTCATCTATGCGCCTACCTACCCTCAGTACTAGGAGCCCCCTACTCTTCAGGTAGTTGAGCTGGTTGTACACCTCCCTGACATACCTCTCTGAGGGGGTGCTCGCCCACAGCAACTCAACTCCGTGGAACACCACAGCATCAGGTCTCACAGAATCCACCAGCTGAAGTTCGTCTATAGCTAGCTGCGTAGTGCTGCGGCTGAACGGGTTCATACTCACGAAAACGACTCTCTCTTTCAACAGCTTCTCAGAGACAGCCCGCTCTATCCCCAGCTCCTCAGCTCTCTCTAAAGCTATCTCTGTTAGTGCTCTAGGTGAGTACCTGTAGCTTAAGAAGAGAATGCGCATGTTGTTCGCAACGGCTGTAGCGAGCAGGAAGGTGAAGAGATCTCTGAAGTCGCTGTCGGTGGGGTGGTATATATCCACCACGAACCCTCTTCTAAGAGAGCCCCAAACCTGCTTGAGGGCCTCGCAGGGTAGCTCAACCTCACCGACCTCTGCCGGTATCTCCCCCAGTACTGGGGGTACGGAGACCTCGAATCCCCTACCCCCTGTTATCGAGAACGGTATCTCCGCCAGCGAGATGTTGCACCCCCTCGCCTTCCTCACCTCAAGTTTCCTCACTAGAAAACCCTCCTCAACTTCGCTCTTCAGTACCAGGACAGCATCCGCCACGAACTCCGCGGTCTCCGTTGTTTCTAGACCGTAAGGCAGCTCCGCGACAAGGACTACCAGCCCGTTGTTAAGTTGAGCAAGGTTGTAGAGGTAGTTCGTTAGCCAAGCCCTCCTCTCGGAGTCTCCTGACCCAGCAAGTACCGGGTTGAGGGAATCGATCACTACGACCTTATGCTCACCCGCAGAGACCAGAGNGTTCAACACGTCTACAATACTATCTACTTTCGTCGGAACCGGTAGGCGGACGAACCTCAGCAACCCCTNGGACTCAGCAGATGCGAGGTCTAGGCCTAGCCCCCGCATGTACTTGAAGAACCTGTCCTTATCTTCGTAGAAGGAGATGTATAGGCATCCCCTACCCTCGAGAGCGTTCCTATAACATATGGTTGATGCGAGGGTGGTCTTCCCCGAGCCAGGGTGTCCCAAGACAAGCAAGGTATAAGGGCCCTTCAAACGCCCAAGCAGCTTCTCCAGCCCTTCAACACCTAAGGTGTAGCCGTCAGCTGACGTAATTCAACCCAAGGTAGGGTTTAACCACAAAAATAAATGTTTCCGTTTAGGTGGTTCATTGTTGAAACCCTCCGCAATGAAGCCGGGCTCAGCGGCCGGCGATGTCCGCACTGCTTATCCATAGCGACGGCGTGGCTACGTAATCCACTACCTCTAGGTCTCCTCCAACCCCTTGGAGGCTCTCCGATAGTAACCTGTAGACGTTACCGCCTAGAATGACGCCTTTGACCGGCTTGACTGGCTTACCGCCCTCCACCAACATACCGTGGGTTATAGTAGCCTTTAGTCGCCCGGTCGCCGGGTCGCTCATCCAAGACCCTATCACCTCGTAGACCACCAACCCCTTCTTAACCTCCTCCGCGAACGAGTCAGAAGAGCCCTTACCAGGCCTTACTACGAGGTTCGTAAAGCTCGGTACCGGCTGGGACGCCGGTCTCTGCCTCAGACCGTTCCCAGTCGGCTCGCTACCCATCCTGCGGGATGTGTAGTAGCTGTGGAGCATGGTTTTGAATACCCCCTTCTCAATCACGTTCTTGGTTCTAGTGGCGATGCCCTCATCGTCGAAGGGCCTTGACCCAACTGCCACCTCGATCGATGGGTCATCGACTACGGTTATCTTCTCATTGAGCACTCTATCTCCTAGCCTACCCTTGAGCGGGCTCCTACCTTCCAGTATGTTCAAAGCCGAAAACGCTGGTGCGAGAACTGACATCAGGATCTGCCCCGCTACACTTGGTGTGAGTATGACGTCGTACTTGCCTGACTCTATCGGCGAGGAGTTAAAGAACATGAGGGCCCTCTCACCTTCCCTAATGGAGACTGCCTCAATCTCCTTCAGGTCCACCCTCCTCCTTATATAACTCAGGGTCTTATCGGAGTGAGCCCCTCCCCTCTTGAGGCTTAGAGTTAGCCACATCATCGCACCGGAACACCTCACGCTCTTGCTGACCCCGTGGGAGTTAGCGATGAAAACCTCCACCTCACCGCTCGCTACCATACCTTCGGCTATGGTCGCCCTATCAACACCTCTCGCTAGGGCCGGCTCCTTGAGCTTGCCCGCAACATGCGATAGGAGACCCGCTAGCTCCTCCTCGCTAATGCCGGCCGTGCTCTCATCATAGCACGCCACCTGGTTAAGTCCGCCCACGTCAGTAGGGAACCCGCTCCAGTAAGGATCCTCGGGAGAGGACCTAGCAGAAGCATATAGCTTGTCCACTAACCTCCCTACGTCTAGGCTGAGCACGTTAGTACTCACACTACCAACCCTCCTCCCCAGAACCCCCCGCACACCGATGTCGTAGTCCTCCCGCACAGCACCCTCAAGCACTCTGTCGTCAGCTACTGTAAGCGTCTTCATCAGGGTCCTCACAGCATATACCTCCACCTCACTCAGACCCCTCTCAAGAGAGTTCCGGAGTAGCCTCTCGGAAACCTCCACGACGTCCGGCATCTCAGCCACCCCCGATAGTTATCTCCCTGACCCTCACATGCGGCCCCCCATCACCCACCCTAACGGTCTGCCCGCTCTTACCGCAACCGCCGAAGACGCTCGTCCTAATAACGAGGTCCTTCCCGACGGCGTCAACCCTCTTCAAAGTCTCGAGGATCAGACCGGTCAGCATCACCCCCTTGACCAGCCTAACCGGCTCACCGCCCTCCACAACATAGCTGGGTCCGCTAGTGAATGTGAAGGCACCTGTCAGCGGATTGACCTCACCGCCCGACGCACCCCTACCTCTAACGTAAAGCCCTCTCCCCATGTCCCTGATCATCTCCTCCACCCCCCAGTCACCGGGCTCCATGTAGGTGTTCGTCTGGCGCACGAGGAGCGGGTCTCGGTACGTCATAACCCTAGCGTTGCCCGTGGGCTCTCCCCCCAGGGCTCTAGCTGTCACTAGGCTGTGTAGGAACCCCTCTAATACCCCCCTCCTCACAGTATATGTCCTCTTCTTCGGGGTGCCCTCATCATCGAACGGTACGTAGGCCCCTCCCTCAACCACACCGTCATCCACAATCGACACCAACTCACCAGCCACAACCTGCCCTAACCTACCGCGAAGGACGCTCCCACCAGCTAGGACGCTGTCACCCTCGGTCGCGTGGCCGAACGCCTCATGAAGCATTAACCCAACCATATCGTTGTCTAAGACAACATCGTACCTACCCGGCTCTACCCTAGGGGCCCTAGCAGACTCAACCACCAGCTTAGCCCTCCAAGATGCCCAATCCCTCCAGTCGACGCTCTTCATAAACTCCCACCCGGCGACCTTAGATTCGTGGTCCCGCAGAGACTCGTAAGCACCATCAACATGCGACACCAAGGCTGCTGACACCCCTATCATCCTCACCTCATACTCAACGCTATCGCCATCGCTGGAGATGTAGTACCTCTGATCCCTCTCATAGCCAAACCTCAGAACGGAGCTTGCTATACCTGAGACGGTTGAGATCTCCCTGTGCATATCCTTCAACAGCTCCACCTTCTCAGAAGAGTCAATGCTCTCGGGGTCGATAGAGTAGTTCGCAACGGCTCTAGCCCTTACAGTTGGGCGCTCATAGAGCTGCACGCTGATCGACTTCTCGGACACGGCCCTAGCGATCTTGTAGGCCCTCATAGCCGCCTTAGCCACATCATCTCTCTCCACAGAGTTCGTCGATGAGTACCCGACCGACCCACCGACAACAACCCTAATACCTACACCGTTAATGTAGCTGCTCGATAGCTCACGGACCACCCCATTATCGAGAAGTACTAGCTCACTATAATGCCTCTGAACCCTGGCATCTATGAAGTCCGCATTAAGTTTACTACACAGGGCATCTATGAAGTCGGGGTCCAGCAAGTAAGTCCCCATGAGAAGTATGGGCCGTCAACATAAAAAGCTAACTGACGGCAAATCGGTGGCGGCTGTTCGATTCTCTACTTATACACTATTTGTACACTATTACCTCTAAAACCCCTCTCTTCACTCTGACACGTGTTTTCTCGGGCTTCGGCTTTATTGGTAAGGTCACGGACAGATCGTACTCCTCGACCCCTACCCCCCTATACCGCTCGGACCAACTACCTACATCAAGCCTTGACCTCAGCTTCGCCTTCACATGCATTACGTTTTCTTCGAACCACACGTCTACCTTCCCAGCATCGGCATATGGTATGTCTACGTACACTACCAGGCGATTGCCGAGATCTCTAACTGTGTAGAGAGGTTCCACCGACTCTGCGAAGATCTTGGTCTCCCTCTCTTCGTACCTAAGCTCCTTGATAGCCTTCTCTATTTCGCGGGCTATGGCCTCCTCCACCTCCCTCACTTTCCTCTCGATCTTCTTGAGGAACTCGTCGAGCGGCCCCTCGCTGGAGCTCGACACCGCGACCACCCTACGCGTAGAGGAATGGGGAGTACTCCATGTCCTTCCTCATCTGCTTCATAACCCCGGTCGTCTGCCTCATAAGCTCACGTGTCTTGACCTTGATGAGCTCTGCCTCCTCCAGCAGCTTCTTCGTGTCGATGTTGATGTTAGTGATCCTGGAGAATACCTGCAGTCCTCGGGCAGCTGCCTCGGGGTCGGGGAACTCCATGAAGCACTCCGTGAGAAGTAAGAGGGAGTTAAACCCCTTCCTCACGCTCTCCCTAATCAGGACTGCGTATGCTCCTACTAACACCCCCTGCTTTAGGGTCACGGCCCCGCCCTTCTCGGCTACCTCAGCCATCCTTCTGTTTGAGGAGACGTAATATGTCTTCAGCTCCTCCAGATCCAGCCTATTAGGAGAGGGAATCCCTGAGAGGGACACTACATGATCTACGCCCCTAAGCCTCGCATAGTCTACAACAGCAGATGCGAGCATTACCTGGGCTGCCGGAGATATCGCAACGTCCGTAAAGACCGCGACCAGGCTCCTACCAGCATAGATCCTGAGTGGAGATCGGGGAAGGCCCTCGCGTACCACAGCTATGTGTGCGAGCTCAGGAAACTCCACATCCCCTACCTCCTCCAGACCTAGGGTACTCACTATGTGGGAAGCAGATATCACGCTGACTAGCCCAGCATCTGGAAGGGAGAACAGCAAAACAGAAGGTCTCTCCATCTCGAGAGGCTTATACTCGATGAACCTGAAGCCACCGATCACCTCCTCCCTGAAGGTGCTCAACTAGCACACCAGAATTCAACTCTTCACAACATTTTTATGCTGCGGAAAGGCACTGAAATCATGCCGCTGCATTATCGGAGATCACGTATTTTACGTATTTTACATTGAAAGCCTCGCCCTTTAGGGCGGGGAGGAGGTCAGATTGAAAGTCCTACCTTCTGAGGCGGAACGGAATGAATATGGACACTTATAAGTCTTTTACCGTCCTCTTCGCGGTGATGTGCGTGAGGCTGTGCTGGTCGCTGGCTATGTTTCTCTACGGGTCGAAGATCCGGTCGGGGCTGAACCCTCGGGGAAGTGGGATGCTATTCCAAGCCCCTACCCGGAGAGTTCCTCGTCCTTCAGGGCGGGATGGAATAGCCCTTCGCGACTGTTTCGAGTTTCATATAGGTTTATAAGGGTTGTTGATGCCTCCTCTGCTGGGGAGACGCCTCGGGATGCGGGTATGCGGGTATGCTGTGAAGACCCGAGAGAGGCGGGATTGGATGGAGCCAGGATGCGAATCCCGATGAAAGGGATCCCGAGGACTGTGAAGCCAAGGGAAGAGAGCTCGATACCAAACAACATCAAGCCCTATGAAACCCGAACCCCTTGCTTAACGTAGGGTGGATACCCTTGGGAGGAGCTAGGGAACTCTTCGAGCGCTCAGTCATCTTCGGGGCTGGAGGAAGCGGCGATGTAGTGTCGGCTTATGTGGTCTGCGAGCTGCTGAGGTCTGCCTATGGTGTGGATGAGTGTGTTCCGGGTGCTGTACTTTGGGAGAGGTGGGTGGTGGATCCCTACCCAGGTCCTATACCTAGGCAGCTGATCCGCAGTGCTGCTGTCAGGGGCTGTGTCTACGTGGGTCCGAATACCTACGTCGAGAGACCGGGTAGGGCTGTTAGGCTTACATCAGCTGCGGTAGCTGAGGTAGCTGGTGTTGAGGTGCCTGCGGCTACCCTAGAGTACGGTGTTGTTGGGATCGGGAGGTGCTTCGATGAGCTGGCTAGGGAGGGTTGGAGGGTGGTCGTACTGGATGTAGGAGGGGACGTGCTAGCCCGAGGTGGTGAGGAGGGGCTTTGGTCCCCCCTAGCGGACAGCCTATCGCTAGCAGCTGCTTCGGAGATGGACTCACCTCTGGTGGTGCTGGCGCCGGGGGCTGACGGAGAGCTGAGCGCTGACTATGTGCTCTCCAGGGTAGCCGAGGTGCAGGCACTAGGCGGTCTTTACGGGGTTATAGGGCTCTGGGTGGACCTAGTGAGGATCTATGAGAGGATCCTACCTAAGGTCACTAGCGAGGCTAGTAGGGTGCCCTACATAGCCCTGAAGGGGTGGTCCGGTGATGTGGGGATGCGCGGAGGTTCGCGGAAGGCCTACGTGGGCCCTCTGTCGCTAGTAGGCTTCGTTCTCTCATCTAAGGTGACTGCCTCCATATCCCCGCTTGCTAGGGCTCTAGCTAGCACTGGGAGTCTAGCCGATGCTTGGAGAGCCCTAAACTCGATCGGGGTAGTCACGGAGCTGGACGTGGAGGTAGAGCTCGCGAAGATGGTTGGATGTGGGAATGCGGCCTCAGGGGAGGACTACCTTAAGGCTAGGGAGGTTGCTAGGAAGAGGCTAGCACCTCCGTTGAAGTAGGAAGCTGGTAGCATGGTTCTCCTTAGCTACCTAGAACTCTCTTAGCTATGAGGATGAACTCTTCCTTGGTGATCGGTCCTTTCTTGAGTACTGAGTAGAACTTCACCTCTGCTAGGATCCTTGCTAGGGCGTCAGCACCTACTTTAGCAGGGTCTATTCCGACCTCCCTCAAAGCCTCAATTATGTTGGCCCTACCCGACTTCTTGCCCAGCACCACCTCGATCCCCTCCTTCCTACCTACGAGCTCGGGCAGTATCGGGAACACCTCCGTAGGTCTCACCTCCCTAGCCGAGACCCACCACTCGGTCACCATCCCGGACTCGACCTTGTAGGGTGAGTCCCCGACGACGGGTTTGTGGGGAGGTAGCTTCACACCTGAGAGCTGCTCTACAAGCTTAGACAGCCCGTAGAGCTTGTCAAACTTCACACCGGTTCCAACCCCTAGTAGTAGCTCTAGCGCTAACACGGTCTCCTCCAACGCGGCGTTACCAGCTCTCTCACCAATTCCATTGACAGTTACATGAACCACCGACGCACCGGCAGCTACAGCGGCTAGGGCGTTAGCTACCGCTAGGCCGAAATCGTTGTGGGGGTGGACCTCTACGGGCTTCTTCGTAAGCGTCCTCAGCTGCCTNGTTAGGTNCTCCATGGAGAACGGGTTTACGACCCCGAAGCTGTCGGCGATCGTGATGGAGTCCGCGGAACCCCGCGCAGATTCCGCAACCTTCTTTAAGAGCTCGTAGTCAGCTCTAGTCAAGTCTATCGCGAGGAGGGTGACGAAGAGCCCATGCTGCTTCGCGTACTCAGCAGCGTTAACAGCCGTGCTGATGGCCCTATCCTCCGGGAGACCGTACCCGTACTCGATTATGTGCTTNCTGGACGGAAGCTCCATCACCACCCCGGACACATCGGCCTTGAGGGCTAGGTCGACGTCATGCCTTAGACACCTCGAGAACGCCATGACCTTAGCTTTAAGGCCGAGCCTGGCTATCTCCTTAACGGCCTCGAAGTCATCTCGCGAAGCAGCCGGCATCCCAGCTTCCACCCTATCTACGCCGGCCTCGTCGAGGGCCGTAGCTATCCTAACCTTCTCATCCTTCCTAAACACTACACCTGCCTGTTGCTCCCCGTCCCGCAGAGTAGTGTCATGTATTGCTACTTTCTCAGGTAGCTCGAGCCTACTCCTAACTCCCTCGTCAAAATTGAGTGGACTAACAAACCATAACTTAGAAGTCCATCTATACAAACATCCCACCAAGNTATTTTCGTGTAGAAGCATATAAGCACCTACACGAAGAGACGGAAAAGAATCTAAGAACCTACAACCGAAAATCTAGATGCCCGCACCCTAGGTCAGCAACCATGAATTCCGGGACGTTCCCAAAGCTCAGCATACCTAAAAGAACTGCTAAGCCAAATAATACAAAACAGTTCCCGAAGGTCCCACAGAGAACCACGTTACAGATGAGGCCCCCGCCCTTTAGAGCGGGAGGAGGTCAGCGACTTTCAGCCCGATTTAGCCTATAGGTCCTCTCGATATAGCAGACCCTGACCGAGAGTCCGGGAGTTCGCCGACCTCTAGGACTAGGTAGACTGCCTTTACATTGATGTATAATGTCCACCAAGGGAGCTCCAGCTTCAACACAGTTGCATGTGGTAGTACTGGTACTACTATCTCCCCTTGTGGAGAGCAGCTCCTGTAGTTGAAGTAGGCGTAGTCGTAGATGTGCCCATCCATTGCTGTGTATGTGTTTGAGATCCTAACGATGAAGCAAACTCCCTGTGTGTTGCTGTAGTTAATTATTAAAATGCCGGGATCTGGGGTCGTAATGGTGATGGGTGAACTCAAACCGGTGACCACCCAATCCCCTTCTGCGGCTTTCCGCACCCCTATAGTGAGGTTGCTTAGTAGATGTACTCGTGTCCAGTCATCGATGACCGCACTGAGTACCTGGGTATGTAGGTATATAGCCCTAAGCCTCGCAGCAAGAGCCTGCAACTCGCCCACAGCTTCAAGCTGTCTAGTGGCGTTCAGGTACTTGGATTCTAGATCCCTACGTGCTGTCTCAGTCTCCTCGTAGAGCTTCCGGCAGTTACTGAGGGAAGGGAGAAGATCCTCGTAGCTCCTCCTAAGAGAGGAGTAACCCTCCGCCAGCTTCGAGCAGTTAGCCGCTAGGGACTCAGCAAAGCGGTACACTGCTGTGTAGTTCGAGTAGAGGTTCTCTGCGTAGAGGCTTAACGACCTGACCTCGCTCTTACACTCCGAGAGCACCTTCTGACAACCTTCTAGGCGGCTTAAAGAATCCCCCAACCGGAAGTAGAGAGCAGCGGCCAGCGCCGAGAGAGACACTACAGCAATCACCAACACGTAGACCAAGGACATACCTACCCTAACCGCACGGTCTGAAGACCCCACAGCAGTAAGTCACCCAAATAAACAAGCGAACAAAGCTTATTTGGAGCGCAGCACTAACTAGCTGATGATTTCAAGGACAGCCCTCCCATTTAAGGTGAATGATCTTGGTGTAAAGCCATACATCGTGGTCGAAGAAGTAGGCCTCCGGGGCTCTTAGAATTAAGTGTGGAGAAGACCTATCCAATAAGTTGTAGTAGGGAGTGGACTGGAGATCGCTATCAAATAATTAAATACGCTGAAATCGTGGGTCTCAGGGGTTTAGTGCGAGTTTTGAGGAAGTCGAGTTATTGAGGAGCAGGGCTGAGTCGTTTCTCAGGAATGCACAGCGCTTAATCGAGGAAGGAGAGGCAGACATCGCAGTATTCAGCTTGGAGCAGTACTGCCAACTCATATCGAAGTATAAACTACTAGTCTACACTGGGGTTCAGCTCTTATATAGGTTCGTATGGTTTTATGGTCATCGCCTCATCTTCTTTCCTCCGCATCGCTCCTTGGGTCTGCATCTGCCTTGGAGGTCTTCGGGGCCACCCCGGAGACCCCACATCTTGGGTGCCTCTTGGAGCCGCCCTCAGAGCATCACAGGGCAGCCCACCACTCCGGGGATATGTTTCCAAAAGACTAAAAGCTTTTCTAACACCTGCAACCCTGGGCGATAACGCGGCTAGGTTCATACACGCCGAGTGCTCCGTAATAAAGTTCAGGGCCGGGACGGTAGTCCTATACCCACTAGCAAAGCACCAGCCCGAGGTAAAGCCGCTGCACAGCAAGAGAGTACACGCAGTAATAATAGCAGAAGAATAGCGCCAAATCATATAAACCCATATGAAACTAGAAACAGCTACGAAAGGCTCATATCCTAGAACACGCTCTATTGGGCAGTTGATTAGAGAGCTCGGCAGAGTAGACCCGAGAATACTTGTACTAGTTAGTGATGTGAAGAATCTACACTGTGTTGCGAGACTAGAAGAAGCCTACATATCCTCGAGGTATCTACCATACAGGTACACTATTGAAGAAGTTAAGGATATAGGTAGATTCGTTCTAGAGGTGTTTAAACTCATTGTCGACTCAATATAAATCCAACTTAGAGTACTTGAAGAATTACCGCGTAGTTGCTGAGAGAGTGAAGGAGGTAGTGAGACTCCTCGATCCCAGTGCGAAGATATATGTATTTGGCTCCGTAGTGCGCGGATTATACACGGCCTCCAGCGACATAGACATACACATCATTACAGAGAAAATGAACCTAAAATACGACATAATGGTAGCGGTATATAGAGAGCTCCCAGAAGCACCAATACAACTACACGTAGTAACGCCGTATCTCTACAAGGAATGGTACAAGAGATTCATGAAACCAAGCGAAATAGTAGAGATATAGCGTTGGGCACAATATTGAGGGGTATTACATGACTTGCTCGCAACACGAAAACCAGCTTCAAACACACACCTGTGCTAACGTATTCTGATGTCAAGGTGTCTGTTAAAGACAAGAAATGCCCACTAAGTTATTGTTCCGAGAAGATTGCCAAGCTTAACCAACTCTCTACTATTGCTGAAGATAAAGCACGCGGGGACGGCACATCTCATAAGGAACTTCAAGCACAAATAATGACCGTGGGGACGCGTACACGGTTATAGCCCTTCGAGAAGCATTGGG
>JGI24721J44947_10002898_pt1 | contig 24309 bp, 24 predicted proteins | sample YelNatPaOPGAMG01_FD_44947 | JGI IMG/M metagenome (IMG submission 44947) | reverse complement strand
GCCCGCCCGGCTGCCGGACGGCCTTCTGCCCCCCTACATCGACACCGTGAAGACCGCGAACTGGACCCTGTTGCACCCGGAGGAAATAGACCCTGCGCGGCAGTGGCTGATCATCCCCGCCCACCCCATAGACCCCGAATTCCGGAGATGCTACATGCTGGGCACCGATTCCCACGTCACCTACGGCAAGCTCATCTTCGTGGCCCCCATAGGTTCCAGGCTCCTGGTGGAAGGCGATTTCCCCCACGCCCGCTACTTCGAGTACGAGATCCTCCCTCCCCTGGATCCCGAGCACCCGGCCTCCGGAACCATGGGGGAGACGCCGGAGGTCCCCATAGTGGACGTGGACATCGAGCCGGATGCGGGGAACACCAATCCTTACCGGGTGGGCGCCGACCGCAACGCCGCCGCCCGCCACTACCATCTCTCCTTCGACCTGCAGCTGGGTAACGCCGTCGAACTCAACCCGGAGGCCATGAAGGCGCCCGANTACCGCGCTCCCGGCAACACCCGCACCGGCGGGCCCTTCGGTTTCGCCGGCCCCTGGGGGAACAACGTCTTCACCCCCTCCGTGCTCTGGATGCGCATCTACGCCCCCGACAAGGACGTGGATATATACGGCGGTGTATCCCTACCCAGGGCCACGCTGCGACTGGATACCGGGGAGGAGTTCTGGCTGCAGTGCGATTTCTCCGTCGCCGCGGAGCGNGAGAACACCCAGGTTCCGGCCGGTTACGATCCGCCCAGGGAGCCCTTCCCCGCCATCGGCCCCCGGCTGGGATGGCATAAGATCTTCGGCCTGGCCCTCATCCGGGCGGAGACCCTCGGCTACCTGCAATCGCAACCTTACGGCCACCTGCCCGCCGAGGCGGTCAGGGAAAAGATCCGGCGCGATTTTCTCCTGATCTTCAACCGCGGGGAGGACGCCGAGCCGCCCGGGAATTACGAGGGTTCCTCCACGGCCTGCAAGAACAACGCGTTCCTCACCAGGATGATGCAGCTCGGCCCGGGCAAGGTCTACGTCATCACCGGTAAGATGCCAACATTTCCCAGGACACGGGACGGGGAAGCCGTCATGACCGCCGGCGAGGTGCGATACTGGTCCATATGCCAGTACGGGATGGGCGAGGGGGACAGGTACGAGACGGCCGTCAATTACGGGTCCTTGATGGACGACGAGGTCGTCCTCAACGAGAACCGGGAATACGTGATCGTGTATTCGCGGGCCGAGGACCGGCCAGCCAACGCCAAGCCGGAGAACGGCGTCACCTGGGCCGACTGGGGCCCCCGCTCGCGGCAGACGTTGACCATCCGCTGGATGAGCGTTATGCCCGAATGGCACCTGCCGCAGTACGCTCCGGACGCCTACAACCTGCCTTGGGCGACCGCCGCCTGGTCGGGGACCAGGTTCGACGAGAGCCTGGTGAGCCTGAACCGGCCCGGGGTGATGGGTCCCTATCACCCGGTCATCCATTACCTTTCCAAGGAGGAGTTCGAGGCCCTCGGGAACAGGAGGTTGACGCCGCAGGACATACCCGCCTGGAGATGATCGTCCATAAGGGGCGGGTGACTGTTGCGCCGGGGCGAACCTGTCCGGAAGCCTTCCTGGGCCTGCAGCGCTCCCACTGCCCGTTGAACGGATCTGGCGTTTTCCGTCCCGCCTCGGTCTCGGGAAGCGGCAACGACTTCAGGTGTTGCGGCGCCGCGGGCTAGCCCTGTTTCCATCCGAGGGGTACCCCGCGGTGGCCAGTGGTGGAACCTCCATGGCCGGTGGCAAGCGGCCTCAGGCGGATTTCCAGAGCCCGTGCAGGTTGCAGTACTCGCGGGCGGTGATGCCTTCCCCGGGCACGTCGAACCTGCCCTCGGGGGCGATGCCCGGCCTCAGGAAGATGCGGTAGCTCCGATCGCCGGCGATGACCTGCACCCACTCGATGTAATGGTCGTCCTGCATGGGATGGGCCACCTCGCCCACCTTGACCAGGATACCGTCGCCGCTTACCTCCACCACGGGCACGTGCTTCTCCACCGCCGCGTCCACCGTGTTCTCCGCCTGGAGGACCATGGGCTGGCCGCAGCAGACCAGCTCTCCCTTCCCGGCATGCAGGACCTCCACGATGTTCCCGCATATCACGCACTTGTAGATCTGGAGCCTCTCGGTCATCTTCCTCCTCCTTCAAGGTCTAAGCTTCCCATTGCCTGTCGTTACTTAAATACCATATATTACCATTAGCTCCACTCTCCGGCGACGGGGGCGTCCCGGCGCCGGGGCGCTCAGAAGGCCACGAACTTGTCCCTGGAGGCGCCGCAGATGGGGCATTTATCCGGGGCATCCCCTTCGCGGGTGTGCCCGCAGACGCTGCATATCTGGATGGTCCCCACCTTGACGTCCTCGCCCCTCTCTACCGCTTCCCTGGCCTTCTTGTACCACTCGGCGTGGATCTTCTCCGCCTCCAGGGCGTAGTAGGTGCTGCGCACCGCTCCCTCCTCGTCCTGCAGCTTTGCCGTGGCGTTGAAGACCGGGTACATCTCCTCGATCTCGTAGGTCTCGCCCTTGATGCAGCTCTGGATGTTGTCCACCGCCGCCCCGATCCCTCCCAGGACCTGGAGGTGGTTTCCGGCGTGGACCTTCTCGGCGAAGGCGATGGCCCGGAACATCCTGGCCAGCTCGGTGAGGCCGTCGGCCTCGGCGCGCTCGGCGAAGAGCTGGTACTTCATGTGGGCCATGCTCTCCCCCGCGAAGGCCTCATTGAGGAACTTCTCGGTCATCTCCCGCATATCATCTACCTCCCTTCTGCCTTTTCACCCTCTCTTTTCCCGTGTCCTCGGTGTCGCGCGCGATCCGCCGAGCCTTGCGCCGTCCGTCGTGGCGAGCGCGCCCCAGTCATCGTGTCAGCGCGGGCCAATCCCGTGACGGACGGGGTCTTCCGGCAACGGGCGCTCGCTCGGTCCCGGCTCGCGCGGTCCGCATTCACGAGGCCCTGCCTCCCGGATCAATCTAACATCATTCCCCGTAAGTCTCCGGGCCAAACGTCTGACTTGCGGGAGGGCTTGATCCATGTCAACTTGCCTAATGCCAAACGGGGACACCCCACCGGGGCGGTAAATGCCGGGACGAGAAGGCTCCTGGCCCGCGTCCTCGACGGGCGGCGATGCGCCTCCTTCCTCTCCCGGAAACGTGCGTCTCCTTCCTCTCCCGGAAACGGGTATGGCGGCCTCCACGGGGGAGTCCAGGCGTTAGTGACCGGCCGGGGCGGGGTATCATGGCTCCAGGGATCTGGTCCGCGGCTTCCGCACCGGGGATGGAGGGGAGACGTGGACCTTGCCGTCCGGACCGGGACATCAACCGGCGAACGGGCGGGATCCCTGTCCGACCCGGGAAGCTCGCGAGGAACGGGGTGGTTTTGAACCCCGACGCGCCGGGTTGAGGGGCAGGGATCGGAGGGCGTTTCGAGTGTGGACAGGGATCCCACGGAAGGGACACGCAACGCCTGGAGGAGAGCGATGATGGTCGCACCATTTTTTACGCCCGCGGATGTACTTGCCGAGGCCCTGAATGGGCGCAGGCTGGGTGGCATCACCCTGGAAGTGCGCGATTTCAAAAAGGGAAGGACGGACCGCGAAACCTATTTCAACCTTTACGCCTCGAGGGAGGGCGTCACCTCGCGCCGGCCGGTGGTGCAGGGCCTGTTTTTCATGGGCCGTGGCGAATACATCAAGCCCTGGATGGAATTCAGGTACGATCCGGCGGTTTCCTTCCCGGGAGGGGGAGATATGGACCTGGAGGCGGAGCGCATGTCGAGGGAAGTCTTCGAGCTTTTGGGGAGCCTGATACCCCCCGGCGGTTCTCTGATGGCCATCTACGGGGCCGAACCACATCCCCTGGCCAGGGAGACGGAGAGGGGCCTGAAGAGGGATTTTCCCCCCATGGCCACACCCATCGGGTACTACCTATGGGAGGCGGGGTTTCGATGGTTCAAGGACTGGTACTTCCCGGAGGGATGGCTGGAAGGGGCCATGAAGCTGCAGGCCACCCGCCCCCTGGACGAGGAATCCCGCGCCCGCAGGGAGTCCGAAGCCCGCCGCCGGCTGGAGGAATTCATCGCCGGGGCCCGGCGGAGGGGCGCCCCGGATCCCGAGGAGGCCCGGGCGGTTTCCCGGGCGGAAAACATACTGGCCGAGCTGGCGTCTCGCTGAGTCCGCCGCCCCTCGGGCGTGGAGGGTTGTAGGCCGTGGAGCGGAGCCGTTTTCGGGCCCGGGGAGAGATCTCGGAACCCACCACCTCAGCCTTGCCTTGCCAGGAGCATATCCTTGAGGGCGGCGTTGAAGGCGGGCAGGTCCTCGGGCACCCGGGAGGTGATGATGTTGCCGTCCACCACCACCTCGCGGTCCACGAACCTGGCGCCCGCGGCCTCCATTTCCTCCCGGATCTTTGGATAACCGGTCATGGTCAGGCCNTTCACCAGGCCGGCGGCGGCCAAAAGCTGCCCCCCGTGGCAAATAGCGGCCACGGGCTTTCCGGTGGCGGCAAACCTGGCCACGAAGTCGGGGGCGGCGGGAAATCTTCTCAGGTGGGCCGGCGACCTTCCCCCGGGAATCACCAGGGCGTCGAACGCTTCCGGCGAAACCTCGTCCAAAGCCTTCTCCACCGTGATCGCCGCTCCATGCAACCCCCTCACCTCCCCGGTCTCCGGCCCGATGGTGGTCACCTCGGCCCCCTCCTCGCGGAGGAACCGGATGGGCTCGGTTCCCTCCTGGTCCTGGAAACCCTTTCCAACCAGGACTGCCACTCTTTTCCCCGCCAGGTCCATCTCCTCGCACCGCCTCCTTCACCTCGCCGCAGCGACGCTGCGGGTCCCTCCCCTATATCCCTCATCCAAGGACACATGGATACTCGCCCGGAGTTGGCCCTCTTCCATTCCTCCGTCCGCCTGCCGGAGTTCCCCGGCGCCCGCTCTCCCCGCTGAGCCTTGGCATGCCCCTTGCCCGCCTGGCCTCGCCGTAGGATAGCGGCGCGGCCTTGCGGGTTGGCCGGGCGCACGGCTCGTGAGCGGCCTCCCGCTTTGGGGAGGGCGGGCCGCTCCTTGAAGCGGCGACCTTCTCCCCGTGGATTATTTTTCCCGCTGCTTCGGGAACCTATCGCCTCTCTTGCCCGCCCCGGTTTCAGGTTGGCCGCGGTGAACGTCCGGGTGGAACGGTCGCGGCGGGCAAGGGGGGATGAAGGATTAGCCTGCCGGGACATGGAATAAAGGAAGAGGCGTCACGGGTATGGAGCCTTAACAGTATGGCCGTTTCCTTAAGGACCAGGGTGGAAGGCCGGCGCCCCGGGAGCCGCTTCGAGGCGAGATAAGAGGAAGTGTCAGCGGCCGCCAATAAGATTGGGGCGTCAAGGCAGGCTATGGCGAGAACGCCAAAGGTGGTGCCCAGTCTCACGGCGCGGAAGAGGAGAAAGGCAATGCGCGCGGTCGAGGCTTTGAGCCCGGAGGGCCGAGCCCTTGAAGAGAGGGGGAATGGGGTCACGGTGGTCACCCTGTCCCGTGCTCCCCGGCCGCTGGCCTCCCTGCTTCAGTCCAGCGTCTTCAATATCGCCCGGGCCGGGGAACCGTCGCCGTTCGCCACCCGCAGGGGTAGGCAGACCAGCTCGTAATCTCCCGGCTCCACCGCCGTGAGGTCCAATCCCTCCAGTATCCACACCCCGGCCTCGAGGAGCTTTCTGTGCACCTCGCCGGCTTCCTCTCCGAAGGGGCCCACGGACAGGTAGTCCAGGCCCACCAGCTTTATCCCGCGCTCCGCGAGATAAGCGGCGGCGCCCTGGTCGAGGTGGGCGTAGTGCGGGTCGAAGGGTTCCTCCCACCACGCCCGGCGGGAATTGAGCGTCTTTATGAGCAGGCGTTCTCCTTCGCGGGGCGTGAGAGGCTCGAGGTCGGCCCGCCCGATCACCCGGCTTTCACTTAGCTCCACCACCCTTGCCGGGCCGATGCCCGCCTCGAGGGGCATGGAGGCGACGTCGGCTCCCCCGGGCAGGAAATGCAGGGGGGCGTCCACGTGGGTGCCGGCATGAAGCCCTACCCGCAGCCGGGAGAGGTTGTAGGGATCGCCAAGGTGGAGGGAGAAGATGCGTTCCAGGGAGACCTCCTCGTCCCCCGGCCAGGTTATCATGCCCTTTCTCAACGTGAGGCTGATGTCGATATAAACGCTCATGCCCGGAACCTCCCTCGTGGCACGGGAAAACGGATCTCCAGGCGGCCACCCGGGATGGAAAGGGGGACGGTTCAGGTCACGTCCACCAGGCCGGAGATGCGGGGCACCAGGTTTTCCATGAAAGCGGTGTCGGCCAAGGTCAGTTCGATGGCCCCGTGCGGGCAGACCTCCACGCAGTGCCCGCAGCCGCGGCATTCCTCGCCGATAACCGCCCGGCCCTCCTCCATGCGGATGGCTTGGACGAAACAGCTCTTCGCGCAGGTCCCGCAACCCTCGCATCTCTCGGTCACCCTGACCTCCACCCCCGGCATGCGGTGCACCTTGGAGCTTATCTCCCCGGAGAGCACGGGGATCATCCTCCACAGGCAACAGCACGGGCAGCAGAAGCAGATGGTGAGCAGCCGGCTGCCCGGCCTCACGTTCAGCCACACGGTGTCCAGTTTGTTCCGACCGATGAGTTGGAAGAGGCCGGCTTCGCGGCAGCGGCGCACGTGTTCCAGCGCCTCCTCCTTGTCCACCCGCCTACCCAGCCTGGGATTTATTCCCATGGCGGCCTCCCCGAGGAACAAGCACCCCAGGTCGACGGGATAGTCACGGCAACCGGTGGCCTCCCGGCAGATGCAGGTGTTCATGATCCAGTGGTAATTGGCCTTCTCCACGAAGTATTCCACCACCCGCGAGGGAAGGACCACGTTTTCCCCGCCGGCTACCTCCGTTCCGATACTGACCACGCGGTCCTTGGGGAGGTAGACGATGTCATCCCCCCCGAAGAGCCAGCGGTCGAGGAACCCTCCGACCACCGGGACCTTGGTCAGCCTGGCCAGCGCGAAGCGCTGGGGAAAGGTCTTCTTCACCAGGTTCACGAACCATACCGGGCTGGACATCGCCTCCCCTTTCCGGCCCCTTTTCCAAGCCTTATTTCCGGGGCAAGCCCAGCCCTTCTACCGGGCCGGGCACCGCTGCCCCTTTCCATGCCTATCCATGGACCCGGAGGCTTTTCGCCTGCCGGGACCCGATATCCCGGAACGCGGCGCGTNCGACACCGGGCTTCCGCTCCACCCTGCCGATTCCCGGGCTACCCCCGAGGCCGGCTCCAGGGCCTCGCCGTGCTCCATGCGTGAGCGGTGCGTGCCGCTCGCGGATGCGCATCACGGCACGGTCTCCGACTGCCCCTCGGAGGAGGCCTGGTTGATGAGGTGGGCCAGGTAGCCGGCCCCGAAGCCGTTATCTATGTTCACCACCGCCACGCCGGGAGCGCAGGAGTTGAGCATGGTGAGCAAGGCGGAGAGGCCGCCGAAGCTGGCCCCGTAACCCACGGAGGTGGGGACGGCGATAACCGGGCAGCTCACCAATCCTCCCACGATGCTGGCCAGCGCACCCTCCATCCCGGCCACCACCACCACCACGTTGGCTCCCTTAAAGACCTCGGTGCGCGAGAGCAACCGGTGGATCCCGGCCACCCCGACGTCGAAGAGGCGCTCCACGCGGTTCCCGGATATCTCCGCCACCGTCGCCGCTTCCTCGGCCACCGGTATGTCCGCCGTGCCGCCGGTGACCACCACCACCTTGCCTACCTTGGGCCTCTCTTCCCGGCGCAAGACGATGATGCGGGCCAGGGGTAGGTACTCGGCGTCCGGGAAACATTCCTTCACTTCCCGGTAGGCCTCTTCCGAGGCCCGGGTGAGGAGGATGTTCCCGGTGCTCCTCTCCGCCAGGGAACGGGCTATGGGGCCCAGGGTCCCCGGCGGCTTACCCTCGCAGTAGACCACCTCGGGAAGGTCCTTGCGCAGCTCGCGGTGTTGGTCCAGGTTGGCGAAACCCAGGTCGGTCACCGGCTCGAGGGCTATCCTGGCCGCCGCTTCCTCGACGCCCACCCGGCCCTCTCGTACCCCCCGGAGGATCTCCAGTAGCTCTTCCCTTCGCATTTCACCCTTTCCTTCGCTTCCTAAGTATAGCATCTGCCGGAATGAAAAAGGCTTCTCGGAAATGTATTGCCATATGTTTCCATATAAANGACGTCGATACCGAAAATTCGGCCATNGCGCTGTTGCCGCTGCGCGACCCGCGGCCTTTCGCCGATCCTTGAATACCATTAAATGCCATTTCCTGCGCATCTATCCCGGTACGGTCACCGGAGAAAAAACCCTTTCTTTACCCGTTGAACCCTTGGCACAAGAAGCAGGGTTGGAGAAACCCCGGCAAAAGGCCTTCATGCTTGCCTGCCCGGGAAGAAGGGGGAGCCTGGGAAGAAGGGGGGATCGGGAGCCTCGCCGGGGGCAGGAATGGNGGCCTCGCCCGATGAAATATGGTTAAAGAAAGCCGCCCCGGCGGTCAGCCTGGCGCTTCGTATGCCGCGGCCGGATTTTGGTGCGCTTGCAAGGGGACGCCGGGGCCGGGCGCGGAACGAGGGCCCGATGCCGGGGAGGGAGACGGTCTTGGGGGAGTGAACACGATGTTCGGATCGCCGGTTATGAAAGGGATNACCGCATTAACCCTCACCGTTTTGCTGCTTTTCGTCCTGGGCCCGGTGGCAACCGTGGATTCGGGGGCACTGGTNCCTGGTGGCTGGGAGAGGTTGGCCTCAAGAGGGCTGGATTACCGGGCCAATACCTCGGTCGGCGCCATGGCGCGGTATGCGGGAAGGATATTCCTGGGGACCAATAATTCCAACGGCTGCCGGGTGTGGTCCTACGACGGCTTGACCTGGTNCCCGGAGGTGGGGGCGGACGAACCGGGCACCCCCACCGGTCCGGGGTTCGGCCTTACCTCCAACACCAACGTCTCGGCCATGGCGGTGTTCGACTCCCGGCTTTACGTGGCNGTGCGTAACGCGGTGCTGGGCTGCAGCATCTGGTCCTACAACGGGTCCAACTGGACCCAGGTGGTGGGGCAGGGAGCGCCGGGCACATCCACCGCCCCGGGTTTTGGGGAAGCGGGGAACGTCGACGTCCCGGCCATGGCCGTCTTCGGAGGCCGCCTTTACGCGGGTACGTACAACGAGGCGGGATGCCAGGTTTGGCGTCACGACGGCCAAGCGTGGTCGAGGGTAGCCGCCGGTGGGTTCGGAGACCCGCGCAATTACGGGGTCTCCTCCATGGCCGTGTACAACGGCAGGCTCTACGCGGGGACCTACAGCAACGACTACTCCTCGGGATGCCAGGTGTGGTCCTACGACGGTCATTCCTGGACCCAGGTGGTGGGCCAGGGAGCGCCGGGCACCCCCACCGGCCCCGGCTTCGGGGAGACCTATAACCGCAAGGCCTCGTCCATGGCCGTCTATGACGCCGGCCTTTACGTGGGGACCTACGATTCCTCGGGGGGCAAGGGATGCGAGGTCTGGTCTTACGACGGTGCTAACTGGACCAGGGTGGCCGCGGCGGGCATCGGGGATGCCGGGAACCTGGGAGCCGTGTCCATGGCCTCCGGGGGCGTGGACCTCTACGTGGGGACCTTCAACGACGATTCGGGATGCCAGGTATGGCGCTTCGACGGTACGGGCTGGGCCCGGGAAGCGGTGGGGGGTTTCGGGTATCCGGGCAACGTCTCCGTGACCTCGCTTCTCCTGGACGGGGAGAAATTGTTGGCCGGGACCCAGAACCAGGAAGGCCTGGAGGTGTGGGGTTTCCGCGCCCTCCAGGTCCTGTACTTCGCCGAGGGCTACACGGGCGAGGGATTCGATGAGTACTTGTGCCTTGGGAACCCGCACGCCGTTCCCGTGCGCACCGCGGTGACCTACCTCTTTCCCGACGGCACCGCCTTGTCCCGNAAGGTCCTGGTCCCCGCCGAATCGCGCATGACCATCCACGTCAACCTGGACGTGGGAACGGGCCGGGAGGTTTCCGTCAAGCTGGAATCGGACGGGGATATCGCGGCCGAAAGGCCCATGTATTTCACCTACGGGGGGAAGTGGGCGGGGGGNCACATAGCCATGGGAACCGGGGAGACCTCCACCACCTGGTACTTCGCCGAGGGCTACACGGGGGAGGGATTCGAGGAATGGATCTGCGTCCTCAATCCTCTGNAGAACGAGGCAATGATTTCCTTCTATTTCCAGACCCAGGAATCCGGGGTGGTGGATAAAACCGGGTTCAAGGTCCCGGCTGGTTCACGGCGCAGCTTCTTCATAAACGATATACTCGGTCCGGGTTACCAGCATTCCCTGAAGCTGATCTCCGATTCCCCGGTGGTTGTGGAACGACCCATGTATTTCGACTACCTGGGAACGGGCCAGCATCACTGGCAAGGGGGACACTGCGTCAGGGGAGCCGCCTCCCTCTCGCAGGTCTATTATTTCGCCGAGGGGACCACGCGCTCGGGTTTCGAGGAGTGGCTGACCATCCAGAACCCCAATCCGTTCAACATCCTCGTTTACGCCTCCTTCCAGCCGGGGCCGGAGCAGGGAGCGGTGGTGGAGAGGTCCTACATCGTGCGCGCCGGCAAACGCTACACCGTCTATGTCCCCGGGGAGGTGGGCAGGGACAAGGACGTGTCCGTGGTCTTGGTGTCCACGGCTTATTTCCTGGCCGAGCGCCCCATGTACTTCGATTACGCGGGCCGGTCGGGCGGCGACTGCGTGATGGGTTCCACCGCCGCGGGGAGGGACTGGTTCCTGGCCGAGGGCTANACCGGGCCCGGATTTCACACTTGGCTGTGTCTGCAGAACCCGGGNAGCGACGATGCCCAGGTGGCGGTCTATTATCTAACCCAGGAGGTGGGGGCCCTGCCCCCGCGCACCTTCGTCGTGCCCGCCCGAACGCGCCTCACGGTTTTCGTGAACCAAGACGCGGGGGAGGGATACCAGCTCTCCATGCGGGTCCGTTCGGATTCCCCCATCGTGGTAGAGCGGCCGGTGTATTTCGATTACCAGGGGGTGCGGGGCGGCCACAGCCTGCCCGGGATGTGAACTCCGCGAGAGCCCGCGGGGGCCCGAAATCCGGCCGCTCTTCCCGGCACGCCCGCCTGAAGCGTCAAAGGGCGCCTCGGCAGGCGCCCCTTGCTTTCTTATATGGACTCCTGGCGACCGCGTCCCGCTACCAGTTATAACCGGACCTGCGCTCCGGCTTCGGACGGGCCTCGTTTACCCGGAGTACACGTCCCTCGAACTCCCGGTTGTCCAGGCCGGCGATGGCCGCCTTGGCCTCCTCCTCGTTGGGCATCTCCACGAACCCGAACCCGCGGGAGCGTCCCGTCTGGCGGTCGATGATGATGCTCACCGTGTCCACGACTCCGTACGCTTCGAAGAGGTTCCGCAGGGAATCCTCAGTCGAACCGTAGCTCAGGTTGCCCACGTAGATGTTCACCGTCTCCTCACAACTCCTTTCTCAGCCTTCCCCGCACCGGCCATAAAAAAATCGCGGGGAAGATGCCCCCTCAAGCAGGCATCGCCCATATTGTAATGAAAAAGGCGGCTCATGGCAAAGGGCATCGCGTGGCCTCCCCCCTTGCTCCATGGCGGAATGAGGAGCCAACGGCGAAAACGGGTTGCACGGATGCTCAAGGCCGCGCGATCGATTCCGCCGAAACGGTTCCGTCCGGGGAGGAAGCGCCCGGCCGGGCCCGGGACATCAGGCCCTTGTCCCCCGATACGCCGGCCGTCGATTTACAGTCCCGGTGGTTGTCGAGGTAAAGATCCAGGCCTTCCCTCTCCGGGGTCCCGGGTGGCGCCACCTCGGCCTCCGGGCGACCTCGCCGCCCAGCATCCTCAAGGGCCTCGATCTCGGGGGGTCGATGTGCCAGGCGCCACCTCGGCCTCCGGGCGACCTCGCCGCCCAGGGTCATGAGGAAGGCCTTCCCCTGCTTTATCGGAAATCGCCCAACTTCTTGTGAAAATCGACGGGCCGTTCCAGCTTGTCAACCGGTTTGCTGGTGTCGTGGAAACAACTGCCGGGCTTTTCGCTTTCCTTGACTCTGGAATAGATGACTTCCTTCAAGAAGGCGAGTGCCGCGTCACGGTCGTTGTCCAGGATGATACGCTCCAGTTCCATGCGTTCCCTCTCGCCGAAGGAGATGCCCCAGGTCCTCAAGGTCGCCTACCTCCCATTCACAAGCGGAGGCCCGCGGGTTCGGCCGCCGCCTCACTCGCTTTTACCCTTTGACTCTCCGTCTTTTTGTCATCAATATCATCATAAAAGCGGCGCCGGAGGTTTTCCATGAGGCCGATTGATTCCATTTCATAAGCGCCTGACGAAACCATGCAGCCTCGGTGCCGGCACCTTGCGCGTTAAATCACCGTAGAGACCGGGATCAGGAAGCCATCGTTCCGGGTGGCCCGACACGCCGGGCAGGGCGTCTTCCCTTTTGCCTGGGCCTCAGACCATCCCCTTGGAGGCCAAGAACTCGCGCACCGCCGCCGCTTGTTCCGGGGTCAGTTGCGGAAGGGGGCTCTTGACCGCGGGATTTATGGGATGTCCCAGAAGGCGAAGGGCCTCCTTCTGCGTGGCATGGGGGGTGGGGGAGGAGGCCAGGAGGGGAGCGTAGGTATACACCTCGTTCTGCAGGGCCTCCGCCCGTTCCCGGTCGCCGTCCCGGCAGGCCTCGTAGAGGTCCAGGACCAGGCGGGGGACGAAGTTGGGCAACGGGCATATTGCCCCGCAGGCACCCCTTTCCATGGTGGGCAGCAGGTTGAAGGACATGCCGGTGAAGACGCAGAAATCCTCGCCCGCCGCCTCCACGAGCTGGCGAACCTCCTCCACGTCGAAGACCGTCTCCTTGGCCCCCACCACGGAGGGCACCTCGGAGGCGATGCGGGCTATGGCCTGCGGAGAGAGTTCCAGGCCGGTGTGGGTTGGAAAATTATAGTAAAGAATGGGCAGGGAGGTACCCTCGGCCAGGCGGCGGTAAAAATCGAGCACGGCCTCCTCGTCCAGGGGGTAGAAACGGTGCAGGGCCACCAGGAGCCCGTCCGCGCCGGCTTCCTCGGCGTACACGGCCATATCCAGGGCCGGGTCAAGGCCCCTGGCGTTTATGCCCACGATGACCGGAACGCGGCCGGCACACGCGTCCACCACGAAATCCACAGCGTTCTTCCGGTTACGGTTACTGATGTAGGGACACTCCCCGTTGCTCCCCAGCACCACCAGGCCGTGCACGCCCGACTCGACCAGGAAATTGGTCATGTGGCGCATGGCCCTTAGATCTATCTCTCCCTCTTCGTCGAAGGCGGTGAGCATCACCGCGAAGATGCCTTCAAATCGCTTCAACTCGCACCTCCCTGCCGCATCNCGATTCCCTCTCGGACTTCATGCACAGGATGCCGGGACGTTGTCCCGTCACCTGCACCTCTTTCTTTTACCCACCCCATGGGGAATGATATCATTCCCCATGAGACCTGGGTAAGCTCCCTACCCGGGAATAGGGAGCGGATTTGGGAACCGCACTCTGAAGCTGCCTCACCCTCTTTCCTGGCTCACGGGGACGGCCCCAAGGGTCCCGGGGCGCGGGATGGGGCGCGGGCATACCATGTGGTCATCCGAGAGCGGAGGTCCGGGGAGAGACCGGGGTGTTTTCCCCATCCCGGGGCGGGGCCTCCGGGGATGCGGGAGCGAAAGGTACATGGAAGAAATTCCTTGGTGGAGACGAGGGATTATCTACCAGGTGGCGGTGCCCAGTTTCAGGGACTCCGACGGGGATGGCCACGGGGACCTCCGGGGGCTCCTGGAGAAGCTGGATTACCTCAACGACGGCACTCCGCATTCCCTGGGGGTGGACGCGGTTTGGCTCACCCCCATCTTCGATTCCCCCTGGGTGGATTTCGGCTACGACGTTCGGGATTACTACACCNTCCACCCGCGGCTGGGGGACCTCCGCGTCTTCGCGGATCTGCTGCGGGAGTGCCACCGCAGGGGGATCAGGGTCATCCTGGACATGGTGCTCAACCACACCTCGGAGGAGCACCCCTGGTTCTTGGAGTCCCGTTCCTCGAGGGACAACCCGAAGCGGGACTGGTACGTCTGGAGGGACGGGAGGGCACCCGGAAAGCCACCCAACCGCTGGAGGTCGGTGGTGGAAGGCAGCGCCTGGAAGTGGGACGCGAGGACCGGTCAGTATTACTATCACGCCTTCCTCCCCCAGCAGCCGGACCTCAACTGGCGGAACCCCGAGGTGAGGGAGGAGATGTTCCGGGTCTGCCGCCACTGGTTGGACCTGGGGGTGGACGGCTTCCGACTGGATCTCATCAACTTCCTCTTCGAGGACGAGCTCCTGCGCGACAACCCCCGCAGGTTGGGGCTGCGTCCCTACGACTGGCAGGCGCACATCTACGACCGTTCNCGCCCGGAGAGCCTGGATGCGGTGCGGGAATTGAGGCGCCTCCTGGACGGCTATCCCGGCCGCATGATGATGGGGGAGGTGTACACCGATCGGCCCGAGGACTCGGTGGCCCTGCTGGGAGACGGCACCGACGCCCTGCACCTCTCCTTCTACCTGGACTTCGCCCTGCGGCGCTGGAGGGCTGAAGGCTTCCGGAGGTCGGTGGCCTGGCTGGAGTCCCGCATCCCACCCGGGGCCTGGCCCTGCTATTACCTCTCCAACCACGACCTGGTGCGCCACTACACGCGGCTGGGTAGAGGGGGAGACGCCGAGGCCCGGGCCAGGGTGGCCGCGGCCATGCTGTTAACGCTGCGCGGTACCCCCATCCTCTACTACGGCGAGGAGCTGGGCATGCCGCAGGCGCATATTCCCCGCCGCTACCTCAGGGATCCCATCGGGAAAAAGTTCTGGCCCCTTCCCGTGGGGCGGGACGGGGCGCGCACCCCCATGCACTGGAGCGATGCGAAGAACGCGGGCTTCACGGAGGGGGAACCGTGGCTCCCCCTGCACCCCTCGTACAGGTGGAAAAACGTGGAACGCGAGGACGGCGACCCTTCCTCGCTTCTCAACTGGTACCGCCGTCTCATCCGGCTCCGCCGCCAAAATCCCGCTCTTGCCGTGGGCGGTCTTGTCCTCTTCACCGGCGTGCCCAAGGCGGTTTTCTCCTACTTGCGCCAATATGGGGATCAAGCGGTCGCCGTCTTCCTCAACTTCTCCTCCCATCCCCTCGCCTTTCGTTTACCCGGGGAGTTCCGCTCGCGCGGGACCGCCTGGAGGACGCTCCTCTCCACTCACCGGGAGGAGGGAGAGCTTCTCCGGCCCGCTTCCCGCCTGGAGCTGGCCGCCCATGAGGCGCTCCTGGCCCAGCCCGATTAACCCCCGTGCGCAAGGCAGCCAGGGGCGGACAGGAGGAAATCGTTTTGTAGCTGGCTTAAAGGATCCTTTTCGGATTTCGTGTTCCCGGAACGCGGCTTGGGGCCAAGTCCCCTCTACGGCGACGGCGACTTATAATAAGGGCGTGCCGAAATGCGGCCGGAGGTGCCGGCGTGAAGACCACCGGGTTTGACCGGGATGGGATGAAGCACCCGGAAGGGCGGAGCCCCGGGAGTGGTGGAGGACGAGGCCCTGGAGCTGGATACGGCGACCCTCGGGATGGGATGAAGCACCCGGAACGGCGGAGCCCCGGGGCCGAGCGTCCCTCGGAAACGCGGGGCCCAGCCGACGGGGTGTAGGTTCCCGGGTAGGCGGAGCTTAATTCCATGAAGGTCTCCGAGGTGGATGGCGACGGGGAGAAAGGGCCTTGGGACACGGGCACGCGGGAGGAGGCAGCGATTTTTCGGCTGGAAAAAGACTTGCCGCGGGCCTGGCCCTGAACACCGCCTTCCTGATCCTGGAAGCGGTTTTCGGTCTCCTGTTCGGTAGCCTGGCCCTTCTTGCCGATGCAGCCCATAACTTCTCCGATTCCCTCGCCCTGGTCCTCTCCCTGGTCGCCGTGCGCATAGCCACCCGCCCGCCGACCTTCAAGAAGACCTACGGATACCACCGCATGGGCATCCTGGCCGCCTTCATCAACTCCCTGGGCGTCATGCTCGTCTGCCTCTACCTCTTCTACGAGGCCCTTAGGCGGCTGGCTCAACCGGTGGAAGTGGCGGGAGGTGGCATGGTGCTGGTGGCCGCGGCGGGTTTCCTGGTCAACGGGGGAGTGGCCCTGCTTCTCTTGAGGGGGAGGAAAGACCTCAACATCCGCAGCGCCTTCCTGCACCTGCTCAGCGATGCCCTGGTCTCGCTGGGGGTGGTGGTCTCGGGCGCGATGATCATGGTCACCGGGTGGACCTACGCGGACCCCCTGGTGACCCTGCTCATCGGCCTGCTCATCCTGGTGAGCGCCTTCCAGATCCTGAAGGAATCCACGCATATCCTCATGGAGTCGGTTCCCGCGGGAGTGGATTACCTGGAGATACTGGAGGACATGAGGGCAACCCCCGGCGTTCGTGACGTTCACGACCTGCACATCTGGGAGATCGGGTCCCGGCAGTACTCGCTTTCCGCCCACGTGGTGGTCGAGGATGTACCGGTAAGCAAGGCCCAGGCGTTGACCTCATGCCTCAAGACCATGCTCCTTGACCGCCATCGCGTGGTCCACGCCACCCTGGAGCTGGAGAGCGATCCCTGCTCCCCCGGTGAGGTCTGCCATTTCGAGTGAAGAAGGCAGATGTTTGCTTATCCGGATGATCAACACGACCTTTCGCCGTATTTTTCAGCCCCGAAGGCGTCTACTTGAAGATACGGTATCCGGTTACCGGGCGCGCGGATTGAAGGATCGAACTGGTCGGAATAAACCCCGGTGGCGGGGTTTCCTTCCCCGGCACATAATAGACGGGGAAAGGCGATCCCGTCGGGAAGACACGATTCCAATGGCAGGCGGAACGATTCCGGGGGTGATGGACATGACGGGAAGGATAAAAGTTAAAGATTTCGACGGCAAGCTCGTTTTCATCACCGGGGGCTCCAGCGGGATCGGCCTGGCCACGGCCCGGCTCCTGGCGCAAGAGGGAGCTGACGTGGTCATCTTCGCCCGGGGGAGAGAGCGCCTGGAGGAGGCCCTGCGGGAGATCGAGAAGGCGAAGAGGAGAGCGGGGCAGCGGGCGGCCTGGAAGCAGATGGACGTCACCGACCACCGGCAGGTCGTGCAGGTCCTGGAGGAGGCGGTGAGGGAGTTCGGGCCCCCGGACGTCCTTGTCAACTGCGCCGGACGTGCCTATCCCAACTACTTCGAGAACATCCCCTACGAACAGTTCGACGAGACCATGAAGGTCCACGCCTACGGGGCCTGGAACACGGTGTCCGCCCTCTACCCGTACATGAAGGAGAAGGGCGGCTACATCGTCAACACCTCCTCCGTCCTGGGGTTCATGGGCATCTTCGGGTACACCGATTACGCCGCTTCCAAGTTCGCGGTGGTAGGTTTCAGCGAGGCTCTCCGGAGCGAAGCGCGAAGGCACGGCATCGGGGTTTCCGTGCTCTGTCCCCCGGACACGGACACCCCCGGTTTCGCGGTGGAAAATCTTACCAAACCGCCGGAAACCCGGGCCATCAGCGAAGGCGGAGGCCTGCTGCAGCCCGAGGAGGTGGCCGAGGCCCTGCTGAAAGGGATGAGGAAGGGCGCGTTCCTGATCGGCCCCGGGTCGGCGGGGATGCTCTACCGCGTGAAGCGTTTCTTCCCCTGGCTGGTGGACCTCTTCTCCGAACGGGCCATACGGAAGGCGGCCAGGGAGAAGCCGGTTTGACTCCGAACGGGCCATACGGAAGGCGGCCAAGGGAAGTCGCGCTGAAGCCGCCCCGGGGGCACAAAACCACATGGAGTTGCTTGTGCGCAGGGGAGAGGGAAACATCCGGCCTGGGCGGGGATGGGTGCCAACGGGCGTGATGGGGTGGAAGGAGGCTTTTCGAGGGGTGTTGTCGCGGTAAGCCGGCCCCGGGAAATCCGCCGGACTTGCGGGGAGCGGATTTTCCCGGTGCCCGGATTGATCCGCCCGAGCGAGGAGGTGATCTGATGCGGCCAGAAGACATAGGGAAGGTGGCCGTGGTGGGGGCGGGGGTCATGGGGCACTCCATAGCCCTCGTCCTGGCCTGCCGGGGGAGGGAAGTGGCCCTGGTAGACGTGGAGGAGGATAGGCTCGACCACGCGTTGCACCTCATGGAGAGCGCCTTCCGGGTCCTGGCCGAGGCGGGCAAGGAGGACCCCGGAGGCTGGGAGACCGTCCGGGGTCGGATCCGCACCTTCACCGTTTTGGAGGAAGCGGCTGAGGACTGCCACCTGGTCGTGGAGGCCGTTCCCGAGGTCCCCGAGGTCAAGAAGGAGATCTTCGCCAGGTTGGACCGCTGTTGTCCTCCGCTCGCCATCCTCACCAGCAACACCTCGGGCCTGGACATCTTCGGGTTCGTCGAGGTGGAGGACCCGTCCAGGCTGCTTATCGCCCACTGGTTCAACCCGCCGCACGTCATCCCCCTGGTGGAGGTGGTCCCGGGCCCGGAGACCTCCCGGGAGGCGGTCTCCCTGGTGAGGGCCTTCCTGGAAGACCTTGGGAAGGTACCCGTGGTCCTCAAGGGCTTCACCCGCGCCTTCATCGTCAACAAGATCCAGAACATGATGAGCCTGGCCGTGTTCGAGCTTCTCGGCTCCGGACTCGTGGACCCCGAGGACATCGACCGGGCCGTGAAGTACAGCATCGGCATACGCATGCCGGTCATCGGGGTGGTGCAATCCCTGGACTTCACCGGGCTGGACCTGGTGGCGGACATAGCCGGAAGCTACGGTATTAACGTGCCTTTTATCCAGGAGCTGGTGGAAAGGGGGCGGCTGGGAGTGAAAACCTCGGCGGGGATATACGATTACGGGGGAAGGGACGAAATGGAGATCCTTGCCAGGAGGGACCGCCTGTTCATGGCCCTCATGGACCGCATGCGGGAGCTGGGCACCTTCGACCCGGTCTGAGGGGCCAGGATCATTGATATTAGAAAAGGGGAGATCCTGGGGTAGCCGGGAGGATGGTGAAAGTAAAGGAGGCGAGCCCATGAGGATAGACGCGTCCTCGGTAAAAGCGGCCCTTTACGAGGAGGGCATCGACCTCGTAGGCATAGCCAGCGCGGACAGCCTGATGGTCGCTTCACCCCCGCGGCCCGCGACCGCCCTTATGCCCACGGCGCGGAGCGTCATAGTCATGGCGGTGGCGCACAGTCTCGGTGCGGTTTACGCCCCGGACATCCGGCTGTGGACGCGCAACAAGATGCAGACCTCGCGCCTCCTTGACCAGGCGGCGGAAAAGGTCGGGAGATGGCTGGAGAGAGAGGGTTTCCTTTCCCTTCCCATATCCGCGGACAAGCCCGCGGAGATCCATAAGCTCGATCCCTCCACGGGAAAGAAGCTCCCGCATACCCGCGCCGTGGGCCACCTTTCGCTGAAGCACGCCGCGGTGAGCGCGGGTCTGGGGCAGATCGGCCGCTCGAACCTCCTGCTCACACCGCAATACGGCCCCCACCAGCGCCTCGGCGCGATAGTCACCGAGGCGCCACTGGAGGCGGACCCTTACCGGGAATGGGACNTCTGTATGGAAGGTTGTTCCAGGTGCATCGCGGCCTGCCCGGTAAAGGCCCTTAGCCATTCCGGTTACGATGTCGATCCCTGCTTCGATTACTGGTCCTTGGGGTTCGAGCGCAAGCGCCCAAGTAGCATATCGGAGTGGCCTGCCTTTGTGGGCATGCTCCTGCGCCACATGAAACGCAGGGATTTCTTTACCGAAGCGGGCCAGATCTACATTACGGATGTGGATTTCTGCATCGAATGCATGAAGGCGTGCCCGGTGGGGGAGAGATGGGAGAAAATACGCCCCAAGGGGATATGATCCCGGGGTCCGAATGATGAGCGCTCCGGGAAAAGCGCCGCCCACCNNTGGCCGCCTGCGCGTCTTCGGGTGGTGCGGAAAAANTCCCTTCCGGGGTCCTGTCCGGCCACGATCCCCATCGGCCCCTTTCAAGGCCTGGCCGTGAACCATCCCTTCCGCTTGACAAAACCCGAGGTGCGGAGAATATTTAACCTGGGGAGGGGAGGAATCGGGCTTTCATCGCCGCCCAATTCACGCCAGGGATAGCGGCAACCGTCGCATCTCTCGAAACCGGGCCCGCCAGCCGGTTCCGGCGCCGGCCGAGTCGCTGCAATCTTCGATCCAACGACAGTCGCTTCAATGGTCTTCGCTATCACGGAAACGGTTCCAGCTCCCCTCAAGATCGGGTAGAGAGGTCGTTAGGTTGCGGACCGTAACCGCGGCGGAGGTCGGGTCCCGGGAGGAAACCGGGATGGGTTTTGGGGAGGAATCATGAAGAGGGGAAGGCTTACTCCCTACGGCGAGCGGCTCCTCAGGGAGACGCCGGTGCTGGAAACCTTGCGTGGATTGGACCCCCGGGGGGTGGACGAGGTCCTGGGCATCGCCGAGACCTGCGCGGAGTTCGCCCGCCTGCACGCGGAGCCCAAGGCCCTGGAACTCGACGAACGGATGGAGCAAGACCCCGAGTATTTCGACCGCGAACTGGTGAAGGCCGCGGGAAATTACCACCTCTTCAGCCTGGTGGTGCCCAAGGTGCTCGGGGGCTTGGCCGGAAAGTACATGCTCACCGCCGCCTCGCTGGGGGTGGAGGAGATATGCTCCGCCTGCGCGGGCATCGGGAACATGATAGCCGCCACCGGCCTGGGGGCCTGTCCCCTCCTCACCCCCGGGGGCATGCCCCACTGGGACACGGTTCTCCACGAGATCGTGGAGGGCGAGAAGAGGGGGGAGCCGGTGCTCATGGCCTATGCCATCACCGAGCCCTCCGCGGGCACCGACGTGGAGGAACCCCATTTCCTGGCCCGGGCCAGGATAGGCATGGAGGCGCGCCGGGTGAAGGGGGGTTACCTCCTTAACGGACGCAAGTGCTTCATCTCCGGGGGCAAGGAGGCCAAGTACCTCACGGTGTGCGCGGCCACCGACCGCAGCCGCCCCTTGGAGACCTGGACCGTGTTCCTGGTGAGCCGGGACATGGAGGGTTTCTCGGTCCCGCGCGTGGAGCGCAAGATGGGGCAGAGGGCCTGCCATGCCGCCGAGATCCTCTTCGACAACGTCTTCGTNCCCGAGGAGAACGTCATCGGTTACGAGGGTGACGGCATGTCCATGGGCATACTGGCCATCATGGCCGCCTCGCGGGGGCCGGTGGGAGCGGTGGGAACGGGGATAGCGCGCGGCGTGCTCAAGAACTTCCTCTCCTGGGCACGGCGGGAACGCGGGGGCAGGAAACCCATAGAGGAACAGAGGATACAGATGGAGATCGCCGACATGGCGGCTTCTATACAGGAATGCCGGGGGCTCATCCTGGACCACAGCCTGGCCGGGGACAAGGTGTTCGGCAGCCTTTTGGTCAATCCCATGATGAAAGCCCTCTTCGCCCTGCCCCGGGAGCTCAGGCTTTCCAGGCCTTACCGGTCTTTCCTGCATTCCCGCCTGGGAAAGGCCACTTCGGCCCGCTTGCTGCGCCTGCTGGTCAGCGAGGATGAGATGACCCGCCTCCTGGCGTTGGCCTCCCTGGCCAAGTTCGCCTCCACGGACATGGCCATGGGAATAGCCTCGCGCGCCCTCCAGCTCATGGGGCCGGAGGACTCCGAGGAGAGGCGCAGGGTCGAGAAGTGCTACCGCGACGTCAAGGTGACCCAGATATACGAGGGGACCAACCAGTTGAACCGGCTCACCTGGTTCATGGTGGAACAGGAGGGTTCCCTGAGGATCGAGTTGCCGCGGCCGCCGAGGTGAGGAGCCGCCTGGCCTTGCCCTTGGCGGGAATGGGGATGACGGTAAATGGAAGAGATTACCATGTGAATGCGGTGGGGATGGGCGGGATGAGATCCAGACGGCCATGAGGATACACAGGACACCGCAGAAAAGGCAACCCGTTTCCGACGACGGAAGTAGGGCATGGCCCTCGGGGGTTTAGGGACATAGGGAGGGAAAGCACGAGCCGCGATGCCGCTCCTGTTCAACCTGGACGGAGACGGACGCGCATAAAGCATAGGTGACGAAAGCCGCTCCAGGACGGGGCCCGTGGAAGGAGGTAAGAATTGTCGATCCTTTTCACCCCCAAGAAGATAGGGGAAGTGGAGATCAAGAACCGTTTCGTGCACGCCGCCACTTACGAGAGCATGGCGGAGGTGGACGGTAGGGTAACGGACATGCTCATCCAGCGCTATTCCCGGCTGGCGCGCGGGGAGGTGGGCCTGATCATCACCGGGATAGCCATCGTCCACCCCCTGGGAAACGTCCCGGGGAGGGCTATAGGGATATACAGCGACGCCATGATCCCCGGCCTGAAGCGGCTGGCCGAGGCGGTGCACGAACACGGGGCGAAGATATTCATCCAGCTCCTGCACGCCGGGGCCCAGACCAACCGGCAGGCCATCGGGAGGACTCCCCTCGCCCCCTCCCTGGTAGGGCCCAACCCCATGTACCTCAACATGGCCCGGCCCATGCGCCAGAGAGAGATAGAGGAAGCCATCCGGGCCTTCGGGCAGGCGGCGCGCCGGGCGGCGGAGGCGGGGGCGGACGGGGTGCACATCGCCGCCTCCGGAGGATATCTCCTCAACGAATTCCTCTCCCCCTACTTCAACCGCCGGAAGGACGGGTGGGGAGGGTCGGACGAGAACCGTTTCCGCATCATGCGCGAGGTCATCCGGGAGGTGCGGAGGAACCTCGCTCCGGGAATGGCTTTGACGGTCAAGCTCACGGCCAACGATTACACCCCTAGGAAGGGCATGACCACGCCGCTGGCGGCCCGCTACGCGGGTTGGATGGCGGAGCTGGGCATCGATGCCCTGGAGATCGCCTCGGGGTGCACCACCTATTCCGGGTGGCACATCTGGCGGGGCGGCGTCCCGGTGCGGGAGCTGGTGAAGGACCTTCCCGCCTGGCAGAAGCCCGTAGCCTGGTTGAAGTTCAGGAGCATGGTCGGGAAGTACGACTTCAGCGGTCCCTACAACCTGGAGGACGCCAGGGTCATCAAGGCGGCCATTGGCGAGGTGCCCTTCATCCTGGTGGGCGGCCTGCGGCGCCTCTCCCAGATGGAGGAGATAGTGGAGAGGGGAGAGGCGGACTTCGTGGCCTTGAGCCGCCCCCTGGTACGGGAGCCCAACCTGGTCAAGAAGTTCCGGGAAGGCAAGGCGGAGGCCTCTACCTGCATCTCCTGCAACAAGTGTTTCGCGGAGATAGTGCACCGCCGGCCCCTCCGGTGCATGGCCGCCGGAGGGTAGGCTTTGCAGGATGCCAGGATAATATCACTATTCAGGGCGTGTTCATTCCCTCGGCCGTTTCTTCAGCCGGTGGAGCCGATGTCCACCCGCTTACTCATGCGCTCCAGGTACAGGCGGACATAATCCGGGTCCTCCACGCGGACGCGGATGGCCCCGCGGGGACAGGCGGCTGCGCATCGCCCGCAGGACTTGCAGTCGTCCCCGACGACGGCGCGTCCGCCCTCCAGCCGTAGCTGTGAGAAGATGCAGGAATCCTTGCATACCCCGCATCCGTCGCAGTCCTCTCCCACCTCGACGGAGACCCCCTCCAGCCTTACCATTATGCGCATCGCCTCGGGCAGCAGGTGCGGCAGCAAGCCGATAAGGCAGAAGCAGGAGCAGCAGAAGCAGACGGTCATGAGGCGCCGGTAGTCGCTGACCCCGAAGGCGCGGACATCCACCCAGGAGTGCCCGACGCAGGGGACTAGGCCGGAGGATACCGCCCTGCGCAGGTGTTCCAGGGCATCCTCAACGCTGGCTTCGCGCCCTTTAATTTTACAGCGATTGGCATGTTGATGCGTCAAAGCAGCGGTTTCCTACAACAACTTAGAGGGCATTGTTTTCTTCAAGCTGTTCATACATGTCCGGGGAGGCGAAACAGGCAGGATAAAAGCAAAGCGAGGCCTTTCGACCTCGTTTGGTTTTCTGGCTCCCCGGGAGGGACTCGAACCCCCAACCTAGTGGTTAACAGCCACCCGCTCTACCTGTTGAGCTACCGGGGAAAGTCTCTGCGGCTACCATTCCTTGCCGCTCCCGCGCCGTTCGGCGCCTGGCGCGCGATTTCAAATTATATGATACCATGCGCCAGGGCACAAGCGCGTGCACGTGTCCTGTTTTACCGGGATGATAGGGTGGTCTCTCGATCCTTTTCAACCCTGAATGCGCCTGCTGAAACTTTGTGGCATATACATGGAGAAGGATGCGCCGGGGCACAGGTG